>P_1C_Sed_1_UnCtyDRAFT_1000176_pt1 | contig 11040 bp, 8 predicted proteins | sample Pon1CUnioCityCA_6_FD_11282 | JGI IMG/M metagenome (IMG submission 11282) | reverse complement strand
TTAAGAAATAAGCCTAGAACAATATAAAATCCTGAAGGGAGCATTGTTTATGTCAATGCTCCCTTATGCCAATACTATTGATTCAATGAGCGCGTTTTTTTGATAAATAAAGCCGATAGATGTTAAATATCAGCTATTGTAAATAACAAGTNAATTCATTATAATTTATATTGAAATTGCGGAAGAGTAGCGCATTAACCCCTGGAAGAGAAGGCTTGCCCCTGGCTGAGAGCGGCCGCAGAAANGGTCATGTGTGAAGTCACCGCAAGATATTGCTGAAGAAAACCCAACTGGGTGAGTAGAACGGCACGGGCGCGCCCGTTAGAGCGCCGCCGGATGATTGTCCGGGCTGAGTGCGCTGACCTGTTTCAGCGAAATGAGGTGGTACCGCGGAAGATTACCTTTCGTCCTCAGGGATGAAAGGTTTTTTGTTTTAATTAATTTTTGATGGAGGTAGAAGAATATGGCTAAAGAACTGCCGAAAGCATACGATTTTAACAAGACGGAAGACAGGCTTTATCATTGGTGGTGGGAATCGGGTTATTTTAAACCCTCAAATGATCCCAACCAGCCTGGTTTTGACCCGAGCATAGAACCATTTGTAATTGCCATTCCCCCTGCGAATGTTACTGGACGACTGCACCTGGGACATGCGATTGTGGTTTCGCTCCAGGACCTGATGATACGTTATCACAGGATGAAGGGCGAACCAAGCCTGTGGGTACCCGGCGTGGACCATGCCGGCATTGCAACCCAGCTCCAGGTTGAGAACAAACTCCGAGAGGAAGGCACCAGCCGAAAGGAATTGGGAAGGGAGAAGTTCTTGGAACGAACCTGGGCATGGAAAGAAGAATACGGAGGGATCATCAGCCAGCAAATCCGACGGTTGGGTGCATCCTGTGACTGGGATCGGGAACGTTTCACCATGGATGAAGGTCTTTCAAAGGCTGTACGGGAAGCCTTTGTAACCCTCTATGAGAAAGGGTGGATCTATCGTGGACCCCGGATGATTAACTGGTCACCAGGGCTGCAAACTGCGGTCTCCGACCTGGAAGTGGAATACTCCCAGGAACCCGGAAAGCTGTATTATTTCAAATACATGATCGCGGGCAGTGATGAATATATCCCTGTCGCAACCACCCGTCCTGAGACAATTCTGGGCGATTCCGCAGTTGCTGTCCACCCCGAGGATGAACGTTTCATGAACCTGGTTGGAAAGAAAGCCGTGGTACCGATGCTTGGTCGGGAGATACCGGTGATCTCCGATGAGTATGTGGATCGTGAATTCGGCACCGGTGCGCTGAAGATCACCCCTGCTCATGACCCGAATGACTACGAGATTGGCATACGCCACAACCTGGCATTCATCAACGTACTTAACAAGGATGCCACCATCAATGAAAACGGCGGTCCTTACCAGGACATGGACCGGTTTGAGTGTCGTAATCAGTTGTGGGCGGATATGGAAGAAGCCGGATTGGTGATCGATGTTGAACCTTACATGATGAAAGTGCCTAGATCTCAGCGCGGTGGAGAAATTATCGAACCGATGATCTCCACACAGTGGTTTGTGGATGTCAATGACATGGCGGAGGCAGCCCTGAATGCGGTGAAGGACGGCAGGATTGAAATCATCCCTGAACGCTTTAAAAAGGTCTACTATAACTGGATGGAAAACATTCGGGATTGGTGCATCAGCCGCCAGTTATGGTGGGGCCATCCGATTCCGGTTTGGTACTGCGCAGATTGTGATGAGATGACCGTCGCACGAGAGGATCCTGACAGATGCCAGCATTGCGGCAGCACCGATCTTCGCCAGGATCCGGATGTGCTGGATACCTGGTTCTCATCCGCGCTGTGGCCTTTCTCAACACTGGGATGGCCTGAGGAAACCCCTGACCTGTCGTACTTCTATCCCACCTCGGTGATGGAAACGGCTTATGATATCCTTTTCTTCTGGGTCGCACGGATGATTATGACAGGATTGGAATTCACCGACGAGGTGCCTTTCCATACGGTTTACCTCCATGGCTTGATCCGCGATGAACATGGCCAGAAGATGAGCAAGACCAAGAACAACGTCATCGATCCCTTGGAGGTCATGGATGACCTCGGTACCGACGCCCTTCGTTTTACCCTTCTGGTTGGCTCAACCCCCGGTAACGATACGAACCTGTCTCTGAAGAAGGTTGAAGCCAACCGCAATTTTGCCAATAAGCTTTGGAATGCAGGCAGGTTCCTGATCGGGAACATTGATAAGATGCCCAAACAGCAGGAATCAGATATTGATTGGACCCTGGCAGACAGCTGGATTTGGGCNCGCGCCAAGCAATTATCGGACATCGTTAACCGTCTATTCGAAACTTACCAATTTGGAGAAGCGGGACGCCANATCTATGATTTCTTCTGGACAGAATTTGCCGATTGGTACCTGGAAATTTCCAAAGACCAGATTGCTGAAGGCGGCGATCGGGCTTATAAGACCATCCATTTGTTGGTGAAGATATTTGATATTTGCCTTCGTTTTCTCCACCCCTTTACCCCCTTTGTAACAGAGGCTTTGTGGGGACACCTTAAAGAGGCTGCCCAGGAGGTTTCACCTGCCCTGGCACCGGAAGGCGGTTGGGAAGATGCGTTGATCATTGCCAGATGGCCTGAGGCTATGAAACTTGATGGCTGGGAGTCAGAAGCTGTGGAAGATTTCACCCTGGTCCAGGATATGGTGCGGGGGATCCGCAATATTCGGGCGGAATATAAAGTACAGCCCGGGCATAAAATTGCCTGTAAGATTGGAGCAGGTGATAAGCTTGAGATGCTCGAAGCCCAGCGCCAGGTCTTTGTCTCCCTGGCAGGGATCGATCCTGATAGCCTGGAAATTGTCGCTGAACCTGTAGAACCCAGTGAGGAGACGATTANTCTTGTCATAACCCCNGTTGAGATNTCACTACCCCTGGCAGGGTTGGTGGATGTGGAAGCTGAGAGGGAGCGGCTAGAGAAGGAACTGGCAGAGGCTGAGGGACAAATTAAGCGNTTGGAAAAACTGCTTGCAAGCCCCTTTGCAGAAAAAGCACCACCAGAAGTGGTTCAAAAGGAGCGGGATAAACTNGAGGATTATCGGGAGACTGCAGAAAAGATCAAACAACAGNTAGGATANTCTAAAGACATTAAATTAAAAACGCCAGGGCAATTAATCTGGNTACCCTGGCGTTTTTGATATTTAATAATCAGCGGNTGGTAACCCGGTCATGTTCGAGCTGTAATATCCGCTTCAGAATTGCCAGTGAGCAGGCATAGGTGGAATCAACGCCAAAATAAGAGAGGGTGCCGGCGCCTAAATTCTCACCCTTGGTGAGGGGGGTGTCCGAGGCGTAATGTAAGATGCCCAGATCAAAGGAAACACCATAAAGGTTAACAATTTCGTCTACCGGGTGGCGTGTGGGACGGAAAAGCTCGTAAACCGCAGACATATAGGGGCCAGCTTCCATTTCAATGTCTGTGTAGCCTTCCCGGTAGATCACTTCCATGATGCTGGCATTTTGCAGGTATGTCCCCAAAACCGAGACGGATTTCTGGTTGTCGAGAACTGTGCCGTAGACAAGGTAAGGACTGACATCTGAAGCTGAGAAAATGTTATTGTACATAAAGGTATTATGTGAATGCTCATCGTAAGTCACATTTGGGATGATCACATCTCCCCGTTTCCCATTGAGGGTTGCAGCTTTGCCCATGATATAAATCCCCAGCATGGGGCAAATGTGTTCAGCTATTTTTACAAGAAGGTTATAGGCTGCTAATCCAAGGGGATAATCGATATTTAAGATCAAAGCGTTGCTCTTATTGAGGAAGGACCAATCGGTTTGTTCACCGGTGATTGTCTCCGGGGTCAAACGAGGGTCGATGGTTTCTGGATTGAGGTCGGATAAAGAGATGATCTGTGCTTCCACATCAAAGGCATGCTCACTGGGAATCCGGCTGATGCCGTAGTTTTTTTCGTAATCAGCCTGGGCTTTCACAAGGTCAACCCCACCTGGCGTTGCCTGATATTTTTTCAGGACATAATAAAGAAAGTTTTCCGGCCGGGAAGGCACTTCATCTTTACTGATGTCGCGCCATTCAGCCAACAGGTTTTCATCCCCCTCAGTTCTGAGAAATTGGGTCAGGCGATCCTTCTGTATTAATGCGAAACCTGAAAGAAGGTTGGGGATGCTGTGGGGATTGCTGGAGATAAAATACATTGGGCGTCGGGTGATTTCGGGGAAATTCTTTTCAATGTTATCCCACCAATAACGGGTCGCTCGACGGTATTCATTCAAAGAACCGCTGAAGAGCTGCACTTCGAGGTCTAATTTCTTCCCACGAATGGTCTTTAGCATCGATAAAAACCGATCCCCCCAGATTGTCTTCAATCGGTTTAAATCATCCAAAGACATTTGAATGTGCTCCGCTAATTCTTCCAAATTTTCCTCTGAATCGGGTGAAATCAGGTTGAATTCTTTTTCTGAATAATCGGATAACAGGAAATGTAACTTATTCCACTCTATCTGGTAAGCTACCATGAGTGGGACAACATCATCAATATCCGAACGGGAGGCAACGTAGCAGGCAAGAAGGCCATCACCATTATAGAAACATCGACGTCTGCGTGCCCTGGCTGTTACCTCTTTCCATTCCTCGATGTGGTTGAAACCATATTGATCAAAAACTGTTGCACTTTGACCAAGGAGAACCGCCTGGATTTTAGGCATACAGTCTGGCAGCCTGAGATTTGCATAAATGAAAGAGGAAACGTCAGGGGTTTGGGTGCGTGCAAGGGGGTGTAAGGATGAGTTTATCCCGGCATGTACCTCTTCCAGGGTGCGGATTCGAACCCGGGTGGTTGAACGCAGGAGGGAATAGATGGTACGAATATAAAGATCAATTTCTTCAGATGCACGGGTGGGGACGGTTCTCTCCATGTAGATCCTCTTTCAATCAGGATTTATTTGTTTAGTTTGTTGGTAATTTTACCTGTTTTTCATAAGAGCAATTATCCTAACTCGTCAAAAATTAATTCATCAGTCCTTTGGTTCCTAACAAGTATAATAAACCTGTTGTTATTTATTATTAAAGGGAAATTATGGCGATTACGACAATCTTATTCGATTTTGGCGGTGTCCTTTACAAAATGCCAGATCCAAAAGGTATCGAAAAGTGGACAAAACTGCTGGGGATAAAAAATAGCCCTGAAATAACTGAAATGCTTTCAAACCCTCATGAATCAAAACTGGTCAAGGAAATTTGTCTTGGCAAAATATCGGAGGAAGAAGCCTGGGGGATGATTAAATCGAAATGGTCTGTAACCCCAGGGTTGGTTCGACGGATAAGAAGGAATTTTTTATCAAAGAGGTCTCTGAATCGAAAAATGGTCGATTTCATGGCATCATTAAAGGAGAATTTCCAGTTGGGTATTTTGAGTAATGCTGGCGATCAATCCCGTTCCTTGATAACAGATGTCCTCCACCTTGATCGACATGTCGACCAGATCATCATTTCAGCTGAAGAAGGTGTGATCAAGCCGGATGAGAAAATATACCGGATTGCGATGACGCGGCTGGATACCAAACCAGGTCAAACCCTTTTTATTGACGATTATTACGACAATGTCCAGGCTGCAAAGAAATTGGGCATGAGAGGGATCCTTTTTACAGAAAATCAAAGGACAATTCGGGAAATACGTGAAATTATCGATGAGGAAAGGTGAGCCATGCTTTATCTTGTTGCAACACCCATCGGCAATCTTGGTGATATCACCCTCCGGGCATTGGAGGTCCTGCGGTCAGTGGATTTGATCGCCAGTGAGGACACCCGAAAAACTTCGATCCTTTTGCTTCATTATGATATTCATAAACCTCAAAAAAGCTACCATGCTTTCAATGAAAAGAAAGTGGTCCCCAAATTAATTGAGCAGCTTCTTGAAGGCGACTCCATTGCAGTTGTCACCAGCGCAGGAACCCCAGCCATTTCTGACCCGGGATATTCCCTGGTGGAGGCGGCTGTTGAAAATGATATCCCGGTCACTGCAATCCCTGGGCCATCAGCGGTAGTAATGGCGCTTACCCTATCTGGTCTGCCAGCCCACAGTTTTACTTTCAAAGGATTTCCACCAAGGAAAAGCGGTGCCCGTCAGCGATTTATTGGCGAAGATGCTGACTCACCCCATACCCAAATTTATTATGAAAGTCCCTACCGAATCCTGGCATTCCTGGAGGATGCCCTGGCTGTGCTGGGCGATCGCAGGGCGGCAGTGGCAAACGACCTGACAAAAAAATTTGAAAGCATCGACCGCGGTTTATTAAGTGAATTGATTCAGGAATTTACGTCAGAACAGCCGCGGGGTGAATACACCGTGGTCATTGAAGGAAATAGGGATTAGCTACTTTAAAATTTGAAGGGATTCAGGGTTTGTGGCTCCTCGAAAATATCAATGTCTTCAGCCTTTTTTAGCCCATTTACAATTAAGTAAGTAAAAGGCGTGACCACCGTCTCAAAGCCTACCTTGAAAATATAATTGGTGACAGTCAAACTCCAGAAAAGGCTCCATGGAAAGACACCGACAAGGGTTGCTACCAGGATAAACGTAAATGTATCAACAGCTTCTCCGACGATGGTGCTGCCAATGGTACGGGTCCAGAGGAGCTTGCCTTTGGTCAGCACCTTCATCAAGGACATTAAGATCGCATTGGAGAAGGAGCCCGCGAAGTAACCGGCGAGGCTGGCAAGGATGATCCCCCCCGAGCTCATCCCACCCAGGATTTGGTTATAAGCTTCCTGCCCCACTGAATTTTGCCAGGTTTCTTCTCCGGGAAGTGCCTGGACAAGCCAGAAGACCATTGCACTGAAGATCAGCGTCCCAAACCCGATCCAGATGATCCTCCGGGAGCGTTTGAAGCCGTAGACTTCCGTGATAACGTCTCCCAGGATGTAGCTGATAGGGAAAAGTAAGGTGCCGGCGTCAAAGCTTAATGGGATTTTGCCAACGCTGATGCCCCAATCGATGATCTTTGCAGAAGAAGCAATATTGCTCAGGACCAATACGGTGACATAGGTCACCATGATAATGTCAAGAAATTTAAAGTGTGAAGTTTGTTTGATTTTTGTTTGATTATCCATGAAAATTAATAAGTTGATTTGAATCTTTAGTGGATTAAGTATACCTTGATATGAACCGTTTCTTTTTAGATCCGCATCTTTTTTCTGGTGATCGGGTTAATTTTCCTAAGGGTATTGCCCATCAGATTATTCATGTTTTGAGGATGCATTCAGGTGAGTTGGTTGATGTTTTGGATGGGCAGGGTTCTGTGTACCGGGTCCAATTGAACATAGATCTTGATCAGAAAATTGTTTATGGAAAAATTTTGGAGAAATCCCCTGCCACCACTGAGCCAAATGTCAGCATCACCCTTTGTTTTGGAATGACCAGTCGGGATAAGGTGGAGTTTATTTTGCAGAAAGGCACAGAAATTGGTATTTCCCAATTTGTACCTTTCATCTCATCCCGGACCCTTGTTCAGTCTACGAATTTGAGCGGAAAGAAGAAAGAACGCTGGGAGCGTATCATCCAGGAAGCAGCCGAACAATCACACCGTGGGAAACTGCCGTCCTTGCAACCCCCGAAGCATTTTGAGGATTACCTCAATGCAGTTTGTGACCAACATGATTTGTCACTCATTGCATGGGAAGGGGCAGAAACAGTCGCGGACAGTTTGCGGGAAAATATCAGGAATTTTCATGGCTCAAAGATCGCGCTGTTTATTGGTCCGGAAGGTGGTTTTTCTGAGCAGGAAATTGATACTGCAAAAAAAGCTGGCTGTCAGGTGGTCACATTAGGAGATAGAATTTTGCGGATGGAGACTGCTGCCGTGGTATTTCCAGCAGTAGTTTTATATGAAATTTGTGAATTTTAGTCCTTCTATATTAAACTGTTGGTATGACTTACAATTCATTAATCTGATTATTTGTAATTCTTATTGAAAGGCACAAAAAATTGTCAAAGCATTGTGTGATCCTGAACCCGATTGCAGGCAGGGGAGCTGGTAAAAAAGCACTCCCTGAAATTGAATCTACTTTGAAATCCCTAAATATTGACTATCATTTGCTGATAACAGAATCCCCTGGACATGCCATTAAGCTGGCTGAGGAAGCTGGCGGGAATGGCTTCCAGAGTGTTGTAGCCGTTGGCGGTGATGGCACAGCTAACGAGGTCATCAATGGGTTAATGAACGCAGCTAATAAGGGGAAAATAACCTCCAAATTGGCGGTTTTACCGGTTGGCAGGGGAAATGATTTTTCCTATGGCATGGGGGTGCCGCAGGATATTAAAGCAGCATGTGAAATCCTGGTTGACGGGCGTTCGCGAAAGATTGATATTGGTTTTGTCAAAGGCGGTGATTACCCGGAGGGTCGGTATTTTGGCAACGGTGTGGGGATTGGTTTTGACGCTGTTGTTGGATTTGAAGCAGCCAAACTGCCCTCATTTATCACAGGGATGCCAGCTTACCTGGTGGCGGCTTTGAAAACCATATTTCTGTACTTCAATGCCCCTCTNCTGCGGGTTGAAATCGANGGNGAGGTNNTTGANCAGCCNTGCTTGATTGTNTCNTTGATGAATGGNAANCGNATGGGCGGCGCTTTTATGTTTGCACCGGATTCTGCNCCTGATGATGGTTTNTTGAANNTATGNATTGCTGAACAGGTGTCCCGGATTGGNGTTTTGGGCCTATTTCCCAAAGTGATGTCNGGTACCCAGCAAGATCACCCTGCGATAAAAATGCCCATCGGGGAAAATATNAAAATTGAAGCGATCAATGGCAGCCTCCCGGTACATGCTGATGGTGAAACAATTTGTAAGCAGGGAAAAAAATTGGAAATAACAATTCTGAAACAAAAATTAGAGATTATATGTGAGTAGTCTACATGATGAAATGGCTTGTCAACAGTATTGTAAAATTTCTGGTCAACATTTTACTGAAGATCGATGATTCTGAATTAACAAAAGTGCCACAGGAAGGCCCTTTAATATCTGTGGCAAACCATGTAAATTTTTTGGATGTGCCCGTCATTATCACTCATCTTTCTCCCCGACCGACGACGGGATTGGTTAAAAAGGAAAATTGGGAACATCCTTTTTTCAAGTTTTTGTTTACTGTGTGGGATGGGATCCCCATCGACAGGGATATTATGGATTTCGCTGCTTTCAAGAAAGCCAAACAAGCCCTGGATGAAAAGAAAATCTTAGCAGTTGCACCGGAGGGGACCCGAACAGAAAATGGGAAATTGATCCGGGCTAAGTCTGGGATTGCTCTATTAGCCAGCCAGGTGGATGTCCCGATTTTGCCGATAGCTTATTGGGGTCAGGAAAATTTCTCGAAGAATTTTAAGCGTTTGAAACGCACCAAGATGACAATTCGAGTTGGTAAGCAATTCAAAATTAATTTTGAGGGGAAGAGGAAAAGNAAAGCGTTCTTGCAGGATGTAGCTGATGCGATTATGCTGGAAATTGCAAAATTGCTGCCCGAAAAATATCATGGCGTTTATTCCGATATCAAAATTGAAACGGATAACCTGATCACCTATTTAGATTGAACCCCTGGGAAGCATGTTCCTGAGCCGTTTTGAGAGCAGTTTCCCCAAGCCCAAATTNCTCCCATCGACATCGNTGACAAGGAGATATTGTCCATTTGGGGTGAGAGAGGTGTCTGGATAACGGATATCCCGACCAGCAGTCCATAAAGGGATATCCCCTTCATCAATAATTATTTTTCCCCGGGTGAAGAGTCCACCAAAGCGGCTGATGAATGGATGTGCGGGAACAATTTCTTCCCGAGTCCATTGCCCCAGGGGCATGCCAATGTAGGTATAGGGCAAACTGATAAAATGTTCCAGGTATCGGTGGGGGATCAGAAAAATTTGGTCAAATCTTTGATACAGTTCCAGGGCATAATCTTCTAATATCCGTGTTAAATCCAGGCCGTAATTTTGGTCAATCTGGACAAGAATTTTTTCCTTCAAATCATCATCAAGGGTTTGAAGATGGGTGGTTGAAAAATCCCGCTCAGGGGGTGTTTCCTTTGATGTAAAGATTGGGTGTTTTAAGGTTATCAGGGCACAAAAGAAACCGGACATTCCCGTTTTATGAGGCCAAAGACGGAGGCTGTGGCTGAGATCAGGGTGGTAGGTTTCTTCGTTGAATGATATCAGCCCTGTGGTGTCGAATTTGAATCTATTCGAAACGTCTTCAATTTTTATAGCATCTGGATATTTCCTTAAGAGTTTATCGATGACCGCTTCATCCTCTTCAGGGGCTAGCGAACAGGTAGCATAAACCAGCTGTCCCCCGGGTTTAAGTGCCTGCAAACCGCTCTCTAAAAGTTGGATCTGCCGCTCATGTAGGCGTAAGCGCTCGTCAATACTGGTTTCCCGAAGGGGACGGTTGGGTGTTGGTCGGAGGTTTTCCATGCTGCAGGGGGCATCAAGAAGCACGATATCAAATTTTCCAGGGAACCAGCGGCCAAAGTCTTCGCCTGGGTAATTGGTTATAATCTGGTTGATTCCTCCCCAGGTTTCCAGAACGGAACGAAGTGCTGGAATTCGGCCTGCGCTGCCGTCATTGGCGATGATGAATCCTTTGTCTTCCGAACGATCGATCAGGTGGGTGGTTTTTCCTCCCGGCGAGGCAGCCATGTCAAGGATCAATGGATGGGTCGTGTTGAATTCGAATAAACTGACGGGAACCATTGAGGCTGCATCCTGGAGGTAAAACTGTCCCATCCGGTGTTCGATGGTGCCTCCTGGTGAGGTTTTGAAATCTTTGATTGTCCAACCATTTTCAAGGAAAGTTAGTTTTTCTACCAGCCAATTGTATCGCTGGCTGAGATTATTAATGGCTTGATCCGGTGAGCTTTTGAGTGAATTGATCCGGATCCCAATGGGGAGGTCTTTTTCCTGCGCCTGTAGGATGCTCTGGATTTCTTCTTTGGAAAGAATTTCGGAAAACCTGTTGAG
>P_1C_Sed_1_UnCtyDRAFT_1000174_pt1 | contig 11056 bp, 11 predicted proteins | sample Pon1CUnioCityCA_6_FD_11282 | JGI IMG/M metagenome (IMG submission 11282) | reverse complement strand
CTACCTGCCGCTGATCCTGCGTAGCTACTAGGTATCTCGGATCACCGCGACGCCGCGTGCCTGTCGCATCCGCGCGCGGCGTCGCCGCAGTCCCTGACGCTGTGGTTGGTACTTTTGCGCCGGGCTCAGCCTGCTGTTTTCGGCGCTAACGCCTACAAGAAGGTCACAATAGGCAGGTCGCGCATGGTGACCAGTCCAGGCGCGGCTTCCTTCACCCGGCGGACGGCATTCACCGCTATGGCCACGGTAGCCAGGTCGCCGTTCGTCCCCTGGAGCTTGACTTCCAGGTTTGGCTTGCCCATAACCTTGATGGTGTCGCCATCTTCACCCGCATCCAGGGCAGCCATGAAGGTGAGGGTCATGAACTCGCCATCGTCCGTATAGCCGCGGGCTACCTGCTTGAGGCCCCGCACCTGTCCGGGCTGCACCTCGAAATGCTCCGTGGTGGTCAGCTGCTCGGCAATCACCGGTTCTACAGTTGATTCGTAGCGTGCCAGGGTCTTGCCCAGGGTGTCAAAGACCATGCCCACCGACTCGGGCAGGCCCACGTGGCCCATGCGACCGGCGGCCATCTTTTCGTTGAAGGTCTCCACCGTGAGACCAGAGCCGATCTTGGCCTGGAAAGGTCCGCGCCGGGTGGATGCGTTGATGACACGCGTCACCTCGATCCTGTCTACTTGCTGGCTGATGGCAGTCATGAATAGGGGCAGGGCGTCCATCAAAAAGCCGGGATTCACGCCAGTGCCCAAGACAGTCTTGCCGGCGCGCTTTGCCGCGGAGTCGATCCTGGCGGCCTGTTGGGCATTAGCTATCCTGGGGAAAGACAGTTCCTCGGCCGTCGATACGATGTCCAGGCCGGCTTCCAAGATCTCGACGATCTGATCCTCGAATAGGTCAAAGTAGGAACTGGTAGTGTGAATCACCACCTCAGCCTGGGTTCGTTCCAAGGCCTGCCCCAGAGTGCCAGCAACATCAAAGCCCAGCGTGTAGTCCAGGCCAATGACCTCGCCGGCATCCCGTCCGTACTTGGCCGGGTCAATATCCACGCAGCTGACCAATTCAAGCCCTCGACGCTCCACTACATGCCGCGCCACCGCGCTGCCAATGGGGCCAAGCCCATACTGGATGATTCGGACTTTTTCCATCGATCCCCTCCATGTTATTGGCGGCCAGCACCGGCCTGTCAGATCGAGCACGACGAGAACAGAGACGTGCCCGAACAACACGTTGAACAGTGAGCTGGTAGCCGATCGCTGGCTGCCAAGATGGCTGCCATTGTAGCCTATTGCTGGTGATCGCGCAACAGATGTGCTTGCCATGTCCTGCCAGAGCAGAGCCTCAGGGGAGTTGGGGCCGCTGGCGAGCCGAACCAGCCAGGTATCGAGCGCCATCAGGGAATTCGGGGCTTTGGCAAGGTCGAGATCTCTCGCTCGATATGGCCAGATCTCGAGCCTTGGGCGGCGGAAGGCAATCGGAGACTACACGCAATCCGCCGCGAGCAAACGGGGGCACAAAGCGGCTTAGACAGGGCCTTGTCGGGAACTTGGTCGACGATCGTAGGAGTGCTATAATGTGCTTGGAGGAGTATATGGCCATTGAGAAGGAGGTCGGCGCGCTACTGAGCGAGCGTGGTCTGACCCTCGCTACTGTCGAGTCGAGCACGGGTGGTCTGGTGGCCCACCGTATCACCTGCGTCTCCGGCAGTTCGTCCTACTATCTGGGCGGCTTTGTCACCTATGCCAACGAGGCCAAGGAAGCCTTGGTGGGTGTGCGACACGAGACGCTGCTTGCCCATGGGGCGGTCAGTCAGGAGACTGCGCTGGAGATGGCCCGCGGGGCGCGTGAGCGATTGGGCGCGGACCTGGGCATCGCGACTACGGGCATAGCCGGACCTACTGGCGGCACTCCAGAGAAGCCGGTCGGGCTTGTGTACGTGGCCCTGTCAGCAGCCGATCTAGAGCTCTGTGAGCACCACGTATGGCAGGGGGATCGGCTGGCGAACAACCAGCAGTCGGCAGAGGCCGCGCTGCGGTTGGTCCGTAGGTACGTGCAAGAGCGGAGTGGGTGATGGTCGAGTTTGTGAATGAGGTAGTGAGTGTTGAGACACGGCTACGCCAGGATGGAATGCCTGTACCCACTGCCTTCTTGTGGCGAGGGCGTCGCTACCAGATCAGATCCTGGGGGCGCGAGAGCGCGAAAATGTGCGATGGACGGGCCTGCCGCTGTCATCTGGTCCAGACAGACGGCCTGGAGAGCTGGGAGCTCTGCCACGATCCGGAGACAGGTGTGTGGAGCCTGGCTCGCCATTGGCCGAGAGAGTGGCGAGCCGTCTGAATCCTCGGTCAGGGTCTGAGCTGTAGCTGGATGATTGCTGGCGACCTATTTGTCGGAGCGGCGAACGCTCCAGATCACCGCAGTGTAAAGGGGCAACGCCCAGCCCAACACGAGGGCAAGGTCTGGTAGAGACCGAGCCAGTGTTGCACTCCCGGAGAAGGAGAGCAGGAAGAGGTTGCCCAGGCCTATCGTAGGCATCCAGGGAAGCAGTGATTCGAGTACCGGGGGCAAGTTGCCCAGCGTGGCAAGCATGATCGGCGCCATCAGCAACAAGATGGGGATGATCGACCAGGCGCCTACCTGCTGTGCCGTCTCAAAGATGGTGCCCATCAGGAGGCCCGCTCCCACTGCCAAAAGGGCGCCCACCAGGACTGCCAGGATGGCCACGCCCCAGCCGACGACGCTAGCGTGGTTGAAGGCGAGGACGACGGCCATAGCTGCCAGGCAATAGGCAATGCCCGCCACTGCCTTCCCGGCTGTGATGTCGGCGGCGCTGGCCGGGGAGACCAGCAGCGCGTCCATGGTATGGGTCTGCTTCTCTTCGAATATCAGGTAGGGTACTAGGAATCCCCCGGTTATCACCAGGACGAGGGCTAGCACTGCGGCAATCATGCCTTGGGAGCCTGTCCCATCTGGTGGTGGAAACACCAGATTGCCCTCAGTCTCTACAACCGCGGGCTTTTGCAAAAGCGTCTCCAGGTACTGCTCCATTTCGCCTGCGAGTTCTCTTGCTGCCGAGCGTCGCGCCCAGACCACATAGCCTTGGAGCTTGCCCCCCGCGCCAGACGCGATCGCCCCTTCAAAGCCTGCTGGGATGACCAATCCCAGCACCTCAGCGTTCAGGTCAAGCAGGACGTCCTTCATGGCTTGCCGTGAGTCTACCTGAGTCAGGCGGTAGTATCCATCCTCTGCCATGGCATCTATGAGGGGAGATGTGCCATCTGCCAGTTTCCCTGCGTCGAAAACCACTGCCCTTGGCGTGGCAGAGAGCTTCAGAAGAAACGGAAACGCCTGGGCTGATAGCATCATCATCGCCATGCCGAGGACGACGCTGATGAGCGTCTTGTTCTTGATGGCGTCGACGATGTCCTTGGCAGCAATGGCCCCGATGATGCGCAGGCGCTCACCTGCTGGCGATCTGGCGTTGTCCATCAACTCTACCTCCTTGTTGATGCTGTCGGAAGAATCGTGAGGAGCGAGCACACCCACTTGCGAGCGGGTGTCCAGCGACCGTTCGGTATCTAGGGATGCCTCACTCCTCGGGTTTTCCAGCAGCATTCTTGTCGTGACTGGGCCGATCCCATTCCGAGGCAAGGGATGCCTCACCACCCAGACAGCTGTCTCTCAGCGATCCGATCTCCGCACGGTCCAGGCCACGCCACCCAGGATCACGGCGGTGCACGCCGCGACGACCAGGAGCTCCAGGCTGAAGGCCATGGCCGCCAGGTCCCTGCTGAATGCTCCCCGCAGCACCCGCGCCATCGTCGCCGTCGGGACCCAGGTGACGAGGGTGTGCACCGCCGACGGCAAGAGATCCCTCATGATCGCCAGGAACAGGGACAGCAAGAGCGGGGTGAGGAACACCATGGACCAGACCGGCAGGACCTGCTTGGCCCCGACGGCGCTGCCCAGCAGCAGCCCCAGGGACACGGCGAAGAGGCTGCTGAGGATCACGGCCACGAGGGCAAGGCCCCAGTGCAGGACCAGGTTGGCATTGATAACCAGGATCACAGCGGCGGCGATCAGGCAGTAGAACAGCCCTGTCAGGGCCTTGGCGATCACCAGATGGCTGCTCCGTGCTGGTGAGATCAATAGAGCATCCAGCGTCCTCGTTTGCTTTTCCTCGACCATCAGATGGGGTGCCAAGCCTAGCCCGATCATGGTGACGGATATCACTATGGCCAGCGAGGTCAGGAAGGATCGCCCTCCCGAGTCTGGCGTGGGATAAATGAGATTCCCTTCCAGATGGATGGTCACCGGTTGGCCTACAAGGCGCGCGATCTCTTCTTCGGCCTGAGCCCTGAGCTGGGCAGCATCCGAGGCACTGACCCAGTGCTGTACATATCCCTCTAGCGGTAGCGGTTCACCGTTCTCGAGGGCCTGGTCGAATTCGGGCGGGATGGTTACTGCCAGCTCTGGGACGTCGCCAGCACTCAGTTTCCTTTCGAGCTGGGCCTGGGACGTATACCCGGTGTAAACGTCGAGATTCGGGCTCCGCTTCAGCGCTGCCAGCAGATCCGATGTGCCCGCATCGAATACTAGCACGGTGGGCAGATCGCTTCTCTTCTCGAACGTGGGGAGGATCTGATAGATCAGCACGATGAACAGGGCCGAGAGCAGGACGCTGAGGGTCGTCTTGTTCTTTACCGCGTCGAGGATGTCCTTGGATGTGATGGCCCAAACAATACGTAGGCTTGGCCACAGCTGTGTTGACTGGGCGTCTGTCTTCATCTCAATCACTCCTATCTCAACTGTCCGAGCGGCGGACGACCCAGGCGACTGCAGCCAGCAGCGCGATGGCACAGGCTACAGTGACTGCCAGACCCGAATCGATCTGTGCCTGTGGGACATCGGCAGACAGGGCCCAGCGCGTGGCCTCAGCCACGGCGACGGTTGGTATCCGGGAGACGGCCTGTTGTACCAGCGCAGGCGCACCGATATCCGGCAGGATCTCAGAGGCGATGACTGGAATGAACAGGGGAAACATAAGGATCGCCGACCATATGATCAGTTGCTGCCTCAGGTTGAGCGCCGCGCCCAGCAAGAGTCCCAGTGACACAGTGAACAGCGAACCACCGAACACGGCCATGATAGCGATGTCCCAGTGGATGACCAGTGCAGCGCTGGCAGCCAGCACCAGGGCGCCAGCCAGAAGACAGTAAAGCAGTGATGTGAGCGCCTTGGCGATCACGATCTGGCCTGCACCAGCCGGGGAGACGAGCAGAGCATCCATGGTCTTGAGTTCCTTCTCCTCGATCATCAGGCTGGGAGCTACCATGAGGCCAACAACGACCAAGGCGTACACCATGAGGAAAGAAGTAGTTACTGGCAGAAAACCACGCGGATGCGTGAACGCTACGTCGTTGTGTACCTGGATACGCACGGTACGGCCTGTCAGCGCTGCAAGTTGGGCCTCGTAGAAGGACCGGATTTCTTCTACATCGGAATCGCCAACCCAATGGTCCAAGTAACCATCCAGATCGATGACAACCTCCTCATTCACTTGCTGATCGAGATCGGGTGGCAAGACGATACCCAAGACTGCCGTCTCCTCGCCTCCCAGAAAAAACTCCATCTCCTCTTGAGATGACATTCGGCGTAGACCGAACTGGCTGCTATCTACCCACTGGTCGAGTAGAGTAGATCGACCAGAATCTACCACAGCCAAAGTCGGTGTGTCTCCGGCCCTCATGACCGGGAGCAGCCGGAAGAGCGCGATCATCAGCAGTACCGCCGCTAGCACGGGCAGGAGTTTGCGATCCTTCACGGTATCAAGGAGGTCCTTGAGCGTGATGGCCAATATCACACGCGCTGCCTCCAGGAACCTTGCGCGGGAGCTACTCATTGTTCGTATCCTGCTTGGCCAAGGTATCTACCGGTAAGCTTGATAAATACATCCTCGAGCGTGCTGTTTCCCTCCTCGCCATGGATTGCCTTGAGCTGATGAGGCGTATCCAGGGCCACAATCCGGCCCTGGTCGATGATGGCTACCCGGTCGCTCAGACGGTCGGCCTCCTCCATATAATGGGTGGTGAGAAAGACGGTCACGCCCTGCTCCGCAAGCCTGGCAATGATGGAGCGGATCTCCCGGGCTACGTTCGGATCCAGGCCGCGGGTGGGCTCATCAAGAAAGAGAACCTGCGGTTGATGAAGCAGGGCGCGGGCAATGAGCAGTCGCTGCTTCATGCCGTTGGAATAGTTCTTGATCCGATCCCGTGCTCGGTCAGCGAGTCCCACCTGGGCCAATAGCTGATCCACACGCCGTTTGGGCGTGCCGTATAGCCGAGCGGCGAAAACCAGGTTGTCCCGTGCCGACAGTCGTTCGTACAGGTTTTGGACCTCAAAGACCACGCCGATCCTGGGCTTTAGGCGTTGGCGCTCTTGGACGACATCGCAGCCAGCCACCTGGGCCGTGCCGGACGTGGGTCGTAACTGGCCCGTGAGCACTCTGATGGTCGTAGTCTTGCCCGCGCCATTAGGTCCCAGAAAGCCAAAGATCTCCCCTTCCTCGACAGTGAAGCTGATGCGGTCGATCGCACGCAGGCCGTTATAGTCTCTGGTTAGTTCGTGGACCTGGATTGCACTCATGTCTCACGCCCCGCTCTGCTGGCTGCGTTGATACAACCCCTCGCCGATGGCGATGCCCACGACCAGGCCCATGCCCGGCCACACTCCCAAGAGCCCCAGGTTGTCCGTGAAAAGGCACAGGGCCAAGCCGATGAGGGTAAAGCCGGGCATGCCGATGGCCAATCCGATGGCCATGTAGCGCTCTCTCTCCGCGTTGCGAGTCATGTTCTCCCCCTTACTACTCCTGTCGTCAGCCAGAGCGAATATCTAGCTCCAGTATATCAGATAGGGATCTGGACTGCAACAGATTTGCGCCAAACAGCGCTATGGGGGGCTGAATGGAGATCCGAGGCAGCTGAATGGAGCGCGAGAAGGGCGGGCGGGGCCTAGTAGTCCAGCAGTTCTCGCAGCTCGCGTGCGGCCGACTTGCTGAGGGGAACTTCGGTCTCGCTGGCATCATCTAAGATCAGGCTGAAGCTGTTGCGCGTATACCGAACGACTTCTTTCACGTGTTGAAGGTTCACCAGGTACCCGCGATGCGCGCGAAAAAAGCCGCTCCTCGCCAGCCGCACTTCCAGTTCGGCTAGCGTGAACTGCGCTGGTAATCTGCCTTCAACCGTCTGCAGGTATGTACGGCTTTGCTCGCTCGTCACGTACAGAATGTCGCCAGGGTTCACCAGCGCGACGCTAGCCTCCAGTCGGACCGGGACTTTGAAGGGCAGATCTGCCTGTTGTTCCTCCTGGGGTTTGGAGGTTTCGGTGATGCTGCCGTGACTGAAGCTGTGGAATGTGTCGCAGAGAGATGTTAGGTTGGCGTTGTCGTCGGCCAGGATGAGCAGGGTTGTGCCGTCGTCGGCCAACTGGCGCAAGAGATTGCTTAGCAACGAGATTGAGCCCTCATCACACCGGGCAAAGGGCTCCACCAGCAGAACCACCTCCGGCTGGTGCAAGATGGCGCAACCAAGAGATAGGCGTCTGACCAGGCCAGAGGGCAGTTTGTCGACCTTGGTCTTGGCTAGATCGGCCAGGCCAACCATGGTCATCACGTCATCGGCGCGTGACTTGGGCAGGCCATGCAGGCGGCAGTAGAACCTGAGGTTGCTATAGGGCGACTGACGTTTGTAAACCGCGTCATTGGCAAAGACCACGCCGATTCTGCGGCTCAAACGTTCCTTTTCTGAGTATGGACTCATCCCGAGCACGAGAAGTGTACCAGCGGTTGGCCGGACCCGGCCAATGAGGAGCTGCAGCAGCACTGCTTTTCCACTGCCTGACGGACCGACGATGGCAGCGATCTCGCCAGTCCTCACAGCGAGGCAATCGATATCAATGACCAGATTCTGGTCGATGACTTTTTGCAGCCCCTTGATCTCGATCGCGTTTGACATAGGTGCCTGTCCGGAAAATGCACTCTGGCGGGAAGCCTGCCGAGGTTTAATGATAACACAGCCTAGGGCAAAACTCAAGCCTGATCATGTGGTTCTTCGAAAACTGTGCGCTCATGGTCTAAGCAGGTTTCGCAGCAGGAAGGAGAGGTTAGCGGGACGCTCGGCCAGTCGTCGCATGAGGTAGGGGAACCACTGCTGGCCGTAGGGCACATAGACCCGCACGTGATAGCCCTCTGCGGCCAACTGCCTCTGTAGTTTGGTGCGGATTCCGTAGAGCATCTGGAATTCGAAGCGATCCTGGCCCACCCCACGGCGGAGGGCAAGGGCCTTGGTGTGCTCAATGAGTCGCGTGTCGTGCGTAGCGATGGCTGGGAATACCCCGTTGGCCTGGGCCTCGTCGCTGAATAGCTGCTCCACGAGTTGTACAAAGCTGGCGTCAGTCTCAGATTTCTCCTCGAATGCTACCTCCGGCGGCTCGTCGTATGCGCCTTTGACCAGGCGAACAGAAGCACCCTGTCGAACCAATCTCGCTACGTCGTCGGCGCTGCGGCGAAGGTAGCTCTGGATGACGACGCCCACGTTTTTGTGATGGGGCCATAGCCCCTCGAACAGGTCGAGGGTTCGCTGGACGTACTCGGAACTTTCCATGTCCACTCGGACAAAGCGCTGAGCGCCAGTAGCCTGGACCAAGATCCGCTGCAGGTTCTCGGCGGCCAATGCTGGGCTGAGGTCCAGGCCCAATTGGGTGAGTTTTACAGACACGCCCGACTGGACACCACTGGCCTCGATGGCTTTCAACAGATCAAGGACGCTGGTCGTGGCATCACGGGCCTCGGTTTCGCTGGTCACGTTCTCGCCCAGGTGGTCCAAGGTGGCCAATAGCTCCTGCCTGTTCAGTTCTTCTACGGCTGCAATCGCGTCTTCGAGGGTCTCACCTGCAGTGAAGCGGCGCGACATCTTGCGCACGGGGGCCAGACCTATGGCGGTCTGTCGCAATGACTCGCTGCGGGAGATTGCCAGGAAAAACGTTCGCGTCAATGACATGAATGACTCCCTCCGCAACGCCCAAGTTGTGGCGCATCGTCCCAGCTTGCGCGAGGATAGATGGTGCTTTGTGGGTTGGCATCTATGCGCCCCTTATCACACCCGGGGCTCATGCTTTGCCCAGTACCGCAGCCAGCAGGGCCATGCGGATGTACATCCCGTTCTCCATCTGCCGGAAGTAAGCTGCCCTGGGATCGTCATCGAGCGCGTAGCTGATCTCGCTGACCCGGGGCAGGGGATGCATGATGATCGTGTTCTGCTTGGCACGCTCCATCAGCTCGGGTGTAATCACGTAGTAGTCCTTCACCGCTTCGTACTGGGCCTGGTCGGCAAAGCGCTCTCGCTGGACGCGCGTGACATAGAGCACATCCAGGTCGGCGATTGCCTCGTGCACGTCATAGGTCTCACGTACCTCTTTGCCCTGATCCTTGACCTCGTTCATGACATCCAGGGGCAATCGCAGTATCTCGGGGGAGATGAAGGTCATCTTGACATCGTACAGGCAGAGGAGCCGTGCCAGCGAGTGGACCGTCCGTCCGTAACGCAGATCGCCGACCATTGCCACGTGCAGGCCGTCGATCCTGCCCAGCTCCGCGCGGATGGTGTAGAGATCCAGCAACGCCTGTGTCGGGTGTTCGCCGACGCCATCACCAGCGTTGATGATCGGCTTGCGCGCGTACTCGGCAGCGACCTCGGATGCACCTACATCCGGATGGCGCAGGACGATGACGTCGGCGTACGACTCGAGTGTGCGAATCGTATCCGGCAGGCTCTCGCCTTTGGTCACCGAAGAGTAGCGAACCTCGTTTATGGGGATGACGCTGCCGCCCAGCCGCGACATGGCGGCGACGAATGAAGAACTGGTGCGGGTACTTGGCTCGTAGAAGACACAGGCTAACACGTGTCCTTTGAGCAGATCTGATGATCCGACCCGTTTCACGATGGCTCGCATCTCGTCTGCCACGCCAAAGATGTAGCTAAGGTTGTCGCGGCTGAACTGGCGCACAGAGATGATGTCTTGCCCATAGAATCCACTCGATAGATTCGGGGCCAGCCCCACTGTCTTGATGCTGCCGGTTTGACTGTTCTCCATATGTTCCTCCCCAAAGCATTGCTGCTGATTCGGATATCGTGCGACAGGATTTTGCTTCGTGCCGGGTTACACTGGCACCACGAACCGTCCATACCCAGGTGTGACCAAAATGGTGCCCTCTTTGTAGGCTGTCTGCCCACGCAGGACTACCTCAAGCACTCTGCCCTGAACGGGCATGCCCTCAAAAGGGGTCCACCCGCATTTGGTCTGCAGGTTCTCAGCCTCTATTGCGTGGCGAGTGTTTAGTTCCACCTCTACGCGCGCGTCAGTCTGGACAGGCAGGCCAAAGATCCGCCGGGGATTCTCATAGGTCAGCTCGATCAGGCGCTCCTGTGTGAGCCGCCCTTCGGATATGGCCGTCAACAAGAGCGGCAGCATCGTCTCCAGGCCGGGCACGCCAGGCGGAGCTGACATCCCTTCCTTCTCATCTCGTGTGTGTGGGGCGTGGTCGGTAGCGATGCAGTCCACCACTTCAAGGTTATCCCACAGCGCGGCGACGTCCGATTGAGGTGCCAGCGGCGGTCGCATGGTGCCGAAGGGGCCCAGCACGCGGGCGTCGGCATCGGTCAGGAAGAGGTGGTGCGGGGTGACCTCGCAGGTCAGCGCCGCGCCGGCTTCTTTGGCAGCGCGGACAAGGGCGATTTCGTCAGCGCGACTCACGTGACATAGGTGCAGTCGCTTGCCAAAGCTCTGTGCCAGGCCGATGGCCATCGCTGCTGAAAGGCCCTCAGCATGAACGGCGATGGGACGCCTGGCGGGCCAGGAACGAAAGTGGGCGATCAATGCTGGCAGGCTGCGCATGCGCAGGGGCCCGTAGGTGTCATCGAGGTAGATCTTCAGGCCGGGCACCTGATCGGCCAGGGACGCAGCGTGTGCTGCGTTTGTCTCGGTTGCGCCAAGATAGGAACCG
>P_1C_Sed_1_UnCtyDRAFT_1000172_pt1 | contig 11097 bp, 8 predicted proteins | sample Pon1CUnioCityCA_6_FD_11282 | JGI IMG/M metagenome (IMG submission 11282) | reverse complement strand
CTACGCCCTGAACGTAGCGCGTCTGCCAGTTCCGCCACTTCGGCATCGGTCTTTATTTTATCTAATAAACTGGTTTTGTCAACTATTACTGGAAAAATGTTTTGCCTTCGAAGAAGTCACATGGAATTTATTTATGATTTTCCAGAACGATTTATTGAAAATCATCTTAATAATGAGATGTGAGACATTTCTCCATCCTCATCAAAATCTACTCGCTGCTATGGGTTTTCAAAATGATGAATTCAATCTTTTGTTTTGTCCTTAAACAAAAAAAATTTCAGGTAAAATTAAGAAGGTATTTAAACGGGTAATTTTTGTTTTTTTATTTTGTTAGAAAAGGAGTCCAATTTGAAGAAGAAAACACTAACCTATATGTGGCTTGTTTTTTATTTTTTGATGGTGTTTTTGCCTCTGGTGTTGTTAATGATTTTTCCTAAGCCACCCGGGAGAGAGTTCTTAAGGGAAGTCTCGGTCGCATCAGGTTTCCTAGCAATGGCGCTGTTAGGATTGCAAACCATCCCAACATCACGCTTGAAATTCTTCACCAGGCTTTTCCCGATGGATACCTTATACACTTTCCATCATCGCCTGTCAGTATTCACACTGATAATTACATTAGCCCATCCAATTTTATTGTTTATCAATAATCCAGAGACTTTGCGATTGTTGAATCTGGCTACAGCACCCTGGCGTGCCCGTGCTGGTGTCACCGCGGTACTTGCCATGCTGGTTCTGGTTGTGACATCGATATGGCGAGAAGCCATGAAAATCAAATATGATATCTGGCGATGGATCCATGATGCGATGTCCTTTGGCGCGATTGGGCTGGCTTTGTATCATATGTTTAAGGTCAATTACTATATGTCCCTGACCTACCAGAGGGTGCTCTGGCTGGGTTTGACGGGTATTTGGGTGGCAATCATCCTTTATATGCGGATTGCCCGTCCAATTAAGATGATTAACTCACCCTATATTGTTGACCATGTTGAAGAAGAACGCGGACAAAGCTGGTCGTTGTATCTGAAGCCAGATGGCCATGATGGTATGGATTTTGAGGCAGGACAATTTGCCTGGATTACAACAGAATCACCCTTCATTTTCAGGGAAAATCCCTTTTCGTTTTCTATTAGTTCTGAACATAAAGATAATTTGATAGGCTTTACGATCAAAGAATTGGGTGACTTTACAAATAAGATTGGTGAATTGAAACCTGGTCAGACTGTGTACGTTGATGGTCCTTATGGAACATTCAGTATGGACGAGCACCGCTGTAAAGAGATGGTTTATATCGCGGGTGGTATTGGTTCAGCACCGGTGATGAGTATGCTCAGAACCCTTGCAGATCGAGGATGTGAGAAGAGAATGTTCTTCTTTTATGGTAACCCAACCTGGGAATCGATCATATACCGTGAGGAGTTGGAAGAGCTGGAGAAAAAATTAAATCTTGAATTGATCCATGTGCTGGAAAAGCCGCCGGAGTGGTGGGAAGGTGAAAGGGGATTTATTACAGCAGATATCCTCCAGCGTTATTTGCCCGATGACTTTAAAGAAGCGACTTACTTCTTATGCGGTCCCTTGCCGATGATCGAAGCTGTTGAAGGGGCGTTACATAATATTCATGTTCCCTCAACACACGTTTTCTCCGAACAATACGAGATGGCATAGGAAAGGATTTTATTATGGATATTCAACATATTATCGAACGCTGGTTTGTGATTGTTACAATTGTATTGTGCCTGGGATTAGCGTTGTTATTTGGCGCAATTCAGGCTGGCTTATTCTAATAGCCTGAGAGAATAAAAATTTTTTAGAAACGCTCATAACTTCTATGGGCGTTTTTTTTTAACGCATGGTCAATATTGTTTAAATTAATATCAGGAAAGACACGAGAATTTCAATAAATCAAAAAAAGAAGCTGTTTGTAAAAACAAACAGCTTCTGTAGTTCTTCTTTGATAATACGCTCAGGGACGTTCTAAACCACCCATATCAACTGAAACAACCTGGGAAAGGTCTTCGAGTGTGTCATACATGATTTGGATCATGTATTTTGCGTTGTGCATGAAACCACCTGGATCTTCAAGAACCATATGGTAGTTGTAGGTGGCTTTCACCAACCTCGGTGTCCAACTGGCATACTGGTTAGGGAAGGCAACCTCGCCCTCATCTGCTTCACCGTTGCCGTTGGTATCAATGAACCAGTAAGGAAATTGCCGTGCATAGAGGATTGATTCCCCGGCTACATCAGCAGCATATGTCTGGATTGCATCGTAGAGCATCTCATGGATGGTTTGAATTTCACCATAAATACCTTCTGTGACATCGCCGTCGCCGTCGAAATCTGTATCATCGATCCTCACATCACGCAGGTCGCCAAGGTCACTAACTTCGCTGTGGCATGCTGCACACTCGTTGGCTGTGATCTCAAGGCTGTGAGCATCGTGGCAGTCGGTGCACAGTTGATAATCTCCTACATGCTCATAAAACCCAACATAATCCCTATTAGGATATTCATAGCCACCCTGGACCTCGGTACCATATCGTGTAGCTGCTGCAATCTTGTAATGGACATTGATAAAACCGAGATCTTCATTGACCTCATCTTCGGGTAAGCCTGCGATTGCATCTTCCACCCTAAATGTTGATGTTCTACCCTGGTGACATTCCGCACAGTTAGCCGTTTGACCCATATCACTGATGGCAGCGCCTGAGGGGAAATAGGCGGTGTCTTTTTCACTGGCAGTAGGGTTATGGCAAACGAAACAATTAACAACAGAGCCTATAGTGGCTGCTTCGTCGACAACCTGTTCTGTTGAACCATCTTCCCCGAGATAATCGAGGTAGCCATAAGCGCTGTGGCATTTTGCACAATTTGTCGGAACCTCAGGCGGTTCATCCTCGTCCCAATGGACGAAACTTTCCGATTCTCTATCAGCATGACCTGATTCGGTCCATTTTTCACTGATAGCCTCAACGGATTCGGGACGCGGTTCAGGGGGTAAAACAACTTCCCCAATTAGAATGGCTATCAAACCGCCGGCCAGAAAGAAAATGATAAACAAAGGCCAAACTAATTTTTTCATAATGGTCTTCTCCTTTTTCTGCTGGTCTATTTTTTAATTATGTTAAGTTTACCTTACTTTTCAAAACTTTTCCCAATAATATTAAAATTAAAGTTTCGGTATAATCTAGACATTGAATCATTACTGGTGAGGGAATTGATGAGGATCATCAAACCTATTTTATTTACTATCTTATTGTCTGGATTATTACTTACAGCTTGCGCAGGGGCCCAGGGTGTCAACACGGCTGATAACATCATTGACAGCAATTCCGGGACTGCGCCAGCATCATCTGAGCAGCTCAGCACAATATCTACATTGACGAGCACTCACACCATAGTTCCCACTTCTACAGCCACGACGACATTTACGCCTGTTCTCCCTACAGCGACCATTACGCCATCACCATCGCCCACACCTCAACCTTTGGAGACATTCGCATCTTCACAATTACGAACTGGTATTGTTCCAGTTTCTTATGAAGAGGATGTTTGCACCTATCTGGAAAATCGTTGGGGGGAGGGCAAAAGTGAACCTGGCACAATAGTTGTACCCATTATGTTTCACTCGGTTGCGAAACCGGGACGAAGGATAACGGACAACACCACGATATCAATGGAACAATTCGATTATTTTATGACAAAGGCAAGGGAATTGGGTTTTTCAACGATTACGACAGAGCAGCTGATTGGATTTCTCAATGATAATGAGACAATCCCCAAGCGGTCCATGCTTTTGATCCAGGATGACCGGTCTCCTGGTGTGACAGAATTATTTATGCCTTATTTGGAAGAATACGATTGGACTTTAACCCTTGCCTGGCCCACAACAGACCTCACCAGTGATGATATTTGGGAACGAATGGAAAACCTGGCAGAGACGGGGCGCTTAGATGTCCAATCCCACGGCCATGACCACATCTATATCCAGGACTATACACCTTTCGAGGAAGTTGAAGAGGAAATTTATAAGCCGATTGAGGTCATCGAGGAGCATTTTGGAGTCAGACCAAAAGCAATTATCTGGCCAGGTGGTAATTACACAGAAGAATCCATCAAATTAGCCCAAGAAGCGGGTTTGAAGTTGGATTTTCGGTTTTTTCCAATGGGCCTATTTTATACAATTGGATCCCCTTACGAGAGGAACAAACTATCATGGATTCACCAAAAATGATTCTTCCCCGTTACTGGTCTACAGACAATGTGGTGGCACTGAATCATGCTTTGGCCGTCAGCTCTGAGGCTCAGGAATTTACTGAAAGTGTCAAAGCAGAGGAATTGTATTACTACGAAACTTATTGCCTTCCAGCAGGGAGTGAATAACGGTGAATAAGAAAATAATAATTTTGTTGATCATTTTTTCAATTTCAATCCTTGTTGGATGTTATAAACCGGGTCCGGGATCCGAACCCTGGAAAGCATCCGGTTCCAATGGTGTGGGCGGGGGAACAATTTTGGAAACGCCAACCAGCTCAATACCAATTGGTGAGGTGCAGCTTACTCAAAATCCTCAATCGACCCCAACCCCAAATCCGACAATTGTTCTTCCGACACCACGGGAAGAAACCACATCTTACACAGTGAAGGCGGGGGATACATTAAAAGATATTGCTCGTCGTTACCAGGTTTCTATCGATCAAATAACTATTTTAAACAACATTTTCAACCCAAACCTGATTGAAGTAGGCCAGGTTTTGCTCATACCACCACCAACATTCGAAGATGCTGCCCCATCTTTCAAGATCATCCCCGATTCAGAATTGGTCTACAGTCCTTCCAATGCTTTTTTTGATGTGGCAGCCTTTGTTAATGGAAAGCAAGGTTTTTTGTCCCTTTATACCGAGCAAGTGGACGGTACTACCTTAACCGGATCAGAAATCATTGAGCGGGTTGCTATAGAGTATTCTGTCAATCCTCGATTGCTGATTGCTTTATTGGAATACCAGAGTGATTGGGTCACAAAATCTAATCCCCCTGAGGAAACAAGGATCTATCCTTTACGATATTATGAGGCTTGGCGGGAAGGGCTTTATAACCAGCTCAGTTGGGCAAGCAATTTATTGAATGAGGGCTATTATCTGTGGAAAATAAATGCCATCACCGCATGGATTTTATCTGACAGCAGTGTTATCCAGGTTGATCCAACCATCAACCCGGGAACAGCAGCAGTTCTCAACTTAATACGGTATTTACAATCACGGGAAGGATGGGAGATAGCAGTTTCAGAGAATGGGATTTACAAAACATACCTGAATTTTTTTGGCTACCCCTTTAATTTCACTTTCGAACCGATGATCCCGGAGGATCTTACACAACCGGTGCTGCAACTTCCTTTTGAGGATAATGATGTTTGGTCCTATACGGGTGGACCCCATGGCGGTTGGAATACAGGATCTGCCTGGGCAGCGATAGATTTTGCACCTCCAGGTGAACAGTTGGGCTGTTTTGCCAGCAGGGCCTGGGTTGCAGCATCTGCTCCTGGTGAGGTGGTTTATTCTAACAATGGTGCGGTCATTCAGGATTTGGATGGCGATGGTTTTTGGCAAACAGGTTGGTCGATTCTTTATATGCATATTGCTGCTGAAGACCGGGTTCCCGTTGGCACTCACCTGGAAACTGGTGATCGTGTCGGACATCCATCCTGTGAAGGAGGATTTTCAACAGGGACACACCTCCATTATGCACGGCGGTATAATGGAGAATGGATTGCAGCAGATTCAGATATTCCATTGGTTCTGGATGGCTGGGTTTCGGTAGGGTATGGTGTGGAATATGATGGTTATTTAGTCAAGGGTGATATGACACTGGAGGCATGGAATGGGCGATCGGCCCTTAACGCCATCCAGCGCTAGAAAGCGCTATTTTCGAAGACGGGTAAAACGGATGAGCCTTTTGATAGGTGTGGCGCTATTCCTGTCTGTTTTGATATGCGGCAATCTTGTTTATCCTGTTCTTGCACCGGTTACAAATAATTCGGAAGTAAGTTCCTTCTCCCGCAGCACCTCAACGCCTAAAGTTTCACAATCTCAAGGGGAATACGAAAGTTCTCTTTCTGCCACGATAGAAATTATTCCCAGCAGAACGCCGCTGCCCATACCAACAGAAGGCCAGGTGGTCCCTGCTGGTGAGGATACACAAGTTCTTTATTACACCATTGCCGGTGACAGCTTACCGGTGGTCAGCCTTCGATTTGGTGTTGATATGGATACCATCACCTCCCCAGAGCCCCTGGATACTTCAGGATTGCTTCCGCCGGACCAATTATTAATCATTCCCAATAATTTAGAAACGACAAGTGCTCGGACAAAACTGCTGCCGGATAGTGAGGTCACATTCTCGCCCTCCACCATCGATTTTGACATTCATGGATTTGTGAATGACGCTGGAGGTTATCTTTCAACTTATCAGGAATGGTTGAAAACCAGTGGGTGGACTTCTGGTGCAGATATCATTCAGCGAATTGCACTGGAATATTCTATAAACCCAAGACTGCTGCTGGCGTTTTTGGAATATAAATCTGGCTGGGTCTACGGACAGCCGCAAGATCCTTTCTTGATATCTTATCCCATGGGATACGATGATTACATGAGGGAAGGTCTCTACCTTCAGTCTGCCACCTTTGCCAGTGAGGTAATGAGTGGGTATTACAGCTGGCGTGAAGGGCGTACCCTGGTCGTTGGCTTTGAAAATGGCAATGTTTTGCGATTAGCACCGCAGCTGAACGCTGGCACCGTTGGCTTGATGAGTGCTTTTTCAACGCTTTATGATTACGATCAATGGCAGCAGTTGCTTTATGGTGAAGATAATTTTTTCAAACTACATGAAACGATGTTTGGCAACCCCTGGATTCGTGCGCAATCGGTGGAGCCGTTAATTCCTGTGGATACAGTACAGCCAGAAATGATCTTGCCCTTTGAGACCGGTCGTAAATGGGCGTATACCGGCGGTCCCCACGCTGCCTGGAGTTCGGCAGATGCCTGGGCAGCCATAGATTTTGCACCGCCCAGCGCAGAAAATGGCTGTCAGCTTTCCAATGAGTGGGTTGTCGCCTCAATACCGGGGCTGGTGGTCCGTTCCGGTGACGGCGTTGTGGTGATTGATATGGATGGCGACGGCTACGAGCAGACCGGCTGGACTCTGTTATATTTGCACATTGAAACCCGGGATAGGGTTCCATTAGGGACCTGGGTGGAGGTTGGCGATCGGATTGGGCATCCCTCCTGTGAGGGCGGTCGGGCGACCGGGACACACGTACATATGGCACGTCGCTATAACGGTGAATGGGTGCCCGCAGATGGACCCTTACCTTTCACTTTAAGCGGTTATGTGGCTCGGGCTGGAACAGAAGCTTACCAGGGATGGTTGATCAGAGATTCAGAAATCATTTATGCCAACACTGCCAGCACCTTTGAAACCCACATCAGTCGTGACGACTGACAAATTTCGCGTAGATATCATTTCATTGTAAACGATAAAAACTGGACTTTTTTTGTTGTTCGAAGTATTCTTGATTGTCTTGTTTTCGAATCCATGGCAATAGCATAAATCTATAATTCAGCCAATCTCATTCGAAAAACAGGTTATTTATGATACAAAAATTCGTTTACCCCCTGTTATTAATTGCTTTATTGTTAGCGGCGTGTTCGCCATCGATGCAGCCTACAATGATCCTTCCCACGGCTTCCAATGAAGAGTTGTCGGGTGAGTCGCTTGATATCACGCCTTACCCAACCCGGCCGGTTTATGGTCCCGGTGAGCTGGTTGATTATGTTGCCCAAACCGGTGATACACTGCCAGCTCTGGCAGCCCGATTCAACACAACAGTGGTGGAAATCAGGGATGCGAATACTTTTATCCCTCCCGATGCAACCACCATGCCCCCGGGTATGCCAATGCAAATACCAATATATTATCGTCCTTTATGGGGAACGCCTTTCCAGATGCTGCCTGATTCCGCTTTTGTAAATGGTCCCCATGTTTCTGACTTCATTGCCCAACAATTCATCGTTCAGCACCAGGGTTGGATATGTCAATATTCTGCCTGGGCATTTGATGGCACCAGGTCCGCGGGGGAAATCATTGATTATGTTGCAACGAATTATTCCGTCAGTCCGAAAATTTTGTTGGCGCTTTTGGATTTCCATGGACAGGCTTTTTCAGATGTGTATTTAGATAGTGAGGCTGAACGAAATATCCTGGGGTTGGAATCTGACTACTGGACCGGGGTTTACCTGCAGCTTTCCTTTGCCTCAAATATCCTTAACGATGGTTATTATCGCTGGCGTGAGGGAGATTTGCTTGAATTTGAACTGGAGGACGGCTCACTGGTCCGCCCGGATCCCTGGCAGAATGCGGCAACGGTAGCGCTCCAATACCTGTTCTCACAAACTTTAAGTGTTGAAGATTTTTATCGAGCGATTGGTCCGGATGGCTTTATTTTGACATATCAGCGATTGTTTGGCGATCCCTGGAGCGTAGACCCTCATATACCGGGATCCCTGGCACAGCCTGACCTTTCCCTGCCATATAACAATGATGAAATTTGGGCATACACCGGCGGTCCCCACACCGGTTGGGGCAGCATGGCGCCCTGGTCAGCCCTGGACTTTGCACCCCCATCCGATATCACCGGCTGTTTTGAGACGGATATTGCCACAACTGCGGTTGCTGATGGTGTTGTTGTTCGGGATGGGGAGGGATTGTTAGTGTTGGATCTTGATGGTGATGGCGATGAACACACCGGTTGGGTGATGTTTTATTTGCATATTTCAAACCGGAATCGTGTACCTGTTGGGACTGTTGTAAAAGCTGGCGACCCGCTGGGGCATCCCTCCTGTGAAGGTGGACGGTCTACCGGTACTCATATTCACATTGCCCGAAAGTACAATGGGGAATGGATGGTCGCTGACGGTGCTGTGCCCTTTGTTCTTTCTGGATGGCGTCCGGAGCGGGGTGATGATCCTTACGAGGGTTGGTTGGTCAAAGGTGATGTGAGGATCCTGGCAAGCGATAACCCGGATAATCGAAGTATGATCCCTTTGAATTAGGTTAAATCCGAATTTTTAGTNTACTATTTCCAGAGCAAAATTACCATATGGAGTGCGGACTTCAGTCCGCTCGTTTATGTATGGGAATTAGTTTCTTGGANTTATTGTTTTGAAAGCAGCAATAAAGCGGGNTAAAAACCCGCACTCCAGAATATGAATATNTTGGGAAACAGGCACATCCCTCTTTTGGAGTGCGGACTTCAGTCCGCTAATTTAATTGAACAAAAATCTAAAAAAAGATGCTGCCACAAAAAGTGACAGCATCGCAAATACCTGATTGGAAATAGGTCTGGATCAGTTCAAATACAACCAGGGGTTGACCGCGCTGCCGCCCAGACGCATTTCGAAGTGAAGGTGGGGGCCGGTTGAATTGCCGGTACTGGCCATGGAAGCGATTAATTGTCCCTTNTGGACACTCGCTCCACAGGGCAGCAGGGTCCCCTCCATCAGGTGTGCATAAAAAGTCTGCCATCCGCCATCATGGTCCACAACGATCAGATACCCATAACCCCGGTCAGACCAACCTGAATAAACAATCACCCCGGAGTCTGCTGCATAAATTGGACTGCCAAAATCTCCATCAAAATCAAGCCCGTTATGGACAGGGGGGTTCCAGTCATAACCAGAGAGCCAGGTAGCCGTTGTTGGATAGGTGAAAGTACCTGTACCAACATCACCATAGATGATGCCGCTGCAGGCACCCGGGCCAAGGTATGTGCTGCCTGAGGCCGGGTTATCCCGGGCGATAATCCAGGATACCGTCGGGCGTGTTCCACCAGGGACGACCAGCATTTTGCCAGGTTCAATGTTCGGGTTGCTGTAATCACCAACAACCTCAGGTTCAAGGTCATTCAATGGATAATTGACAATTGTATTGGGATCAACGCCGTAAAATGAAGCAACCCCATTCAGGCCTTCACCTTCTTCCCAGCGGTGATAAACGCCGTCCTCTGGAAGAATGAAGAGATTTACACCGACGCCTAAACCATCCGGTGTGTCGCCCAGGGTATAGCGGTTAGCCCACAGTACGGTCTCTGGTTTTAATCCGAATTTATCAGCAATACCGAAGATCGTATCACCTTGCTGAACTTCATAAGTGATCACTTCGTCTCTTTCTTCAACTTCAGTTACAGTTTGATGAGTTGTGATCACTTCGGGATTTCGAACGACCCCACTTTGCATCCCAACCGTCGAGAATTCTGGTGTCGGCAGGTTTTCAGGCAGGGATGCGACTGGTTTGGTGGGTCCGGTTGTGGGTTGGGGTGATGATGCAGAAGTGTTGTTGACGATTAAAGAGCCAACGCCCCAAACGATGAGTACGATAACAACGAATGTGACAAGGAATAAGCCTACCCTGAGCAAAAGGGGATTATTAAATAAACCTTTTTTAGATTCAATATCTTCCTGGGTGAACTCAGAAGTTTCAGAAACCTCGTCCAGGTTTGGTTCTTCATCCTGGGCAGGCTCATTATTTTCATGGTTCAGTTGTGTTTTTTCGGTCATTTTTTCTCCAAAGGCATCATAACATTAATGAAAATAAAGTCAAGCAGGGAGGAGGTCCAAAATCACTTGTCAGACGAATATTATTAAAAGTTTACCAAAATAATGTAATAATTTTTCATCCAGGTGTTTTGAAAGAATGTCAGGGTTGTGTTTCGGTTTCAATAGGGGAGGTAGCAAAATATTGATCCAGCAGCAGGGCCAGGTCTTCATCTGTATAGGCTGCAAGGGTGGAGAAGAAATCCTCTCCAGAGGCAATCCTGTAGCGGTTTTCAAGGGCATAGGCTTTGATGAATTCAAAAAATNCCTCATCACCAATGGTATCCCGTAAATCCTGCATAAAATGGGCACCGTTAAGGTAGACGCTGTTGCGATATGCTGNATAACCCGCTTCGAGATAAATGGTATTGTCAATAAATCCCGATGGTTGGTGGCCGTCCACCCGGTTTGCCCACCACCATGAGACAAGTTCGGGATAATAATGCTCATA
>P_1C_Sed_1_UnCtyDRAFT_1000170_pt1 | contig 11179 bp, 7 predicted proteins | sample Pon1CUnioCityCA_6_FD_11282 | JGI IMG/M metagenome (IMG submission 11282) | reverse complement strand
CCTCGGGCCAGCCCTGCTCGCGCAGGATGCGCGAGCCAACCATTGGGTGCCCCTCCACGGACAGGTCCGGGTAGCGCTCGTAGTCAAAATCATGGATCAGGCCAACAGTGCCCCAGAGCTCCTCGTTCTCCCCATACTTGGCGGCGTAGGCACGCATCGCAGCCTCTACCGCCAGCATATGGCGGACCAGATTCTGGTTCTCTGTGTATTCGTTCAGCAGTTTCCAGGCATCCTCACGGGTTGGCATTAGAACTTCCCCTTCCTCTATAGCTTCGTCCCGGCTTGAAACAAACCTCCAGTTTGCGGCCCCGGCGCGCGGGCATATTGTACCTGACCGCCGGCGAATTTGCAACTCTATATGCGAGTACCCTGCTCATCAGGCCCGAGCCCCTTGTTGGATCGACTGCCTGATAGTATACTATGGCAGGAGAGGAGAAGGACTCGCACGCATCGCCGGGTGTGACGGGCTGGGAAGAAAACCGAGCAGGGTCAAGTCCTGCAATGCACCACCGAGAGGGAGAACCTGATGCCTGGAAAGTCACTCATCATCATCGGCGCCGGCCTGGCCGGTCTTTCCGCCGGTTGTTATGCACAGATGAATGGCTACCAAAGCCACATCTTTGAGCACCATAGCCAGCCAGGAGGATTGGCAGCCTGGTGGAGGCGTGGCGAGTATCTGATCGACGGCGGCATCCACTTTGTTATGAGCCACAAGCCCGGCACAAAGCTCCACAACCTGTACCGTGAGTTAGGCATCGTTCCAGGGTGCCGCTTCCTGGATCTACCTGCCTATGGTCGCTTCATCCATGAGCCAAGCGGCCAAAGCCTACATCTCGGCGATGACCTGGACCAGTGGTCAGATGCTCTCAAGGCCCTTTCCCCTGCCGACGCCCGGATAGTGGATGAGGTCATTGCTGGTGGTCGGGCCCTTCAGGGGTTGGATATGAGCGAGGTCGGCATGAGCAACCCCCCGGAGCTGAGCGGCATGGGGGACCAGGTCAAGGACCTGTGGGCAATGCGCGGCATGCTCAGGTTCATGGTCGGCAAGTACAACAAGACCGTGAGGACCTATTGCGAGGACGTCCACGAGCCGGTGCTGCGCACCTGCCTGGAACAGCTTTTTCTACCTGGGGTTCCCCTGTACTTTCTCTTCATGATCATGGCCCCGCTCGCCGACGGGCAACTTGGGCTCATTGAGGGCGGATGTCGCGATTTTGCGCGGGCCATCGAGAAACGCTACCGCGCGCTCGGCGGCGAGATCACCTACGGGGCAAAGGTCACAAAAGTGCTCGTCGAGGGAGACACAGCTACCGGTGTTCGCCTGTCAGACGGTAGCGAACATCGCGCCGGTGCCGTGATCTCGGCAGCAGACGGGTACAGCACCATCTTTGAGATGCTGGACGGGCGTTATGTCTCGCCCAGCACCGAGAAACGATATGCCACCTGGAAGTTGTTCCAGCCGTTGCTCATGATCAGCTACGGCGTGGCCCAGGACTTCCCCGACCTGCCCCCATTTACCACCATATCTCTGGAGAAGCCCCTCACCGTTGGGCCGAACAGGGTGAACAGCCTTATGCTTCGTGCTCTGAACTATGGCCCCGGGTTTGCGCCGCCGGGCAAAACCGTCCTGCAGGTCGAGTTCGATACGTCCTGGCGCTACTGGTACGACATGCAGCAGGAGGATCGGGCAGCCTACGACGCTGAGAAGCAACGCGTAGCCCGGGAGGCACTGGCGCGCATAGAAACCCACCATCCCGGCATCTCGTCCCGCGTTGAGGTGACCGATGTCGCTACGCCCTACACCACCTGGCGCTATACGCTGAACCGCAGGGGATCTTGGGGTGGATGGTTGATGACGCCCAAAGCGATGATGACATCGATCAAGCGAACCCTGCCTGGCCTCGACCGCTTCTATATGGCGGGCCAATGGGTCATGCCCGGCGGTGGTGTGCCGCCCTGCCTGTACTCCGGACGACACGCGATACAATTGCTTAGCCACCACGATGGCAGGCCTTTCTCAACAACGGTGAGATAGGCACAGAAATGCTCGACTGAGTAGAAGCCGATAGTTCAGTTGTGGCTTTCTTGCGCCACTCGCCATTTCTGGTTCGCTACTCGCTGGTGTGGGTCCCGATCTTTGTCGCGATCTGTGTGGCTGAGGAGCGGGCCCCTGCGATACGACATGGCGAAGCGTACGAGGAGTACCGGGCACGCACGGGTCTCCTGTTGCCAAGTAGAAGCTAGGGACAGGTCTGGCAAAGCCGCCTCAGTATCCGATATCCACGAATCTCCTCAATTTCACCGATTAAGTTAAACACTTGGCCCCTCTCATTCGTCATAGGAGTAGGAAACGGCGAGAGTGCACTTGCCCAAGCTAGTGCACTGAGGAGGGAACCATGTGTAGTCCATGTCAACATTTGGCAAGCAGCATGATAGCGTTGTATGATGTAGAGCGCAGCCAGGGGAGCGACTTGGAGAACGTAATCCGGCGGGCTCACCTGGTCAGCGCTCGAGAGCCCTGGCACCGGCGGCTGCGCCATCTGCTGGGGAAGCGCTTTTCGGAGGCCAGTTCCAGTCATGGAACCATCGACCAGCTTCGAGCTGACGATCCAGGATCTGTACGACCTCTTCGAGGCCAAACTGCATCGCTACGCGGTGAATCTAGCGCGTGACAGCGACCGGGCCGACGATTTGGTCCAGGAGACATTGATCCGGGCAATGGGTAATCTCGTACTGCTGCAGCAACTGCAGCCCTACCAGCGACAGGCATGGATGTATCGCGTGCTCAAGAACCTCTTTATCGATGAGGAGCGCCGTCGCGAGCGCCAAGAGGCGCTGTACGAGAACCTGGTCTGGGAGGCTGAGCTGGACACGGCACCTGCAACGACCATGCTGGCCCGGGAGATGATCGATCTCGTCCCGGAACGGTATCGTGACGTGCTCCTCAGGCGATATATCCTGGGCCAGACGAGTGAGGAGATTGGCAGCGCCTACGGAATCCCCGCTGCCACAGTCCGATCCCGTCTGTACCTTGCCCGCAAGTGGTTGCGGGCTCACCATCCAGAGTTGGAACCCTGAGGCATTCTTCCCTCCGACCCGACGCTGGCCTGGGCAAGCGCACTCTCGCCGAAATACGCTCTGCACAAGGAGGCAAATGATGGAAAAGACAGCAATCGAGCCCGGTACCGTGATCGGCAACGCCAACGTTCTAGACTTGCGGAAAGCGACTGCCGAGACTATCGCAAGCATCGCCAAGATCGGTAATGTGAACGTCTTGATCTACTCACGCGAGACTGCGGCCCTCATCCCCAAGCTCAACCTGGGGAATGTCAACGTCTCGGTCGAAGCACCCGGGGACGCCCAAGTAGTCACGGGCCAAGTCATCATCAATCACGAATTCTTGGCCGGACGGGACCACCCCCTGTTTCTTGTTGTCACCGGGCAAGTCCTGGTCAAGCCCGATGTGACGCCTGGGGAAGTGGAAGCAGGCATAGCCGGCCTGGTCGTGGTGGGACAGATCCTGTGTCCTGAGCCTGTATTGGGGGCTGTCCAGGCCAAGACCACTCAGCTCGTGGGTCAGAGCAAGGCATATCCAGCTACGGGAAGGCTGATCATGGGTTCGCTGACCATGGACGAGACCTTCTTGAAGGGATCGCAGGACGCAGCGGAATTGGTCATCCTTGGCTCACTGCGGCTGCCCAAAGTATTGCCCAACGACCTGCTCGAACAAAAGATCGCACAGCTCCACGTCACTGGAGGCATCCGCGTGCACCAGGCGAATGCCGAGCTCATCCAGGCCCGGCTGGCGAATGGCGCGCGCAAGATGACCATCATCCCCGAGGGATACGCGCTGGTGTCCAATCCGCTGGTGCTCGACGACACGGTGATCGGTGCCCTGCCGTCACCCAACCTATTCTGCCTGGAGCGCGTGGAGGTAGAAGCCTCCACCAACCCTGACCTGCTGGACGAGCAACTCGAGCAGATGATCGTCAAGGACATGCTTCTCTGCCCAGCGGCACTAAAAGGGATCATGGTTCGCAAGTGCAACATCCTCGAGACACGGGCGATCTTTTACGAGGGGGAGCTGTGGCTGGTTGACGGCAGCGACCAGCTCTCTGCATCGCGCTTTGAGTACCTGGATGGCAAAGCCACGCTGGTCGTGACCGGTGCGCTGACGATCGACGGGTCCGTGGAGCCTGGCGTACTGGCCAGCCGCCTGGCCAAGGTGTACAACATGGGTGCCATCAAGTGCACGCCCGAGCAAAAGGGCGCTCTCCAGGCCAGGATGGGATTGAATGAGGGCATGATCGGCGCGGGTGAGGCAGAAGAGGAGCCTAGAGAAGGCGCCCGATACCAGGGTAATGTGAATCACCTGGTGTTGTAACGACGGATGAGATCAACCAATCCTGCTCGCGCAGGATACTCAAGCCGGCATCAATAGTACCCTAGTACCATCGGCCCATTGACAAAGTACAGCATGCTGCGTATCATGGCTAATACGCAGCATGCTGTTGATCTGGCGCTGCGAGAAGGCCGCTAGCCTGCCCGTACATCCGGGGCAGATAGATAGGGCCAGCTGCCTCCCTCCACGCCTGGTGGACTGCTCCCTTGCGCTGCGCACCCGAACCCCATCAGCGCCGGCATGTAGCCCGGCAGCAAGAAAGGACTACCTGAAATGCAGAGCAGCAAGGGCAAGGCACGGTCAAGATGGCTTGCCAGCATCGTAATAGTCTTGCTGGTGACCGCTTTCGGCAGGCAGAACATCTACCCCCAGAGCCCCAAGTTCAAGTATGCCCTGGGCGACATTCCCCTCGACGCGGCGACCTATCAGAGGCATCTCAAAGCCCGATCCGAGATCGAGTTGCTCGAGGCTCTGCAGACCTCATATGATGCCCGCGACGAGGGCATCGTCACTCCGGCGAAGAACCAGGGCTCTTGTGGATCCTGCTGGGCTTTTGCCAGCGTCGGTGCCATAGAATCGCACATGTTGAAGCAGTATGGACTCGGGCCTACCGATGACTTTTCGGAGCAGCAGCAGGTATCATGCAACACCCTCATGCATGGCTGCGANGGCGGCANNGCNCTCGCCATCCGCTACTGGCAGAACACTGGCGCCCTCCACGAGGAGTGCTTTCCCTACGATGTGGAAGAACCCAGTGACACAATTGAGTGCATTGAAGATCAATGCGCCCAACTTGGCTACCGCGTAGTGGACTATCACACGATCTACCCAACTCCGGACGAGTTCAAGGCATCACTGTACAACGACGGGCCAAGCTACTGGAGCTTTACCGTATTCAGTGACTTCTATGACTACTGGGAGAACGGGAGTGAGGGAGAGGTCTACGTCCAGTCAGAGGGCGCAGTTGAGGGAGGACATGCCGTCTTGCTCATCGGCTGGGATGACGACAAACAGGCCTACCTGTGCAAGAATAGCTGGGGCGAGGGAGGTCCTAACGGCGATGGCACCTTCTGGATCGCCTACGACGGACATGCCAACAATCTTGGATTCGGCATGAGCAACTTTAGCCTCGAAGTTAGTAGCTGTTCGTCTGGCGCCGACTGCGACGACGGGCAGTTCTGCAATGGCACCGAGATCTGTGTGGACGAGATCTGCCATGGCGGCACACCCCCTGCTTGCAGCGATGATGGGCTCTTTTGCAACGGCAGCGAATTCTGCGACGAGCCACGCAACATTTGCAGCCACACGGGGACTCCATGTGTCGGAGAGAGCGAATGCGTTGAGGAAAGGGACCTGTGCGAGCCATTGAACTGTGGGGATGGCACATGCGCGCTGGGCGAAGACTGCTCCAATTGCCCGGAGGATTGCATCAGCGCAGAGAACGGTTCGTGCAATGACTGCTTCAAGGGCAAGTGCGACGGCGTGTGCCATCCTGCGAAAGATGGCCCGAACTGCGCCGACTGCCTCGTGAACTACTGCTGTGGCGACGGCACATGCGAGGGAGCTGAGTCACCCGACAACTGCATGCTGGACTGCGCAGAGTGCGTTCCCACGAAGAAGACGTGCAACTGCGACGGCAAATGCGGCAAGGTCGAGAGCCACGAGACCTGCCCATGGGATTGTCCCTGAACCACTTTCTTCTGCCATACTGAGAGGCCCTGCTGACTTGCGGGGCCTCTTCTGTATACTCCCCTTGCCAAGCCCGGCAGCTCGACAAGTGCGCATTGCCTTTTGAGGACGACCGGTCTTCATGCGTTGACTGGGTTACGAGGTGCGAGAAGCAGGGACGAGCTGACGCCGCAAGTTGGTCCGTACTCGAAAAGCTGGTATACTAGGGCCCGTGGCGCACGGGCCCGCACGGACCAACAGGTCGGATGCAGTGCCCAGGCGCTCAGGCAACGGTTGCCAGCCCGTTCAGGGCCGCCAATGGACAAGACCATGTTCCCTGGAGTTTGACCGAAAATATGGACACACAAAAAGCCTGGCACACCATGACCGCTTCGGAAGCGGCGGACGCCCTGGAGATGGATCTGCAGAAGGGCTTGACCGCCGTACAGGTGAATAAACGCAGGGAGCGATTCGGCACCAACGAGCTTCGAGAGGCGCCTGGGCGCAGCTTCTGGCGGATGCTGCTCGATCAATTCAACCAATTCCTGGTACTCATCCTCATCGTAGCGGCTATTATCTCGGCGATCATCGGCTGGACCGAGTTCAACCAGACGGGCGACACCACGGAGTTCATCGATGCCATCGCCATCATGACCATTGTGATCCTCAACGCCATCCTGGGTGTGGTGCAGGAAGGCCGGGCAGAGGAGGCGCTGGCAGCGCTGAAAAAAATGGCGTCGCCCAATGCGCGCGTGTTGCGTGATGGATACACACAGACGGTGCCGTCGCGAGAGCTGGTGCCCGGCGATATCGTGATCCTGGAAACGGGCAACTATGTCCCCGCTGACGTGCGCCTCGTCGAGAGTGTGAATCTGCGCATCGAAGAGGCTTCGCTGACTGGAGAGTCGGTGTCGGTGGGTAAGGACGCCCACGATGCACTGAAGGCCGAGGCGGTGCTGGGCGACCGGCACAACATGGCCTTTATGAGCACGCTGATCACCTACGGGCGCGGTCAGGGTTTGGTGATTGGCACCGCCATGGATACAGAAATCGGCAAGATCGCCGAGATGATCCAGTCGTACGAAGAAGAGCCCACGCCACTGCAGGTCAAGCTGGATCAATTGGGCAAGACGCTGGGCATCATCACGCTGGTCATCTGCGGGCTGGTTGGGGTGTTGGGCGTCGTTCGCGACACGCAACTGGGCATCCTCTTCAACCAGGGTTTCGGCGCCTATGTGGGCCTGGAGGAGACGGTCCCCAAGCTCATCGAGATGTTCATGGTAGCGGTAAGTCTGGCCATCGCTGCCGTACCCGAGGGGCTGCCGGCAGTGGTGACGATCGCGCTGGCCCTGGGCATGCAGGAGATGGTCCGGCGCAATGCTCTGATCCGCAAGCTGCCCGCCGTCGAGACGCTGGGTTCGGCCACAGCTATCTGCTCGGACAAGACCGGCACGCTGACCCAGAACGAGATGACGGCGGTGCAGATGTACGTGGATCGGAGCCTGCTGACGATCACCGGCGAGGGATACAAGCCCGAGGGCGAATTCCTCGACAGCGGTGACGTTGTGGGTCTGGGGGGCTATCCCGGGATGCGACTGCTGCTTCGCGCGGGACTGCTGTGCAACGACGCCCATCTGGAAGAGATCAGTGAGGGCGAGCAGAGCCAGTGGCGCATCGCCGGAGACCCGACCGAGGGCGCCTTTGTGGTAGCGGCTGCCAAGGCAGGCTACTGGCAGAACAGCCTGGGTGAGGAGTACCCGCGCATCGCCGAGATCCCCTTTGATTCGGAACGCAAGCGCATGACTACCTTCCATCCCGACCCGCGCTACGGCGACTATGTGGCCTATATGAAAGGCGCGCCCGACGTGGTACTGGGCCTATGCGAGCAGGTTCTGGAGGACGGGATCATGCGCCCGCTCACCAACGAGCGCCGCCGCAACATCCTGGAGGAGAATGCGGCGCTGGCAGCCAATGCGCTGCGTGTCCTGGGCGTCGCCTTCCGGCCCTTGAAGTCAGTGCCAGACAATCCCCAGCCCGAGGACAGCGAGACCGGTTTCACCTTTATCGGGCTGCTGGGCATGATCGATCCAGCCCGCCCAGAAGTGGCGCCGGCCATATCCACTGCCCGAAAGGCGTACATCGAGACGGTGATGATCACCGGCGACTATTTGAACACGGCCAGGGCGATCGGCAAGGAGATCGGCTTGCTGGAAGATGGCGACCGCGCGCTCACTGGCGCCGAGCTCGACCAGATGGACGACGAGGAATTCGACGCCATCGTCGAAGATGTGGCGCTGTACGCCCGCGTATCGCCGCAGCACAAAGTCAAGATCGTGGATGCGCTCAAGGCGCGGGGACATGTGGTGGCCATGACCGGCGACGGCGTCAACGACGCACCGGCACTCAAGCGCTCCAGCATTGGCGTGGCAATGGGCATCACGGGCACAGACGTCTCCAAGGAAACCGCTGACATGGTGCTCACCGATGACAACTATGCCAGCATCGTGTCGGCCATCGAGCAGGGGCGCGTGATCTATTCGAATATCCGCAAGTTCGTGTACTACCTGCTCTCCTGCAACATGGCTGAGATCGCCATCCTGCTGATCGCCATGATCGCCGGCGCACCACTGCCCCTCCTGCCCATCCAGTTGCTGGTGCTCAATCTGCTCACCGACGGGCTGCCGGCCCTGGCCCTGGGCGTTGAAACAGGCGATCCGGACATCATGGACCAGCCACCCCGACCGGTCAAGGAACCGATTATCAACCGCGAAATGGTCACAGGGATCGCCGTACAGACGGTAGCTATCTCGATAGCCGTGCTGGCTGCGTTCCAGATCGGTCTGGAGTCAGGCGAAGCCCACGGTCGGACGATGGCCTTTGCCACCCTGTCGATATCAGAGTTGCTGCGGGCCTACACGTCGCGCTCGGAGCGCTACTCGCTGTGGTCCATCGGATTCTTTACCAACAAGTGGATGCAGTGGGCCGTTTTGAGCTCGATGGTTGTGCTGATAGCCATCATCTATGTCCCCTTCTTGGATCCCATCTTTGGCACAACCTTCCTGACGGGCGAGGACTGGCTGGTCATGCTGCCGCTGATCCTGATACCGTCGGTGGCGGCAGAACTAAACAAGTGGGTGCTGCGCAAGCTGAGCGAGGAACGGCAGAAGGCACGGGCTGCTGCTTGAGCTGCCGGTAGTCCCGGCAGCGCTACTCCTGGCATGCAGCACCTGCAGGGTCCGTGAGCCCATCTCTGCTCAGGAGAAACGAGATGCCTCGCTCCTTCCGGCAGACAGTACGCAGGTGCCAGTGCTGGCCTGTTGTCCAGCAAGAGCAACGAATCACGGCTACTCGCCGAGATCCAGAGCGTTTCTGGCATGGGCAAGGATGTCGGCGTGGTCAAAGGCCAGTGACGGGGGTGCGAGGAGATCGAACCAGCCCACATCGGCAGCATCGTCACCGGCCTGCGGCTGGACAACCCTAGACTCCCCTTCCCCCAACAGTGCCAGGTAGACCACGCTGACGGTCCAGCCCCGTGGGTCGCGGCCTGGAGTGCCAAAGGTGTGAAGCTGCTCGAGGCGCGCCGGTCTGGTGCCAGTCTCCTCCCACAGCTCGCGGCGGGCGGCGTCCTCCAGAGGTTCGTGAGGATCCACGAATCCACCCGGTAACGCCCAACGCCCCTCAAACGGCGGATTCTTACGCCGGATCAGCAGCACCCTATGCTGCCCATCCACCGAGGCGACCAGCACTACGTCGACGGTGAGCGCTGGCCGTTCATAACGACTTGAGGTGGACATGGCTCGTCTCCATATGGCAATCTCGTTGGATATCCCCAAAGTGATGCAGGTATCGCCAGGGCGTCAGCGATTTGCGTTCTCTATCGGGTTCCGCGACAAGAACTCGAGCAGTACAGTCACGAATAACCTGGTACTTGTCAGGGGCAACCCGTGACCGCAGTTCGGCAGAATGCACAGTTCGGAATTCGGCATCGACTGGTACATGGTAGTGGGCACGTGCACCGGGAAAAACAGGTCACGATCGCCGTTCATGATCAGAGTCGGGCAGATAATCTCGGTCAGATCCTCAGGATGGAACGGTAGCTCGTTTGGTCGATGCACGGAGCTGATCCAGAGATCGAGAATGGTATCGGCATAGTCAACACCGTGGGTTTCTCCGTGCAAGGATTTCAGACCGTCGATCCACTCGGCCGACGCCGAGGCCCTGACCTCGCGTACGCGAGCTTTGAGTTCATCGTCAAAGGTGTACGTGGCAGACACCAGTGTCAGGCTATGGACAAGCTCGGGACGCTCGAGGGCCAGGAAAAGCAAGTGCATGCCGCCTGATGAATGGCCACAAAAGTGCGCGCGTGCGAGACCGAGTGCGGTGGCGAATACTGCGGTATCGCGGGCCAGTTCAGTATGAACGATCTCCCCCTTGGGACTTGTGGTCCTGCCATGACCGCGCATGTCCGGCACGAACAGCCGGTAGCGTTCGCCCAGACGGTCAAGGCAGGGTCCGAATGTGTCATGCCCCGTACCTGCAAAGCCATGCAGAAGCACCAACGGCTGAGCGTCCAAAGGGCCGTATGTCTCATAGTACATGTCAATGTCGCGAACCCGAATGCTTGGCATGTAGCACCTCGTTCAGACTTTTGCCAAGGTCGTGGAACAGGATCGGGCAAGGCAATAGCCCATCTGCTCAAACAAACCGTGATGCGGCATTCATCCCTTGTGTGCCTCGATCAGGAACTTGCTAGCCAGAAAGCTCAAGCTGTCTCCTGTTTCAAGCCGCGATTGCAGGCCAAGCAGTTCCTCCGAGTGGGTTGCCACCGAAAACCCAGGCACAAGCCAGGGCACAGCCTTCAGGTAGTAGACAATCGCGCCCACGTCGGTAAAGGAGAGCTTGCCTGCCCAGTCTTGAGCGTCGACGACGTCGAGGCCGGCAGCCCGCAACCTGGGCACGTTCTTCTCCAGTGTCGCGTCAGGCCACTGCGGTTCAGCACCGAACACAGCCAACAGATCATGCGCATAGAGTCCGTGCACCTGCTGGGTCAGAAAGGTACCGCCTGGGGCCAGAATGCGGGCCACCTCTCTGGCGTTGATGGCAGAATGG
>P_1C_Sed_1_UnCtyDRAFT_1000169_pt1 | contig 11211 bp, 10 predicted proteins | sample Pon1CUnioCityCA_6_FD_11282 | JGI IMG/M metagenome (IMG submission 11282) | reverse complement strand
AAGTCAAGAACTGGCCTCCTTATTACCCCTATTACATTGTAAATTACTAACGGATTGATGATGCCATTCTTTAGCGGATTATATTTTGTCAACCTGAATTTTATTGACATGGTGCACAAACATATCAAATTGGAGTAATTGCGATAAAATTTATTTGTGGTATTAGATATGTTTTTTTAATATTGTTAATCTAATTTACATATTTTGAAGTTGGAATTGATAAAAAATGCATAGTATTAGAGATGACCTTACAAAATCAACCTGAAACAAAATTCATCAAATTGGATCCGGAATTGGTATCTTTATCATATAAGATGCAAACCAACTGGGTCGTCATCGCCGGTGCACCTTCTGCGGGGAAAACCACACTGATAGAACAGCTGGCAAATAAAGGATACAATATAACCCTTGAACCTGCCCGCTTATATTTGGATCAAGAATTTGCCAAAGGACGGAATATTCAGGATATTCGCAAAGATCAAAAAAAATTACAACATACATTTTTAAAGCTGCAGTTGAAGATGGAAAGCCAATTGAACACTGGTGATTTCATTTTCCTGGACCGGGGAATTCCGGATCAATTCACTTACTGCAGGATTGCTGGATTGGATCCCAATAAATTTGTAAAAGAATGCTTTCACAACCGATATAAAGTAGTATTTATCCTTGCACCATTACCTTTCGACAAAGACGGATATCGAGATCCCGAAGCAGAGATTGTTGATTATTTTGACGAATGGATCAATCGAGACTATCAAACTTTGGGTTATAAGACTATCCGTGTACCAGTATTACCCATTCATCAAAGGCTGATGTTTGTTCTTGACCATCTAAAACAATCAAACTTAATTTAATTCTTTGTCTTTATACATTTCTTTATTCCATCATGTCTTCCATGTGTTAATGTAGTACCTAGCCAGATCCGCGATCGTCCATGAGAGCTTCAACACCCGGTGAGTGGTTCGGGCGGTTCGTTGCGGCTGTGGTATGGATTTACACGCATTTACCAATCATATTCACCTGGCATTGGATCCATATGCCACAATCAACTGTTTGGTTTTTCCTCCAATGCTGAAAGTTTTTAATCTTTCCCTAATATTGTGCTGCAGAACGACATCACTTCGATCTCAAATCCAAATTTTCAATAATTATTGTGTCTGCTTAACCCTGATTGAATTATTCTTAAAATTTTCCTCCAAAAGTTCGCACTTATCCGCAAAATGGAGGATTTATTACCCAATTCCATGGTATTATTCGTGATGATCCTAAACATTCCAGGCATTTTTCAAAATGATCATCTATCAGTTCACCTCTACAATTTTCCTGAGGAAATCTTATTCTCGGTGAGTCATTGCCTTTTATTTTCTATTGTGACAACCTTTTTTGGATTCATTTGACCAAGCAATTTCTTGATATTTAAAATTTTACAGAAAGCAGATTACACAACCGCACCTTTCGAAAGCTTAATGCGAGGTATTTACATTTTTACTTATTTGGCTCAAAATGGAGGTCAATCATGCGGTTTCTAAAACCATTTTTTCTTTTGGCGTTGCTTTTTTTGATTTGGCTCTGCCCATTCCTCCCCAACCAACCTTTTCAGGATCCTACCCCAACCAAAATAACCGAAAACCAGGTGCTTGTTGAATTGACCCTAACCCCGACACCGATTCCTGACACGCCAACCCCCACAGTCACAGTGCTTCCCCCCACTCCTACCCCGACCACGACCCCAGAAATACTCCCCTCGCTGACAAATGAGTCGCTCATTCCCGTTGGTCTTGAGCCGATCACAGCTGAAAACATTCAAGACCTGACCGTCGTCGCAGAAATTCCTTACCACCAGCTGAAACCAAAATTCCTAATCTATGCATTGACATTTTCACATGATGGAACCAAACTAGCGATTGAATCACAAAACTGGAAAAATCGCGATCACAACTTAATGGTTTGGGACCTAGTCAGTAATTCAAGCCTGTTAGATATCGAAGAAGAAGACCCAATTTTATGGGGAGATATCTATTTTTCGCCGGAGGATGACCAGCTTTGGGGTTTTTGTGAAGGATTTTTTGATCAATATGATCTAAAAAGCGACGCGTTGATTAAATCAACGGCCTTTTCAGAGTACACAGGATCTGCCGTGGCCCTTTCGCCGGATGGGAAAACAATCGTTAAGGGCATTCATGATTGGGCTGGAACAGAACACTCATCCATTTATTTTTACGAGTTTGGTAGTCTCGATCCCTATTTTGCAGATATGATGGCCTATGGGATCATGTCGTTTCGCTTTTCGCCGGACAGCAAAATAGTGGTTGGCTTATCAGCTAAGATCGGGGGAGACCTGAGGAAAATCTGGGAAGTCGAGACCGGATCGTTGGAAAAAGAACTGTCCAATTATTTTGGACCATTATTTTCCTCCGATTCATCCCTGGCAGTCTTTGTGAAAGGGGACCAATTCTATTTCTTATCCACTGAAACATGGAATATAGAAAAGATGATCCCCAATAAAGATGCGAGCGGCGTCCCCGCCTGCTTTTTAGGGAATGACAAGATCCTGGCGATCCGATACCCACAGAGCATTGCTTTCATTGACGCCAACACCAATGCGGAATTATTTGTACTGCCCGAGCAAGTCAGCATTATTGAATATTCCCCCAAACAAAACATTATCGCTACACATGAATCTGGCGGGGTTAAGCTTTGGGGCATTCCCTAATAACCTGACAGCGCGGTTTCAATTTAACTCCAACAACCGCCCAAAATTGTTGGGCGGTTGTTTTTGATTAATAATCAGCAGCCGACATCACTTCAAGGCAAACAGGTGAGCCTCGCCCCCAATATACAGAACACCGCCATGAATCACAGGGGATGTGTTAAGCCCTTCATCCGCCTGGTATTCCCACAATTTTTCCCCAGTTAGATGGTCCAGGGCCAGGATGAACCCATCGCTTGACCCAATATAAACAACGCCATCGGAGACGGAAGGCGTCCGCAGACCTGACCAACTGCCTGTATCAACGGTCCAGATTGTCTGCCCAGTAATTAAATCAAGGGCAAAAACCAGGCCGCTCTCCGAACCGTAATAAGCTACTCCTTGATTAATCGCCGGCGCGGTGGTCAAAATATTCGTATCAAAATCTAACACCAGGGATCCCGTGTCAACCTCCAACCCGTAAAAGGACCCAAACCCGCCAAAGCAGACCACACCCTTATCTACCGCCGGGGATATCAGGTTATTCCAGCCTGTAAATTCCCATAACTTTTCACCCGTCTCGCTGTCCAGGCTATAGAAAAGCAGCTCGGCACTGACCCCACCTACCTGGGTGCTGCCGAACAATACCCTACCCTCTGAAATGGCGGGTGAAGAAGATACCCCCTTGGATATTCCTGCTTCAGAATCTTCGAGACCTGCCACCTCAAATTTCCATACTTCCGCCCCTGTTTGGGGATCAAGGGCATACAGGAAACCGTCATAACTGCCAAAATAGACCATTCCCTCTGAAACGGCTGGGGATGACACAACACGCCCCCCGGTTTCAACGACCCACACTTGTTTACCGGTAGCAGCCTCAAGTGCGTAGAGCTTGCCATCATTGTTCCCAAAGTAGAGAATGCCGTCTGCCAATGCTGGAGAAGAGAGCACCGAGCCGCCGGTGAAGAACGTCCACAGCGTTTCACCAGTTTGTATCTCAACGGCATAAAAATTACCATCGTAACACCCAAAATAGGCAGTCCCTTCAAAGATAACCGGGGCAGAGAAGATCGAGTCCCCAGCGACAAATTCCCAGACCAAGCCAGGCGTCCGCTTTGGGCCAGGGCTTTGGTAAACACCAAGGCGCGCCAAGCTCGCTCGATGCATGAAGGTGTCTTGAGTGTCGATCATTTCGACCTCTGTTGGCGTCGGCTCGATCGTTACTTCTGGCTCTGATGTGTGTGTTGGGGATGGTTCAACGGTGTCCTCAGGTGTCAGCTCAGTTGGGGTCAACATTGTCGCCAGAACTGTCAGTGAGTCTTGAGGAGTCTCCACAGCCAGGCCCGTCTGCGGGATTAACCTTCCAACCCATTGTATGATCCAATCCACCAGAGCACATGACATGCTGGTCGAGATCAAAATTAAGATCACTATCACTGGAAATATTCTTTTAGACCTCTTCATCATTCCCACGCTTTCTCCTGGTAGAACTTCAGAATTGGTTTCTATCCATAATTTATGTCACTACCATACCAAACCCTGCAATCAAGCATCACCAACCACAATATTCACCGGTTTCTGGATCCCAAAAATTGGTCGCATTTGACCACAACCAAAATTTCAAACCGTCAATGGTTGTCCTAAAAGGATAGCGGCTCTCATCGGCTGAAGACGGGACAATATCCGTTATCGATCGACTGATAATGTCATTCAGATCCCCTCCTTTGGCAAAGTTCATCACCTGACCTTCCAAACCCCACAATCCATCTTCAATCGGTGAGGGCACACAGGTCTTGAAGGTGTTCCTGCATTCATATTGATCCGGGAAAACAAATGGTTTCCAGAGGCGAAGAGCACATTATGAACTTTTAGGGCATTTAAAAGACGATCTTTCATAGGACTCTCCTTTCTCTATGGCTCTTATATAATAACCAATTCTGGAATTTCAATATGAGATTCAGTTCTCGCTGATCTCCTGAGTGTGAAGCCTCCTAAAAGGACCGAGCGAGAGGTTTGAACAAAAGTTCTCCATTAGAATATTAAGCACACTTACATCAGATACAACTAAGGAAGATACTGCAATACCTCCGCCAAATGCACCTGGGTGATCCCCTCAGACCCCCTCAGATCCTCGATTGTCCGGCTTGACTTCAACACCCGGTGATATGCCCTTGCTGTCAGCCGCGATTGACGCATGGCGGTTTTCATCAGCGCCTGGCAGGGATCATCTAGCGCGCAGTAATTTCGAATTTGCCTTGGGCGCATGTCGGCATTGCTGGCAATTTCTGTGCCTTCAAAACGAACATGTTGGCGCTCCCGGGCTGCTTCCACCCTTTTCCTAACCTCAGCAGATGGCTCCCCCCTGCTCATATCCCACAGCTTCTGATACTCCAACCTCGGCAACTGCAAATGGATATCGATCCGCTCCATCAGGGATCCCAAAATCCGCTTCTGGTACCTGGACACCGATGGAGACAAACATGTACAGGGTCGGGCTGGATCCCCGAAATAGCCACATGGCCAGGCGTGAAGTTCATTATAAAGGCAAGTATTCTATTATTAAACGGATAGAATATATTTAGTTGAAACCACGAATGTTATCAGAGATTTACGCTCTTTTCTTGTTTCTAACTACTGATATATCTCCAAATGCTATCATAATATCGGGATCAGTTTTTGGGGGTCAGGTCATCTTTACAATCAGCAAATCATTTGGACTCTTTATTAGAAAAGATACTTTTTGTGGCATGAAAACAGCTACTTTCTGATTAGCAGTAAAATAATCTGGAGAAAATAAGTTTCGAAATAGCAACTGAGATTGCTTCCTTTTGAAAGCTGGGCGATTATAGAAACTGCTTGTTATGGGTACAAGCGGAATTACCGGCTTGAGAATAAATCAGAGTTTGGTTTTTGCTAACCAACCTTTCTCGCTATGTATACCCCATAGCTGTAGTAAGTTTTATATTTCTCATACAGCCTGATTTCGCGTTTTTCCGTTTCTATTATCAAGCGTGCTTCATCACCATATTCATGCCGGCTAAGAAAATCGTCAAAACTATTTTGTATAGGTCGATAATAATTCTCCAACCAACAATGTTCAGGCAAAACAAAATAGCCAATCGGAGAATAACCATTCTTCTCAAGAACATTAAACTTTGAAGAAGCAACATCTATTTCAGGATATTCGTTTTCCCAATACCTTTGGAGTTCCAATGGACGGGAGTCTGTAATCCAGGTAATCTCTGAAACAACCAGTAGTCCGCCTACTTTGAGAAAACGATTCCAGTCTTTCACCCCCTTTTCAAAGCCAATATTATAAATGGCTCCCTCGGACCAGATCACATCAAATTCTCCATCCCGAAAAGGTAATTCATCCATTGAACAGCAATGCGTCGATATTTTTTCTGATAGACCTAATTTTGCAGCACTACATTCAAGTACTTTGAGAAAATCTTGGATGAAGTCCACTGCTGTAATCTGAGCATTCAATAATTCTGCCAGGATCAATGTGGATGCCCCCGTACCACAACCAATATCGATTATATTTAATGGCGCAGATTTGTCTATCATAGATATATCAATCGCCATTTCTGTCTCCGCATCACCACCTGGACCCTGACGAATTGCGTTTTTATGAAGGTCAATTAAAAGCTGAAAATTTTCCAATTAATTACTTTTCTCTGGAAGCATATAGAGTTTATTAGCATATTTATTTTATTAAAATTGATTATACTATTTCATGCAAATCAAAATCCGTATTTGGGTGTCAGGTCAAAAGTCTATTGATATACAAGCTTATGTTGTCTCTAATGAGACTTTTCATAATCATCTGATGGACCCATGCGTAGTGCCTCAATAAAAAATCTTACTTTACGATGATGGTTGCCTCAAATAAAAATGTTACTTTACAATCTTCCATAATTTACCAACATTAAGGTCAATGTTCTTTCGCAAATGTACAGGATTTTGTTGCACATAAAGTTTAGTTAAGCTTAGTTTGTATTTTAGATCCACATCTTCAGAAGCAAGAACACGCCGGTAAGGTGAAGTAGCTTGATCATAAACTTTCACGGTCCTTCCGTCAATGCGTTCTTTCCCGATCAATTTCATGACAGGTTGGAAGAAATTGACGTAAACATGTAAATACTCGTAAATGAGCTGAAGAAGTTGCAGGTCTTCTTCAGTGTCAAACCGATCATATCCAACAGTATTTCGCACTACAGACCCGTTTTTTTGCTCAACATAAGCCTGATCATTCTTTCTGTATGGGCGAGATCTGGTGAAGGTAATATGTTCTTCAAGACAATATCGGTAAAGGAGATCATTAATAAATTCAGTGCCATTATCGGAGTCGATACCCAGCAAAGGAAAAGGAAGACGCAATCGCATTGCTTTGATGGCATTTGAGACTGCAATTTGGGTCTTATTGGGTATTGCCAGGCATTCAGTCCATCCTGTAGACACGTCAACAGCGGTTAGGGTGTAAATAAATTGACCTACGGCAGTATCGCCACAATGAGCGACCAGATCCATTTCCACAAACCCAGTTTTTGTTTCATCCCACTCATGCCATGTACGAACGGGAATGGATTTCTTGAGGATTGAGCCACGTTTAGTTGTCGAGATACCCTTTGGTGATGAGTAACGGGCCTTCTTCAGGCAGCGATCTATTGTGGATCGGCTCATACTCAACAATAATGACTTGGTTTCTGGGCTGCATGATAGCTCTCCAGTTCTTTCCATCACCGAGACCATTTCAGGTAAAAAGGGATGCAATCGCTTTGAACAAATCTTCCCACATGTTTCCCAAACCTTCTCAAGTACCTCAACGACTTCACCCTGATATTTTTTCTTTCGGCCAACTTTCTTGTATCCTTTTCTTTTTGGGCCATGTTTTAATAGTCTGATTGCATATTTCCGGTGGTATCCGGTGGCTGCAGTATATTCGTCGAGAATCTTTACCTTTTCCGCTTTCTTTGTTTTTAAATATCTAGGATGAATTTCTTTTGTCAATTCTCTTTTACTACGTTTACTCATCATTTTTCTCTATCTCCAGGCACTATGATCTGGTCTAGAGTAACATTAATTTTGAGGCAACGTATACTTCTAAAGTAAGATTATTTGCAAGGCAATGCGCCATGTAAATGTAGACTTTCCATCATAGTATAATATAAACGGATATATTGATCACGTGAAGAAGTGAAATAAGACAATGGGATGGAGGTAAGTATGTCATCGGTGATTGAGGTTAGGAATCTCAAAAAAGCCTACGGGAGCCTCATTGCTGTTGATGATATCTCTTTCGATGTTATAGAGGGGGAGATATTTGGCATGGTGGGCCCGAACGGAGCTGGAAAGACAACTACTATCGAATGCATTGAGGGTCTTTGCCAACAAGATGAAGGAAGCGTTCAGTTGTTGGGGATGAATCCTGTTGAGGATAGACGCAAAATCGCCAATCAGATCGGTATCCAACTGCAAGAATCCGCCTTACCACAGCGAATACGCGTAGCGGAAGCGATGAATCTGTTTGCTTCGTTTTACGAGCGTCGAGCAAATGTTGATAAATTACTCGATACAATGGGATTAACTGAGAAGCGATCTTCATCCTTTAAGAAACTCTCCGGTGGCCAGAAACAACGCCTGTTTATCGCACTCGCCTTGATTAACAAACCAAGAGTCGTTTTCTTTGACGAGCTGACAACAGGGCTTGACCCCCAGGCTCGAAGGACAATGTGGGAATTAGTGAGGAAGATCCGAGAGCAAGGCTGTACGGTGTTTCTCACAACACACTTCATGGAGGAAGCTGAGCGATTATGTGATCGTGTGTTGATTATTGACCGCGGAAATCTTGTATCCTTGGATACTCCCGAAGCGATGATCCGATCCCTGGGGGTAGAGAACCGGTTGGTATTCACACTACCGGGAGACCAGGTGGCTCCAGAATTAGGAAACCTACCCCAGGTCAGTCATGTTGAACAATTCGGTGAAAGGGTGGTTGTATACGGCCAAGGTGCACGGTTTGCCAGTTCTGTTGTTTATGCTTTGGAGGATGCCGAAGTAGATTTCGTTGACCTAAGAACGGAGCAACCGAATCTGGAAGATGTCTTTTTGAGCTTAACTGGTGAGGAAATGAGGGAGTAGCGAAATGAAAAGTTTTATTACACTCATTTGGATAAATCTCAAACTTTACTTGCGAGAACCAATTGCAACTTTTTTTACTCTAGCATTCCCACCTTTGATGGTTGTTCTATTTGGAGCAATGTATGGCAACGACCCAACCCCAATGCTCGGGGGTTATGGCTCGATGGATGTTTCTATGGCCGGGTACACGGCGATGATCTTGAGCACAGTGGCGTTCCTGGGTGTTCCGATTACGATAAGCAGTAACCGCGAGTCTGGGGTTTTACGTCGCTTCCGAACCACACCTTTGCGACCTGTCACCTATATAATTGCTGACATTTTAACCAATCTTGTCTCGACTTTAATTGGCATGATTGGTTTAGTGCTTGTCGGGTGGCTACTTTATCGCGTGCGATTCGAGGGACAAGTGATTATCATTTTCCTTGCTGTCGTTTTCTCTGGCTTATCCATGTTTTCAGTCGGCTATTTGATTGCAGGTTTAGCACCTGGTGCACGATCTGCACAGGTGATTGGAATGGTGATCTTCTATCCGATGATGTTTCTCTCCGGGTCGAGTATACCCCTTGAAGTGATGCCAGAAGCAGTTCAGCGAATTTCCAACTTCATACCGCTCACATATGTTGTTAGATTACTGCGTGGACTTTGGTTCGGGGAATCTTGGGGTGAGTATAAAATCGAGACAGTTATCCTTGGTGTAATTCTTGTTGTGTGTACTGCACTGGCATCTCATTTCTTCCGCTGGGAGTAATTTTAGCTGAAAGCAGGATCAGGTATCGATCGAGATATAGTGAAAGCTTTTCAATCCAATCCGTCCTCATGGTTCACTAGTGTATTTTCCCCCTGTACCTTCGACTATTCTGATTCAACCTACACAAACCCAGCCTGTTGGACTGTCATAAAGATTGTTACAACTTGTAAGATCAAATCAAATGATGCCTACATCCGTCGAGACCACTGAAGAGTGCTTCATCCCTAAATAATCCCCTAAGTATTAATGTCAGTTATATCTTAAGGTGCTAAAAACCATAATGAACATAGGGGCAAATTATCTATGTATTCCGAAAATGGTTGGTGCTTAATACCCAGGCGTGAAGTTCAATAGAAAGACAAGTATGTCATCAAGAAGAGGATGGATGTTAATTAATTAATCACTGCTTATTTCAGAGTATTAATAGACATCTTCTCATTTATTCTAACCCCTGGTTAATCTCCAAATACTATCACAGTAATTGGATCAGTTTCAGGGGGTCAGGTCATTGTTCTTATGGATCAAATTCCTTTGGTGAGATCTTTCAATACAAAATTTATTAGATAAACCATGACGTCACCATTTATCAAAATGAACAATTTCACTCAACAGCTTCTTTTTGGGTTGACTTGGAGTTTCATCAGGTATTCCAAAAGCAACCGCACCAACAACTCTGGAATCATCTGGAGGTTAAGTGTGTCTTTGAGGTTTTTGTCATCGAAAGCACCCATCCAGCATGATCCCACCCCTTGAACCCAAGCTGCAACCACCATGCTTTGAAGGGCTATCGTCACATCCATCAAGCTGTACTTTTCCATTATTGCCTCAGACTGTTTGTAAAAACCTACTACAACGAATTGTGCATCCTTAGCAAATCCATTGAATCCTCTAAAGGTACAGGCTTCTTTCTCTTTTTGATCTCTTGCAATAACAAAGTACCAGGGTTGAGAATTTGTAGCAGAGGGCGAGAGTCTTCCTGCCTCCAAAATATTATTGATTACTTCCTCATCCACTGGCTCATCCTTGAACTTTCTGATACTTCTTCGGGTTAGCATTTGTTCAATAAAATACACTTTAATCCTCACATCCTAAGGTCATCGGTTTTTCAATGGGCAAATTTACTATTTAGAAAGTAAATCTCCTTAACTTACCTATCCACATTCTATTTGATTGTCTTTTTAAAGGCTCTTAGTGCCATATTCATTCCGAAGGCTGCAAAGCCCGTTGAAACAACGAAACAGAGCCATAGTGGTATTTGTACTACAGATCCTATTGTGGGGGTTTGACTTAAAGTTATTTGGCGCAGGCCAGTGACAACATAGGTAGTTGGATTGGCATATGCACCAACCTTCATCCAGGTTGGCAAGGTTTCCATTGGATAGAGCGAATTGCTTAAAAAAAGCAGTGGCAATTGGAGTAAAAAAATCATCATATGATAGCCTTCCGAGCTATCAGTTGAAGATGCTACTGCCAGGGCAAATCCGGAAAACCCAACTCCATACCCAGCGATTAACAGCAATCCACCCACCCAGCCTAAAAGGTTATCGCTCAATTTCGCCCCCATGAGAAGACCAACGATCAAAATAACTACGGATTGAATGAGGACTTTTGTTACAATGCTGATTGCATT
>P_1C_Sed_1_UnCtyDRAFT_1000168_pt1 | contig 11228 bp, 11 predicted proteins | sample Pon1CUnioCityCA_6_FD_11282 | JGI IMG/M metagenome (IMG submission 11282) | reverse complement strand
CGTATGGGGTTATGTCAAAACGGATAGCGGCGCCCCCTATCCTGCAGTGAATATTGGCGTCTGGTCGGATGCCTGGGAGGGTCGGCTATCGGCGCCCTCGGAAGCGGATGGCAAGTACAGCGTTCTCCTGAGCGACGTACCGGCCGGCGTGTACAGGGTAGCCGTAGTGGACGCCGACACGTGCGGGACACGCGATGGCGTTCCGACAGCCAAAGACTGCANCCGGCTTTCCGAGCCGGTCGAGGTNACCCTCTATGACATCTACGAGTGCGAAAANGAGGGTACGGTCCAGTGGTCCGAGGTGCTTTTCACGGCACAGTAAGGCTGGGTACAGGCCTCCAGCCAGGNGAAANTCGNGNTATCTCCAGAGCAAGCACAAAGCCCCTGTTCCNCTAGGACAGGGGCTNTACAGTCGGGCAGCCGGTGCTGCTTACTCGATCAGAACACGCGTCACGCTTCTTCCGGCTCCAAGAGGAAACTGCACGTGGGCTCTCCNTCGCGCATGCTCGTAAGTCGCTGGGGCTTGACGCCTAGGAGCTGGGACAGAATCTCGGTGTCCATGATGCAGACCTCATCGTGTTCCCGAGAAACGTGCCGATAAGGGCAGTTGATATTGGTGATGACATACCCGTCATCCGTCTTGTCCCAGTGGCTGATAAACCCGTGCTCCCCCAAAAAGTCCACAGCTTGCTGTAGCCGGCCCTCGAATCCCTGACCGGGCACCGGGGGTGGGGCCTCACTAGCCACACGCTCAGCCACGCGCCGCAGGATGGCCGCCGCCTGGCTCTCGCCCATAGTCGCTTTGACTTCACTGACGAGATGACGGGCCAAGGTGCCATAGCCCTGAGGAAACAGCTCGTCCGCTGCATCTGTCAGCGTGTAGACGAGACGGGGTCGACCCACCTTCTTTGACCGGCGCACCTTTGAGGCTACGACAAGGTTCTGCGCCTGAAGGACATTCAGGTGGTGGCGGATGGTCATAGGAGTCAGTTCCAGGCGTTGGGCCAGGTCTTCGACGGTCGCCTGCCGTTCCTCCTTGAGAATCTCCAGAATTTCCTGCCGTGTACTCTGCATTGCACCCTTCCTTTCTACCGAGAACCGATGGGCCTCAGGTGGGCAGGGCTCAACGCACATGGCTTACTCAGCTCAGATCAGAAGCACCCGATCCACATTGAACAGCCGCCCTCGGATTTGGGCCCGAATGACTTACTGACACGATTGTAGCACAAATGGCGCTATTTGTCAATTCTTATTATATTTATTACTAAGGCAGTACAAGATGGGATCAGAGGCGAGCAGTCCAGCCAGGATCGGCATATCGCCCCTCCCGGAGATCTGCGGCAAGAGCACGCTCCTGCGGGGTGAGTTCACCAGGCGCCAGATGGAGATTGAGGGCTGCGGCAAACCCCTGTGCCAGCGCTCTTGCCACCATTTCAAAGGGGTACCTTGTACCGGCTGCCTCTTCGAGGGTGAGAGCCCGGTGATAGAGACGCTGGCGCTGAGCCTCCCGCTCACCAGCGGGAAAGGCCAAATGGTTCACGACACGCGCGAGGTCCCCAAAGAGGGGCAGACTACCATGTTGCAGCACTCCACCGCGCATGCGCCATTGGGCACTGCCGACTAACTTGCGCCCCCCCACCGTGATCTCGTAGTCGGATGGGGATTCAAAGCATACGGCCGTCAACTGGCTGCCAGGGGCCTTTGGACCGGCAGCCTGGGCAGCATCCACGCCGAGGCGGTGCAGCCCGGCAAGCAGGCCTTCGCTGAGACGGCGATACCCCTCAACAATGCCGCCCGCAGCCCGGGGGTCTGTCTGAAGCAAGGAAACAGAATAGGTCAGCTCGTCAGTGTGAAGGATCGAGCGCCCGCCTGTTGGACGCCGGACGACGTCGATGCCGTCCGCACGGCAAGCAGGCAGGTCAGCTTCGGCCAGACTCTGGTTGCGGCCCAGGCTCAGGCATGGCGGGGACCAGCGGTAGAAGCGCAGGGTGGGCAAACTGGTGCCGTCGATGACGCCAGTCAGGATAGCCTCGTCCACCGCCATATTGGTAGCACCGTCAGCCTCTTCATCGAGGATGAGACGCCAGGTTGCCTGGGGACAGCCAAGCAACCCGTCACTTCCCATCGGTCTGGGCCTGGCTGCCAAGGGAGCGGGACCGCTGGTAAGCGGCCCATATTGCACGGGACAAGACCGTGCGCAGCCCACCCTTTTCCAGATGGTACAGAGCCTCCGCAGAAGTCCCCCCGGGAGAGGTGACCTGGTTGCGCAGGGCCGCCAGGTGCCTGGGCGCTTGGCGGGCATACTCGACGCTGCCCCGCAGCGTCTCGATGACCAGACGCTCCGACACATGGCGCGAGAAGCCCAAGTGCACGCCCGCATCGACCATGGCTTCCATGAGCAAAAAGACGTAGGCTGGGCCGGTTCCGCTGAGGGCGGTTGCCATGTCCAAGTATCGCTCATCGTCCACGTAAACCTCTTCGCCAAGCGCCTGCAATATGGCGAGAGCCTGTTCGCGCTGCGCTTCAGAAGTTGCTTCCGTGGCCATCCACACAGAAATGCCCAACCCGATCTGGGCCGGCGTGTTGGGCATGACGCGCACCACTGCCGGCACGTCCAGCATGCGCTGAATGGTTCCAGCCGGCGCGCCAGCCACAATGGATAGCACCAGTGCACTGGAGGCCACGTGCCCGGACAATTCCTCCAGGACCGGGCAGAGCACCTGTGGTTTGACAGACAGTACGACGATCTCGGCACCCTCTACCGCTTCTACGTTATCGGTCGTGGTCCGGGCAGCATACCGATCAAAGAGCTCCTGGCCACGCTCGGGCCTCGGGCCGCTTGCGACCACATTGTCTGGGATGACCATGCCCTGGCGCAACAAACCCTTGATCATGGCCTCTGCCATGACGCCACTCCCAATAAAGGCAATCCTGTTCTGCTTCAGCATCCGCACTTGACCTCCATTTCCCATATGGNCCGCGCTGCCTCTTCCTCGTTCAGGGGGCGCGGGTAATTGTACATTGGACCAGACGGCTGTTCGTTATAGAAGGGCCGGTTGCAGTCGGGACAGCCCGAGGTGCGGAAGGCGTCCCCAGGGATGGATACGGAAACCCCAAACTGCTCCAGGTTCCCACCGGCATCAAAGACCATATCCTCGAGGCGCGCCCAGTCATGAACAACAAGCCAGCGGGCAGCCTGCATGCGACGGTACACCGACAGGCGAGGCGGCGCGCGCTCTGCAAGATGGGTGCCGCGGACAGGCGTGAAGGCAAAGAGCCCCACAACAAGACCCAGGTCGTGCGCCCACTGGATACGCTCGACCATCTCTCGTTCGGTCTCGCCAAGTCCAACGATCAGATGAACGGCTCCGCGCCCGGGATGTTCCCGCGCCGTCCCCTCGATGAGGGCGAGGCTGCGCGCCCAGCTTCCGCCCTTGACCTGGCGGAACACCCGCTCGGAAGCAGCATCGAGCCCAAAGCCAATGTGGTCAACGCCCGCAGCCAGCAACTCCCTCACCTGCGCCGCATCACGGGGCAAAATGGAAACGTCGAAAGGGAGGGCAGACACGGCCTTGACCGCGCGGACTACCTCCAGCGTTTGCTCGAAGGCACCAGCGACCACCGTCACCTGCAGGCAGGTGCGACGGATCAGGCCCCGGGCTACTGCATCGGGCAACCTTGACAGCACCTGGCGAAGCGCCAACTCGGGCCATGTCACACGCGAGAGGTTCAGCGCGCTGGCGTGGCTGTCCCGCGCCTGCGCGCAGAAAGCGCAGTTCATCAAGCACCTTCCACCAAGCATGAGGTATGCGGTGGTCGGCGCAGCCGCCATGGGAACATCGACCAGGCCTAACACTGCCGCGGTGCCTATCGATACATTGATCATAGCATCTGCCACGCTCATTCCCGGAAGTTTACCACAGCCATCTCTGTTTGTCCACTGTCAGGAAACCACGACGAGACATATACCGGCTCACTTGGAGGGATTGTACTGCAGCCTTGCTACTTTGACGCGCACCGTCATATTGTGTTACAATGGTTCACAGGAAGAGACCGTCAAGGCTGCACAGATGCTCCCATGTCTGGTAGGACCTTCTGCCATAGGTGAGTTGCCAGATGGGAAGGGGGANGCCAGCTAGCGGCTCTCCCCGCGAGTTGCTGCCGCACAACCTATGATTCCCTAAAGGATTTCCATGAACCTGGGCGATTTTGTGTGCAAAATGCCCAAGGTGGAGTTGCACGTCCATCTTGAAGGTAGTATCCGTCCCGAAATATTGCTGACGCTGGCAGACCGCAACGGTGTGGCGCTGCCAGCCAAAGATGTGGCAGAAGTAAAGGAATTCTACCGGTTCACCGACTTTGATCACTTTATCCGGGTGTATTTTGCTATCTCTGACTGCCTGCGGACACTCGATGACTATGTGTTGATCGCCCGCGACTTTGGCGCCGAGATGTCCCGCCAGAATATCCGGTACGCCGAAGTCACCTTTACGCCGCACACCAACGTGACCAACACCGGGTTACCGTTCGAGGATATCCTCGCCGCGCTGAACGAGGGACGCAGCCAGGCGGAGCTGGAGTTCGGCGTGCGCTTCCAATGGGTGCTGGACATCGTCCGGGACGACCCCGAAAGCCGCCATCAGGTGGCCGAGTGGGCTGCCAGCGCAGTAGATGACGGTGTTGTCGGTTTTGGCCTGGGGGGTACGGAGCAGGGCCACCCACCCGAGTGGTTCAGTGATGCGTTCAGCTTTGCGCGGGAGGCAGGGTTGCATAGTGTACCTCACGCCGGCGAGGTTGCCGGCCCTGAGAGTGTCTGGGGCGCTATACGAGCCCTGGGCGCTGAACGGATCGGGCATGGGGTACGGAGCGTCGAAGATCCGGCGCTGGTCGACTATCTGCGAGAACACCAGATACCACTGGAAGTCTCTCCAACGAGCAATATATGCCTGGGCGTCTATGCCTCACTCGACGAGCACCCGATCCGGTGGTTGTGGGATCATGGGCTGTATGTCACGGTCAATTCGGACGACCCCCCGATGTTCAACACCGATCTGGTTGGTGAGTACGAGGCGTTGACCGAGCACCTCGGTTTCGACGCGGCCGATCTGGAGCAGCTCAACCTGAACGCGCTCGAAGCCAGCTTCCTGCCCGACGGGGACAAGGCAGAGCTGAGGCAGGCTATCCAGTCCGAGTTCGTGGCACTCCGGGCCCAACAGGCTACCTGAAAGGAGCAGCTTTGCGACAGCAAGGAAGACCTCCAGATACCACACCGCTTGGCACAGCAAGCCAGTATAGGCAGGACCTGGCCCTCTTTCGGACGGTCATGGCGATCGTCAACAGCTCGCCAGAGTTGGACCATGTCCTGAGGCTGACGCTGCGGACCGTGCTGCGCACTTTGGGGCCTGATTTTGCCGGGATGGTCCTACTGCACGAACCAGAACATCCGGGCCTGGCAGTTGTGGCGCACGAGGGTCTGTGGGATGGAGAAGCGCCAAGNCGTGTGTTTGTGCGGGACTGCCCGTGCAGCCAGGTCATGGAAACAGGGATGCCTGTGTTTGAGGACCAATGCCCTAGCCAGACATGCCATCACGATCTGCCCACAGAGACGCTATGTGGTCGCCTGGTAGCACCGTTGAAGATGCGGCAAGGCCACGTGGCTGGCACGCTATGCATATTCTGCCCTCCCGGTTATGCGCTGGAGATGACGGCTCTGAGCCTATGGGACGATATTGGAACGCAGATTGGGCGGGCAATCGAAGATGCTCGCATGCACGCACAGCTGCAACAGACACAGGAGCTGCTGCANACGCTCTACGATGTCAGCGACCATCTGGCTACGAGNCTGGACCTGGAGTGGGTCCTGTCGCGCGTGCTGGAGCTGTCAATGGCAGCGACCGATGCCCGTGAAGGCAGTATCTTTATGCTACCCGGTCAGGACACACCCGCGCCGCGGGTCCTTCGCCGCGGCCTCTCAGGAAAGGATGCAGATCAGGTCATCACCCGGGTGCTCACAGATGGACTCGCAGGATGGGTAGTGCGCAACAAAGAGGGTATTATCATCGCCGATACCTCAAAGGACGGTAGATGGCTGGCCTTGCCCGATGACCCGAATCCCGCCTACTCGGCCCTGGCCGTGCCCTTGATGGCCAACGATCAGGTGTTGGGTGTGATCACGCTGGACCACGGCGACATCGGCCATTTCGAGCCGCAGCACATGGGCTGGATGCGTGCTATTGCTTACCAGGCATCCCTGGCACTCGAGAAAGCCAGACTCCACAATGAGGTCACACACCTGGCAGAGGTGCTGGCAGAGCGGGTGGAAGAACGCACTCGCGAACTGAGGGAGACGCAAGCTCAGCTTGTGCAGGCTGAGAAGCTAGCTGCGCTGGGCGAGCTGGCAGCGGGCGTCGCTCACGAGATTAACAATCCTCTGCATATCCTGCAGGCATATGTAGAACATATGAGCAGCAAGCTCTCGGCTGACTCGCCCTTTGGCGATTTTCTCGATCCGATGCGTAACGCATTGGACAGCATTGCCCGGCTGGCAGGCCAGCTCCGCGATTTCTCCCGTCCGGCTGGTGGCGAGTGGAAGCCTCTCAATGTGAACCGCTCGCTGGAGAATGTCCTGAAATTGGTGAACAAGGAGATGATGCACTGCCAGATCGAGATTCAGGATTGTCTGTCATCTCAACTGCCTACGGTAACCGGGGACCTGCGCCAGATCGAACAGGTCTTTCTCAACCTGATCCTCAACGCCCGCGACGCCATGCCTGGAGGCGGGCGGATTGCCATTGAGACGTATGCGACCGATGACAAGGTACACATCCGTTTCGCGGACACCGGAGTAGGGATCCGTGAGGACGATCTGGAACGTATCTTTGAGCCGTATTTCACCACGAAAGAAGACCGGGGAACGGGACTCGGTCTGGCCATCTGCCAGCGGATCATCACCCAACACGGCGGCAGGATAAGCGTATCCAGCAGATTGGGTGAGGGAACGGTCATGATACTCCACCTGCCAGCCAGCCGCAAAGAGCGCACGCCCGCGGGAGAAGAAGCAACAAGCCCCTAGATCTGACGAAACAGATCCTCGCGTTGGGTCCCGCCCATATCGGACCAATTCCCCAAACGGTGCAAACTGGCTCCCCGTTGTCCATGCCTATAGATGGCCTAGTTAGCCTCGCGGTGAGAATCGTGCGAGCTGGTGGCATGGAGTACACGCTATGAGATTCCGGCTGAAAGAGAAAAGCCGCTCCAGTTTGACGGGGGTTGGCAAATCGGGTATCATGAGTTCAGTCGACCGCAATTGGAATCTGGCCCGGGCCCGAGGAAAGAACGTGCAAGACGTAGACCGGCATGCGAAGAAGCGCAGGGTGAATGCGAGCAAGGTCATTGCCCGCGCCGCATTGGTAGCGGCGCTCTATGCCGCACTCACCCTGGCCATCGCACCGCTCAGCTACGGCCCGATCCAGTTCAGGATCAGCGAGGCGCTGAAGGCACTCGTACTGGTCCAGCCGTGGCTGATTCCGGGGATCATGGCCGGCACCTTTGTTGCCAACCTGTTCAGCCCATACGTCGGTCCCTGGGAGCTGATCTGGATGCCGCTTACAGATGGGCTTGGGGGACTGTTGGCATGGTGGATCTGCCGACGCTGGTGGCCGGCAGGGCTAGGCACCTACGCCCTGACAACGGCACTGGCCGTGGGCCTGATGCTGCATGTGGTTGCCGGATTCCCGCTTTGGTTCACCATTGGAACGGTTCTGATTGGTGAAATCGTGGTCATCCCCCTCGGCTGGCCCATCGCCAAGGCGTTGCAGAGATGGGCACTACTGTGATGCACTGCCCCACTATCCCTACTGAGGACGGAGGAACCTATGAGTCACAATGAAGCGGATGACCTGTCCGGCCTGCTTCTGTCAGAAGAGCTTCCCGCGGAGCACCGCTCCGGGTTCGTGGCGGTCGTCGGCAAACCTAATGTAGGCAAATCGACGCTGATGAATGCCTACCTGGGTCAGAAGGTGGCTATCGTCTCGCCCAAGCCGCAGACAACACGAGACCGATTGCTGGGTATTCTTACCCTGGTGCGCGAACGGGGCGACCTGACCGATGCCCAGATCATCTTTGTGGATACACCGGGCATCCACGAGCCGCTGCACAAACTGGGGGAATATATGGTCGAGACCGCCGTCCGCGCCATCCCCGATGCCGACGTTGTGCTCTTTTTGGTGGATGTCTCGCGACCGCCGAACGACGAGGACAGGCAGATTGCCGAGATCTTGCGGCAACGCAGCTCCCTGCCGGTGCTGCTCACGCTGAACAAGGCGGACCTGGTAAATGCTGAGCAGGCGACGGCCTTTGTTGAAGCGTACCAGGCGCTGGGCGAGTTCGACGAGAGCATCCTGGTCTCGGCGCTGCAGGGCGAGAACCTGGACACCCTGCTCAAGGCGACCATCGAGCGGCTGCCCCTGGGCCCACGTTACTATCCCGAAGAACAGGTCACCGACCAGCAGACACGCTTTGTCGCTGCCGAACTGGTTCGCGAGCAGGTACTCAACCACCTGCGCCAGGAGATCCCCTACTCGGTAGCCGTCGTGGTGGACCAGTTCAAGCGGCGCAGCGAGGAGATGACCTATATCAGCGCCAATATCTTTGTCGAGCGCGACACGCAGAAGGCCATCGTCCTGGGCCAGGGAGGACAGATGATCAAGCGCATCGGACAGGATGCACGCCGCCAGATCGAAGAGCTGGTAGGCACGCGGGTGTACCTCGAGCTCTGGGTCAAGGTGCGGAAGAAATGGCGCCAGAGCGAGAAGGAACTGCAGCGATTGGGCTATGCCATGCACAGCAGGAAGGAGTAGCCATGGACGCCACGCAGCAGCAAAGGAGCGGAACAGACACGCAGCGCAAAGGTTGGCCAAGTCCGGTCCGACCTTCCACACGGGCATTTACCCGGGAGGCACGGCGCTTGCCCGGCTTTGGGTTCGTAGATTGGCTGCACGGATACGCATATGCCCGCTGGCCTTATCTGTATATCAGCATCGGAACTGGAGAACATCNCATCGCCCACGTGCTGGGCCCGCCGGTGCGCCTGCTGGGCAAGCTGTTTCCCGAAAAGCCGATGGAAGATCGGGAGACGGGCACGATCGCTGATGGTTACCACGGCAAGGTGGTGCCGCTGCAAGCGGCGGCGCAGCTCGTGACTGTCGAGGAGGATGTGAAGCTAGGCGAATTGGAGCAGGCTATCCCCTACAGGCGGGCGCGGGAGATCGTGCTGCAGAATCCGGACCACATTGTGGCCCTGGACTGCCCCTGCCGCACGGCGCGCCCGGACCCCTGCCTGCCCCTCGATGTCTGCCTGATCATCGGCGAGCCGTTCGCGGGCTTTATAGCGGAGCATCACCCCAATCGCTCGCGGTGGATCAGCCAGGACGAGGCAGTGGAGATCCTGCGTGCAGAGCAAGAGCGAGGCCACGTTAGCCACGCCTTCTTCAAAGATGCCATGTTGGGGCGATTCTACGCCATCTGCAACTGCTGCTCGTGCTGTTGCGGGGCGATGCGGGCCCACCAAAATGGCACGCCGATGCTGATCTCCTCAGGCTATGTTGCGCGTGTCGACGGAGACCTGTGCGCCGGGTGCGAGACCTGTGCCGGGTTCTGCCAGTTCGCCGCGATCTCGGTGAACGGCGGAGGCGCGGTCATCGATGAGGCAGCCTGCATGGGCTGCGGTGTGTGCGTGGCCCACTGCCCGCAGGAAGCCATCGAACTGGTGCGCGACCCGGAAAAAGGCGAACCGCTGGAGATCCAGAAGCTAATTGCTCAGGCTGCGGAGATGGCGTAAACTTGCGCGGCATGGGATGGCAACCCTTTGATGGGGGGGCGGTGATAACCTCGTGCGAACTGACACTAACCACAGTTCTGGAGGCTAGATGGACTACTCGAAAGTGATTGTTTCTCAATACCTAGCCGCTCTCGAAATGCTCAAGGAGGCTATCGACCAGTGCCCTGGCTCCATGTGGAATGAACCCAGCGACAAGACCAAGTTCTGGCACATCGCCTATCACGCCCTCTTTTACACCCACCTGTACCTGCAGGACTCTGAGAAGGATTTCACACCTTGGTCCAAGCACCGTAAAGGGTACCATTCCCTTGGTCATGAGCCCCGGTCGCCGGATTCGGGGCCAGAGACCGTTGAGCCCTACGAAAAGGACACCGTGCTTGAGTATCTGGCTTTCTGCCAGCAACAGCTTGCTGATAGAGTGCCTCAACTGAACCTGGAAGCTGCGTCGGGCTTCCACTGGCTGCCCTTTGGCAAGTTGGAGCTGCAGTTCTACACGATCCGTCACATTCAGCAGCACACTGGCGAGTTGATGGAGCGCCTCGGCACGCGGGCGGACTTGGAGCTTCCCTGGGTGGGAATGAGACCTGGGTGAGCCGCGCGCTCCAGAGGGGTGGGCTCTACTTTCTCGATTGGTGCGTGGATTTTGCGCCGTGCAAAGAGCACACAGATTCGTGGGAAATGGTCGAGGGCCAGGTCAGGGTAAAGACGACGATCCAACTCGAGCTGATGGATCCCCTGGAACAGATCATTGAGGAGAAATTCACGCTGGAGGTACAGGACGAGGGCGCCAAGAAATTGTTTCAAGAAACTTCCCTCCTGCGCCAGATCTACCCCCAGGAGTTCCTGCTGTTCGTGGAAGCCAGAAGCGACTTTGAGTTTGTCGGCTGGCGGAACAACTGGGATCTGGGCCAAACTCTGGATGGCAAGCAGGAAGTCGGCCGGCCGATCATCATCCTGCGCAAACTGTGAGGTTTTCGTGATTGTTTTCGAGAGGCTATCGCACCAATTGAGGTATGAGAGAGAGCGACGATGACGAGCATCCGAATCATGCACCTGGCCGATATTCACATCGGCATGGAGAACTATGGGCGCCTGGACCCGGCGACCGGCTTGAATGGCCGGGTGATGGACTTTTTGCGGCGGCTCACAGAGGCTGTGGACTATGCGCTGGAGAACGAGGTAGACCTGGTGCTGTTTGCCGGCGACGCCTACAAGACGCGCGACCCTAACTCGACCTACCGGCGCGAGTTCTCCCGGCGGATCAAGAGGCTGGCCGATGCGGGGATCCCGGTGGTACTGCTGGTGGGCAACCACGACCTCCCTTCCCAGGACAAAAGAGCGTCCAGCATCGATATCTTTCATACGCTGGATGTGCCCAACGTTACGGTTG
>P_1C_Sed_1_UnCtyDRAFT_1000165_pt1 | contig 11385 bp, 5 predicted proteins | sample Pon1CUnioCityCA_6_FD_11282 | JGI IMG/M metagenome (IMG submission 11282) | reverse complement strand
CTGTGCGATGACAAGGTGCGCTACCTGGGCGACGCGGTGGCGATCGTGGCTGCCGACACCCCCCAGATCGCAGCGGAAGCCCTGAAGCTCATCGAGGTTGAATACGAGCCGCTTCCGGTGGTCGCCAGCGCCGAGCAGGCCCGCGAACCAGATGCAGCCATTGTCCACGAAGGCCGAGAAGCCGGCAACCTGCTGGAGCATATGAAGGTCCGGTTGGGCGACGTGGAGAAGGGCTTTGCCGACGCCGACGTGATCGTGGAACGAGAATACCACACGCCCATGTACGACCACATGTTCATGGAACCGGAATGTAGCATCGGCGTGCCCGCTGGCTATGATGAGGAACACCAAAAACTCACCGTGTATGTTGGCTCGCAGATCCCCTATGCTGACCGGGACCAAATCGCCGCTGCGATGGGACTGCCCCCAGAGGGCGTGCGCGTGAGGGGCACGCTGATCGGCGGTGGATTCGGCGGCAAAGAGGATATCATGGGCCAGATCCACGCTGCGCTCCTGGCCCACGCCACCAGCCACCCGGTCAAAATCCTGTACGACCGGGCCGAATCCCTGCTGGCTCACCCCAAGCGCCACGCCACTGTGATCCGGATGAAGACCGGGGCCAAGAAGGACGGCACGCTCACTGCGGTCCAGGCAGAGCTGGTGGGCGACTCGGGGGCGTATGCCAGCCTGTCCACCAAGGTGCTCAAGCGGGCGACCACTCATGCGACAGGGCCCTATCACATTGCCAATGCCAAAGTTGACTGTTATGCCATGTTCACCAATAATACACCTGCAGGCGCATTCCGGGGCTTTGGGGTCACCCAATCAGCCTTTGCCGTCGAGTCCAATATGGATATCCTGGCAGAGGAGCTGGGGATGGATCCCTTTGAGCTGCGGCGCAAGAATGCGCTGCGCGTGGGCTCTACCACCGCGACGGGACAGGTGCTGCGGGAAAGCGTGGGCATGGTCGACTGCATCGACTGGGTATGGGACAGGGTAAAGGAGCTGGAGAAGGGCCCAGCGCCAGAGACCGGGTTCGCCAAGCCACGCATCGGCTGGGGGCTGGCCTGTGCCTACAAGAACACCGGATTCGGCGGCGGGGCGCCCGACAGCGCGGGCGCAGAGGTAGAAGTGTATCCTGACAGTACAACCGCGGACGTAGAAGTCCGGGCAAGTTCTGCCGACCTGGGCCAGGGACTGACGACGGTCGTCGCCCAGATCGCAGCCGAGGTGCTGGGGTTGCCGTTCGAGCGAGTTAGGGTACTGCTGTCCGACACGGACCTGACCCCTGACGGTGGCGCTACGACGGCCAGCCGGCAGACCTTTGTCACGGGCAACGCCGCACGGGGGGCAGCAGAGGGCATGCGCGAGCGACTATCGTTCGTGGCGGCTGAGCACTGGGACGTTCCGCCGGAGAGCATCCGCTTTGAGGAGGGGGAGCTACGAACCGAAGGGCACTCGGTTCCCTTTGCCAAAGCTGTGGAATGGCTGATCGCCGAGGGGCGCGAGCCTCGCCTGCGGGTTCGATACGATGCGCCGGCAACCAAGCCGCTGGGCGAGGGGGGAGATATGCACTTTGCCTTTGGCTTTAGCGCCCAGGCTGCCCAGGTAGCAGTGGATGAGGAGACGGGCAAGGTCCAGGTACTGCGCATCGTGGCTGGGGCAGATGGAGGACGGGCGCTCAATCCCCAGGCATTCCTGGGTCAGGTTGAGGGCAGTCTGGTCATGGGCATCGGCACAGCGCTAACCGAGGAGTACAGGTTTGAGGGCGGCATTCCCCAGACACGGAGATGGAAGGATTACAAGACGCCGCAGATGGGAGATATGCCCGAGATGATGATCCAGATTGTGGAGCATCCGACCTCAACGGGTCCCTTTGGGGCCAAAGGGGTCGGTGAGTTGCCGTCGATTCCCACAGCGCCGGCTATCTGCAACGCCATCTATCACGCGACGGGAACGCGGGTGTACGCGTTGCCGGCCAAGGCAGAGGAGATCAAGAAGGCCGGGAAGTAGGGAGCGACTTCCTGGTACCTGACACAAGGAGGGAAGATGAAGCGATTCAAAGTCTCGCAGATCATGGATGGCCTGCTGCCGGTGTTTGCCACCCTGGCGGCGCTGGCCGTGGGAGCAGTGATGCTGCTGGTGCTGGGCGCCAACCCGATCAAAGCCTACGGCGCGCTGATTGAGGGAGCCTTTGGCAGCCAGAACAACCTGGCGGAGACGGCAGTCAAGGCCGTGCCGCTGCTGCTGGTGGGCCTGGGCATCTGCATATCATTCCGCGCCAACGTCATCAATATCGGCGGCGAGGGGCAGATGATCCTCGGAGCCATCTTTGGCACGTTGGTGGGCCTGGTCTTGACTGGTTGGCCTGGCTGGTTGGTCATCCCCCTGGCGCTGCTGGGTGGCTTTGTGGGCGGCGCCATCTGGGGCGCGATTCCGGGCGCGCTGAAAGCCTACTTTGGCGTCAACGAGATCCTGAGTACGGTCATGATGAACGCCATCGCGGTGCAGATTATGAATTTCCTGCTTCGCGGTCCGATGATTGACCCTGCTCAGGCCGAGCTGGCATCCCAGATCCCGCAGACTGCCTCGCTGGACGCGGCCTTCCGCCTGCCCCGACTGGTGCCAACGCGCCTGCACCTGGGGGCGGCAATCGCCATTGCACTGGCCATCTTGGTCTACATCCTGCTGTGGCGGACCACGTTGGGCTACCGGATCCGGGCGGTGGGCCAGAACCCCGATGCCTCACGCTACGGCGGCATCCGCGTGCGACGGCAAGTTGTCATCGCCCTCCTTCTGAGCGGGGCCTTTGCCGGGCTGGCGGGCGTGACCCAAGTTTACGGTCTGAACTACCGCATGATCACCGACGGCTCAGCGACGGGATTTACGGGCAGCGCCGGCTTTAACGGCATCGTGGCAGCCCTCTTCGGCCAGTTACATCCTATCGGAACGATACCAGCCGCGTTCTTTTTCGGGGCGTTGCTGGTGGGCGCCAACAGCCTGCAGCGCGCCATGCAGGTGCCCTCGGCCTTCATCCTAGCGCTCAACGGTCTGGTGGTGATCTTTGTGGTGAGCAGCGACATATGGCGGCGACGCCGGCAGCGGCGCCGGCAGATCGATGCGACACAGAAGAGTGACAGCGAGCCTACCCTGGCCGCAGAATCGGGGGTGTAAGGATGGAAGACATATTAACCACCGCGTTCTGGATCGGTATCCTGGCCAGTGGTATCCGGCTGGCAACGCCCTACCTGTTCGCTGCCATCGGCGAGACGCTGAGCCAGCGCAGCGGGGTGCTCAACCTGGGGGTTGAAGGCCAGATGCTGATGGGGGCGTTCACGGCCTTCTATGTCACCCTTCAGACCGGCAACCTATGGTTGGCCGTGCTGGCTGCGGCGGTCGTCGGTGCAGTGATGGGGTTAGCCATGGCCTTTGTCAGCATCCATCTCCAGGCTGAGCAGGGCATCAGCGGCATCGGTTTCTACCTATTTGGGTTGGGCATGAGCACGCTGCTCTTCCAGATGCTGGTGGGTGCGCCCAAGACGGTGAGTGCATTCCCGCAGATCCATATCCCTTGGCTGAGCGACGTCCCAGTGATCGGCGAGATCTTTTTCCAGCAGAGTATCCTGGTTTACATCGCCTTTGCCCTGGTTCCCATCGCCTGGTTTCTCTTGCAAAAGACGACACTGGGCCTCAAGATCCGCGCTGTGGGCGAGAATCCAGAGGCGACCGACTCGTTGGGGGTGAGCGTCAGGCTGGTGCGCTACATCACCGTCACGCTGGGGGGACTCCTCTCGGGGGTAGCGGGCGCGTCGATGTCGATTGCATTGAGCAGCGTCTTCCAGCAGGGTATGACCGCTGGGCTAGGATTTATCGCCGTGGCTCTGGTCTACTTCGGGGGCTGGCGGCCGGTCGGCGTCATGCTGGGCGCGTTGCTTTTCAGCATGATCAACGCCCTACAGTTGCGGCTGCAGTTGATCCCGGATTGGCCCGTCCCAGGTGAGTGGATGGTTATGGCGCCCTACGTCTTCACCATCGTTGTCCTGGTGCTCACGGTCCAGCGCGTGCGAGCGCCCTCAGCGCTGACCAAACCATTTGAGCGGAGTGGCTGAGTTCGCAACTTGGCACACCGGGAACGTGACCCCAATCTGGGGGGTGAGCGGTCCCTCACATATCGTGCAGGAAAGGGGGTGAGGTCTCGGGACGATGCTGTCCAGACGGACTCGAGGTTGACGATGACGGGACTCGGTAGACGTAGAATGGCGGACTGCTTTTCTCAATCTACCAGTCCACCTATCTAGCAGAAAAAACAGGAGGAAAGAACACGATGTCACACAAACGTACTTTGGGAATTCTGTTCATGTCGCTGGTGCTGCTGGTGAGTGCCTGCGGCGGAGGCGGCGGCGATGACGAGGGCGACATCTTTCGGGTTGCTGTGATCATGCCCAGCACCATCAACGACCTGGCCTTCAGCCAGAGCATGTACGACGCGCTGGTGACGATCCAGACCGATATGGGCGGCCCGGAAGAGATGGAGTTGGTCTACTCGGAGAACATGTTCGTGGTGGACGATGCTGCAGCGGCCATCCGCGACTATGCCACACAAGGCTACGACTTGATCATCGCCCATGGCTCGCAGTACGGCAGCTCGCTCAAAGAGATTGCACCCGACTTTCCGACGACGGCGTTCGCCCANGGCACGACGGTAGACACCTTTGTCGATGAGGGCATCAACAACGTCTTTGCCTACGAGGCCGCGTCTCAAGAGGGCGGCTACGTCAACGGCGTGATGGCCGGCAAGCTGACCAAGAGCAACGTCATCGGCGTGGTGGGTCCCATCGAGACGGGCGACGCCAAGCTGTATATCGACGGCTTTATGGCCGGCGTGGCAGCCGCCAATCCAGATGCACAGGTGAACGTCAACTATATCGGCTCCTTCTCTGACGTAGCATTGGCCTCAGAGGCAGCCAGCACCCACATCTCAGCCGGGGCCGATGTATTGTCGGGCACGGCACAGATGGTGGTGGGAGCCATCGGCAAGGCCAAGGATAATGACGTGCTGTGGTTTGGCACGCAGGCCAGCCAGACCTCGCTGGCACCGGAGATTGTGGTCGCCAACCAGATCTACGAATGGACAGTGGTCCTCAACGACATCATTGCCCAGATGGACGAGGAAGTCTATGGTGGCAAGGCCTATGTCATCACGCTGGAGAATGGCGGCCAGTACATCGAGTACAATCCCGACTTTGACCTGCCGGCTGACGTGAGACAACTGGCCGAGGACACAATCGCAGGCATCAAGGATGGGTCGATCACGATTCCGATAGGCGAATAATAGAGGATAATCGTGTGTTGCGTGTCCGCCGGGCGGACGCGCAACACACGAAAGTTGACTAGACCAGGAGTGGGCAATGACAAAAGACAATGGGAATAGCGGGTCCCCCGGACGGCCGCAGATCGAACATCTGGAATTAAAGGGCGTAACAAAGCGGTTTCCGGGCGTGTTGGCCAATGACCGCGTCGATTTCGACGTACGCGCAGGCGAGGTCCATGCCCTGCTGGGCGAGAACGGGGCCGGAAAGAGCACCCTGATGAAGGTGCTCTATGGGATGTACGCGCCCGACGAGGGGGAGATCTGGATCAACGGCAACCAGGCGAGCATCGCCTCGCCGACGGATGCCATTGAAAAGGGCATCGGCATGATCCACCAGCACTTTATGCTGGTCGAATCGCTGACGGTTGCGGAGAATGTGGCCCTGGGCCTGCCGTCATCGCGAGAACCGCTCACCGATCTGGAACGCGTGTCGAAACGCATCCTGGAGCTAGCCGACGTCTATGGCCTGCGCGTCGATCCTGATGCGTATATCTGGCAGCTTGCCGTGGGACAGAAGCAACGGGTGGAGATCCTGAAGGCGCTCTACCGGGGCGCAGCTCTGCTCATCCTCGACGAGCCAACGGCAGTACTCACCCCACAAGAGGTCGACGAATTCTTCGTGACGCTCCGCCAGATGACCAAAGACGGCCATGCTATCATCTTTATCTCGCACAAGCTGCACGAGGTACTGGATATCTGCGATCGGGTCACGGTATTGCGCGATGGTAAGAGGGTTGATAGCTGCGAAATCGAGGGCTGCACTAAGGCAAGCCTGGCGCAGATGATGGTCGGGCGCGAGGTTACGATGAAGCCCTACCGTGTCGACCTGGAACCAGGCGATGCACGGCTGGTCGTTCGTAACCTGCACGCTCTGAGCAATCGGGAGACCCCTGCCCTGCGCGGCACGGATCTGGCCGTTCATTCGGGCGAGATCTTGGGCCTGGCTGGCGTGTCGGGCAACGGGCAGAGCGAACTTGCCGAGGTGATCACCGGGTTACGGCCTCTGACGGAGGGTGAGGTATTTCTCGAAGGGAAGGACATCACAGGGATAAAGCCAGGCCAACGCACCGAGCTGGGCATGGCCTACATCCCCGAAGAGCGGATGAAAGACGGCATGATCCAGGAATTCACGGTGGCAGAGAATATGATCCTGCGCGATCACCAGGATGAACCCTTCTCGAGGCGGGGCCTTCTCTTTCTGAAGATCATCGCCGAGTATGCCGACAATCTGATCAAGCGATTCCGGATCAAGACACCGTCGCGGGAGACCATGATCAAGAGCCTTTCGGGGGGCAATATTCAGAAAGCCGTGGTGGCGCGCGAACTGTCCCGCAACCCGCGAGTGCTCATCGCTGCACAACCCACGCGCGGTGTGGACATTGGCGCCACCGAATATATCCACGCCCTGCTGCTGGAGCAACGTCAGGAAGGACTGGCCATCCTGCTCATCTCGGAGGACCTGGACGAGATCATGGCCCTGTCGGACCGGATCGCTGTGATCTACGAGGGGCAGATCATGGGTGTGGTGGATGGCAAAGAAGCGACGGCAGAGCAGCTCGGGCTCTTGATGGCCGGCGTGCGAGAGGAAGAGTAAAGCAAGGGAGCTTGGGAAGCGGGTTGGATGGGCGGTACCCGGTTTGCTGAGCAGGAGGCATGGCTATGCTGATCACTAACGGGCGGATCGTGACTTTTGGTGAGAGGAACGAGATCATTGAAGGCGGCGCGGTGCGCGTCGATGACGGCCTGATAACCGATGTGGGACCTGAAAGCGAGCTGGCAGCGGCCTATCCGCAGGAAGATGTCGTCGACGCTGGCGGGCAGCTCGTCATGCCGGGCAATATCTGCGGCCATACGCACTTTTACGGCGCCTTTGCCCGGGGTATGGGCATACCGGGCGATGCCCCGAGCGACTTTCCCCAAATCCTGGGGAAGCTGTGGTGGCGGCTGGACCGGGCGCTGCTGGAGGAGGATATAAAGTACAGCGCGCTGGTCTGCCTGGTGGATGCCATCAAGCATGGAACCACCACGTTAATCGACCACCACGCCAGTCCCGCAGCGCTGGAAGGTAGCCTGGATCAGATAGCGGACGCGGTGACCGAGTCGGGGCTGCGCGCCAGCCTGTGCTACGAGGTGACCGATCGCAACGGGATGGACGAGGCAAGTGCAGGGATCGCCGAGAATGTACGCTTCCTGCGAGCTGTCAAGGAGTTGGAGAACCCGCTGCTGGCTGCCTCATTCGGTTTGCACGCCTCACTGACGCTATCGGACGAGACGCTGGCCAACTGCGTGGTGGCTGCGCAGGGGCTGGACACCGGCTTTCACATCCACGCGGCGGAGGGTATTTCGGACCAGGAGGACAGCCTGCGCAGGAGCGGAAAGCGTGTAGTCGAGCGGCTGCACGATGCTGGCATCCTGGGTCCCAAGAGCATCCTGGTCCATTGCGTCCACGTGGACGCGTGGGAGATGGAGATCCTGCGCGACACAGGCACCTGGGTGACGCACCAGCCACGATCCAATATGAACAATGCGGTCGGCGTAGCGCCGGTGGAGACGATGTTGCGCGGCGGGATCAAGGTGGCGATGGGCAACGATGGGTTCTCCAACAACATGTGGGCCGAGTGGAAGGCAGCCTACCTGGTGCACAAGCTGTGGCACGGTGATCCCCGGCGGGGCAACGGCTACGACATCATAAAGATGGCAGTAACCAACAACGCGGCGCTGGCAGGGGTCTTTTGGCCTGATGCTCCCCTTGGCGAGATTGCGCCGGGTGCCTGCGCAGACCTGATCCTGGTAGACTACCATCCCTTCACCGAGCTCACGGCTGGCAACCTTCCGTGGCATATCCTATTTGGCTTTGAGGCCAGCGCAGTGACGGCGACGATGGTTGCCGGCAAGTGGCTGATGCGCGACCGAAAGCTGCTGACACTGGATGAGGAGGCGATCGCAGCCAGGGCGCGCGAGCTCTCGGCTGCCGTCTGGGAGCGCTATCTAGAGCTGGACGACTAGTGACCGACGGCTAGCAACAGATATTGGGCACAGAGGGCGGCTTGACCAGGTCGCCCTATTTCCTTTTGACTTTTCGAGCCATCGCTGATACACTCTTGGCGGCGGAGCAAGGCCCGTCGCCGGCTCCCTCGCCATGAACACAGGAGGTGTATGATGCTGAGTTTCTTCCAGAGTAGCCTGGACTCGCTGGATCCCGCTGTTGCCGACCTCATACGCTACGAGGCCGAGCGGCAGGGTCGAAAGCTGATCCTGATCCCTTCCGAAAGCCAGGCCCCAGAGGCGGTGCGCGAGGCACTGGGCTCGGTATTCCAGAATATCTACGCCGAGGGCTACCCCGATCCCAGCATCCATGGCGAAACGGAAGAGGAGATCCTGGACTATGAGTGGCAGTTGGCCTACTTCCGTCGCTACTCGGACCGCCGGTACTACCGGGGCGTCGAGTATGTGAATGTCCTGGAGTCACTGGCGCAGCGACGGGCAGCCGAGGCCTTTGCCACCGACGAGGTTCCGCCGGAGGAGATCTGGGCCAACGTGCAACCACTGTCAGGCTCCCCGGCCAATAGTGCCATCTATGCCGCGCTGGTTACCCCGGGTAGCACGGTGATGGGCATGGACCTGCTGCATGGCGGTCACCTCACGCACGGCAGCCCGGCCAATCGCTCGGGCAAGCTGTACAATATCGTCTCGTACGGCATCGATGAGGAAAACGAGCGCCTGGACTATGGCGAGATTGAGGAACTGGCCCGCCAGCACAAGCCCAAGATGATCATAGCCGGCTACACCTCCTATCCATGGATGCCAGACTGGGTCCGCTTCCGCCAGATCGCCGATGAGGTCGGCGCCTACCTGCTGGCAGATATCTCGCATATCGCTGGGATGGTGGCAGCGGGGGTAGTGGCGAGCCCCGTGGGACACGCACATGCTATCAGCTTTACGACGCACAAGACCCTCTACGGTCCGCGTGGAGCGTGCATCCTGACGACTGACAAGAAGCTGGCCCGAAAGGTCGACACCGCGGTCTTTCCCGGCGAGCAGGGCGGCCCCCACGTCAACGCCATCGCGGGAATGGCGGTGGCTTTCGAGCTGGCAGCCACGCCCGAGTTTGCACAACTGCAGTCTGTGGTAGTAAAGAACGCGTCGCACCTGGCTGCCGAGCTGGAACGGCGCGGCCTGCGCATTCCTTACGGAGGTACCAACACCCATATGCTGCTGGCGGACTGCAAGAGCGTCCGGGCAAAGTTTGGCGTGAGTCCCGACGGCAAAGGGGGCACACCGTTGATGGGCGACACCGCTGCCCGCATCCTGGATATGGCGGGTATCGTCCTCAATCGCAATACGATCCCGGGCGACCGGAGCGCGCGCAACCCCAGCGGCATCCGGCTGGGTACGCCGTGGATCACGCAGCGGGGCTTTCGAGAGCCGGAGATCGAGCGTTTGGCCGAGATCATTGCCAAGCTACTACAATCCACCAAGCCCTATGCCTACGCAGGACGCTACGGGCCGGTCTACCGGGCAAAGGTCGACTTTGACGTGCTGGAAGAAGCCAAGCGGGACGTCGTCGAGCTGGCTTGCGGGGCTGGCTTTAAGGCTGATTATTGCCCGAGCGGCTACCCACACCACTATTTCATGTACAAACCAACAAAGGATCCGGGTGGCGATTGGGACATCATCGAGATCGAGGGCACGCACGCCCGCGGGTTCTGCAACGTGGCGATGACGAACGATGTATATGCCCTCGGTCCAGACCAGAGCCAGCCTACCTGGGTTCTCAAACCAGATGGCAGCCCAATAAGCGGCGGCGTGCTTAAGCGACCTGGTGAGGCAACCACACTTTTCCAGTTGCTGATCCCCAAGTCGGTCGAATCGCGGGTGGCACACTGGCTGCGCGCCCTATCTGACGGTTATGTGCACATGGACGACGATGACTGGTACGCCAAGGCACCCGGCCCGGTGATCGTGCGTAGGCTGTTGCACCAATTGGCTGACGACTGGGAATGCAGACCGCCTGCCCTCAACTCGTTTGGCAAGGAGGACGGTGAAGGTAGTGAAACGGGCTGGGCATTCCACAAGCCCTATTGGATCGGGCAAAGGGCACGGGCCAAGGCGCCCGGCGGCCTGGAGCCGGTGACGGCCTTTACCTGGGAGGAGCCAGCCGAGGCTCCGCTCAGTCAGACGGTACTCTATGACACGCACGTCAAGGCAGATGCCAAGCTCGCCGTATTTGCTGGATGGGAGATGCCTATCCGCTACACGACTTCGGTGCAGGAAGAACACCTGGCAGTGCGCCAGGCTGCCGGTCTGTTCGACGTCAGCCACATGGGGTTATTTGAGTTCAGCGGCGAGAATGTCTATCTATTCGTCAATACGATTACGAGCAACGATGTATCGCTCCTGGAGGTGGGACAGGCCCAATACTCCTTCCTGCTAGACGAGGCCGGCAAGGTTATTGACGACGTGTACGTCTACCGGCTGGAAAAGGACCGGTACTGGATGGTGGTCAACGCAGCGAACACTGAAAAGGACTGGGCATGGGTCAGCGCCATCCGGGAGGGCAAGGCCATGATCGATCCCGAGCGGCCCTGGTCCTTTGCGCTGGGTACAGAGATTGTCACCATCCGCGATCTGGGCGATCCGGCCCAGGGTTCCGACGCACGCGTGCAACTGGCCCTTCAGGGTCCGCGCTCGCAGGACGTCCTGTTGGCCATGTTGGACGATGCGCCGTCGCCTGACGGGCTGGCCGATCCGCTGCGGGAGTCTCTGCTGGAGATGAAACGAAACGAGATTCTCCGCGGGCGCCTGGCTGGATATGAGCTGGCTATCGCGCGCACGGGCTATACGGGCGAACCCATGGCCTATGAAATTTTCGTCCACCCCGCCGCAGCTGCTGCCCTGTGGCACGCCCTGCTGGAAGCTGGTGAGGAGTTTGGCCTGTGCCCGGTGGGGCTGGCGGCGCGGGACAGCCTGCGCATCGAGGCGGGGCTGCCACTGTACGGGCACGAACTTGCCGG
>P_1C_Sed_1_UnCtyDRAFT_1000164_pt1 | contig 11405 bp, 10 predicted proteins | sample Pon1CUnioCityCA_6_FD_11282 | JGI IMG/M metagenome (IMG submission 11282) | reverse complement strand
AGGAACTCCACCAGGCCCTGAGAGAGGCGATGAGACAGTTGACGCCCAGCCAGCAGGATGTGTTGGTGCTGCGGTTTGGGGAGGGGCGAAAGATCCGCGAGGTAGGTCGGTTGTTAGGCAAGAGCGAGGGCTCGGTAAAGCTGTTGCAGTATCGGGCCTTGAACAGGCTCAGAACGCTGTTGGAGGAACAGGGGAAGAGGGGAAATGAAGCACAAGAAGGCGGAGCAGTTGGAAAAGTCCCTGCAGCAAGCAGCGCAGGGCAGGAGCATTGACGAAGAAGCGGCGCCATTGGTCAGGACGGCGCAGCTCGTCTCTGCTCTGGCTGAGCCACCCCCCACACCGCCGAATCGGCTGCTGGCGGGACGCCGGCAGTTCCTGACAGAAGCATCCCGGCTTCGAGCGCAACGAACGGCAAAACGAAAAACTACTCTGTGGAGGGCAGGCAATATGAGAATCAAGCTAGCAGGAGCACTGATCGCAACACTTTTGGTCTTTGGAATGGTCTTTGGCGCGGGGCAAGCAGCCGCAGCAAGCTTGCCGGGAGAGCCGCTGTATGGCTTGAAACTGGCAGCCGAGCAGGCGCGGATGGAACTGACCACCGACCCTGAATCCAAGGCCGAATTGGCCGCCGAGCTGGCCGAGAATCGTCTCGGTGAGATCTCTCAGATGGTGGCCTCGGGCAAGGAAGTAGATCGCGAAACCGCCTTTGCGGCTCAGCAACAGATTTCCTTGGCATTCCAGGCCATGAATCAGGTCAGTGGTGATGAGCAGCTCAAGTTCCAGGCACGCAATCGTCTCGAGAATGTCATCCAAAGCCAGCACCAGGTGATGGCAAATGAGGTTGGCGCTTCGGGTAAGCAGCAGGAATCGGTAAACGCTCTGATGCGCTCCATGGTGCGGGTGGGCCAGGAATTGCAGACCACCGAGGGCACAGAGGCTGGGACTGGGCGGCAGTATCCCGAGCTGGCAGATCCAGCCGGTCAGTCAGGCGCGGGTATGCAAGCAGGTCAGCAGGACGGTGATGGACTGCTGGATGGGGCCGGCGCGCAGCAGGGCCAGGCCGAGGATAAGGATCAGGGTGCTATGGGCGTTGGGCCGAACTACGGCCCGGGCACCGATGACGCGGACATGGGGACCTTTGAGGGTGATGGCTATGGGCCTGGTGCCGACTACGGGCCTGGTCCCGCCGAGCCCCAGAACGAAACCGAGGACCCGGGCCCCTTTGGGTGGCTGTTCCAGCTCTTCAAAAAAGATCCGGAGTCTGGCAGCGGCTCATCGGGGAGCAATTCGTCTGGGAGCAATTCGTCCGGTAGCGGCTCATCTGGCAGCGGTTCATCAGGCAGTGGCAGTCAGGGTGGCAAGCAGTAGACAACCGCTCTGGCTTGCATCGGCAAGCACGCGGCCTTCGGCGTGATCCGTTGAGTGGGCACGCCGAAGGCCTTGCACGATAGGCGCAAGAGGCCACAACCTGCATGCTTCGGACAAGGGCCTATCGGAAATCGGGTGCCCCACCACTCTAGTTGGGGCAGCATGCAGTGAACGCGCTCTAATAGCTGCACTGGGCTGTCACGCAATCTTTGAGTGCAAAAAAGGACCGTGTAAAATGCAGAAACATCGACTTGTCGCACTCTATGGAAGCTCACTTCTCATGGACATCGTTGAGGCGACCCTTGGCGAGAACCACAGGTTGGATGTGGTCCGTGTGGAGGGGTCCAGCCGTGGCGCCGTGGAGAACTTGAGATCGCTGCACCCCGACATGATTGTCGTTGACTCGAGCGATCCCGACGCCCAGTTCGTGCTTTCTTTCTTCAAGGATCGGGCCGGGGTACCGCTTCTCTGTCTCGATCCGAACTGCAACAAGGCCATGGTGCTTTCCTGCCAGCATTTCAACTCGCTGACAACCACTGGCCTGAGCGACCTCATTTATGCGCAGGTTGGCGGCACAAATGGCCATAACCACGGCGGCGAAGAGGTGCTCTTTAGCTAGCCGCGTAGCGAATGTGACCAGCTAGACGGCCTGCCTTGCTCGGTGCAGGAAGGGGTACCGGGGGCAGGCCGTGTTTCTGTTTCGTCAGATGCCTGCTTGCCCAGCCCCCATTTCCAGGCTCATCCGCTTATCCTTTCGGCCTGCATCGCCAGGTCCGCGTCAATGCTCCGACTTCATCCGCTCCTCTAGGTGCGGTCACAGCGGAAACCTGCTATAATATGCCTACATTCTGACTTTGGAGGCAATCCCCGTGCCAGACAAACAGCCAGCACTGATCTTGGTAACCTGTGACGATGGCATAGAGTCACCCGGGCTGCGCGCTGCCGTGCGCGCGCTGCTGCCGTTGGGCGAACTCATCGTATCAGCACCGTGCGGTCAGCAGACGGGAGCCGGTCGCAGTTTTTCCAGCACGCACGATGGAGCCATTCACACCGTAGAGTACTGCGTGGAGGGGCAGCAGGTGCCCGCCTACGGCATCCACGGTTCCCCCGCTCAGGCTGTGCTCTATGCCTTGCTTGACGTGGTATCCCGCAAGCCAGCGCTGTGTGTGTCAGGCATCAACTTTGGCGAAAATGTTGGCTCAGGCGTGACTTCATCGGGCACGGTGGGCGCGGCCCTCGAAGCGGCGGACTATGGCGTTCCAGCGCTGGCGGCGAGTTTGGAGACCCCCAAGGAGTTCCACTACAATCACTCGGAGGATGTGGACTTTTGCACGGCAATCCACTTCACCCGCATCTTTGCCAAGCGTATGCTCGCACGGAAGCTTCCTGATGATGTGGATCTGCTCAAGCTCGAGGTGCCGTCTGAGGCTACTCCTGACACGCCCTGGCGAGTGACGCGGCTATCGCGCCAGCGCTACTGGAAGACCCTGCCCAGCGGGCGCAGTCACCTGGCGGAAAAGCGCCGCCTCGATTATGATGTTGTGGTTGATCGCGCCACCCTTGAGCCTGATTCAGACGTCCACGCTGTGTCTGTCTCTCGCGTGGTCTCTGTCACCCCGCTAAGCCTGGATCTCACGTCACGCGTATCATTTGCCGAGCTTGAGGCGCTGTTGGCATAGCAATTGCGCCAGATGGCGACTCGACCGATGCACGCAAAGGGGCGGCAATCAGCCAGTCACTTGCCATTTCCCCCCGCTTCGGCTACAATCAGCGCCAGAGGGTACGCGTATGGCTCACGAGACAATCCTGGTTGTCGATGACGAGCCGGCCATTGTCCAGGTCATCCACGACCGGCTGTTGCAAGAGGGCTTTCAGGTGCGCGCTGCCGGCAGCGCCGCGGAGGCCCTGGCGGCCATCTGCGAGCCGCTGGACTTGATCATCCTCGATCTGATGCTACCCGATCTCGATGGCTTTGAGGTGCTCCGTCGCCTCCGCCAGGAGGGCCTCGATCTGCCGGTTATCATCCTGACTGCGCGGGACGATGATGTAGACGTGGTGGTCGGCCTCGAGCTCGGCGCGGATGACTATGTGGTGAAGCCTTTCAATCCGCGGGAGCTTGTGGCGAGGGTCCGGGCCGTCCTGCGACGCCGCGCCGAGGTCCTAGCCCTGGCTGATCGAGTAGCTAGCCTGGAGGCTCAGCTCCCCGAAAAGCCTGCCAGCCATCATTCGCCTCTGGATGTACCGGCTGAAGGGTTATACTTTGATGATCCTGCCCGGCGCGCCTGGTATTCCGGGAAGCTCCTGGACCTTCGGCCGCGCGAGTACGACCTGCTCCACTGCCTGGCCCTGCACCCAGGTCAAGTGCTCAGTCGCGACACGCTCCTCGAGCAAGTGTGGGGCACTGCCGAGTACTACGATGACCGGACAGTGGACGTGCATGTGCACCGCCTGCGCCACAAGCTGGCCCAGATCGACCCCGATGCCGACCCTATCCAGACCGAACGCGGCATCGGCTATCGCCTCGAGCTATGAGCGCACTGCCCTCCCCTCGCAGGAGCCTCGCTACCCGGCTCGCGCTCGTCTTTGGACTACTCGGCCTTGTCATCGTCGCCACTATGGGTCTCGGCATCTACCTGCTGACCTCGCGCTACCTGGAGCGCCGCGCGGAAAGCGATCTTGCTGGCCTGGCCGACTTTTACGCTGTCTATACAGCCTCGACAGCCCCGGACGAAGCCCGCCTTGCAGCCCTGGCTCCCGAGATTGTCAGCTTCTTCGCGCCCCAGGCAGGCTATGACGTGCGCATCTTTGATGCCGGCAGTGGTGCCCTGCTGGCTGCCACCCGCGATATCGGCTCTTTGCCCAGCCGGGCCGCGCTCGATGTACTGGGCTATCGCCGCCCTTCCCTCTTTTTGGCCGCCAGCCAGGATGATCCCGACCGGATTTACACTGCGCGCTCTGTGACTACGGCCGCTGGTGACCCGCTTGCCGTCATCGAGGTCTCCCGTGATGTAGGCGCGAACGCCTCCTTTCTGAGCGCACTGCGTCTGGTAGTGGCCGGCTCGGGCGCCATTGCCCTGCTCGCCGCTCTGGTGGGCAGCCTCTTTCTGGCTCGCTACATCGCCCGCCCGCTCCGCCAGATGGAATCCGCTACGGGAGCCATTGCCGGCGGTGACTTTGAGCGCCGTATACCGGTGACCTCGGAGGATGAGATCGGGCGTCTGGCTCGCAGCATCAACCGCATGGCGCGTGACCTGGCTCGCCTAGAGGCTGCGCGCCGCGAGTTCATCGCCAAAATCTCCCATGACCTGCGCACGCCGCTCACCGCTATCAAGGGCTTCGTCGTCAACTTGCAGGATACGGCCCCCGCCGAGGTACAATCGACCCTGGCCACCATGGACCAGCAGACGGACCGGCTCATTCGCCTGGTCAATGACCTGTTGACCCTTTCGCGGCTGCAGCGCGGGGAGCTTCAGCTGCAGGCTGAGCCCGTTGATCTGGTCAGCGTGGTCCGCTCGGCAGCGACCCTTGCAAGCTCCAAGGCCCATCGCCTGGGAGTGAACCTGAGCATGGACCTCCCGGGCGAGTTGCCGCTGGCATCAGCTGATGCCGACCGCTTGCAGCAGGTTGTCGTCAACCTGCTCGACAATGCCGTCAGGTTCACGCCACCCGGCGGCGCCGTCCAGGTTCGCCTCTTCGCCGAGGGCCACAGTGCCGTCTTGCGCGTGCTCGACGAGGGACCGGGGCTGACCGACGAGGAGGCGGCCCGGGCCTTTGAACCCTACCACCGCGGACCTGAGGGAGGCGCCGGGTTGGGATTGACCATTGTCCGCGAGATCGTCGCCGCCCACGGGGGCCAGAGCTGGCTGGTCGCGCGCCCGGAGGGGGGCGCCGAGGCGGGCTTCAGCCTGCCCATATCAAAGCCCGAGCTTGTCACCCCCGCAAAGGCGGGCGTCCATACAAAGTGACAAGGATCGATTGACGCTTTTGCGGGAATGACCGGTGGGGTAATATTCCGGTAACAATCCTGTCATGCTGGGGAAATCCCCCTGTGGTATGGTGAGTACAGGTAGGATCGAAGCGTTGTGGGGTTGAATCCGCACAAGTCGAAAGGGGGAAAGCCGATCATGAAGACAAGAAAGTGGATCGTTCTGAGCATATTGCTCGTCCTGGTGGTGGTGCTGGCTGGCTGCGGCAAGCGGATCACCGCCGAGGAGATCATCGACAAGATGCAGGAAACGGTCGACAGCACTCAGGATGCCCACGCCGTCGTCACTGCTGAGGTCAACGTCCAGGGCATCGATCTGTCAGTGAGGGCCGAGTTGTGGGAAAAGACACCTGACAAGTTCCGTGCCGAGGTGTTGGAGGCTTCGCAGGCCAGCCTGGTGGGTACCACACTGGTGCACGATGGCGCCAACGGCTGGTTCTACGAGCCGGCCCGCAACCTGGTGACGGTTGGTGCTGTCGAAGACCTCGACACGCCGCTTCCCCAGGAAGTGCTGGTCGGCCTGCAGGAGATCATCCAGCACGTGCTCAACGCCGCCGACGTGGAGCTGGTGGGCGAGGAGACCGTCGCCGGTCGCCAGGCCTACAAGCTCGAAGCCAGCCCCAAGGAGGATAGCACTGAGCAGCTCTTCCCGGGCAACGGGACGGCTACCGTCTGGGTGGACAAGGATCAGTGGATCGTACTCAAGGCGGCCTACGTGGCTAGCGCATTTGGGCAGGGAACGCTGGAGGTTCAGAGTTTTGAGCTGAACCCCGGTCTGTCGGGCGACCTCTTTGCCTTTGAGGTGCCCGAGGGGGCTACCGTGGTCGACGTTGAGGCTCAGGAGCCTGTACTCCTTACGCTGGACGAGGCCAGGGAGCAGGCGGGCTTCCCGCTGCTGGTCCCAGCCTACGTGCCCGCGGGCGCTACGTTGATCGAGGTGTTCCGCGCGGACCAGGCCTTTGTCCTGCGCTACGATCACTCGCCCGAGGTATCGTTCACCGTCTTCCAGGGGCCAGAGGAGGTGGGTCCGCCTTCGCTGGGGCAGACACAGAACCTGGCCGTCCGGGGCCAGGAGGCTACGGCAATCACGGACGAGACGGGCGGAAATACCTTCCTCTATTGGTCTGAAGGTGACATAACGGTTACCGTTGCCGGGCGCATCAGCCTGGATGAAGCGCTCAAGGTAGCAGAATCACTCGAATAATCGATCGTGTGCTTCAGGTGGCGCATGCCAGACCGACTTGGGTGGCATGCGCTACCTGCATCGCATTTGTGACACAACTGGGACCGGCCTGATGCTTGCATCGCTTCTCTTTCTTCTTTTCTGCCTGTCTGACTGGCTGCTTTTGAGGGTGCTCCCTCATCTGCAGGTCTCCTTTGCGCCCAGTTTCGGCATGCCATTGGCCGCGAGCCTCGCTGTGCGCTCTATGGCCTTTGCTGCCTTGACGGGTGCCTTCTGGCTGGCCCGGATGAGGGGCAAGCCGGCGACAGGCGCAAGGCGGGGCCGCCCGGCCCTTGGGCTCTTCCTGTTCATCAATCTGGGCTTTAGCGCTGTGCAGGTGGATGCCTACGTAGTGGAGCCTCTTCTCGTCGAGACGACAGAGCTCGCCCTGGAGTTCGACCAGCTTGAGCCCGACAGGCCGCCAGTCCGCATAGTCCAGATCGCGGACCTGCACATCGCGCGCGCTGGCCCTCGCGAAGCACAGGTCGTTCAGAAGGCGAATGCCCTGCGCCCTGACCTCATTGCTCTCACAGGTGACTATCTCAATCTCTCCTATTTTCGGGATCCCGTTGCCGCCGAGGACTTTCGAAGCCTTGTTGCCCAACTCGAGGCGCCCTATGGCATCTATGCCGTGCGTGGTACTGTTGAGCCAGTAACAGAGATCATGGCCTGGCTGGTTGAGGATACAGACATTGTCTGGCTGGAGCAAGAGACTGTTACCGTGGATGTGCGCGGGCAGTCAATTACCCTGGTCGGTGTGGCCTGCAGTCACAACCAGAACCTGGATATCCAGCGCCTGCGCCAGACCTTGGACGAGATGCCATCAAGCGACATGACCGTGCTCCTTTTCCATTCACCCGATCTGATCCTGGAGGCTTCGGAGCTCGGCGTTGACCTGTTCCTCGCCGGTCACACCCACGGCGGTCAGATTCGCCTGCCAATAATAGGCGCTGTCGTGACCCATTCGATCTACGGCAGCCGCTACGCTTCCGGTCTCTTTCAGGAGGGCGACACCACCATGTACGTGAGCCGCGGGTTGGGTTTTGAGGGCAGCTGGCTGCCCCGTGCCCGCTTTCTCTGCCGGCCGGAGATCGTGAGCCTCGACCTGACAGCCCCGTAACTATAGGAGCCAGATATTGGAGAATGATTCCGTGAGTGAACCAACACCCGCCGCCATCCGCACGGTCGACCTCACCCGCACCTTTGAGGTGGGCGAGACCACTGTCGAGGCGCTGCGCAGCATCAATCTGGAGGTCGACCGGGGCCAGTTCGTGGCCCTCGTCGGCCCGTCGGGTTCGGGCAAGTCGACCCTGCTCAACCTCGTCGGTGGGCTGGACCGTCCCACCAGTGGCGAGCTTTGGGTCGGCGGGGTGGAGTTGAGTGCCAGTAAGGAAAAGGCCCTGACCGAGCATCGCCGGCAGCGTGTCGGCTTTGTCTTCCAGTCCTTCAACTTGCTGCCCCGCCTGACCGCCGTCGAGAATGTGGCCCTGCCCCTCATCTTTGTCGGTGCGGCAGAGCGGGAGCGCCTCGAGCGCGCCAGGCAGCTGCTGGGCCAGGTCGGCCTTTCTGACCGGCTGGAGCACCGGCCCACCCAGCTCTCGGGCGGCGAGCAGCAGCGCGTGGCCATTGCCCGGGCCCTGGTGAACCGTCCCGCCATCATCCTGGCGGACGAGCCCACCGGCAATATCGACACGGCTACCGGTGCGGATATCATGGCCCTCCTGCGCCGCCTCAACCGCGAGCAGGGCGTGACCCTCCTGCTTGTGACCCACGACCCGGAGGCTGCCAGCTTTGCCGACCGTGTCATCCAGTTGCGCGACGGGCAGATTGCCGGACAGGAGGTGGCATCATGAGATTCCGCGACGTCTTTGCCAGCGCCCTCGGCAACCTCACTCGGCACAAAGCCCGCACCGCCCTCACCACCGTCGGCGTCATCGTCGGCATCCTCACCATCGTCACCATGGTCTCGCTGGGCATTGGCGTCCAGCAAGAGATGGGCGACGCTTTTAACAGCGTGGGGCTCGAGACTGTCCGCCTCTATCCCGTCGAGGCTGAGGCCGATGCCTTTAATCCCCTCGGCCAACCCGAGCGCACCAAGATCCTGACGCCCGAGCTTGTGGACCAACTGGCGGCCCGCGATGACGTGCTGGAGGTCACACCCTTCCTCCGGCTTCCCGGTGGCATCCGTATGACCCTGAGCCTGGACGGTCGCGAGGTGCAGGCTGCGCCCTATGGGCCGATGCCGGTCGACGTCCTGGATCCCTTCGAGGCGCCGCCCCGCACCCTGGCTGGCGTCGGAGAGCCGCCCGCTTCTGGCGGTGGCATCGTGATCACCAGCGCGCTCCTGGAGGATTTGGACGTCGCCGAGGACGAATACGCTGCCCTCATCGGCCGCGACGTCGAGCTGGTGCTGCACGCGCCCAGAGGTGAGTCCCAGGCCTTCCAGCTCCAGATCGTCGGCGTCGAGGAGCAGCGGTGGCGTGCCTCGGTGGCCATTGCTTCCCCCGACCGGCTGGAGATGCTCCAGTGGTGGTACAACGACCCGGACTATATGGCTCATCGCGGCTACGACGAGGTTGCGATTCGCGCGCTATCTCTCAACGATGCGGTGCAGATTGTGGATTGGCTCAGCAGCCTCGGTTTTGACGTGCAGTCCGTCAAGACCATGCTGGACATAGCCAACCGGGGCATGATCATTCTACAGACGATGCTGGGCTCGGTGGGCGCGCTGGCGCTCCTCGTCGCCAGCATCGGCATCGCCAACACCATGATCATGTCTGTCTACGAGCGCACCAAAGAGATCGGCATCCTCAAGGCCGTGGGCGCTGCCCCGGGCCAGATCCGGGCCCTCTTTGTCATCGAGGCATCACTGATCGGCCTGCTGGGCGGCGTCGTCGGCACCATCCTCGGCTGGCTGTTGGGCAAGGGCCTCAACTGGCTGGCCCTCCGCGTCCTGGAGTGGCAGGAGGTGACTATGGAGGGTACGTTCTTTGTCGTGTCCTGGTGGCTGGTGGCTGCCGCGCTGGCCTTTGGTACCCTTGTCGGCCTGCTGGCTGGCCTCTATCCCGCCGCCCGCGCCGCCCGCCTGGCCCCCCTCGACGCCCTGCGCTACGAATAGATTCCTTCGATGGCCAAAGGTTTCCCGACCGAGGNCTAACAGAGAAGCTAGTTAATGATTGGACAATCTTCCGGGAAGCTCCAAGCTTCCCGGAAGATTCGGTTGTGCAGCTTTTGCCTGATTCGTCAGCAAGAGCAACCCTCACCCCTGGCTCGCTGCGGACCACCGAGGCCCAGGACCCTAGCTCGCTGCGAACCACAGTCCGCAGTTGAGTTCCTTGACGCCCTGCGCTACGAATAGGGGTTCCCCTCTCCGACCTGTCCGCAACCTGTCCGTAACCTGGCCGCAACCTGTCTTTCAGGACAGGCGACAGGCGACAGGCGGGAGACGGGCTGAGGGTGAGGGCAACCCCATGCACATGACGGGCCGCTGCCCGCAGTTGAGTTCCTTGACGCCCTGCGCTACGAATAGGGGTTCCCCTCTCCCGCTGGGAGAGGGCAGGGTGAGGGCAAACCCACTAGATCGAGCGCTTGGCCGGTCTGTTTAGATGGTTCAACCGCTCCAGTGAATCCAGCGTGGCCATTACCAGTACCTCGTCGCCTGCCTTCAGCTCAAGGTGGAAATCAGGGTTGAGGTCTGTACAATCCCCTACCTGGTGACAGACTACCCGTAGATCCAGGTCCGCCTCCAGTCTTTCCAGGGACCAGCCGGCAAGCGCCGAGTTCGCCCGCACATGCACTTCGCTAAGGTTGAGCAGGGTGTCACCCACGTAGAACGAGTGCTTTACGTTGAATCGCATCGAGGCCGCCGCAAAGATGGGTGCGGCCAGGGCCGAGGTGCTAAAGGCGGTGTGGATGCCGAATCCCTTTTCCACTCGCCTGGCCAGATCCGAGTCGAACATGCGCATGACGACCTTGATGTGCGGATTGATGTCACGCGCATCCAGTGCAATGTCCAGGTTGGTCAGTTCGTCGTCGGTGCAGGGGATGATTGCGTCGGCCCGCTGGACACCGGCCTGGATCAGGTTGCCCGAGCGGCGGGCATTGGCGATGATGACCGGAATACCCAGCCCCTTGGCCTTTTCCACAAAGCGCCCTTCAGGATTGCGCTCGATGGCCACAACCTCCCGCCCGTACCTGAGCAGCTCCTGGATCACCCGGTACCCAACCCGGCCTGTGCCGCAGACGATCACGTGATTATCGTACGTTGAAGCCATAGCCACCTGCCATTTCTGCCCCCGGTCGCGCTTGCTGACCAGCGCCACGCCAAAGCGCAGCACCCCGTCGATGACCGCCGCCAGTCCCAGGATGGGGATGAGAAAGTATAGCACCTGCAGGCCCGCTTCTCTGGGAAATTCCAGAGAGGGGCTGAAAAAGATCAGGCTAAAGGTCCCGTACAGCGCTTCTGCAAAGTCGACATCTTCGGCCTGATAGTACCTGTCTAACAAAAGGGCCCCACCAACCAGGATGACAAAGAAGAGGAATAGCGGGATCCACGATTCCTGAAAGAGGACGCGTATATCGCGCAACTCGGCGCGGATGATGCGGCGCCAGCGGCGTCTCACCTTACTCATTGCTCCGTCGTTGGCATTCACTGTAGCACTCTCGCGCACAAAGCCATGATCCAAAGCTGGCCGGCAGCAGCATGGCTACGATGGGAGCAGCCGTGTTCGCATGTTGGGTCGCTCTGCCGCCCTGGCCAGTGCCCTGCCCCGCCTGCGCTGGCGCGCAGGGGGCAGGACATAACGGCATCTGTCAATACTATACTACCGA
>P_1C_Sed_1_UnCtyDRAFT_1000162_pt1 | contig 11490 bp, 7 predicted proteins | sample Pon1CUnioCityCA_6_FD_11282 | JGI IMG/M metagenome (IMG submission 11282) | reverse complement strand
GGGCAGCCATGAAGCCGATCTCCACGACGCTGACGCCGCTGCATTCGGTGGACCTCGCCACCGGCGACCCTGCGCAGACCCGTTACGAGCGGTCCGACACCTGCGCTGTTCCCCGGGCGGTCGTCGTCGGCGAGGCCATGGTCGCGTTCGTGGTAGCCGATGCGTTGGTGGAAAAGCTGGGCGGTGATAGCCTGGACGAGATGCGGCACCGTTTCGTTGCCCTGCGCGGGAATAGGCTGGCAGACCTGGAGATGGACAATGAACCCTGGCGATTTGCAGGATCTGAATAGCGTGCGCGCGCCAGCCCAGGCACGCAACGTGGTCCTGACCGGTTTCATGGGTACTGGCAAAAGCCGGATTGGGCGGGAGGTAGCGCGTTGCCTGGGGCGGCCTTTTGTCGACATGGATGCCGAGATCGAGGCCCGGGCTGGCAAGTCGATCCCGCGCATCTTTGCTGAGGAGGGCGAGGCTGCCTTCCGGCGCATGGAGGCTGGCCTGTGCCGGGAGCTGGGTGGGCGGAGGGGCCTCGTCATCGCAACCGGTGGCGGGGCGTTGCTGAACCCAGCCAACCGGACGGCAATGATGGGCAATGGTGTCGTGATTTGCCTGACCGCCAGCGCGGGCGAGATCCATCGCCGCGTGAGTGCGGGAGATGTCCCTGGAAGACCGCTGTTGAATAGAGCGGATCCCCTGGCAGAGATCGAGCGACTGCTCGCCCTGCGGAAGGATGCTTACGATGCCATCCCCTGGCAGGTGGATACTACTGGTCTCCCGGTGGAAGAGGTCGTAGAGCGCGTGATCCGGCTCGCGAGTACACTGACACTATCGGTCGGCCATCCGGGTGGGTCGTATCCTATCCACATTGGGGCCGGCTTGTTGTCGCACGTAGGCACGGCGTTGCGCGCAACCGGAGCCATCCGTGGAGACCGCGTCGCCATGGTCTCCAATCCTGTGGTCGAGTCCCTCTATGGTGCCCGAGTCGAGGCCTCCCTGCGTGAGGCGGGCTATCAGCCGGTGACCTGCATCATCCCGGACGGCGAGCGGAACAAGACACTGGAGACCGTCGCGGGATTGTACGATCGGTTCCTGGAGGGCGGGCTGGACCGCAGTGGTGGGGTGATCTCGCTGGGCGGTGGCGTGACCGGGGATATTGCCGGTTTTGCCGCGGCTACCTTCATGCGGGGTGTGACCTTTGCGCAGGTGCCTACCACGCTCCTGTCGATGGTGGATGCCAGCGTTGGAGGCAAAGTAGGCGTGGACCTACCCCGGGGCAAGAACCTGGCTGGTGCTTTCAAGCAACCGGCTCTGGTGGTTGTCGATCCTGGCGTGCTGGATACCCTGCCAGCAGAAGAAGTGCGTTCCGGCATGTCCGAAATGATCAAGCATGGCATCATCGGCGCTCCGGACCTTTTCGCCGAGCTCGAGTCCGGGCCCAGCGGCGCAGAATTCGAGATGTCGGTCTCCCAGCTTGCGCAGGCTGTCGAGGTAAAGATCCGGGTCGTCGAGGACGATCCTTTCGAGCATGGTCGCCGCGCAGTGCTCAACTTGGGACACACGGTGGCTCACGCGCTGGAGCGTCTGAGCGACTTTAGCTTGCGCCATGGTGAGGCCGTGGCCATTGGCATGGTGGCTGCAGCCAAGCTGTCTGCCGAGGTAGGCAGGGCCAGTGAATCCCTGCCTTCTCGCATTGAGGCCGCTCTGGCTGCCTGGGGTCTGCCTGTGCGGTGTCCCCCTTTCGACGCTGGTGAGATTTGGGCAGCGTTGGCGCATGACAAGAAGAGGCGCGGAAGCACATTGCGCTGGGTGCTCCCCCGTGCCATAGGTCAAGTCGAGGTTGCGGATGATATACCCCACCCGGTCGTGATTTCGGTGCTCACCAGCATGGGAGCAAGGAGATAAGAATGAAGAGCCAAGATGCACGTTTCTTGATCCTCCATGGCCCTAACCTGAACCTTCTGGGCCAGCGGGAGCCCGATCTATATGGACATCTCACNCTNTCCGAGATCGAGGACCGGCTGAGAGGCTGGGCGGCGGAGGCAGGCGTGGAGGTGCGCGCCCTCCAGTCCAATCACGAGGGAGCNCTCATCGACGCCATCCACGAGGCGGCTGCCTGGGCTGATGGGCTGGTGATCAACCCCGGCGCATACACCCATTATTCCTATGCCATCCGCGACGCAATAGCCGCGGTCGAGCTTCCGGCGGTAGAGGTCCACCTGTCCAATGTGCACGCCCGCGAGTCGTTCCGCCAGAGCTCGGTGATCGCCCCGGTCTGCCTGGGCCAGATCAGCGGATTTGGCTGGCACAGCTACCGGCTGGGGCTGGAAGCGCTAGTCAGTCACCTGTCGGATCGATCCTCAGGGTCCGCGTAGGATGGCTGTAAGAACGGATGAGTGAACAGAAGGCTATGACCGGGGGTTTGTTGGTTAGAGGCATGCGCCCTCTTTTAGCCCATCGGCGCAGCCGCGGAGGTCTGTGATGAAGCGTGCGTTATTCCATTTACTCTTGGTTGTTGTGGTCCTTGCCCTGGCGGGTTGTTCGGGTTTCGGGCTCCCTACGCCTCCTGCCCCGACCGCCTCGAGCGAGCCCGCGGCACCGACAGAAGAGTCAGAGCCTACCGGGCCTGCCCCCGATCCTGGATCTGGCTCTGCNGAAAAGACGGCGCCACCTGTGTCCACCTCTTCTGGTGAGCTGACGGATGGGGTGGATTCGCCCGATGGAGACCCCTTTGCACTCGTCTCCGCGGAGAACCTCTATGCCATCCTCGAGGACCTCACGGCAATTCAGCCCTACTCTGGCTGGCGGAACTCGGCAAGCGAGGGTGAGGCCGAGGGGTTGGACTATGTTGCCGGAAGGCTCGGAGAGCTGGGCTACCTGGCGGGCCTGGGTATGGAGCAAGAGCGGCAGACCTTCCGCGTTCCTACCGCGACCGAGATGTGGGAGACGCGCCTGCACCTGACTGTCGGTGGGCAGGAGGTCGAGGTGTTGGCTGATGGGCTGCGTGGCAACCGCGACGATGCTGCGCTGGCACTCCAGGTTGATTCGGATGGGGTGCTCAACGATTCGGACCGGGATCCGGTGGTGGCCGAGGGTGCCGTTCTGGTTGTTGGGTCCAAGGATGAACTCGAGGCGCTGAAACCGGCCGATGTCAAGGGCAAGATCGTTTTCCTGGATTTTGCCGTGATTGACCGCTCGCTGCTGGGTACCTACGACACGGTCTCCCTGGCCTGGGGGCTGGCGGAGAAAGGTCCAGCAGGCGTGGTGGTGGTCACTAGCTTCTCCAATGTGCAAGGGGAGAGCCACGGTACCTTCGTGGGTGATGGTTGTGCCTTCACCTGGGTCGAGGTCAAGCCCCTGCCGCCGGTGCTTTATGCGCGTCTGGAAGATATGGCCCCGGTCGGGATCGAGGACTGGGACGATATGGCACAGATCGAGGCGGCCCGCCTGACGTACGACGTCGATGTCTTTGCTCCGGGCAATTCGGGAAACTTGATCGCCCGCATCCCTGGTGCCGACGCCTCCCAGGCCGTGATCTTGGGTGCACATATCGACAGCCCCAACGCACCCGGCGCGCTGGATGATGGCAGCGGATCGGCCATCCTGCTCGAAGTGGCCCGGGTCTTGGACGCAGCTCAGGTACAGCCGCCCAATGACCTGTACCTCGCCTGGTTTGGCAGCGAGGAGTTGAGCCTGTATGGCGGCGCGCACTTTGTAGCCACCCACCAGGAATTATTGGACCGCACGCGCGCCATGCTGCAGATCGATGGCCTCAGCCGCCCGCTGGACGGCATGAGCGCAGAGCTGCGCCTGGTCGCCTGGCCCTTTGGCCGTCATGGCGACCCTCGTCTCCTCTGGCCCGAGGCGCTGGCGGAGGCAGCCGTAGCCCGGAGCGTGGAGGTGCAGCCTTTCGAAGCCTATTATGCCTATTCCGACAACACCACATTTAGCGGCTTTGACGTACCGAACGCAGACATGATCTACGAACCGGTAACAGACTCGGAAATCGCCATCCATTACTTTGCGCACTACCACGACCCGTACGACACGGTGGAGCTTGCCCGCGAGGTTGAGGACGTCTTCACAGGGATGGCCCGCGTGGCGCTGGCTGCTGCACTGGATACCAGTGGCGAGGTGGCTGCCGTGCGCGTCTCGCCCCATCCCGACCGCCGTGTCGTCTTTGTGGGCAGCCACACTGAGGCCTTGCATATGAGCCCCATCGCCTTCACCGAGTTGGGCATGACATGGGCCATGGCAGGTTTTGACGTCGACCTGGTCCCTTATGGACAACCGGTGACGCCCGCTGATCTGGAGGGCGCCGATCTGGTCGTAGCCCTGCCCGTGCTGGATTACCCGACTTCTGTGAGTGGCCTGGATCAGTACGACGAGGCCTGGACGCAGGAAGAGGTCGACACCCTCGAAGCGTATGCTGCCGGGGGTGGGATGCTGGTGCTCACCAACAGCCGTAATCGTCTGAAATATGGGACTGCTGGCCTGGACGCCAACGAGGACTGGCAAGATGCCAATGCCCTTGCCTCAGAATTCGGTATCGTCTATGAAGAGGGCACCATCGGCGGGGTTCAGGCGTCCATAGAGGGCGATCATCCGCTGGTTGCCGGGGTCAGATACTTGGAGCTGGGCGATGGAAACGGCATTCCCTTCAGTCTTTCTGGTGAGGGATGGCAGATAATGGCCTCAGCGGGCGGCAGCCCGGTAGTGGCCCTTGGAGACTATGGCTCGGCAGGCGGTGATGTGCTGGTCTTGGCTGATGTAGCCATGCTGAGCGCTGGCTGGAGCGATATCACCAATATGGCTTTCTGGCGCAACCTGGCTGACTACGCCCGCTCGCGCTGAGCGCGAGGTATGCTCGCCAGGGATGCAATTGGGCCCCATCAAAATACTGCCTGCCGCGGCTGGCTGGGGCTTCTCAGGCTTTCCGCTTGCGCGCCTTCAGCAGCAGCGTAAAAGGCAGCTTGCGCATCACCTCGTATTCGCGCGGCGGCGGATCGATCGGATAGGTGTAGGGCAACCGCTCCAGTTCCGCGGGCGAGGCCCCAATGACATCCTCGTAGTGCTGCTCCACCATTCGTTCAAGTGCAAAGCCGGCCTCGATCAATTGGTTGATGATCTGCGCCAGCGGTCGCAGGTGGTCGCGAAAGGGGGCTGAGGCGCCGCTTTCGAAGGCCCAGTCCCAGTCCTCGACGATGGGCCAGGCGGCGTAATTGCCGATCTCCTGTGCTTCCGGGTCGCCGACTGCGTACCATCCCACTGCCTGGAACCAGGGATGGCTCTGGCAAAAGACAAAGGTCCCGCCTGGTTTGAGCACCCGCCATGCCTCCTGGTATGCTCTCTGCAGGTCGGTCACATAGTCAAAGGCAAAGGAGGAGAGGACCAGGTCAAAGCGCTCGGCGGCAAAGATGCTCAGGTCTTCGGCCGTGGCGTTGGCGAATTGTACTTCCACGCCGTGCTCTTCGGCCAGCCCGCGCGCATGGGCCAGTTGGGCGTCCGAAGGGTCNACTGCGGTGCAGGTCGCACCCCATTTTGCCATGACGATCGCATTCTGCCCACCCCCGCAGCCAACCTCGAGCACCTGCTTGCCGTGCACATCGCTGAGCAGGCCCAGTTCCCGCTCGCCCGGTGCAAGCGGGCCATAGTGCACGTCGTCCGTCGAGATTCGTCGCTCACGTTGGTAGGAAGCCGAGATAGTATTCCAGCCACACCTGTTGAGTTCCAATGTTTCGTGATCGGCCATTCGTTCTCGCTCCTCGATCCGGTCGGTGATCAGGCGTTTCCTGCCTGGTGGCGCTATGGACAGTCACCGGCCGAGTGTACCACATGGCTCCTGAGCACACAACTCGCCGCCGTCTTATCTCCAGTGGATCATTCGCTCGTTCGGAGTTGGGTTAACTTCACCGAGGTTCGGTGACTTTGCAGTGCACGACTCCAAAGAGTCGTGCACTGTGCTGGTCTTGCCGTTGGCGAAAGTCAGGGCAACACCCAGCTTTCCATCGAGTCATGAAAGGCAAACTCGTTTGGAAACACCTCCTCTATTCCCGGAGGCGGGTTATCAAGGGCATAGTGCATCGGAATGACGTATCTGGGCTGGATGCCTTCCAGAACGTGGGCATGGTATTCTTCCGTGGTGATCAAAAAGCTTGGCACAAAGGCCACATCGATCTGCATTCCTGGCAGCCCATAGTCCTGNAGGTACTGTACGGTGGTGTGTTCAGGTGAAAGATCTCCCGTGTGGAAGAGCCTGTACCCGTCTACCGTNATGATGAAGCCAAGATTCAGGAGGCCAGACACTCCATGGGAGATGTATATTACTTCCAACTCGAGACCATCGATCTCTATTTGTGCTCTTCCTGCTTCTCTCAGCTCTACTGCAGTGGTGCGATCTTGAAGATTGCCGTCGAGTGTGATCAGCTGATCCACCGCACTTCTAGTGGAGACGAACAGGGTTTGGGGACTATCCCTCATATAGCTGCCCACCAGCTCGGGTGAGAAGTGGTCGGGGTGTTCGTGCGTTGCCAGGATCAGGTCGATGCCATCGAATGGAGGCTGATGATGGATCACTGACCTGAGGATACCCTCCGGGTATCCCTCGTACAGAGCGTCGATCAGAATGCGCTTGTCGCCAATCGTGATCAGGAAGCCGGCATTGAAGACGTGGGTCACACGAAGGCCCTCATAGGTACTCGCAGCGATAGGGGTCCACGTGGGCGTCGGAAGCGGTGGCGCGAGTGTCTGGGTAGCTGATGGAACCGTGGTTGCTGTGGGTTTCGCGCGGCCCCCGGTACTGCCGCCCGTGCAAGCCGGCTGCTCCAATAGCCAGTCAACGGCTGCCTGCAAGGTCAGCTCTTCTTCTTGCCCCACCACCTCATCTGGGGCGATCACGCCTCCATACTCCTGACCGGTACGATCGACGAACACCGATACGGTCAGAAAGATCCGCGCCCCGTCGCTCAGCTCAAAGCTTTCGTTGGCTGTGGATAGGCCCATTGTCGCCTGTCCAAAGCTGCGCATGTTTAGACGTCCCCGGAAAGCAACTGCGATCGCCTCGCCGGAACTGCTGGTGCGTGGTCCGGTCAGCACGGCGACGGGTGGGGAGGGATTGCCAAGCTCATAGGCTGTACCAGTTACGGCTGCCTGCAGCGAGTCGCCTTCCCATGCCTGGCCTTCCGTGTAAGTCCAGCCAATTTGCTCACCATCAGGGCTGACGAATGCCCCGGCCCGGCCTTCACCCAGTATGGGGCCAATGCCGGCTAGCATGGGCCACATGCTGCCGCCGATGTTCTGTCTCAAATCCACGATCCACCCACACGGACTGTCTTTGTCGATCTGACGGATGATCTCCTGGATCTCTGTAGCATACTCGCTCGCAGCGTCTCCAAGCCCGGCAAAGCCCGGGACCATGATGTAGCCAAGCCCCGAATCCAGCAACCTGCCGCTGGGATCGGGATTGGATAGATCTGCGGTTCCTTCCTCAAGCTCGGCGAACTGCTGCGGGGTCATGAAAAAACTGTGGTGATCGCCGAGGTCTTTGAGGGCGAACTGGATGGCAAGATAGGTGTCCTCGGGGGTGCTGGCACCCATTGCCCTGCTGCGTGCCCTGCCACGCAAGCGTTCCCAGTTGATCTGCTCCCGATTGAGCGAGTGCTCCTGCATGATGTCCAGGGCATCGTTGAGATAGGTCAGAGCCTCAGGAGAGAGGTCGATCAGGCTTGTCGGGGATGCCGTGGGGCTTGGCGCAGGGCGAGTGGGCGTAGCTGTGGGTGACGGTCGCGTTGCACTGGGAACATCGGGCACCGGCGTTGGTTGGGCGCCACCACAGCCGACGAGTAAGATCGACAGGAGCAAGGCCAGGACGTTTGCTGTAGCGCGATTTGGCATTGGCGACCTCCTTCTGTGGCGAGCATGATGGGCTCAGTGAGGATAACCCCGTTGACCCCAGGTGTGTTCAGGTAGTTGCTGGCTTGTGGTTTCTATAGATCCCGTACCCTGCCCTGTCATCCAGGAAACTGGTCACCTGACCAAGTGCAAGATAACCCGTATGGCCGATGACTGGAGGATGACCCTAGTGTATACTTGCTGCAGACGCGAATGGGGACACGTCGGAGAATGGATCTGCCGAGTTCGGCAAGCCCCAGAAAGGAATGAGACTATGGCACAAAATGCAGTTGCAGCTAACCAGGGTAAAATGAAACAGGTGACGACCCGCGGGAGCGCAAGCCGAATCAACCGGCTTTTCACTCTCGTGGAAATCTCTATCCTGATCGGCGTGATCGTTCTGTTCAACCTATTTCCGGAAAAGGTCGGCATCTACAGCTCGGCTGTAGAGCCCTATCTGTTCGTGCCACTGCTCACGCCGGAGTGGCTGCCGTATATTCCCTGGCTCAACCTCTGGTGGGGCCTGGCACTGACCCTGGCCTTGGTCAAGCTGGTCTATGGCCGCTGGACCGAGGCGCTGCGCTGGGCCGATCTGGGCATGCACCTGCTCAGCATCTGCGTGCTCGCCAGCGTGATCCTGGGCTACACCCTTACCGGCGGTGATTCCAGCGGGNTTCAGGAGAATGCCGGGCTGATGTTAGTCGGGTTCAAAGCGCTCCTTGGACTGGTATTGGTGGCCCAGATCGCCGCCTTGTTCAGCCGAATGAAACGGCATGGGGTCCGGGTGCCTGTTCTGCAGTGGCGCTTTGACTAGCTCACTTTGTGGCTGGCATGATTGCGCTCACGTGCCATCCAGCGCGAACACCTTTTCAAATACGCGGTTTCGCCACAAGATGCGCAGCACCAGCGCCCATCCGGCTGCAATGGCGGCAATCAGCAGATAGTCCCACCACCTTAGCAGCGAAAGCTCAAAGAACTCGCGGAGCGGCGGCACGGCTACGATAACGCCATACAGCGCCAGCATGCCAAGCGCCAGGAGGGATGGGCGCCAGTCGCCGCTCCAGAGGTCCCCACCGACCCACCACTGCGTTGGCGGCTCCACAAAGGGGATCAACAGCAGGCCGCACATGATCGTCACTGTGGTCAGTGCGGTGCGTGCGAATGCTGCATCGTTCGTCATGGTCAGGTATCCCAGGTAGATGACGAGGGCCACGATCGATATGGTAAAGGCTGCTGGAAAGACAAAGTGACTTGTGGAGCGTACCACACTGCGGGGTGGAGCCCCTGGGCGCGCCCAGGCAGCGATGGCCAGTATCGGGATACCCACAGTCAGCAGGGCCAGGATAGAATTGTGCTTTGGCGTCACCGGGAAGGCAATGCCAACCAGTTGGGTGGCTACGATCAGAAATAGCACGTAGAACGTCCTCGTGAGCAGCAGGCGCACGACGTCCTCCATGCCCCTCACGATGCGCTGCCCTTCGCGAAAGGCAATGGGCAGTGCCTCGAAAGAGTCCCCAAGCAACACAATGTCTGCCACGCCGCGAGTGGCCTGGCTGCCGCTCTGCATGGCGATGCCAATCTGCGCCTGCTTAAGCGAGAGCACGTCGTTGACCCCATCTCCGATCATGGCCACATAGTGCCCCTTCTTGCGAAAGCACTGAACCAATCTCTCTTTCTGCTGTGGTGTGATGCGGCCAAAGATGGTCGTCTCGGCAGCCAGCTGGTCGATCTGGTCGTCGCTGGCATTTTGCAGGTCCAACCCAGAGGCTGCCCGGATGTCCTCGGCAAAGCCAACCTGCCGGGCAAGGGCTGCAACCGTCCTTGGATTGTCGCCAGAGATGATCTTAGGCTCGATACCCAGTTCGCCAAAGCGCTTGAGGGTCTCTTGCGCCTTTGGGCGAAGCTCGTCGGTGAAACTCAGCAGGGCCAACGGGAGCAGATCACGTGGCATTTGGGGCTGCCCTGCGGAGTCAACCAGCTTGGGCATCTCTGGATGGTGGGCAAAGAGAACGACGCGCATCCCCTGGCCCGTCCACGCGTCCAACCTCCCGTCCAGATCGGCATCGTAGGCAGAAAGANTGGGACGTAACACCTCGGGCGCGCCCAGAACGTACACTCCTTGCAGGTTGCGGTCGTCAAAGGCGACGGCGCTCCATTTGCGTTCTGAGGAAAAGGGGACCTCCATCTGGATGGCACATGGTTCTCCCCCGCAGGCCGCCAGGATGGCGTCTGAGGTCCGGCTCCCACCGGATGCACTGGCGGCATAAGTGCCCAGGACCCGTCGTAACGCCTCCTGGCCGCCGTCCAGGGTTGTGCCCATGTGATGGATCTCGTGCAACTGGATGCGGTTGGTGGTCAGCGTCCCCGTCTTGTCCAAGCACAACAGGTTGACGTGGCTGACCGATTCAACAGCATTGGCTTCCTGGATCAGCGCTCCCTTGCCAGCCACTCGCAGCGCACCCATGGCATAGGCCACGGTAGTCATAAAAAATAGGCCTTGGGGAACCAGAGCGACGACGACTGCTGCCATGCGCACCGTCTCCACCAGGGGCAGGTCCTTGATCAGGAAGGAAAGGGCCAGAAGGATGCCCAGTTGGGTGGACAGCAATACTAGGATGCGGACGATAAAGTCAATATCCCGCTGCAGCGGGGTTTTCACCTGGCGAAAGGCTCGGGCGCCCTTGGTCATCCGGTTGATCAGGCTATCGGCACCCACCTGCTGCGCCTCGTAGTGGGCGCTGCCGGTCACGCAAAAGCTGCCCGAGTACACTGTCTCGCCAAGGCGCTTTTGGACCCGTTCGGACTCCCCTGTCAGCAGCGATTCGTCCACCTCGAGATGCCCGTCGCCCACTATCTCGCCATCGACGATGATCTGGTCGCCGGGGCGGGCAATCAGCACGTCACCCAGCACTACCTCGCTGGGATCGACACTCTGTTCCTGTCCATCGCGGAGCACAGTCGCCCTGGGCCGGGTCAGGAGGGCGATCTGGTCGAGCTTGCGCTTGGCGCGGCCCTCCTGGTAGACGCCCACGATGACGTTCATAAGCACTAGGCCGGCGGTCACCACCGCATCGCCGAGCTGGCCCATCAAGATCAGGACCACGCCAATGCCAAAGAGCACGCTGTTGATAAAGGTGAAGGCGTTCTTGCGCAGGATCTGAAGGTAAGTGCGGCTCGTCTGAAATTGGATGCCGTTGCCCTGACCGCGTTCCCGCCGGGCAATAACTTCGCTCTCAGAAAGGCCTACTGTGGTGTGCGTCACGTTCAGATCCTCCTCTTGAGGCATTATACGCAGGAATGCGCTCTCTGTCCAGCCTCAGCTCTGATGCACTGGTTCTGGGCCCTGCCTGGCAATCGGACAGTGTTGCTCTGTCGCCTTCGCCCGGACATCACCCGGGCGGATTCTGCAAGGATGGCGGCCATCGATTTGAATGCACGGGGAAATCGTGATAAGATACGCATTGCGATGGTTGAGCCTCTATTGATCACAAAACTGAACGTACCTCCAGCGCGGTCCGACTGGGTGCCGCGCCCGCGCCTGTTGGATAGGCTTGAGGGTGGCCTGCAGTGCAAGCTGACCCTCATTTCTGCTTCGGCTGGATTCGG
>P_1C_Sed_1_UnCtyDRAFT_1000161_pt1 | contig 11496 bp, 8 predicted proteins | sample Pon1CUnioCityCA_6_FD_11282 | JGI IMG/M metagenome (IMG submission 11282) | reverse complement strand
CATGAGCACACTTGGAATTTTTGGGGCGGTTGCACTGGGCAAGCTCGATCAACCCCAGGCTGACGATGTTATTCAAAAGGTGATTGATGCCGGGATTAATCACATCGATGTTGCCCCATCCTATGGTGATGCTGAGCGCCGTTTGGGTCCCTGGATGCCGAAAATACGAGAGGAATTCTTTCTGGGCTGCAAGACAATGGAAAGGGATAAGCAAGGTGCGATTGATGAGTTTCATCAATCTCTCACTCGATTACAGGTGGACACTTTTGATCTTTATCAACTTCACGCTGTGACAACCATGGACGATCTCGATGCCTGCACTAAACTAGGGGGCGCTTTGGAAGGGGTTCGTAAAATGCGTGACAAGGGATTGACCAAATATATTGGCATCACAGGACATGGGATGAATGCACCAAAGATCTTCATCGAAGCCCTATCACGATTTGATTTTGATTCCGTTTTGTTCCCAATCAACCCGGCTTTGTACGCCAACGATGAATACCGTGAAGATTCTGAAAACTTATTGGACCTATGCCAGGAGAAAGATGTGGGTGTAATGATCATCAAATCAGTGGCAAAAGAACCCTGGGGAAATCGAGAGCAACACTATCACACATGGTATGCACCTTTTGATGATGAGGAAAACATACAGAAAAATGTCCGTTTTGCCTTATCAAAAAAATTGGCACATATTTGCACACCCGGGGATTACCGCTTACTGGATAAAGTTTTTAAAGCCTGTGAAACTTTTAAGCCAATGGCAGAAAAGGAACAGGAAGATTTGATTCAGGCACAGTCTAATCTGGAAATGATATTCTGAAAAATTGTGGACATATAAAAATAAATTGGGCGGACCCCTGTGTCCGCCCTTATGCTTTAATCAAGCATCTTCATTTTTGTCAGATAAATCCAGCACGCGCATATCACATCACGTTAATAATTTGCGATTCGACCTCAGGGAGGATCTCTTGAATTCTTGTCACCTCAAAATCGCTCACGCCCTCGGTTTCTGACGCAGCAGCACCCGTTGCCACAGCCCATCGAGCTTCCTCAACAGGCTCCCATTCTCTCATTTGAGCGTAGATCAACCCCGACAGCAAAGAATCTCCCGCTCCAGATTCATTTTTGATTTTAATTTTTGGTGATTTTGCATGGATCATAACCCGTTGGGTTGCATATATTAAATCACCGGCTCCCAGTGTCAGTCCAACACAATCGATACCCATCCGCAAAAAAGGCAGCACAGCACGTTTGGCATCTTCCCTGTCATTGACTTCAAACCCGACGATTGATGCTGCTTCATGGGTGTTGGGTTTTACCAGGTAGGGACCAGCCTGGCAGGCATAGCGAAGTGCTGAACCGCTGGTGTCCAGATAAACTTTTACACCACGGGATTTGAACAATTTGATCAACTCAGCATAAAATTCATCGGGCACATCAGGCGGTAAGCTTCCGGAAAGCACCCAAATATCACCCTTCTTTGCATATCCTTCGATTTTTTGAAATAATTGTTCAATATCATTTTCTGTTATGGGTGGACCGGGCTCATTAACTTTAATATACCAATCTCCTTGCTCTTCATCAATCCGTGTGTTGGTACGGGTATCTTTTTCTACCCAAACAAAATCGGTCTGTATTCCCAAACTCTGTAAACCATCAGCGAGCATTTTCCCGGTACCCCCACCAACCCAGGCGATAGCAATCGACTCTAACCCAAATTGCATCAAGGAACGGGATACATTAAACCCCTTCCCGCCCAGGTCCAAACGCACTTTCTGACTGCGCAAAACGCTGTTAAATCGAATTTGCGGAATTGTCAGCGAATGATCAATACTGGGATTGGGCGTCAGGGTGAAAATCATCGATCAATTCTACCCGGCATCAAGAGGTCCAATTTTGCCTAAACCTTTTGTCGATTTTTCAACAGCAGGCTGCCCTTTATAGAGGATGCTGCCTGCGCCGGTAAGGCTGGCATTCAATGTCTCTTCCACCCAAAGCTTGGCTGTCCCTGCACCAGAAACGGTCACGTTTGCTTCCCAAGTTTTCAAATCTTGAGCCTTGTAAGTCCCCAAGCCGCTCAGATCAAGATCCTGTGTTTGAGCCTCACCTTCCAGAAGAATTTCTCCCAGCCCTTCCAGAGAAACTTGCAGCGCTTGATAATTTATATTTTTTAGGATAATCATCCCCTCACCGGAATGGAGGAGACTGAGCGTTTCACCCGAGATCTTTTCTGATTGAATATTTCCAGCCCCCGACAAAGTTAACCCGGTAAGAGATTTGACAGTGATAAAATATTGAACCTTGCTCTCCCTGCCAATCCACTTCAAACTCTTTAAACCCATCGCATCAGACTGAAAAACAATCGAGAGGGTATCCTCTGTAACTTCGGTTTTAATTTTTTGAACAAGCTCCTTCTCACCCTCAATTCTCAGCTTGCAGATGTCTCCCTGTTCAATAAAAACATCACCGGCAACGTCAAATACCAATTGTGTAAATTCAACACCCTCTTCCAAAGGAAGGATGGTTTCTTTGATTGGCTCTTCAGCTTCCTGCGGTTCCTCAGAAACAGTAGCTGCTGGTTCTGTCTTAGTTTCCATAGGAGGCTTGTCTTCAGATATTGCAGGTTTTTTCTCGATCTTGGATTTTGCAGGTTCGGTTGAAAAAATAAACCGTGACAACACCACAAAGAGCCCTAACAGCACCAAACCGCTGCCCAGAAAAACACCGCTGTTGATACTTAAGCCGGCCAGATCCATAATAATCTCGAAAAAGATCCCAAAAAGAACAAACAGAACCAGGCCCACCCCTATCACCCAGCCTGCAGCCGTTCGAAGTCCTCTGCGCTTGAGAGAAATATTCATAATTAACATGCCAACCCCAACAGCGCTGATCAATAATGCCCAGGCGTAGGTCCATGTCACCCATAAGTTAAAAGTATTGTGGATGTAAAAGATAATTCCGGCGGTGGTAATAACGGCACCTGGAATTGCCAGCCATGCACCCCCACTTTTTGCCGGGATCATTCCTACGAAGAAGGTCAGTCCTAATAGCACGATCAGCAGGGGCCAGTAGTTTCGCATAATGTCAATTTCCAGAAATAGATCTACCAGGAATAAAGCACCTGCAGCAACCAAAATGAAACCAATAATCAATTGCCAATTAAAAACAGGATTTCGATCCGTCATCTCAATCTCCTTACCTTTTAGAACATCAATAGTCATATTTTATCACGCAATGAACCGCCATTTTCAAGAGAAGTTTTGTTGATATCAAATCATCTTAATTTTATGAAGATATTCATTAAATTTTATGGATTGCGAAAGAATGTTGTATAATGAAATACTGAAGAAAGAAAATTTTTAAGAAATATTCTACTCGAGGTTAGATAGTGGTATCTGAGAACAACAGCTCTCAACAGCATAAGGAATCCTCAACGTCCCCAAAATGGAATTGGCCGACAAAAATTGTGGTGGGATTGACATTGGTTGCCATTTCGATATGGCTGCTTGTCCAATTTCAGAATTTTCTCGGTCCGATAATTTCAGCATTTATCCTGGCTTATTTGTTGTATCCTGTTGCGAGTTTCCTAAGAAATAAAATTAAACTCCCTTGGCGATTGGCCGTAGGCATCATATATTTTCTGCTGGTGCTGATATTGCTCGGTTTGCTAACCTGGGGTGGATTGACCCTTGTCGAACAAATACAAAATCTAATCCGGTTTATCGAGAATAACATCAACAGGCTTCCCGAACTCGTCGACGACATCACCACCAGAACTTACCAAATAGGACCCTTTACCTTTTCACCCTCCGGATTTAATTGGGAACAAATAACCAATCAAATTGTGAACGCAATCCAACCTGTTTTAGGACGTCTGGGTTCCATCGTTGGATCAGTGGCAGCCGGCGCTGCAAACATCGTTACCTGGATGGCAATCATTATCCTGATATCCTATTTTCTGCTTTCCGAATCAGAAGGCATTCCCGGGAAACTTCTGAACATCAAGATCAAAGACTACGAAGAAGATCTGGATCGAATGGGGAAAGAATTAAGCAGAATTTGGAATGGATTTATCCGAGGGGAAATTCTGGTTGTATTTCTGTCACTGTCTGTGTACTTAATCGCTCTTGGTATTCTAGGGCTCCAATTTTTCTATGGATTGGCTGTCATAGCCGCTATCGGTCAGCTTGTGCCCTATATTGGTGCCTGGGCAACATGGATTGCATTCGGATTGGTCGCACTCCTGCAGGTAAACACCCCATTCAATCTTGCATCGGGCATTTACATGGTGGTTGTATTGGTTGTTGGGATGATCATCAACACGGTGATGGATAACATCATCAAACCAAAAATTCTGGCTGAAAATTTAAAGGTACACCCCGCCTTAATATTAGTCGGGGCGTTAATTGGCGTGCAATTGTTTGGATTTATCGGCATCATTATCGCAGCACCGATCATGGCCAGTCTTCAATTGTTCCTGCATTACACAATAAAAAAATTGAGCGATCAAAACCCCTGGAAAGACCTGGATGTTAGCGAACCTGTTGAGCAGAAAAAATGGTCAAATTCTCTCAAGTCACTCTGGGAAAAAGTTAAGAAATGGTTTGTGAAAATATTCCAACAATTAAAAGAATGGATTATTCAATTAAAAAATCGGATTAGTACCAAAAATAGTTGAGTTTATTGTGTAATTTCTGAATCCGTGTTTGACAGTTTACTTTCTGCAAAAACATCAGCACAAATTGTTTTTGTGATATAAATAAAATCAAAATAATATCATTAAGGAGTAAATCGATGGACGACTCATACGAACCCAAAACCACAACTATCGCTGAAACGGAAACCTATCTTGCCTGGAAAGCTGAGGAACCGGATGGCGAAACAACCTATCATCTAGAACTTAATAATGTCACCCTGCACTTTTTCAAGGAAGAATGGCAGGAATTTCTGGATCTGATAGACCTGGTACTTGACGAAGAACTTTAAAAAAATCTTTTAGGAACAATCATAAAAATGCAGCGGATATCTGCTGCATTTTTAATTTAAATTTTGTTTCATCCATATCAATGAACGAAATTCTCTGAATCCCATCATCTCAAATTCCTTAACAAACTCCCCTTTTGGATAGTCAATCGATAGGGGATGTTTTCTGGACAATCGCTTCAGCACTCTTAGAAGGGTATAGGACAATGTCGGAGGGTCCACATCCCCCGGAAAAGCTAACCAAAGGGAATTGGCAAAAGATTCAGTTTTTTGCCAGGTGATAAGACCAAGGCACTCATTTTGGTCACTTACAGCCCAGTGCTTTAAGTGAACAGATTCCAATAGGTTGGAGATTCTTTGCCACAGCCCCGGCTCAAACCGTGAAAAATCCACCGAAAGATTCCAGCGAATTGACTCTGGATAGGCACTCAACAACCATGCTTTCTGATATTCCCAATCATCTTTTTTACGTTTGCAAAAACGAATTCCCCTTACAGGCGTGTTATCCAAACCCCTGAACTGGTTGGGCTTAATTCGCCAGGTCGTCCTCACGAGGTGGTCAACAAAATCCGTTGATAGATATAGTTTATGGGCTGCAGGGTTATCATCACGGACCTGCAACCAAACCTGTGATACATGATTGCGACGTAAAAAAGTCAGTGCGTGATTGGTCAGAGCTCGGCCGATTCCCCGCCTGCGGTGGTTTGGGTCCACAGCAACATTTGCAATCAGACAAATATCTTTTCCATGATCTTTGAAGGGGATCATACTTAGGTTGCCAAGGATCTGTCCTTCCTCTTCCCAAATAAAACCAGGTGTTTTATTATTGCTAAGATCTGACAGGCTTGAAAGCCATCCGAGGAGACGCATTTCCCTGGCAGTTTTTCGCATTTCACGAATATAGGTCTGCCCATCCTGGTCAAGATGAATTGGAAAGCACTTTTCGATTAGGTCTGCCACCTGGTCCAGATCACTGGCAATGTTGATTTTTCGAATTTTCGTCGTCGAAATATTATGAGATGCAAAGGCTGAGATCATGCAAAAATTTTACCCTAGATTTTGAGTTACCAATGTATCATGGTGGAAAAGAACACATCAATTTACAATTTAAAATTTTATTATAATAATTGGAGTGAGGGGCTTTAGTCCGAAAAACTTACAACATAGATTTACTTCCAAAATCCAAAATTAAATAATTATTATGATTTTCTTTGTCTTGTGTCATTCTAACTCTATTTAATTTCATTCGGCCTAATTCTCATCAGGGCAGATACCTCACTTCAATCCATGCCTCTTCTTTAATAACAAAAAAATCCTGCCGGGGCAGGATTTTTATTGTAAATCTATGATAGAAGAGTCAGGATGATCTCGGATGGGCTGATTGACGGCGATAACGATAAACAATACGACCGCGAGTAAGGTCATAGGGTGAAATCTCTAATCTAACACGATCCCCTAACAAAATACGGATATAGTGGCGTCTCATTTTGCCTGAGAGATATGCTAAAATCTCAGATCCGTTTTCTAACTCGACCTTAAACTGCGTACCGGGCAGGGCTTCAACCACCGTGCCTTCAACGGTAATTTTATCGTCATCTTTTGCCATAAAACCTCCTGTGAACTAATCCTAACCTTCTGCAATCAAACTTAATCCCTCCGTTGGGACCGTCTGATGGCTTTCTTCTTTTCAATGCGCCGTAATTCACTCTTTGAGATGAACCAGCGTTTTCGACGTAAGGTACTTAAAGTACCATCCTTAACAACCTGCTTGCGGAAACGCCGGAGCAGTTGTTCCTGTGATTCATTAGGGCGTAAAACCACACGAGCCAAGACTCTCACCTCCCTTCAAAAGGGAATTATAAATACGGGCAAAAAAATGCCGCGTTCATTACAGGATGAGCGCGTTTTTATGAATTGGACGCACCGGAATATTATTATACTAGAAAAAATAAATAATTGAAGGGACAGGTCATCAAACCGGGGTTACTGGCGCGTCATCCAGATTAAAAAGAAAAAAGTCCTTTGGCAATGACTTACTCTCCCAGGGGGTCGCCCCCCAAGTACCATCAGCGCTGGTGAGCTTAACGGCCGGGTTCGGGATGTTACCGGGTGTATCCTCACCGCTCAAATCACCAAAGGACATTTTTACAATGTTAAAATACCTTTGAATAATAATGACACCAAATTGAGGCTTTCGAAAAAGCAGCGAGTTCTCCACATCACGTGGTGAAGCCCTCGATCATTAGTACAGTTTAGCTTAATGTATTGCTACACTTACACATACTGCCTATCAAGCAGGTGGTCTACCTGCGATCTTACTCCATTTACTGGATAAGGGATCTAATCTTGGAGCGAGTTTCCCACTTAGATGCTTTCAGCGGTTATCTCTGCCAGACGTAGCTACCCAGCGATGCCGTTGGAACGACAACTGGCACACTAGAGGTCTGTCCACTCCGGTCCTCTCGTACTAGGAGCAGCTCTCCTCAAATCCCTTACGCCCACAGTGGATAGAGACCGACCTGTCTCACGACGGTCTGAACCCAGCTCGCGTACCGCTTTAACGGGCGAACAGCCCGACCCTTGGGACCTTATCCAGCCCCAGGATGCGATGAGCCGACATCGAGGTGCCGAGCCAGGTCGTCGATATGGACTCTTGGACCTGACTAGCCTGTTATCCCCGGGGTAGCTTTTATCCGGTGAGCCACGCCCTTTCCACTCAGAAGCGTGGGATCACTAAGCCCGACTTTCGTCTCTGCTCGACGCGTTGGTCTTGCAGTCAAGCTCCCTTGTGCCTTTACACTCAACGGCTGGTTTCCATTCAGCCTGAGGGAACCTTTGGGCGCCTCCGTTACTTTTTAGGAGGCGACCGCCCCAGTCAAACTGCCCACCTGACACTGTCCCCTTACCGGATTACGGAAAAGGGTTAGGGTCTAAACATTACCAGGGTGGTATTTCACTGACGGCTCCACCAAGGCTGGCGCCCTGGCTTCATAGCCTCCCACCTATTCTCCACAAGTAATGTCCAAACTCAATGTCAAGCTACAGTAAAGCTCCACGGGGTCTTTTTGTCCTACTGCGGGTAGGCCGCATCTTCACAGCCATTTCAATTTCGCCGGGTCCTTCGTCGAGACACTGCTCAAGTTGTTACACCATTCGTGCGGGTCGGAACTTACCCGACAAGGAATTTCGCTACCTTAGGACCGTTATAGTTACGGCCGCCGTTCACCGGGGCTTCAGTTCGAAGCTTCGCTTGCGCTAACCTCTCCCTTTAACCTTCCGGCACTGGGCAGGTGTCAGCCCCTATACGTCACCTTACGGTTTTGCAGAGACCTGTGGTTTTGTTAACCAGTCCCTTGAGCCATTTCACTGCGACCCTCCAACGCTCAATATAAATTTTCACGTCAAAGGGCACCTCTTATCCCGAAGTTACGAGGCCAAATTGCCTAGTTCCTTAACGAAGGTTCTCCCGTTCACCTTGGTATATTCTACCCGTCTACCAGTGTCGGATTGCGGTACGGGCACTCAAACGTCAACGCTTAGAAGCTTTTCTTGGCACTAAGGCTCAGCTCACTTACGTCTTATAGACTCGCAACCATGTCTCAACTCAGCCCACGGATTTACCTGTGGGCGTCATCGTCTGACACATGGTTCACCTGAACTTCCAATCTCAGGCTGGATTACCTCCATGCGTCCCTCCATCGCTCAATTAAAGTAGTACCGGAATGTTGACCGGTTATCCATCGCCTACGCCTCTCGGCCTCGGCTAAGGCCCCGACTAACCCGACGCGGAACGACCTGGCGTCGGAAACCTTAGACATACGGTGAACACGGTTCTCACGTGTTTTACGCTACTCATGCCTGCATTCTCACTTCTGTCCACTCCAGCTGTCCTTACGGTCAACCTTCACTGCTGACAGAACGCTCCCCTACCGCTCTAGATAAATCTAGAACCCATGGCTTCGGTATCAAGCTTAGCCCCGTTGAATTTTCCGCGCAAGATCACTCGACCAGTGAGCTATTACGCACTCTTTAAAGGATAGCTGCTTCTAAGCTAACCTCCTGGTTGTTTCAGTAACCTCACATCGTTTCCCACTTAGCTCGAATTTGGGGACCTTAGCCGATGGTCTGGGCTCTTTCCCTTTCGACCCCGAAACTCATCTCCCGGAGTCCGACTGCCAAGTTGTCGAATAACGGCATTCGGAGTTTGATTGGGTTTGGTAAGCAGTGAGCCCCCTAGCCCATTCAGTGCTCTACCTCCGTTATTTAATACTTGACGCTAGCCCTAAAGCTATTTCGGGGAGAACAAGCTATCTCCAAGTTCGTTTGGCATATCACCTCTAACCACAGCTCATCCCCTAATTTTGCAACATTAGTGGGTTCGGTCCTCCACGGGCGTTTAGACCCGCTTCAACCTGGCCATGGTTAGCTCACTTGGTTTCGTGTCTAATCCCTGCGACTGTCGCCCTATTAAGACTCGCTTTCGCTCCGGCTCCGGGTGTTACTCCCTTAACCTTGCCACAGAGATTAACTCGCAGGCTCATTCTCCAAAAGGCACGCCGTCAGGCATAATAGTGCGCACAGGCTTTCACCATAGCACCAACCTATCATAGCCCTTCGACTGCTTGTAAGCTTACGGTTTCAGGTTCTTTTCACTCCCCTAACAGGGGTACTTTTCACCTTTCCCTCACGGTACTAGTTCACTATCGGTCGATAAGTGTATTTAGCCTTAGAAAGTGGACTTCCTAGCTTCCTACCGAATTAGCGTGCTCGGTAGTACTCAGGTATCCAGCGAGAGTTGATCGGTTTTAGTTTACAGGACTTTCACCTTCTGTGGTTGGCTATTCCATACCATTCTACTAACCTTTCAATTTATCACTCTCATATGCCAGACCCTACAACCCCGACACAGTAAACTATGTCGGTTTGGGCTCATCCCCGTTCGCTCGCCACTACTAGGGGAATTATTTCTTTTCCTCTGGGTACTTAGATGTTTCAGTTCCCCAGGTTCCCTTCACATGACTATGTATTCACCATGTGATGCCGTTGGTTCGCAACGGCTGGTTTCCCAATTCGGAGATCCCCGGATCATCGCTTGTTCACAGCTTCCCGAGGCTTATCGCAGTGTCCCACGTCCTTCATCGGCACTTATCGCCAAGGCATCCACCGTAAGCTCTTAGTAGCTTCTCACGTGATGCGGAGAAATCGATGCTCTTTCATATCTGCATCATTTTTCTTACATACACTTGCTAATAATTTTGAAATCTTAAAAGATTTCGGCCTACAATTTGATGTCAATTAATATTCAATTGGTAATGTACAGGTTGGCTTTTTAGCCAACACGCCGGTTGACCGGCGATGGTTGCTGTTAATACTGTTAGCGATTAGCAGCAATCACTGCAGTTCAACCGACACAGATCCTGATCTGGGTTTTGAAGCCCAGCATATGGAGATGATGGGACTCGAACCCACGACCTCCGCCTTGCAAAGGCGGCGCTCTCCCAACTAAGCTACATCCCCAGTAGGATGCACCCTGCGTTCCGGGCACAATGGGCCATTCTGGACTCGAACCAGAGACCTCGCCCTTATCAGAGGCGCGCTCTAACCAACTGAGCTAATAGCCCGAGAGACCTTTCCAGCCTCAACAGCTGAAGAGTGACAGGAAGGTTTCCACCTTCGTTCAATGCATGCCTTCCACCGCTGGAAAGGCACCTTTTTTGGAGTGACCGCCAGGCTCGTAAGCCCTTTGGTATGTTCTCCATAGAAAGGAGGTGATCCAGGCGCACCTTCCGGTACACCTACCTTGTTACGACTTCGTCCCAGTCACCGACCCCGCCTTAGACAGCTCCTTCCCGTGAGGGTTAGGATACCGGCTTCAGGCGTTGCCAGCTTCCATGACGTGACGGGCGGTGTGTACAAGACCCGGGAACGTATTCACCGCAGTATTGCTGACCTGCGGTTACTAGCAACTCCGGCTTCATGCAGTCGGGTTGCAGACTGCAATCTGAACTGAGGCCTGCTTTCAGGATTGGCTCCGCCTCGCGGCTTGGCTACCCATTGTACAGACCATTGTAGCGTGTGTGTAGCCCTGGATATAAAGGTCATGCTGACTTGACATCATCCCCACCTTCCTCCGGCTTTTTACCGGCAGTCCCGTATGACACATATAACATACGGCGAGGGTTGCGCTCGTTAGCGGACTTAACCGAACATCTCACGACACGAGCTGACGACAGCCATGCAACACCTGTATAGGCTCCCCGAAGGGTCGGTCCCTTTTCAGTTCCCTACAACCTATATGTCAAACCCAGGTAAGGTTCTTCGTGTAGCAACGAATTAAACCACACGCTCCGCTGCTTGTGCGGGTCCCCGTCAATTCCTTTGAGTTTTAACCTTGCGGCCGTAGTCCTCAGGCGGTGAACTTATCGCGTTAGCTTCGACACCGATGGATTTAATCCCACCGACGCCAAGTTCACATCGTTTACAGCTAGGACTACCGGGGTCTCTAATCCCGTT
>P_1C_Sed_1_UnCtyDRAFT_1000159_pt1 | contig 11560 bp, 9 predicted proteins | sample Pon1CUnioCityCA_6_FD_11282 | JGI IMG/M metagenome (IMG submission 11282) | reverse complement strand
ATATAGCGTATGACCTTTTTTATAAACCTTGATGGTGGCATAGCTAACCGGTTCTTTCCCTCCTGAACGGAAAATTGTTCCTGTGATGCTTGTCATTTTAACCTCCTCTTGCTGGTAATCTTTTGGATTTGCTGCCTTTGATCCTCTATCTCTGGGGATGATTAATTTGCTGATCCATTTTCAAATATGATTGGTAAATTTTATAAAAGATGGACTAATCTTGATTGCTTTTAAGTTTGCTGGGGAACGATAGTTTATTTCTTCTAAAATCTATGGCGTTTTATCATTCACACATCTGTTATAGCATATTTTATAGAATCATTTCAATATTTTCATAAGAGAGTATAACCCCAATATTTTTTCAATGAATCCGGTATTTTCAATATTCTTTTCGCAAGTTTAGTGGATCTTTACAGTAAAATTAAGATTATGTAACTGAAATGAGAATTCCGGTTTTCTTAAGATTTTCCACGCGATTTTTTTTGATGAAGGTTTTTAGGGCTGGATTGCAACAGTTAATGACCTGATCCTGTTATTGGTATTTTCAGTTTTACTGAGAGTGATGCAGTTATTAAGAAAAGTGGCATCCGAAAATTTCATTTATTAACGTAAGTTTATTTGTTTTGCAGAATGATTTTTTATTTCCTGTTGTGTTCAACTGTTATAATGGTTTTATCCCTTTTTACAACATCGAAAGGAATCCCCATGTCCTACAAACTTAAAACCGGTATCTACCTTCCCAATTACGGTCCATTTGGTGATGCCAGTGTTGTTTCTTCACTTGCTCGTGATGCTGAATCCGTGGGGTGGGATGGATTCTTTCTTTGGGACCATATTGCACCCTACAATGATGATTTTGACGGCAGACCCCTGCCATGTACAGATCCCTGGCTGGCATTGACAGCTGCTGCAATGGCGACAAGTTCAATTATCCTTGGTACAACTGTCACTCCATTGCCGCGCCGCCGTCCCCATAAGCTTGCCCGTGAAACCGTTACACTTGACCAACTTTCCAATGGACGCTTGATTCTGGGCGTTGGAATTGGGGGAGGGAAGAGGGAGTATGATCACCTTGGTGAAGAGAGCGATCTAAAGGCACGGGGCCAAATGCTTGATGAGGGGCTGGCGGTCCTGGTAGGGTTGTGGTCTGGGGAGCAATTTGAATTTGATGGCCAGTATTATCATGTTGAAGGGGCTCAGTTCCTCCCGAAACCGGTCCAACAGCCGCGCATCCCGATATGGGTGGGTGGATTCTGGCCGAATAAGCGCCCCTTCCGACGGATGGCAAATTGGGATGGCATGTTTCCTTTATTCAACATTTTTGGACCAGAGCAGGAACCGGTTTTCAAGGAATCCCTTGCCTTTGTGAAGACCGAACGTGAAAGTCTTGGCATCGATTCACCTTTTGATGTGATCAAGATGGGCATGTCGCCGGGTGATGACCTTCAAGAAGCAACTGCTCGAATCGATGCAGCAGCCGAGGGAGGTGCGACATGGTGGCTGGAGCTGCTGATGCCAGAAGTGTACGGCTTGAATCCAACGGATCCTCAGGCGTATGAGGTCTTACGAAATCGGGTGCTGCAGGGACCACCTGTAGGGAGTTAAATTGCCGCGTTCATCTCCATGTAGAGATTATGCATAAACAGCTCTTAAATGGAGTCTTTCCATAAATAGTTTCCCCATCAAAAAATGTGAGATCATCTGATCAAGTAAAAAAATTCTCAATAGCTCAGAATCGATAAGGACTTCTCATGTCTTCACACCATCTTTGAGTCGTTTGATCAGAAAACCAAGATCTGACGTATTATCCATAATTGGTAATTTTGAACTTGTTGTTACTTCAGCCTGGTTTTCTCAGAAAACCGGGAAATAAATTTCCCCAGTCGTTATAGCAAACCCATTGTGAATAAGGGACTTAATTGGTTTACATTAACACCACAGCCTGGAGGATCAGCCAGATCAGCCACGTGTAAATCATCGTACGCTCCTGAATACCAACTATGGGACCGTGTTCACCAAAGAATTTCAGTTGACTTCTTCCTAAAACGTTTCCAATGATGAACAACACTAAATAAAGCAGGATAATACCCAGGGAAACGTAACGAAACCAGTTATGATTGGCAATAAATCCTGTAATAATTGCCATTAAGTAAAATAGGACGCTGATGAACATCAGAATAACGTTTATTTTGTTCGCAGGAGAATTCATCGGCTGATCCAAATGGATCGGGAAAAAGGTTGAAGCAATTATTGAGAATATTGCATTAGCAGAAATAAATATTGCGACGAATTTTAAAGTCCAAATTTGATTTGATGTCATCCATATGCCCACTGAAAAGGCAAGTAATAATGTGCCCGCGAAAAAGTTTGTGATCACCATCATAGTTCTGGTTGATGTACCGGATGCATTCAATACACTCGCAGATTGACATGGCGAAATTGTAATCAGGGATTGTTAGCCCGAGAAGTAGATCAGCAGCACCGTAGAGAATTGCAGCAATGATTCCGCATGAAAGCAATATAACTCGTAAAGAAAAAAAATCACTTAGTGCAGGATTCATTTTTCCTCCTGAAGGCATCATCTTGGAATATAAAATCCACCGGCATTAATTTTTTTTTCACCCCTTTTGATTCAATGATAATCATATCACCAAATGTGATGTATGACACGAGAAAAACTAATATCATTCAGCCTGAATCAAACCTTTGAGTAAGTATCTCTTCGAGTTGTTATTGATCACTGGCAATGATTCCAGACAGATTTTATAAAAGCCCAGCAACAGGTTTTTCTGGAAAATTTATTTCAGTTGATCATGGAAGACTGGAATTGAAGAGCAGAATTCTTTGAATCCACGCTGTAACTTGAATTCTACTTTATAATAAGATAAACTAGATAAACAAGGTAGAAAATATAATTTCAAAATTTAATAAAAACCAGGATAGGAGGTCTAGAAATGAAACAAAAAATCACACCGAATCTTTGGTTTGATGGTAATGCCCAGGAAGCCGTCGAATTTTACATTTCTGCATTTCCTGAAAGCAAAATAATGGCTAAATCTTATTATCCTAATAGCGCTGAGGAAGGATTGGCAGATTTCCAGCTTGACCTCGCTGGGGAGGTGCTGACGATCGATTTTGAACTTGGCGGACAGGGATTTGCCGCGATCAATGCCGGTCCAGAATTCAAATTCAATCCATCAATATCATTAATGGTGAATTTCGATCCGTCAATGGATGACCAGGCTGAGAAATATCTGGATCAACTCTGGGGGAAGCTTATTGACAGCGGTCAGGCGCTGATGCCCCTGGATAATTATCCATTTGCAAAACGCTACGGCTGGGTTAAAGACCGCTACAGTCTTACCTGGCAGTTGATTTTGACCGATCCAGAGGGCGACCCCCGTCCCTTTATCATCCCTTCGCTTTTGTTCACTGATAAAAACACCAATCACGCAGAAGATGCCATTGAATTCTATCTATCGGTATTTGGGGATTCCAAAGTGGGTCAATTGTCTCGCTACCCTGAAGATACCGGGCCGGCAAAAAAAGGCTCCCTGATGTTTGGGGATTTCATGTTGGCTGACCAGTGGTTTGTGGCTATAGACTCGGGTGTTGAGCATGATTTCATATTTAATGAAGCGGTCTCTTTTTCAGTCAGCTGCAAGGACCAGGCTGAAATTGACTGTTTCTGGGAAAAACTCTCCAGCGATCCACAGTTTGAGCAGTGCGGCTGGCTGAAGGATAAATTCGGCCTGAGCTGGCAAATCGTCCCTGAAAACATGGATGAGCTGATGGAAAGACCTGGGGCATTTAAAAAGTTGATGCCCATGAAGAAGATCATTGTCGAAGATTTTTAAGAAACTTCCTAAAGTTCATTGAGAGAGCGCAGAAAGCAGATCGCTTACTTTCCTTACAGGATGCTCCGTAGACAGTAGGCTTCGCCCTCCCTAAGCTCGTGTTGAAAAAAAATGAGCTATGAGCCACAAAGTCCTGGAGAGAAGCGGAACCCCCTTCAGGGGGCAGTAGCGGAACGAGAGGGATCACCTATTAGCAATCAGCTAATCTTTGCTTTGGGCTCGAACCTACAACCTATCGCCTATCAGCTATGAGCTGTCAGCTTAATTCCCTTTTTCAATCAAAAAACCGCTTTTCAAATCAGAAAAGCGGTTAATTCATATTCCCAGTTATGGGATGCTTTTATCTTCAATCATTCTACTTACGGCTGCATCGCACCGAACAAAACCAGCCAGGCTAGGATTGATTTTGCCACCAGGCTGAGAACGATATAAGTTCGCTCGCCATACAGGTAGTCTTTCCACTTGCCGACACCCTTGTACTGCAAAATCATGTTGATGGGGAAGGTATTGAAGGCGACAAAATAAGTCCCAACAATTGCCCAAACAAACCATGGTACCTGGTCAAAATTGCCGGTGCCGAACATATAGAGCAAAATCGCAATCCAGGGGGCGAGGCCAGCAATGGTACCCCATACGAACGGACCCCATTTAATCTTGCCTTCTTTTTTACTGCCGGCGTTGAGCTGTTCCATCACCAAACCGAACAGGTTCATCGAAGCGTTGACGATGAAAATCAGTACCAGCGATGCAATATCATAGATACCAAACAGGGTTGAGATCAACACAATCATAATCGATGAGCTGAAGGCATATTCGAACCAGCGGAACTTGTTGATGCCTTTTTTCAGATCCGCATTGTAAATGTCATTGGTCTTTTTTGGAAGGGAGATGATGGCATGGGCAAGGGCTGAGATCAACAGGAATGAGGCGACTAAAATTCCGAAGGGAAGCTCAAACAAGTCATCTGTAGCAAGCTCTAATGAACGGGTTTGTTCGTTGAATGCCAGGTAATTCTGGGTGATGGTGGGTGAAAACTCTGCGATCGTCTGAATGACTGTGGTTGCCAGGAAAAGCATGGCAATCCCCTGAACTAAATGAAGCGCCCCCATAAACATATTAAATCTTCGTAACTTTTTAAAAACTTGGTCTTTCATTTGAATATCTCCTTAATAGATAGTATTTATTTTGTAATCAGTATAAAATCTTTTATATTNATAATTATAATGATTTTCTGGAAAAAGATTCTATTTGTATAAGGNTGAATTTTTCTTTTAGAATTTACCTTATATCTACAAGCTACCAGATGCACCATAAGAACTAATAACCCCCTAATGCNCCACAAGCGCNNAAAGCGTGAATTGCACAGGAATCATTGCTTTGATCATAAATTTAGTTGGCGATTTCTAATTTGATTTCGCAATATATTTTTGGCATATTGACCCAATCTATAATATGATGTAAAATATCTAAATTGTCCCAATATTTTTTTTATAATAAGAAACATTCTTAAAAAGACCGCATAATCTCATACCTAAAAAAGGAACATATCAAAATGGCGCAATCTAAAACCTTCTCCAAAATCCCCTCATTTATTGTTTTGGTCCTCCTTGTTTTTGTGAGTTCAGGCATCACCTCGCCCGTTTCAGCTGCAACAATAAAGGTCAACAGCTTTGCAGACAATGAGGTTAGCGACAGTCTTTGTACTTTACGTGAAGCGATCATTGCAGCAAACACAGACACAGCCTATCGAGGGTGTCCTGCTGGAAACGGTGTAGATAATGTTGCCATTCCCAAAGGAACCTACACCCTTGCCAGCCAACTACCAGCGATTACATCCCATATTAATATTATCGGGGCAAGCAGGGATAGTACAATCATACAAGCATCGGCATGCAACCCGGTAACACGTCCTGAAGGATGCATCCCGGCAGATTTTAGAATTTTCTCTGTAAATTTTGGCAGCACCCTGGAAATCGACACGGTCACAATCCGGCATGGATGGGCAGTGGATGACAGTGGGGGTGCTATTTTAAATGCTGGAACGCTTTTTGTAAATAACAGTGTTTTATCAGGGAATTTTGCCTGGATTGGCGGCGCTGTTGCCAATGATTCTGGCTACATGGTCATCAATAGCAGCGTGCTCTCCAATAATATGGCCGATGCAGAAATATCGAATGGGTATGGCGGGGCAATCAGCAACGACCTGGGAACACTTCTTGTAGAAACCAGTCTGATTGAGAAAAATTTTGCGGCTTATGCTGGGGGTGGAATTTATAATTTTAATGGGACTGCAGACGTCGTTAATTCGACCCTTTTCGACAATCAAGCACCAGTGGGCGGTGGCCTTTGGAACAATACTGGCGGCACGATAAACATTTTAGGAACAACCTTTGAAATGAACCAAGCCTGGTATGAAGGGGGCGGTCTTTTCAATGAAGGAGAAATTAACGCAACCAACGGAACTTTTTCAGGCAATGATTCAAGAGATAATGGCGGCGGCATTTCCTCCTGGAATGGTTTGGTTGATCTTGAAAGCAGTACCTTTTCAGATAATACGGCACAAATGGGCAGCGGGGTTTATATTAAAGATGGCATTTTAAATTTTTCAAACACAATCATTGCTAATTCTAATAATGAAGATTGTTTAATCGAGTGGGGCCTTGGCGGCAGTATCAGCACCAATATGCATAATTTGGTTGAGGATAACAGCTGTTCAGTGGGTGGAATAAATTTCATTAGCGGCGATCCGCTGCTTGGACCCCTGGCTGATAATGGCGGTCCTACCAAAACCCATGCCCTCCTTGTTAATTCACCTGCTATTGATAGCGGTTTTTGTGATTCTTCTCCAGAGNNCGATCAGCGCGGCGAGATGCGNCCGGCAGGTTCTGGCTGTGATATTGGCGCATTTGAACGAGATGCAACTCAATCTGTTTTTCTTCCNTTGATAATTCGGTAGTTTTGAAGATTGACTTTGCTAAAATGAAAAGTCGAATGAACGAATCCAATAATGTAAAAATGCCTGGTGGTGGAAATATCAGGCTTTTTTATTTTTCTCCGATTTAAACAGCATTTATTTAATGTGAAATGTCATTCAAATAAGATAGCTGTTAATCATACTAACACTTCAATCATCCTGGCGTACTCTTTCAACTTAGCCTGAGCGGCATCGATCCGCACATAGTGCCCTTGTGGTATCAGGCGTACTCAGACAAAGTGCCCGTAGGGTATTTTATGAAAAATCTGTGCTCAGTTATGAGCCGCATTGTTCTGTAGTGAAGCGGAATCATAATCAGGGGGCAGTTTTGCAATGAGTGGGAAAAGCGTAATTTTTCTTCTCCATAATCTCTCTTCGATCTACGTAATTGATCGATTCCATCTCGATGACACTAATAACCATCGGAACAAAAACTATGGTAATTATTAGATTTCTGAGGGTATTTGCTCTATATGTAGTCCTTAATCCTCTTTAGATTGCCGAATAAATGACTCAACAGATATGTCTTTGTAAAAGCATTCCTGAGGAGAAATTTTAGAAAATTTTGATCACGATCAAGATTGATATCAAACAACAGGTATCCTGCTTTATCCTTTGATGCTGCTCTCAGAGACCCTGTTGGGTCAGAGATCACCGTGTGCCCATTCCAATAATGGCCGTCCTCATCACCATAACGGTTGGCAGTGGCGACCCAGGCATCATACATGTGGGCATTAAACTTTGCCATAAAAAAATCCTCATCACTGTCGTCAGCCAAACTGAGGATGATCAAATCCAGACGGCTCTTGACTAATTGCCACATTGTTTTGGGGTGAGCTGCATCAGAGCAAATAAGAATTCCCGTCCGTAGATTTTTAATATTCGTTAATGTCACCGGTGCACTGCCTGATTGATATCCAGCCATCCTCTCTGCGGATTTTAAATTCCATTTGCGGTGAACAGCCTGGAGCTTACCATCAGGGTTGATCAGAACCTGTGTGTTATATCTTTCTTCTCCATCCAGCTCAGGCATCCCAAAACAGGTGTAGATCTCATAGTGTTGACATCGATCGGTCAGGGGTTGGAGGAAGTCTTTTGATAGCGGTCTGGCAATTGCCTGATGATACTCAGGCGACTTTTCGGGATCAAACCATCCCAACAGCATCTCTCCAAAGAGGATCAATTCGGTATCCGGATGTGCCTGCATTAGGGCATCTACATGATTAATGATCTTCCCCATGTTTTTTTCTGGATCCTGATCAATTGAGATCGTAACACAGGCAACTTTTAAGTGATCCCCCGGGATCTGTGTATTGTAGAACCATGAAGAAAGTTTTGTCAGCATCCTGTCCAAACAAGTTCAGTCGTTATCCTGTTCAATGTTTCATTATAAACGCAATCTCATAGGTTGATTTTTTCTTTCAGCTTTCAGCTATGAGTTACAAGCTACAACCTACAACCTACAACCAACCCGCTTCATTGTCATGAATCGCAGTGGAACCCCCTTCAGGGGGTAGTAGCGGAGCGAGTGGGATCACCTTTCAGCTTTGAGCTTGATGCTTTAAGCTATCTTTATTAACGAATAACCCCGATACCAATATGACCAGCAATAAACCCAATATCCCGCCAGCGACCAAATTGATTGTCCCTGGGAATATGGAGGTGATAAAAAGATACGGCTGAAATGCACCCCAGGCAAGAATGGCGATGCCAGAGACTCCCAAAACAAATTTTAGTATTCTAACTATGCCATAACTTCCTTTGAAAAGTTCAAATCGGCGTTTTCCATCGCGTACACTTTTTACCAGATGATAGACTTGCTGCAGCCCTGCCAGGATGATCAGAACGCCCAGGATTTGCATTCCCACAGTGGCTTGTTGAATCCGGCTGAATTTTACAGGACCAAAGCCGTTCCATGAAGCCCAATCTGTCAGGATCCCGGCGATCAGCGGCCAACTTCGTTGACTGTTGGTCAGGATCACAATCCCGGCCCCAGACTCAGGGACCAGGTGGAAGTGGGTCATCCATCCATGTCCCTGTCCGCCGTGCCAAACTGCTTTTTGTCCATCTGGAAGAGTTTCAATGAAATGCCCAAATCCATAGGAGTCTGCCACGACACCGAAGAGTCCCGGAATCTCAACTTGTGGGGAATGAATCAAATGAATGCTTTCTTCTGTGAGCACATCCTGGGACCTTGNATANGGTCCNGTCAATTCCTGCGNTGACAAANCGGGCGATATCCTCCACATTCGAGAATAACCCGCCGGAAGCCTTTACGGGATAGACATAGGGATAAACTGGGTCTCCCTGCAACTCGTATCCTGTAGGCAGAGCCTCCGCATAAGCCTCATCCCAACTGTAGCTTGCTCCCGACATGCCGAGAGGTTCCAGGATCTCATTTTCCATGAAGGTGCCAAAAACCTGCCCGGTGACCGACTCGATCAGCAATTCCAGTACATTAAACCCTGGGTTTGAATACAAAAACCCGGAACCCGGTTCTTTTATCAGACGTGCTTCATCGGAAAGCGCCTCACGTAATGAAGGCATGTGGCTGTTTGGGGCATATTCCGATGCTTCGCCAATGGTTCCCAGCGGAAGCCCGGCATTTCCGCTCAAAAGCCTGCGAAGGGTAACTTCCTGGGTATCGAATTCTGACGGAGGGAATTGCCAATCGACCAGGTATGTTTCAATGGGGGCATCGAGGTCGATCAAACCTTCTTCAACCAGGCGCATTACCCCCCAGGCAGTAACGGATTTTGATATCGACTCAGCCCGGCAAATGGATCCGACCTCCATCTTCCTTTTCTCTTCGAGGTCAGCATACCCATAGGCACCTGACCAAACCAACTCGCCGTCATGGATCAGCGCGATGCTGACCCCCGGGACATTGTAGCGCCTCTGATATTTGGGGATGCGTTCATCCAGATGTTCGATCAAGCCGTCGATACTATTTCCGTTACCCGTCGATTCCCGGTTTGGATTGTATGCTGCCATGAAGATCGTTGTCAATAATCCCAGGACCAGGATAACTTGGGTGAGAAAGGGGTTTTTTGTTTTTTCAATGCTGCCAGTTTTGTGTGATTTTGATTTCAAAGTGGCCTCCAAATTGATAAATGATACCACAGTGTGCGAAGTGTCTATTAGTGACTCTTTTTGCTTCGGGCTATCCACGNAAAATCAAGTTAACTATGCACGCCTCTTTTGGATTCTGGAGAAACAAAACTGCAATAAAAATTCTTCATAAGGAGATGAGATGCCTGACTCCAATTGAGGTATTGTTAAAATTACAATATTTTACTTATCAAATGAGAAAGGCAGGTCAGAATGGAGAATAAAATCATTGGTTTCCTTGCCCCCGGGCAGGATGCTCACCTCAGTAAAACTTTTGCTGGTGCGATAACCGCTGGTAGGGATCTGATCACCACCAGCACGGCATGTCAGGTTGGTGTTGCAGGGCGGGATCTGCATCTAAAAAACGGATCTGGCAAAGTTCTTGTCTCGGGTAACCAGGCGCATATTGAAAACAGCAGGATCGGGATTCTTATCACCAAAGGCAGTACCAATTTACAAAACAGCAAGGTGTTATTCACTGGTACTGAGCTGACCTTCATGGGTGGAATAGCGGGTTTGGCTTTTGTTGTTATTTTGTCAGGGGTCAAACTGCTGAATCGATTAATTAAACGTGGTTGAGGTTATGGCTCTTGGTTGAAAAAGGGCACTCATGACGAGTGCATCTAGAACCTCCAACCTTTAAAAGGTTAGATTTTTCAGTTTGTTTTAAGCTTTTGGCTATACTCCCCGTCCCCCGTTTTAGCCTGAACGGCATTATCCTGAAGTGCAATCAAGAGACATTAGCTGTATCCGGATTTCATGAGAAATCTTGGAGAGATCTATTAGCCCTATGCGCAATTTATGAAAATTTTGCCCCGGTCTCGAGTCCTTTTTGGTAAATCCCTTCGTCCCTCAGTTCCTCACGATGATAAATATTAGCTACCAGCTACCAACCACGAGCTACTAGCTTAAAACTATGAGCTATGAGCTATCAACTAAATTCCTTCCCCCAACCTAATCACGAAATCACCAATAACCAATTGCCCTTAATGTTTACAATTTGGTCAATTCCTGATCATTGGTAAATAATTGCTTTTCTCAAGCTGGACCGCATCAATTTTATACAATATCCCTGCAGCCATGTCCGCCACATAAAGGTTGCCTGCCTCATCTTCCCCAAATGTGCTTATCAGCAAATCGGTATCTGTAATAAGCGCCCGCTCCCATGTATCGTTGTTTTGCTTTAATTCCCAGATCTTACCGCTGCAAAAATCGCCGAAAATATACAGTCCCTGAAGAAAGGGATACTCAGACCCACGATAAACATAGCCGCCGGTGACGGAACAATCGGGGTCAGCGGTGGGATAGGTGTGCACCGGCATGGTCATCCCGGTATCGTCACAAGTGTTGGCTGAATAGCATTCATAACCTTCGAAAATATTCCAGCCGTAGTTTTCTCCCCCGGTACTGTCTGCGGGTCGAAAATTGACCTCCTCAAAGCTGTTCTGCCCGACATCGGCGATGTAGAGATCGCCCGTTAGACGGTCAAAGGAAAAACGCCAGGGATTGCGCAAACCAAGTGCCCAAATCTCGGGCCGGTAGTTCGGGTCCCCGAGGAAGGGATTGTCCCCAGGGATGGCGTAATTTTCACCGTCAGGGGGCTCACTTTCCACATCAA
>P_1C_Sed_1_UnCtyDRAFT_1000158_pt1 | contig 11635 bp, 10 predicted proteins | sample Pon1CUnioCityCA_6_FD_11282 | JGI IMG/M metagenome (IMG submission 11282) | reverse complement strand
TTGCTAAACAGGGCTGTTCGTTTAGATGAAGGCCGCCCTAAAGATGACATGAGCATCATCGTGCTGTTTGTCTCTCGTGACTCAACGGATAAGATTCGTCGAATGAATTTATCGATGTCTGTATGCGATTGATTTCACACAATTTCTTCCCCAACAATCCAAGAGATTTGATACAATAGAAACGATCTCAGTAATATCACCCTGTCACCATTATAGGAGGAGTCTATGCGTCAGAAGGTCGTTCTTATTACCGGGGCCAATGGAGAGATTGGCCATGGGTTAATCCATCACCTTGCAGAAAATACCGAAGCTAATATCGTCGCCCTGGATGTGGTCCCACTCGATAAATCCCTGCGACCTTTATGCAATACTTATATTGTTGGGGATATCCTGGATCAAATGCTTTTAGGCCGACTGGTTGTTGAGCATGAGATATCTACGATTTATCACCTGGCATCCATTTTATCTACAAAGGCTGAATACAATCCTGAAACAGCGCATCGGATCAATGTCGAAGGAACAATGAATTTGCTTCGATTGGCAGTGGAACAATCACAATGGCAGGGAACCCCTGTCAAATTTATCTATCCCAGTTCAATTGCCGCATACGGNCTCCCCAATNTTAAAGAAAAAGCNGCAGCTGGTGCAGTCAAAGAATGGGAGTGGAATTATCCCACCACCATGTATGGTTGNAACAAGCTNTATTGTGAACACCTGGGTCGCTATTACAGTTCTTACTACCGACAATTAGCCGTNGACTGCGGAGGACAGGAAACTGTTGACTTTCGCGCCATTCGGTTTCCGGGATTGATCAGCGCAGAAACAACCCCAACAGGCGGCACCAGTGATTTTGGACCGGAAATGCTTCATGCAGCCGCGAATGGAGATGAATACCAGTGTTTCGTCAGGCCAGAAACAACCATCCCCTTCATGGTGATGCCAGATGCTGTAAAAGCACTTGTGGATTTAGAAAGGGTGCCAAAAAACAGGTTGTCTCAGCTGGTTTACAATGTCACCAGTTTTAGTGTTTCTGCGAAAGAAATCTATGACATCGTCCTGAAAGCGTTCCCAGATGCAAAGATTCAATTTGCTGTCGATGACTGCCGGCAGGGAATTGTGGATACGTGGCCTGAAAAGGTGAATGATTCAGCTGCCCGTGAGGATTGGGATTGGGAACCGGATTATGACTGCGATCGCTCCTTCAATGAATACTTGATCCCGGCTATTCGTGATAGATATCAATAGATAATGTGCTGCAGTCAGCACGTAATAATCGATCTTCGCTGACCTATCATCGAAGATCTTTTTTAACCTTATAATTCACATTATCAAAATATCAACAATAAGTTTCCTTGATGAGGAGTACCCCGGCCTTGAAACAGAAAAAGAGGAGGTCGCAAATGGACCTGACCACCCAAATACTGGTAGGAATCACCCTGATCTTGCTGATTTATTTATTGATCAAAGACAGCAGCCTGGCGGCAGAAGGGATAAAAAGCGCAGGCACAACGCTCTGGAAGAACCTGGTGCTGCTCCTTGTGGGATTTCTTTTAGCAGGCCTTATACAGGTAATTATCCCAAAGGACTTGATTGCCAATTGGCTGGGCAACCAGGCTGGGTTAAGAGCTGTGTTAATTGGATGCGTTGCTGGCGGGTTGATCCCCGGGTCTCCTTATGCCGCCTTCCCAATTGCAGCCGGTTTTTACAACGCAGGGGCAGGCCTGGGTGCTATGGTCGGATACATCACTGCCTGGTCCCTGTGGTCAGTAACCAGGCTGCCGGTAGAAATCGCTATCATCGACCCCAAATTAGCCATGATCCGGTATGGTATCACTTTCATTGTTCCCCCTTTAGCAGGATTTGCGGCTCACTTTTTGAGTAAATTCGTCTCTGTATAAATGAAATAAATCGTATTGTTTGTTCTGATAATTAATTCGCGCTCAAACCAAAAGGTTCAAAAATTCACCCAACGCACCTCAGAATATTTGCATCCCTTGTATTACTTTGGCAAATGGCTTTTTAAAAATTGACCTTCCTGGTGCAATACGATAAAATTTAGCCGTTGATTTAATTTTATCAATAAACAGGAAAATTATGCCAATATACGAATATGAATGCCAGGACTGCCATAAAAGTTTTGAAATGATCCGTCCTATTAGGGAGGCGGATTCTGGGACGGAGTGTGCTGATTGTCACTCGAAAAATATCAAACGTCTCATCTCACTTTTTAACGCCGCCAGTGAGGGTCGCAGCATCTCTGGGAGCAGTGGTTGTGGTGGATGTGCTGGTGGGTCCTGCAGTACCTGTGGATCTAATTAGATGGAAAACAATCCTTTAGTTATTATTACCGGCGGTTCAAGTGGAATAGGATTAGCCCTTGCCAAGACCTTATCAACTGAAGGCTATGACCTTTGCCTGCTCGCTCGAGATGTTGAAAAACTCAAAAAAGCCCAGGAAGAAGTTGCCGCCCACGTCCCCAAAGGGGATCAAAAGGTTGAAATTATTTCCTGCGATGCAACGAATTATGATGACTTATTTACAAAGTTAGAAATCTGGACAAGCCAGTCCGGCGTGCCCGACCTGGTTATCAACTCGGCTGGTGTGACCTACCCGGGATACTTCCAGGATCTCGACATTGACATTTTTCACTGGTTGATGGACGTGAACTACTTCGGCACTCTAAATGTGATCAAAATCCTGATCCCAAAAATGATAGAACGAGGTTCGGGAACCATTGTCAATATTTCGTCCCAGGCGAGTTTTGCCGGTGTTTACGGCTATTCTGGTTATGGTGCATCAAAATATGCCGTGCGTGGATTGACCGATGTGCTTCGCTCAGAGATGAAACCTCGGGGTATCGACTTTCACATTGTCTTTCCACCAGACACGGAAACACCACAGCTAGAATTTGAGAAAGACCTTAAACCACCCGAGACTAAAGCACTCGCCGGTGCATCCAGTGTCCTTTTGCCAGAGCAGGTCGCTGATGAAATCCTTAAGGCTGTTAAGAAGGGGAAATACGTCATCATCCCCGGGTTTGAAGGAAAATTCCTATATCGCTTGATCAACCTCCTGGGAAATTTGGTTTACCCAATTGTAGATTTGTTGGTGCGCCAAGCTCAAAAGGATAAGGGTTGATCTACTCATCTCCTGTCATCAAGTCAATTCATTTCGACCGTCCTTCCATTGTGAAATAATAACCTTCTAATCCCTTACAACAGGAGCAGCTACTGGAAAAAACATATTTCGCTGGATGTTGCATCAAAGCATAAAAGGGATTATGATAAATGAAACAAATATTCGAAGAATCCCATGACAGACAAGATCAAAACCATCCTCAACCGCTGGCGAAGCCATAATACCATTGCTGAAAATGTTGTTGAATGGCGCGTTCTAGCTGCAAAACCAGCCGTATTAACCGAATTGCCCAAGGACTTGTCAGCCCAGCTCAAAAATCAGTTAAGAATCCAGGGGATCAGCACCCTGTATGAACACCAGTCCCAGGCGTACCGGGCTATTCTGGATGGACACAACACCGCGGTAGTCTCAGGAACTGCCAGCGGGAAGACTCTTTGTTATAACCTCCCCGTAATTGACAGTTTGATTAAATCTCCCCAGGGCAGAGCGCTATACCTTTTTCCTACCAAAGCCCTCACCCAGGATCAGCTTTCCAACCTGCAAGAAACCCTCAAACAGATCAATATCCCGGAGATAAATAAGGCCAATATTTACGATGGCGATACGCCCCAGCAGGTCCGTTCAGCCATACGCCAGCAAAGCAGCATCATCCTCACCAATCCGGATATGCTTCATACCGGGATCCTCCCTCATCATACAGCCTGGAAGGATTTCTTTGCTGCCCTGCGATTTGTTGTCATCGATGAAATGCACGCTTACCGAGGTGTGTTTGGCTCTCATGTGGCTAATGTCATCCGCCGCCTGAAACGGATTTGCCGATTCTACGGCAGTCAACCCCAATTCATCCTCACATCCGCCACGATTGCCAACCCCAAAGAACTGGCTGAAGGATTGATTGAGAAACCTGTAACTGTCATCGACCGGGATGGATCTCCCCATGGAGAGAAGCATTTCTTGATCTACAATCCTCCCTTTGTTGACAAAAAATTAGGTATTCGCCAGAGCTCCCTGCTGGAGGGATCTTACCTGGCAGGGGAATTGCTGGAGGAAGATATCCAAACCATCGTATTTGGCCGCACCCGGCGGTCCATTGAGCTGATCCTGACCTATCTCCGTCAGCGAGATAATCATCAGAATCCCAACCGGGTTCGGGGCTACCGAAGCGGGTATCTATCAAAAGAACGACGAGCTATTGAAGAAGGACTGCGCCGAGGGGATGTAAAAGGCGTTGTGGCAACTTCTGCTTTGGAGTTGGGAATCGATATTGGGGGTATGGATGCTGCTGTGCTGATCGGTTACCCGGGAAGTATCGCGGCTGCTCGTCAGCAGGCAGGTCGAGCTGGCCGAAAACTTGCCCCATCCTTGTCCTTAATGGTGACCTCACCCACCGCGATGGATCAGTACCTCGCCAGGCACCCGGATTATTTCTTTGAGCGTTCGCCTGAACGAGCCCTGATCGCCCCGAATAACCTGCTGATCCTCCTGCAGCATATCCGTTGTGCGGCGTTTGAGCTGCCTTTCCAATCCGGTGAAGGTTTGGGTGCCATTCCAGCCCAACGGATGCACGCCTTCCTGGAATTGCTGTCCCAGGATGGACAATTACATCAGCAAGGCGATCGTTTCTTTTGGATGGCGGATCAATACCCTGCTGCTGAAATCTCACTGCGAAACGCAACGCCAGATAACATCAGCCTGATCGTGAAACGGTCCTTTAAAAATGAAACGATCGGCCAGGTGGACCTGAACAGCGCTTATTGGATGGTGCACCCTGAAGCCATTTATCTCCACGAAGGGACAACTTACCAGGTTGATGAGCTGGACCTTGAAGCGGGCGTCGCGTACTTGCACCAGGCTGTGGTGGATTATTATACACAGGCGAATAAAGAGACCAGGGTGGATGAAAAACGCCGCCTCAAACAAGATCAGGTGAGGGGCGCAGAGAAATTCCTCGGAGAAATTCTTGTGACAACAAAAGTTGTCGGCTATCGAAAAATTCGCTGGTACACCCATGAATTTCTGGGCGGCGGCAAGGTGTCCCTCCCTCCTAATTTCTTAAACACCATCGGTTACTGGATCTCCCTCAGGGATGAGACCGTTGAAAGTCTGAAAGATCAGTTGATGTGGCATGCAGGACAGAACGATTACGGACCTGGCTGGGACGAGCTCCGACGGCGTGTTATCAATCGAGATGGGCATCGCTGCCAAGTTTGCGGTACCTCCGATGCGCTGCGCCCTTTGCATGTCCATCATATTCAACCTTTCCGCAGCTTCACCAACCGTGAAATCGCAAACCAAATTGAAAACCTGGTGACCCTCTGCCCAACATGCCACCGGCAAGCAGAGACAACCGTTCGTGTCCGGAGTGGTATGGCGGGGTTGAGTTATATTCTCCATAGTTTAGCCCCACTCCTTTTAATGTGTGATGGTGAGGATATCGATGTCCATTATGATCCAAATGCCACCCTCGGTGAAGGCAGACCAACGGTCGTTTTATATGACAACATCCCTGGCGGTTTAGGGCTGTCTGAAAATTTGTACGACTTGCATTATGATTTAATAAATCAATCATTAGAAACTGTGTCCTATTGTGATTGTGAGGACGGCTGTCCCTCCTGTGTGGGGCCAATTGGGGAAGAAGCCTCTGGAGGGAAAAGTGAAACCCTCGCAATTCTTAAAGCTTTGGTGAAGCATGACTGATTGGGAATCGCTTTCAGATCAACTAAAATCTTTGGGCGTCAGCCTTGGAAAGGATCGCCAATTCAAAAAGCGCGCCCGGAATAGCTACCCGATTGAATCAGTCGTCGATGGGAATTTTTTAGAGGTGATCTACGGCCAGGTCTTTTGCCATGAAGAATTTTATCAACCTGACTACCAGCATGGTAAAAAGCCCCTCTCCCCATCACTCCCCATTAAAACACTCTGTCAGTGGGCTGAGGCAAGGGATCTGTCATCTGCTGATCTTCAGGACTTTATCTTCCTCGATACCGAAACCAGCGGGCTTGCAGGTGGGACAGGAACCTATGCCTTCGAAGTTGGATTGGGACGTTTTACTCAGGAAGGCTTTCATCTTGCACAATTCTTCATGCGCCATCCGGGAGAGGAACCGGCTTTATTAGCTGGTTTGACAGAATTTATGGATGGGATGAAGGCGGTCGTCACCTACAACGGCAAATCCTTTGATATCCCTCTACTCAACACCCGCTACACCATGATGGGGATGTCCAGCCCCTTTAACGGCATCGACCATTTTGACCTGCTGCCTTTAGCCCGTCGATTGTGGCGAATCCGTCTGGAAAGCCGCACATTGAGCAATGTTGAAAATCAAATACTGGGTGTGGAACGGGGCGAGGAAGAGGTGCCCGGCTACATGATCCCAGAACTTTATTTTGAGTTCCTAAAAACCCAGGATGCACGTCCAATGGGAGGCATTTTTTATCACAACGCTATCGATATCCTCAGTTTGGCCGGGCTCTTCAGTCATATGGCATTCCTGCTTCATGATCCACACTCGGACAAAATCACCCATGTTGAAGATATCGTCGCCCTGGCACGCTTTTTTGAATCCACCGGTGATATTCCTCGAGCTAAAGAGCTCTACAAAAAAGCCCTATCCTCAGAGATGTTTGAGGAATTGTACTGGGATACCATTGAACGTTTTTCCTTTCTCTTAAAACGCCAGGATGCATGGGAAAATGCAATCGAATTATGGGAAATGGCAGCAGAAAACAATGCACTTTACGCTGTTGAGGAATTAGCAAAATATTATGAACATCGTGCAAAGGTCCTGGAAACCGCTAAACAATGGACCGAAAAAGGTCTACACATTATCAAAGAACAACATATGCCTGCCTATGAACATTTTCAATGGCAAGAAAAACTTCAATATCGCCTGGAAAGATTGAATCGGCGCTTATCAAAGTTGGATGATTAGAATTTATTGAATAAATACCAACTATTCTCAAAAATAACTAAATAATTGCTTTAAATGGTATAATCTTTTCACGATGAATACCCCTTTATAAAGTTAATTTGGGATTTTTAAGGAGAACCTTTTATGTCAGGACATTCGCATTGGGCAACCATTAAACGTAAAAAAAGTGCGGCAGATGCCAAAAAGGGGAAAATTTTTACCCGTATTGCACGGGAAATCGTCATCGCTGCCCGTGAGGGCGGCGGCGACCCTGAGATGAATGTACGCCTGGAGTTGGCAATCGATAAAGCCAAAGCAGCGAACATGCCCAAGGACAGCATCGAACGGGCAATCAAACGCGGCACAGGTGAAGATAAAGATGGCGCAGATTTTGAAGAAATCCTCTACGAAGGTTATGCCCCCAACGGCGTTGCGTTGATGATTGAATGTGTCACAGAAAATCGGAACCGTACTGTAGCTGAACTCCGCCATATTCTTTCAAAAGCAGGCGGTAACATGGGCGATCCCGGATCGGTAAGCTGGCAATTTGAACGGATGACTTATTTTGCAATTCCTGCTGATTCTTATGATTTTGATACCATTTTTGAACTTGCCGTTGAGGCTGGTGCTGATGATATCAAACAGGATGACGATTTGATCGAGATTATTGGTAAACCTAACAGCTACCAATCTATCGCAGATCATCTCAGCAAAGCAAATATCAAACCAGAGGATTCCGGTATTCGATTCTTACCAAAACAGGAAATGACCCTGAACACGGAGCAAACGATCAAGGTAATGAAGACCATCGAAAACCTTGAGGAACTCGACGATATCCAAAACATTTACTCCAATCTGGATATCACCGAGGAAGCCATCCAGGCAATGGAAAACGATTAAGCAGAATATGCTTGTTCTCGGAATCGACCCTGGTATTGCCATAACGGGCTATGGTTTGATCCAGACAGGGGAACGCAATAATTATCAACCGATTGATTTTGGTGTGATCACGACAGAACCAGGTTTACCTGATTCTGATCGCTTGGCTATCTTATATGACGAGCTCAACACCCTTTTGGAAAACCATAAGGTTGAAACAGGCGCTGTTGAAAAGCTTTTTTTCCAGCGAAATGTCAAAACTGCAATTTCTGTAGGGCAGGCACGGGGGGTTGCACTGTTAGCACTCTCAAAAAACAGGATACCCATCAGTGAGTACACCCCAAACGAGGTCAAACAAACGGTATGCGGTTATGGGAATGCTGGTAAAAAACAGGTACAGCGGATGGTTCAAACGCTGCTTAACCTTAATACGCTGCCCAAACCTGATGACGCAGCAGATGCCTTAGCCGTGGCTATTTGTCATATCAACCACCAGTCATTCAATAACTTGGTTCAGAAAGCCGGGACATGAACCTGATCACCAGTTTTACCAACCAAAATGTCAAGTTGATCCGAAAACTTGAACAAAAAAAATACCGTCAGGAAACCGGTTTATATTTTATTGAGGGTCTACGAACGGTTGGCGAAGCAGTCCAAACTGGGGCCCCTATCCAAACCCTGGTTGTTGCACCAGAATTGTTGATCAGTGATTTTGGCCAATCCTTATTGAAGCATCCTGCTGTCCAAAATATCGAAAAAATCGAAGTCAGCAGTGAGATATACCAGAAAATTGCTCACAAAGAAGGCCCCCAGGGCATTGGTGCACTGGTCAAGCAAAATTGGTACGCGATAGATAACATCATGGTCGATACGGGAGATCTATGGGTGGCTTTGGACGCCGTTTCTGATCCAGGGAACCTCGGTACCATCATGCGCACTTCAGAAGCCGTTGGCTGCCGCGGGTTGATTCTGCTCGGTCATTCTACAGATCCTTATGACCCCACAGCTGTTAAAGCCAGTATGGGGGCAATTTTTTCTCTGCAGATTGTTCACTCGGACTGGGACCCATTTTATCGTTGGAAAAATAATAATCGACTCACCATGGTTGGCACTTCAGATCATGCCAAAACTGATTATCAAAAATTGGCATACTGGCGTCCGATGGTTTTATTGATGGGCAGTGAACGCCACGGCTTGCCGGAGGTGATGCAAATCGCTTGTGACCAGATGGTTTTCATCCCAATGGAAGGCAGAACCGATTCATTAAATCTTGCTGTTGCCACAGGTGTGGTGCTCTATGAAATTTACAATCAAACGAGGATTCTGGAGAAAATCAAATCATGATAGCTACCCTGACAGGCGAAATTAGTCACGTTCTTGAAGATCAAGTTGTGATCAATGTCGGTGGTGTGGGGCTGTTTGTCAGCCTGACGGAGGACACCTGCCTGAGCTGCCGCCCAGGGATGAAGAAAACCTTTCATACACATCTCGTTGTCCGGGAAGATCACCTTTCTTTGTATGGGTTTGAAACAATCGAAGAGCGGGACCTCTTTGTACACCTCATCAGCGTTGCTGGTGTCGGGCCAAAAACAGCCTTAGCATCCCTGTCCACATTAACACCTGAGACTGTTCGTCGGGCAATCACAAGCGATCAACCCGAAATATTCACACGTGTACCAGGGATTGGTAAAAAAACTGCACAGAAAATCATCCTGGACCTTCAAGGAAAAATCGAACCCCTGGAGCCTTTGCAAGCAGCCTCCAGAATGGATGAAGTGGATATCGAAGTTATTGAAGCCCTGACAGCCCTGGGATACTCCATTGTTGAAGCACAGGCTGCACTGCAATCCCTATCCAAAGATGACACAGGTGATGCCGAAACCCGGCTACGAAAAGCACTGCAGTATTTCACCTGAGCAGCAAATTCTCACCGAGAACCGAGTTTTTGGCAAAAAAATAAGATCAATTTGTCCTAGAATGTCAAAACTCTTCTTTCCAAATTTTATAAATTCAGATCACCGCTATATTTTTTAATTTTTTATATGTCATTAGACAAATTTAACACTTCCGCACTTTTGAATCTGAGCCATAATAGGTAGAATATACGCGTTATTACAAATCGAAAATTAAGAGGATATTTGGCTCGAAAACTAAGGGGCAAATCTTATACCTGGGAAATTGGTGACGATCCCATCGGCAGCGGCGATGCTGGTGAGGTCTATTCTGTCATATGCCTTGAGGACCCATCCCTGGTAGGTGTAATGAAAAAACCTGCCCGAAAAGCCACTGGCGGTACAATCCAACGCCAGGCGAACCAAATTGCCCAGGAAGCATTGGCGCTTGCCAGGCTAAATGGACTGCCAAATTGTAAAGCCCATCCCCCCAGATTGCTTGACACAGCACCCGATTTCACCCAGGGATCAGCGAACTTTTTCATGGTAAGCGAATCTGCCCCAGGAGAAGACCTGGCGAATATGCTTGCCGAATCCCGCCAAAGTGGAAAACCTTTTCCACGTCGGGTGATCATAACAGTCCTGGATGCAATATTTGACCTTTTTTCTCGTGCCCATAAAGCAGGCGTTTTATGGAATGACGTTAAGCTGGATCATATTTACTGGCATAACCTCACCGGTGATGTGGCCGTGATCGACTGGGGCAATGCCCAATTCCTCGACAATGAGAATGATACTACCAGGCGAACACCACCACGCTGGGAAGACTATCAGCAGCTTGTGGACACCTTAGGTACTTTCCTCAAAGGGACCGCCCCAGAACTTTACGCCGACCTGGGTTGGGAGGAATTTGAGGACAAAGAATTGGATTTGCCCAAGGTGTCTGTCCTTGCCCGTCGGATTGCTTACCAGCAAGAACTGGTTGGTTTGCGGGTGATGGAATACCAATCCTTGATCCGGGTTGAAATTAGCGAAGAACCCAGCCTGGACAGGTTGCAGAAAATCGTTGATTATCAACATCGGCTCAATCAGATAGGTGCTCCCTGGGATTCCAAAGCTGTCCTTGAATTCAGTNAAACTTTGATATTGGAATCTTTAGCAAATGGCAGCAGGCAATCGGCGATCAAAGCAGTCTCAATCACATGGNAGCTTTTTGGGGAGTCTTTGGATCTCCACTGGCATTTGATCAGGGAATATTTTAGAAAACTCGATATCATCTCCCACCCCTCCCTTCATGATCTTGTCAAAATGACAATGAATCAAAGCTGGTCAGGATCCCTGTGGATCCTTGTAAACATTGCCCGAGAGAACGGACTCCCCGAATGGTGGGACCAGCTTGTTCCGGTCCTTCGTCAAAAAGCCCTGGGAACGGCAGTCCGCCAACCCTACCAGATCGGACTGTCTGTACTAGAATTCATCCACATGCAGGGATCAGGAAGGCGAGAACAAAATGAGGAATTATCAAAAAGATTAAAAAATTGGCACAATTATGGAGAGGATGCTCAGGAAAATCCCTTTGACTACAGATCCCTGGATTTCATCCAAAAGGAAGCCAATCTGCCCAGGCACTTAATTATGGAATCAAAATCCAGCTTTGCGATTGGGCAAAAAGTACTCCGAGACGTCATCAAAGCCTGGGACAATATGGACTGGGACGCCCTGCAAAAGGCACTCCAACAGGTGATATGCTGGGACCCGGACCGCTGGGGGATAATATCCCTGGCCGAGAATATTGATGATTTTGTGAATTGGCTGG
>P_1C_Sed_1_UnCtyDRAFT_1000157_pt1 | contig 11715 bp, 9 predicted proteins | sample Pon1CUnioCityCA_6_FD_11282 | JGI IMG/M metagenome (IMG submission 11282) | reverse complement strand
CGAGGTACATGGCGAGAATTGTTCACACCTCGAGACAGGCAAATTTTCAAACAGGAAGCAGGAAAAACGTTAATTGATTGGGGATATGAAAAGGACTTAGATTGGTAAGATCTATCAAAATCTGAATTTCTATTAATCGTTTGAAAGCATGATGGAAAATGAGCACGATAAAAAACTTTTTCTCTTAGCTTTATGACAACAATGGTGGATCCACAAAGCTAGACCATTAATATCAATAGTTCAGGGGGAACCTGGTCAGGGGTATTAGGCAATCAGGACGGTTCAAAATCAGATTCTTGTTTTTGGTGGGATGCACACCAATCTTGTGCGCACCAATATAAAACTCATCCCACTTCATAAATCAGTGATCTACAAAAAGAAATTCTGGCACAAATGCCCAAAAGGTTATCATTCTGAAGAATTATCCTGAGCTGATAAACTCTAGGAATCAAAAGGCTGATGCGGCGCTTCTCCAAAATAGCTGCTTGACTCTAAGACATATTGGTACAGATCTTAAATCTCCCTCTATTTGATTATTAACTGGAGAAATGACTATATGTTTTTCCGAGATTTATTAAATGTAATGGCTGTTAGTAATGATTTTCCTACCCTTAACTAAGCGCTGAGAGTTTGTGATCAATAGCTGAAGAGAAACATTAGGAGATCAACGAAAACATCGATCTCCTTATCATTATCTACATAGAAATCGTTCCTAATCCGCTAAAGCCCAATCCACCGCTGCCTGGGCGTGGATGGTGGTTGTATCAAATATGGGAATAGGGACGTCCTTCTGCTTTACCAGGAGCGGGATTTCAGTACAGCCCAATATCACACCCTGGGCACCCCGTTTCTGCAGATCATCAATCACTTTTATATAAACTTTACGAGACTCCTCCCGGATAATCCCCTTCACTAGCTCATCATAGATGATCCGGTGCACACCTTCTCGATTCGTTTCATTTGGAATCAGTACTTTCAATTCGTGGTCTCTTTCCAGTTTCCCCCGATAAAAATCACCTTCCATGGTGAAGCGAGTGCCCAGCAAGCCCACAGTTTCCAGGCCTCTGGCCTCAACAGCCATTGCCGTGGCATCAGCGATATGGAGCAGGGGGATGCCAACAGCATCAGCAACCTCTGGCGCCATTTTATGCATGGTATTGGTACAGATCAGCAAAATATCCGCGCCACCCATTTCTATCCTTTTAGCTGCGTCAATCATTGCCTGGGTCAAAGCCTCCCAATCACCGGCATGCTGCAGTTTTTCGATCTCTGCAAAGTCAACGGAATACATGACGCTTTTTACAGAGTGCAGACCACCCAGGCGCTCATTGACAGTTTCGTTGATGATTCGATAATACTCAATGGAGGATTCCCAGCTCATCCCGCCCAGCAGCCCGATTGTCTTCATGGTTACGCTCCCTATGATTAATATTGTATTGACAAATGCAATTGTACACCCTCACAACCATACGGAGGATTACACTCTTATTTATCCTCTTCAAAAACGATCCAACGCTCTAGTTCTCGGGCTGTTTTGACCGTAAATTTCGCTTCTTTGGGGGTCGTTGGAATGCCTTTAAAACCACTTTCATCCACAAACTTTACAAGGGCATGGTGAAGTTCCATTGAATCCTGTGCTGCAAGCTTGTCCAATGTATCATAACCTGACTCAAGATAAAGGCGAGTTCTAACAGCTTTAACCGCAGAAATCCGGGAAAGATCTGCCATCTTGACTAAATCCAGCAGATCTTCATAAGGAACTTTCAATTCTTCAGCAAGCCCTTTTCGATCTTCATAGGTTTGGCAAATTTTTAGAAGCTNATGTGCATCTCTGATATTTTTCACTNTCAAAGCAGCAATCAGTTCTTTGTCAACTTTCAGGAAATCTTTCAAACGCATGGGATTCACTTGTTTGTCAAGCATTTCTTCTGCGCATTTTCAATGCAGCAGATTTTAGACCTTCTCTTCCCTGGAATTCAAACANATTCGACAACCCCAAAAGCAGATTCTTTTTCCNTTTCTTTTGTGATTGGATGAAATTTTTGAGATCTTCCAGCTCAATATCGTCATCAATTGAAATCCCATGGGTTTCATTCAGCCATTTTTCAAAGNTTTCAAAAGCATTTGTTGATCTNTTTACAGCATATTTTGAGAGATTGTTTGTCATGAGAAAATTATTCAATTGGTCTTTATTCATAATATTCCGTAGATTGTTAAAATTTTTGTGTTATCACCATAATATATGTTTTGAGTAAAAACATGATTTACAATATTAAAGGCACTTTCAGGAATTTAAATGGATGAAAAACTCAATGAGAAGTAATGTTTAAAATGGTTCCAAGAACAAACAATGCAGCATAAATATACCAGAGCTGGCGGCTGATCAATCCAAGGGGCCACCAGTAGAACATAATTGTCACCAGGTATAGTAGCACATAAGGGATACCAACAGATGGTTTAAACGGATTCCTGAATTGAATCTTTGAGACATAATCCACCCATAATCCAAAAGCAGCGTAGGGTATGAACAAAAAACCACCAAGCCACAATGACCAGCTCTTTCCCCCAATCAGCAGGATAATGCTGATGATTGCAGATGGGATCGATAGGGCATAGATGATCCATCCGAATTTTTCTGTATAACTCTCCATTAGTGGTTTGCGCAAGGCAAAATGCAATATCAGGATAATTTGCACAAGGAACGCCCAAACCACGAATAATCTGCTAAGTGAATCCAATTTATCCCAGTTAAACATCGACCACCTCCTGGCTATTTATTGATCAATTGAACAGTCCCCGGGTAATTTTTTTAGACTATTCCTTCTTCAGCTTTCAAGTCCGGGATCATATCCGGCAATTCAATTTCAACATTTCGCAGATGGGAATAGGTATAACCTATGATTGTAATAACCAATATCATAATCCCCACGAATAAGTACATAAACCCGATCCCCCGGCCAGGACCGATCCCGATAATTTTTCCAATGCTGCCTGACAGTTTCCCATTTTCTAACAGGAGTGGATTGAAAACCTTATCAGCTAATGGTCCCGCGACCAAATATGCAATGGGAATGGTGGAAAAAGCGATCACCCTGCGGAATGAAAAGACCCTTCCCTGGATATCCGGGGCTGTCTTCTGCTGCCAGATAACCTGGCTACAGGTATTGGAGATCGGGAAGCAAATGAATGCCAGGACAACACCTAATCCTAATAAGTACAGATTTGTTGTGGATCCCAGGAGAAAACAGGCAGCAACAGTGAATAATTCATTGATATAGATCCCCAGCATTTTCTTTTTTGGACCATTCCAAACGCTCATCAGTAAACTTCCGCCCAATAATCCTAAACCGGCTGATGATGTTAGTATTCCAAGGACAGCAGGCGTAGAAAAACTGAGAATGAGGGGGGTGAAGAGGACAGTTGCAAGACTGGTGAAAAAATTCATTGCTGCAAAAAATATCAATAATGCCAATAATCCTTTTCTTTGCTGAATGTATTTCCATCCGTAGATGGCTTCTTTGAATAACGAGCCTTTACCTGCCTGACCCTCAAGCGATTTCTCTGGTTTTGGAATTCTTACAATGAACAGGGTGATTAATGCCACCAGGAAAGTTGCCAGGTCAACTATGATCACGCCCTGGAGCAGGATAATTCCTATCAGTACACCGGCTGTCACAGGAGCAAGGATCTGAGATACAGCTTCAGCTATCTGGACCATCCCGTTTGCCCGACTGAGTTGTGTTTTAGGGACCAGTTGGGTTATTGCGGCAGAATATGCCGGCCATTGAAAGGCTGCAAAGGAAGAGCTCAGAGAAAGTAAAAGGTAGATATGCCAAATAACCAGCTTTTCTGTTGAGAGAAGGAAGAAAATTACTATTGTGCAAATAGCTGCACCGGCATCGCTAAAAAGCATTGCTTTTCGACGATCCCAGCGGTCAACTAATGCACCGGCAAAGGGTCCGATGAGGATACTTGGTAAAGTGGTGAACATTTGGATTAGTGCAAACCGCGTTGTTGAACCGGTGTTCAAGAATACCCAGACGCCGATAGCAAAACCTGTCAATCCTGATCCAGTTAATGAAACCAGCTGACCAAACCAGATTAGAAGAAAAGATCTAAATCCAGAGATTCTTTTTAAGCCCATTGTGATGATCCTCCAAGATCAAAAAAATGGATTATGAAAAGTATAGTAATGAAAGGGTTGTAGATGTGTTGGGATGATGACTATGTCGTTCTTAATTAAATTCAAGTATATAATAATAAATATTGGTTTTCAAATATTTACAAAAAAAAGTTACTGTTAAGATTTTCCATATTCATAAACAAAAATAGAACTCCTTGGGGATGAATAATGTTGTTCACTATCCTCACCCTTAATCTATTTGAATAACACTGGTACAGAGAAGGACTCCTGCCTATTATCAATCACCTTCATTAGGACATGTTTTGTGCAGTATTTCTTTTTCTCAACCCTCTCTGGTTTCTTGAAAGATTTGAGGGGGGCTCACGGTCAATTCCCTCTTGTGACTGCACACAGCCAACATCGCTTTGACGCCTTCAATTGCCGCCCTTATTTTTCCTTAGTCATTTTTTACTGCATCATCGCCCCTTCAAGAACGCCATAGCAAAAAACACTGACAATTAATAGAAGAAAACTCAAAGGAATCCACCACCACAGCTTCCGCCAGGATCCTGAAATGATCTGCCCCTCCTCAACAGCCAGGATCGACCAGGCACGATAGCCCCTAGGGACAGCCCAACTGTGATATAGGGAGAGTAATAAAATTGAGACTAAAGCGCTCAAGACTGTGAAACTCCACCAGGCAACAACAATCCAGGGAGGCAGCGGGATTTCCACGCTCTTATTCGCCAGGTAGGTTGCAACAGGGAAGACACCTGCCAATCCAAGGTTGGTTACCACCCAGGTATGAGGGAGCTTTTGAATAAGGAGCTGAAAATAACCAGTATGGGTCCCGACACTCAGCAGGAAACTTTGAAATAAGAGCCAACCAATTAGCAATGGTAGGGCATAGAAAATTAAAAGCTGCAAAGAATCTTCCCGAGGGAAGGCTACCAACCACACAGCAGCGGCTAAATAGCCCACAATCGATGGAATTACATCCCCTACTGCTTCCAAAAGAATCATTTGCCATTTATTAATTTGGGATTTACGGCCAGCAATCAGCCAGATCAAAAAACCGATTGGGCCCAGGATCAGCAGAATTTCAATCCAAAAAATCCATCGCCGCTGTTCCTTGATATTAGTGATGATGAATAATGCCAGGCTGGCGGACACCAAACCAAGCCAGATTTTCCCGAATATTTCGAAACGGCTGGCTTGCGCCTGGATTCTCTCGTAACGCCGAAGTGCTTCTTGCTGAACATTTTCAGGGAATAGCTGACTCATCATCCCTGACGGCCTTGGGTTGGCAAGCTCATCATTAATATCAATGATCACCGGGTTGTCGAACTGGTGAAAATAATAGAGATAGAGTTTTCCTTTTGTGAGGTCAGCAACCATTGAGCCAACTGTCCAGCTTGTATTGCTTTCTGTATGAATGGCATCCAACACATCAGCAGCATTTTGAACAGTCAAGGGTAAATCATCATTGACAATATCTTCAAGCATGTTTGAGGCTCTTTCATAGCGCCAGCAGGGATAACCAAAGCCATTACTGGGGTTAGCTACGTTAAAATTTGTCGACACAAGGTAGCTGTCTCCAGGAGGTTTTCGGGTAAAAACCACCTCACCATCAGCCCCCGCGCTGATGATCACAGCATCACCGGTTGCATCTGCAAATTGCATCTGGTCGTGCATGTAGGAATGCCATTGGTGGGTATTGGCCCAATCAATGACTTCTTCTACTGAAGCGCACTCACGGAGGATGTGGATTGGATAACTTGTGTAATCTCCTGGAACAAATTTGCGTTCACGGTGAGGGTTAACATCCACTCTCGGCAAACCATTGGAATCGTAAGCCAATCCTTTCTCGTTGACCCCCTGTTGAACATTGCTCCTCTCGCCGATCCAAATTGCGCCATAATATTGATCACTGCCAGGATCGACCCAATAGAGATTATCCGTTGTGATATAATCATCGTTTCCGCCAAAAAAGACCTGATCTCCTTTAGATATGGTGAAAACTGAGCAGCGGTATAGTGGATCCTGATCATGCTTCATGATCAAAGGCAAAAAGAATAGCGCTATGGCAGACAGAGCTAGAAAAATACCATTTTTTGTTTGATTTCTCATAACCCTCCCTCGATTAATTAATACATTTTTTTCAAATGATTAAGCGAAACCTGTTAATCACCAAGTAATTCAGCGGGAATTATGAGAATAATAATGTTTTACGGCTATGGGCAGATTATCAGGTTCTTTGCATCAGAAAATAAGCTCTAAATCCATTATAGCGAGGAAACGATCTTATTTCAATATAAACCGATAATTGTATCTATATTTCAGCCGGCAACTCATCATTTTTTGGATGAGCTGAAAAATTGATAAGCGATACTGTTTCTAAATTCATCCATATCCACCGTCGTATTTCCCAGCCTCGCAGCTTCAGCAGCAAATCCCATCAGGTGGCTTTCAAGGGAATCCCTGGCGCTGGTCATAGGTGGTTTCCGACCCCGCATCGCCTGCACGAATTGCTGCATTAATCCAAAGTCCCCACCGCCGTGACCGGAGGTGCGGTCCACTTCGCTTAGGAATTGTAACTTCTTAACACGGCTGGTTTTATGGTCATGCATTTCGATCCATGCCTGGCTGTAGGAGAATTTACCCAGCAGGGTAGCACGAGATCCGTCCACCCGCAGTGTGCGCCCCTCCTGGTGGGAATGTCCTTGCATGGTGAGGGTGGCAGTGATCCCATCCGGGAATACCATGCTCACCACCTGGTGATCAACCACATTGTTATCACAGTGATAAACACAGCGTCCGTAAGGACCAGTTCGGAGGGCTTCCATAACTGCTTCATTGTTTTCAGGGTAGTCGGTGATTGTATTGCGCGGCCAACCGCTGTACTCGGTCAACACACGCAAGGGCGGGGCAATCACCCCAATCGTATTTGCAAACTTTGGCTGCTCCAATGTTAGCTTTCCAAACAGGCAGTAAAAGGGATTTCTTGACCGGGCAACTGCCTGCTTGATTGGGATGCTTTTCAAATAGATCTGCGGGGCGTAAAAAGGACAGGTTTCTGCCGCTGGACAGCCGTCAGTACAGCGAGCTGGCGCGCCCTCAGGCGCATTCTCAACCCTAAAATGGCGCAGGTTTCCAAATGAGCTGAGGTGGGTGCATTTTTCTCCTAAAAACCAGTAAAGCAGGTCCAGGTCATGGCAGCATTTCGCCACGATCATTGGTGCGCTGTTCATTGTATTGCGCCAGCTGCCGCGGACATAACTGTGTGCCATATGAAAATAAGAAACGTTTTCGGAATACGAAATATTGATGACCTGACCCAATACTCCGGAATGGATAATCTCATAAATCTTTTGAAAAAAATCCGTATAACGAAGTACATGGCAAATCATCAGCATCCTGCCCGTTTCTTCAGCAGTTTGGATGATGTGTGAAGTCTCGCTGAGAGTAGGCGCGATGGGTTTTTCCAACAGCATGTCATATCCAGCTTTCATTGCTGCAATAGCAGAATCGTGGTGCAGGTCATCCTGGGTGGCATTCAGGACTGCATCGGCAATCTTCCCTGCTTTAAGGGCATCTTCCCAGCTTTTGAATTGTTTTTCATCGGGTATTTTGTGCGCTTCTGCAAATTTTTCCCGCCGGATGGGGTTTGGTTCTGCCACAGCTGCAAATTGAATTTCATCTGGATGCTGAAGGCCATAAGGACCGTAAGAATTGGCACCCCGGTTCCCTGCGCCAAACAATAGGACCTGGATGGGTTTCGGCATAGCTCTCTCCTTTGATGTGCTGTTTCAGGTTAGGATTATATCATTGCGCCTTACTGATAATGATAGAATAAAGCTTAAAGAAAGGATAACGATGGCACCTGAATTCTTTGTACGGCTTGAAGATGCAGCTCTAAATGCCTGGCCTGCTCCTCGCCAGATGATCTACGACGGGTGGCTGTTGCGTTTTGCCCAGGGCTATACCAAACGTGCAAACTCGATCAATATCAGATTTGAATCACAACTGCCGTTCAAAGAAAAAATCCGGGTTTGTGAGGCGATTTATGCCAGTGAAAACCTGCCGCTGATTTTCAGACTGCCTGACCCCTTTGCTTCTCCAGAACTTAAACTGGCTTTAGCTGATGCAGGCTATCAAATTTTTGATCCAACCTTTGTCCTGGGACGGGAAATTGCGCGATGCGGGGCGTTTCCAAAAGAGATCAAAATGAATGATATGGACATTGAGGGATGGATTGAACTGCGGGCAAAGTTGACAGGAACACCCATAGAGCACTGGACTGTTCATCGCGAAATCTTGGAGGTGATCCTACCCAAGAAGACTCTCATGGGTATGGTCGTCAATGACCAGCCTGTTGCCTGCGGGATGGGTGTGTTAGAAGGGAATTTATTAGGTTATTTCAGCATTTATGTTGGTGAAAGATTTCGAAGGTGTGGCTATGGAAAAATGATGATGTGGGGTTTGACAAATTGGGGCGTAGACCGGGGCGGCCGTTTTGGTTATTTACAAGTGGAAGGGGATAATCAGCCTGCAATAACTTTGTATGAAAAAATGGGCTTTGAGACCTGCTATAAATATCTCTACAGCAAGAAGTTATAAAATTAATTAAACCTGGCGAAAAAACCAGACCAATAATTTATTTTTCATCGAACATCGACAGCCCGGGATAATCGATCAATGGCATTATCAATGTAATCTTCTCTCTCAATGATCACTTCTATTGCCCCTTGTGGGCAAACCTCCGCGCAAATCCCACACCCTCGACAGTCCTCGTTAATCACCGCTATTCCATCTTCCAGGGAAATCGCATNAATAAAACACACATCCTCTGTACAAGCCCCACAACCTGTACAATCCTCTGTTACCACAACNCGCACATAGGGCATCCGTTCGATCTTCTTTTGAAGTTTCGGCGCTAAGTGGGGTAAAAATCTGAAAAGGCAGCAGCATGGACAGCAGTTACAAATGGTCATCAACTTGGTGGAAGGCGTGGCACCCATCCAAACCGAATCAATTTTATCACGGCCAATCAAATGGATCAGTCCTGCTTCGCGAGCCTTTTGAACGTGGTTTAGAGCTGTTTCCCTGTCAACCAGTTGTCCCAATTTTGGGTTGATGTCCTGGACAGCTTCACCAAGAAAGATACAGCCGATATCATGGTCATAATCCTGGCAGTTAGCAGCAGAACGACAGATACATTCCTTCATCAGAAAAATGTATTTAGATTCATTGATAAAATGCTCAACAACGGTGGACGGCAAAACAATATTTTCAATATCATCAATTTTTTGGTTGATAACCACNNTGTCTTTTGGCAGGTAAAAAAGCGCATCCCCGGTGCGGTGACCGTTGAAAAGGGCACGTTCCATAACCTGACCGACGATCGGCCAGTTGGTCATCTTTGCCCCAATATTTCGAAGGCCAAAACTCCATTTTAACAAATCAACAAACCACATAGGACGTGCCATCAAAACTCCATCAAACACTATTTACCAATAAACACCTTATTGATAAACCCATTACTCTTATAATTTATTCGGCTTATGGGTCAATAAGACAGGGTTAATAAAAACACATCTACCTATTATATGTCAATATTTTGGTTTTACTACTACAATTAATTGAAAACATTAATTTCGACACATCAATCCCCCATACTGGCAGCTTAAAAATAAAAAGGTAAAATTGACATATGGTCATAAAGAAATTATTTTTACTTCTTTTCATATTTCTGAATCTGTCGCTATCATCCTGTCAAACCAAAAAAGATCAGGTGGGGATCCAGTCAGAATCGAACAAAGTTGGCGTTAGTGCGAAAAGTATCCCTGAAGAAAACCCGGAGGATCATGCTATGCCCGTCCAAGTCCTTCCAAATTCGACGCCATCTCCTGTCAGGGTGAAAGCGACTGTCTTTCAAGATTTACCCGAAGTCCCCATTTTGATGTATCACCGCTTTAACCCCAATTCCGGGGCACGATCTGAGCAATATAAAGTCACCCTCACTGACCTGGATGCACATATCGCGGCTTTATATGATGCTGGTTATTCCCTCGTTTCCCTTGAGGACTGGTTGAGGGGGGAAATTATTCTCCCGGATGGACGCAAGCCCCTGATCATTACCATTGATGACCTTTTTTATGCAGATCAAATCTCATTAGATCCCAATGGCGATCCTGCAACCTATTCTGGTATCGGCCGAATTTGGCAGTTTTTTCAGGAACATCCGGATTTTAATTTCCACCTGGCACTGTTCTATAATTTCGGGGATAAAGGGTTTGCAAACCGCTATGAAAACGGTGCTTTTTACATCGAACAGGGATGGGAAATGGACCGGGCAAAGGCAATAGCCTGGGGAATCCAAAATGGCGCAATTCCATATAACCATTTTTACAACCACCCCAACCTGAAGTACCTATCTCCGGAAGAAGTCCTCTGGCATCTTGAGGAAAACGAAGCAGCATTGGAAGAAGCACTCAACCTGGTTGGTGAGAGCGCGCTTATTGAAAATTTATCAAATATCCTGGCACTGCCGTATGTGGTCTGGCCGGAGACAGATGAAGGCAAACAGGTGCTTTACAACTACAGATCGCCTAATGGTGCACCTGTTTCAGCCATTCTTGAAGCAAACGATGGGGCAGATGTCAGGCCGTTACCCGCCCCATTTGCCGAAACATTTGATCCCCAGCATGTCAAACGATTAAATGCGGTCCAGGAGGCTGTCGATGCAATTGTTGTCGCTGCTGAGGAAATACCATCAGCACAATCCTGCGATTTAGGAGAATTACCTCCAGAGTTCTTATCCATACCATCCAAAATTAAACTGGCGATACTCCAACAAATCCGGCAAGGAAATTGCACCAGTGGTTACTACACTGTAGGACAATTTGCGTTTATTGCAGAGAAAAATAACGTCATTCAATTGTCACCATAAATTGAATAGTTTTAAGTAAAGGATAGCCCTATGTTTGTTTATCTCAGTAAACTACTACCGCTTCTAATCTATCCCCTGGGTTTAGCCGTAATACTCCTCATCCTGGCAATAGTGATTAAGTATCGTCAAGGACTTCAACGAGGACTGATTATCTTCGTGGTGATCCTGTTATGGGTGAGCAGCAACCGCTGGGTCAGTTATGCCCTGGCCCGCACCCTTGAATGGAAAAATTTACCGCCCGAGGGAACCCCACAGGCTGAAGTTATGGTGGTATTGGGCGGCGGTACTGAATCCGCTGATTCTCCCCGCCCCATGACAGAGATCAACAGCGCTGGTGATCGGGTTCTATATGCTGCTAAGCTCTACAAAGATGGCGCAGCGCCTAATATCCTTCTGAGCGGTGGTAATCTCGGTTTCAGCACCGGTCGGGGTGATACGCCGGCACAAGAAATGCAGGATCTTCTTGTTTTAACCGGAATTCCACAGGAGGTGATTTGGCTTCAAAGCGAGTCTCAGAACACCTACGAGGACGCCCTTTATTCATCAAGGATCTTAAGGGAAAACGGCTTTGAGGAGATCATTCTGATCACTTCTGCCATGCACATGCCCAGGGCTAAGGCATTATTTGAGGAACAGGGTA
>P_1C_Sed_1_UnCtyDRAFT_1000155_pt1 | contig 11891 bp, 13 predicted proteins | sample Pon1CUnioCityCA_6_FD_11282 | JGI IMG/M metagenome (IMG submission 11282) | reverse complement strand
TTTTCTGGCTCTTTACCAAAGAGAAACCCAAATTTGGATTCAGGCTGGTTTATGCTTATGCCGGCGCACCGGGTTGGTACATCACAAAGTGGCCTTATCTTATTATCGGCATTGCGCCGCTGATTGTTATCACAATTATTGGATTTGCAGTGATGTTAATCCTTCCAGAGGGGTGGATATTGCCTATCTTGTTATTCATTACAATTAACGCTGGCGGCGCAGCCGGTGATATTTACACCGTTTTCTGGTTGTTAACAAAACCTGAAGATATCCTGGTCCATGATTCTGGGGAACGGGTAAAAATTTTTGGGGATTAATATTTTTCTTATTGCATCTATTTGCCTGGATGCTATAATTAAGAGCCTCTATTGTTAGAGGTGGCATTTTATGCTAAAATGTCAGACCTGGAGGGATGGCCGAGTGGACTAAGGCGCCTGTCTTGAAAACAGGTGTGGGTTCACGCCCACCGTGGGTTCGAATCCCTCTCCCTCCGCCTGATAGGGGGGTATTATTAGAGAAATTGGGGAGGTGCCAGAGTGGTTGATTGGGGCCGCCTGCTAAGTGGTTGTTGGGTGTTAAGCTCAACCGAGGGTTCGAATCCCTCCCTCCCCGCTGAATAAAAAACTCGTGCTTTTACGGCACGAGTTTTTGCATGATAGCCAGTAGGTTTTATTTCTTCTGTTTATCCGAATTTGAGAGTTCAAGGACGGAGGCCTTCGGAAATATCCGGTACAGCGTCGGAATAGCTAACAGGTGAGAGCAGGGTGCAGGGGGCCAATATTGGTTCTTCTTCAGCGATATACAAAATATCTCTGTGTAGTTTTTCACCCTCTGTGATCCAACGACACTCTGGAATCTCATAAACCAAGACAAGGCTGTATGTGAGGGTTTCATGTCGCGAGGGAGTGCAGTCATTGCATTGATCAATCCAACCATAAACAATCGAATATTCTTCAGGTTGAATTATAGTGAAGGGTACCCACCGTGATGGCGTACTGTATTCCTCCACAGGAAATAATTGTTCGTAATGGATTAATCTTATGGGTCGACTACCCTCATTGGCGATTTTATAGTTATAGTCACAAAGAATATTGTTATCCGTTTCAAGATGATAATAAACTTCATTGAAATCATTCAGATTAATCTTTACATCCCGGATTGCGTTGCATTGTTCAATTGTCCATATTTCTACAAATTCCGAAGCATTATGATCTACAGCAATGGCTGTAGCTGTTGCATTTCTTTCGTTACTCCTCTCTGTTCTTGTCAATTGTGAGTGAAGTGTGGCGATGGTATCAATTTCATAATCCGGTGGATTGATTAACGGTCGAATATAGCAGGACATTGTGACGAATAAAGATAAAATTAATAGCAGAATTGTAAGCCCCCATTTTTGATTTCGATCCATGGTCACCTCTCAGTCAATTAATTATCCATATTTTACAAAATGTTTAAACAATATGTCAACAAATTATTGTAGGTGAAATTTTTTCTTTTTGAAGAATCAATTTATCCAAAGGGTTGATATTTTGGTTAAAAAATAATAGACTTATGGGGTGTTAGGTCAGTCTGATTAGTTTTCTATTAATTCATTTTTTTCAGCGGTTTAATTTTGGTCAGCCGCTTCGAATTCATTTCTTCAATAAAATAGAAAGAGCCTATGGGCATAAAGTCTACGACGAGTGCAAAATCAAATGGCGGTAAAGACAAATCTTCGATTGCACGTTTGATCCAGATTGGCAAAAACAAATCCTTTATTACTTCAAATGATATCCTTCAATTTTTTCCTGAAGCTGAAGAGGACATCAAGCAGCTGGAGTTGGTATTTGCTGCATTGATCAGCGCAGACATCCCTTATGTTGAGGATGCTGATCTATTGATCCAGCCTTCTGATGAAGAATTGGAAGAAGAAGAGCAAAAGGTAAAGAAGGAAAAAGCTGAAGAGGGCTACGAACCAACGACTGACGATCTTTCCAACATCGAAACCAATGACACGATTGGTTTATATTTCAAAGAAGTCAGCAGGGTTCCATTGTTAACAGCTGAAGAAGAGGTCTCCCTTGCCCAGCGGATCGAAAGCGGGAGGTTGGCTCGGGCGGAATTAGCCCGAGGCAATGTCTCAGAACGTCGACGGATTGAACTGCGGCGTCTGGTGGAGGATGGCTGGAGTGCCAGGGAGCATCTGATTACGGCTAATTCAAGATTGGTCATCAGCATTGCGAAAAAATATATGAACCGGGGCGTACCTTTTCTGGATTTGATCCAGGAAGGAAATATTGGCTTGATGCGTGCCACCAAAAAATTTGAATATCGCCGTGGGCACAAGTTCAGCACCTATGCCACCTGGTGGATCCGCCAGGCAATTTCCCGGGCAGTGGCTGACCAGGGCAGGACGATTCGAGTCCCCGTCCATATGGGCGATCAAATCAATAAGCTCTTACGCGTTCAACATGAATTAACACAAAAATTTGATCGAAAACCGAAGATAGAGGAATTAGCTGAAGCTCTAGAGGTGACACCCGAAAAAGTCGAGCATATGATGCGGGTCGCCAGACGCCCATTATCTTTGGAATTACCCACGGATGATGAGGGCGATTCAACATTAGGCGACTTCATTGAGGATGAGGAAATTCCTTTGCCTGACGATACCGCTACAACCAATTTATTGAAGGAAAACTTGCTGTCGGTACTTGATTCCTTGCCGTCAAGAGAGGTGCGCATCTTACAGCTGCGTTTTGGGCTTTTGGATGGACAATCCTACACCCTGGAAGAGGTTGGTCGTAAGATGGGTGTTACCCGGGAAAGGGTCCGACAAATTCAAGCCCAGGCGCTGTCTCGTTTACGCCATCCCGCGGTTAAAAGGCGTTTGAGGGATTATCTATCTTAGGAATAATAACAACCTTCATAAGATTATCCCCAAAAAACAGATGATTTTGAGCCGTTGATCAATTTGGTTGCAATTTTTACAAAAAAATATTATGCTTAATTTAAATTAGAAATTTTATACAGGTAACAACAATGATTACACAAACGCTCAATGAAAAGAAGATCAAAGGGGGAAGTGAGTTATCACCCATTGCCAGTTTGTTTAGAATTGGTCGTCATAAATCCTATGTTACCTACGAGGACATTTTACACTTTGTCCCCAACCCCGAAAATGACCTCGATTATGTTGACCGGATTTTTGCTTGTTTGATGAGCGCCGGGATCCCATTTGGCGAAGATAAGGATCATCTTGTGAACATCGAAGGTTTGGTGGACAAGCCAGACGAAAATATATAATATTTCTTTCGCCAGAACCATCTCATCAGGGATTCAGACTCATACCCTAAAAACAAAACAATTAGCACACGCCCCATTAATACTTAAAACACATTTCAGCCAAATTCTCGTTGATGAGTTCATGAACATTTCTCGCCTTTAATTAATCGATTGCTGCTGGTTTTTTCAGAACTACCTTTAAAATGTGATATTCATGGAAATTCCGTATTTAAAAGTAATTAGACTTTTTACCTGGAAAAATCTTGCCAACGAATTATTAACGAATTCCAACGGAATCCGAAGTAAAGCTCATCTTTCATCGTAGGAAAACAATTGAAGAGTTATGTTTAAATTAAATACAAGAATAAGATGTCAAAGGGTTATTTTTAATCAAATAGGTAGGAAAGAAAAAAGCGCATCATAGAAGAAAGGATTGATCATGAAATTTGATGATTTTACAGGAAAAGTTCAGAACAAAGCAAAACTAGCAACAAAAGATGAGGCGCTGAGCGCTATTCGTGCCACTTTGGAAACCTTAGCTGAACGGACAGCCGGTGATGAAGCAAAAAATCTGGCAGCCCAACTCCCGGAAGAGATCGGCCGTTTTCTCAAGGGCAGTCAAATTGTGGAACGCTTTTCTTTAGCAGATTTCTTTGACAGGGTTACAGAAAAAGAAGGTGTTGATAAACCCGTTGCTGTCTTTCATGCCAGGGCAGTGATAGATGTCCTCCAGGAAGCTGTTTCAGCGGGTGAAATTACAAACTTGCGCTCTCAACTTCCCGACGAGTGGGATCCATTGTTTGAAATGGGCGCGGAGGGCAACCTGTATATCAGCTGACAAATCCTCACAGTATTTGGATGATAATCTTGAGCGTCCTGCCCTCAATATTTACAACCATAAAGAAAAATCGCCTGGGATAGACGATTTTTTTAGTTTAATCAAAAATAAAATTTCAGCGGAGAGGGAGGGATTCGAACCCTCGGTAGCCCTGGGGGCTACAACGGTTTTCGAGACCGCCCCGATCGTCCACTCCGGCACCTCTCCACAAGCAGGCATGAATTATACTCGAAATGAAAGGGGGCGATAAGGCAATAATTAGAGCTCAAATGACTCCAACCGCTCAGGGAAATGAATGGGCGGCATGTTATCCAAACGATTCAATTTTTCCTTGAGTTTATAAGCTGCCTTTTCTTCCCCATGGATAAGGATGATCTCTCTTGCTGTATCAGCAACAGATTGAGCATATTCCACAAGAAGCCCCTGCCCGGCATGGGCAGACAGGCCATTGATTGTTTCAACCTGGGCTCGTCTATAATAGGTTTCACCAAAAATCCGAATTTCCCGTTCTCTATCCGCCAAACGACGACCAAGGGTATGGGGCGCCATCCATGAGACGATCAGGATTGTGTTCCGTTCATCATGGATATTATTCTTGACATGATGCAAGATGCGCCCAGCCTCCACCATCCCTGAGGCACTGATGATCACCATTGGGTCATCCCGGTGATTAAGGGCTTTAGATTCTTCAACGGAGTGGGTGTAGGTTAATTGGTCAAAATCCAGCGCAGGATGTTTATGACGTGAAATAAAATCCCAGGTTTCCTGGTCATAACACTCGGGATGCTGCCTGTAGATATCTGATGCAGAAACAGCCAGTGGGCTGTCAACAAAAACCGGCACCTTTGGTAATTTACCCGATGACATTAAGTCGTTCAGAAGATAAACCAGGGTTTGAGTGCGCCCAACAGAAAAAGCAGGGATAATGACCTTACCCCCACGTTTAAAAGTGCGCCCCACAACCTGTTCAAACTCATCAAAAGCATCTTTGATGTTGTCATGGGGTCGGTCGCCGTAGGTACATTCCATCATCAACACATCAACATTAAAACCTGATGGCATTACAGGATCACGAAGGAGGGGTTTATCAGGTCGACCGATATCCCCGGAGAACCACAGGCGAGTTTTCTTTCCATTCTCTTCTAAATCGAGCAGCACTGCTGCTGAACCAAGAATATGACCTGCATCAAAAAAACGTGCGGTAACCCCTTTTATCGGTTGAAATTCCTGCCCGTAAGTGATTTGACGAAAATGGGGGATTGTCCTGGTTGCATCCAGGATCGTGTAGAGGGGTTCAACAGGCGGCAGACCTTTTTTCTCCCGTTTCCTGTTGAGGTATTTGACATCATATTCATGAATGTGCCCGGAATCCTTTAACATAATATTTGCCAGGTCACGGGTAGCATCGGTGGCGTATATCCGGCCCTTATAGCCCTTTTTGACCAGGTTTGGAAGGTTGCCGCTGTGATCAATATGGGCATGGGATAGGATAACCGCGTCCAGGCTGGCAGGGTCAAAGTCGAAGTTGAGGTTGTACTCATAGGTCTTTTTTCGAGGCCCCTGGAATAAACCGCACTCCAGTAACAATCGTTTGCCATTAATCTCAATGAGGTATTTTGAGCCTGTAACGGTTTGTGCAGCACCATATATGGTGAGTTTCATCTAAAAATCTCTCCTCATTAAAGATTGCTCAAGATCTCATCCCCAAAGCATTTATAGCGATAGGGAACATCCTGCATATATTTAGCCAATTGGTTTTTGTCTTGAGGATTCCCCCGGGCAATGCGGTGAAGGACATCTTTTGGTAGGACGACATCAGATGGCACACCCATCTCCTGTCCAGTTTGCTTACGCCATTCCCGAAGTGCATTTATGCGATTAAGCACAGCCTCCTCCGGTCTTCCATTGCGAGGGCGGAATTCGGGCGGGGATTTTTCTCCCTCTTGAACGGCTTGAATAAGCCCCCTGCCATAACGTTGAACCAAACGCGGATTTAACGAGGATTTCCCAGCCAATGAATCCAGGTTGTCGAGGTGTTCTTCTGCAATCCGAACCAGGGCTTGATGACTCAGCACTTTAAATGGCGGGCGATCTTGCTTCTCAGCCTGGGATTCTCGATATTCATAAAGAGATTTTAGTACCGCTGCCTGCCTTGGGTTGAGATCGCGTGCCCCTCGCAACTTCCAAAAATCATCCTCACTTGATTCTGTCGTATCCTCAATATTTTGTGTTAGCCTTGAAAAATCCTCCCTGGCTAACGCCCATCGTCCACACTCACGCAATTCCTTTTGTAAGATCTCGGCCAGGTGAATCAGATAATGGCTGTCTAATCGAGCATATTCAAGCATCCCTGGTTTCAATGGACGCTGCCCCCAGTTTGCCCGCTGGAATTTCTTTTCTGCATGAATATTAAAATATCTTTCAAGGAGTGATCCCAGTCCTATCTTTTGATAACCGAGTGTACGGGCAGCGATCATCGTGTCAAAAAGAAAATTGAACTCAAATTCATAATCGCGATGCAAACAAATCAGGTCATATTCTGCTGCGTGAAACACCTTCATAATCTTTTCTGACGCAAAGATTGGGCCCAGTGGTGAGAGATCGGGGAGTACCAAGGCGTCAATCAGGATATCTTTTTTCTGTGTGGAGATTTGAATTAAGCAAACCTGTTCCTGGTAAGCATAAAGACTGTTAGATTCTGTATCAACTGCAAGGATTTCCTCTGCTGCCAGTTCTTTTGATATGTCATTTAGTTTTTGAGGTTGGTCTACCCAGACCAGTTCAGTATGTTTTAGTGAGTCAAGCATGTGTTGATTATAGCGTATTAAGAAAGTGAATGGTGAGTTGGGAGTAGGTTTTAGATAGCAATGCTATAATTATCAGTCCAGAAACCAAAGTGCCAACGATTAAGGAAAAACGAATGAGAGCTGTAATACAACGAGTCAGCCAGGGTTCAGTCATTGTGGATGAGGAGATTGTCGCAGAAATAGGCAAAGGCCTGGTCATATTATTGGGGATCGGTCCAGAAGACAACATGGGAATTGCAGAACAACTCGCAGATAAAATTTCCACCTTACGGATTTTTGAGGATCCAGAGGGAAAGATGAACCTTTCTATTCAGGATATTGGGGGAAAGGCAATTGTTGTATCACAATTTACACTTTATGCTGACACCAACAAGGGTAGGCGTCCGTCATTTATTGGCGCTGCAAAACCAGACCTTGCTGAACCCCTTGTTGAAGATTTTTCACGGATGCTTGTCGACAGGGGTGTTCCAACCCAAACAGGGATATTTGGCGCACATATGAAAGTGTCACTGGTCAACAATGGCCCAGTGACAATCATTATGGAATATTAGAATACTCCAATTGTTTATTTGAATTGAGATTAAAAACAAGCTCTCATTTTTTACGCAAAGGGAGCTTGTTCAGTTATTCCAGTATTATTTACTTTCATCAGCCAATCGGGCAGCCCGGAGGGTGTTGCGAAGCAGCATTGCGATGGTCATTGGTCCAACGCCGCCCGGCACAGGCGTAATTGCGCCTGCAACCTCTACCGCCTCGTCAAATGCAACATCACCAACCAAACGGTAACCCCGCTTTCGTGACTCATCCTCAACACGGTTCACCCCAACATCGATGACTGTCGCGCCGGGTTTGATCCAGTCACCCCGTACGTATTCCGCTGCGCCAACAGCGGCTACAAGGATATCCGCTTCACGGGTTATCCCTGGAATGTCCTTTGTATGAGAGTGGCAAATTGTCACCGTGCTATTGGCTTTAACCAGCAGTAAACTGACTGGCATACCAACAATATTCGATCGACCCAGAACCACTGCGTTTGCGCCATCTAATTGAGCGCCGCTTTCCTCCAACAAATACATGATCCCTGATGGGGTGGCAGGGATGAACAGGGGTTCTCTTCCTTTTTGAGCCAGTCGCCCAATATTAATGGGATGGAAACCGTCAACATCTTTCTGAAGTTTGATCGTGTTTAGTACACTTTCTTCATCCAGTCCTGCAGGTAATGGTAATTGCACCAGTATCCCATGAATTTTAGGATCTTCATTCAATTTTTTTATCAGTGCTTCTACCTTTTCCTGGGAAGCGTCGGCGGGTAGTTCATGACCAACAGACAAAATCCCTGCTTCCTGGCAAGCTTTATGCTTCATTCGCACATAAACTTTTGATGCAGGATTGTTTCCTACAATAACCGTTGCCAATCCAGGCGCAGAAAGACCCTGGGAGATTCGTTCCTTAACATTCTGCTTCACTTCTTCTCTTAATGCTTCAGCGATGGCTTTCCCATCAATAATTTTTGCGCCCATTAATCCTCCAAAAACAATTCTTCTTTTTCATGGATTATACCTGAAACCGGCATTATAATTCTGGTATGGCGCAGAAAACACAAACAACAATGGTGGTTGGCATCTCAGGTGGAACGGGTTCTGGCAAAACGACTTTAGCCGGGTTGATATTGGATGAAATTGGCAGAGAAAAGATCGCCTATTTACCACACGATGCCTATTATCGAGATCAAAAACATCTTCCCCTGGAGAAAAGGGCAAAGGTCAACTATGACCATCCAGACTCCCTCGAAACGGAACTGTTGATNGAGCATATTGAACAGCTCAAATCCGATCAGGCAATTGAAATGCCCCAATATGATTTCACGATCCACAACCGAAAAGAAGAAACCCTGACAATAAAACCAAAACGTATCATCCTGGTTGAGGGAATACTGATCTTTGTTGAGAAGGCACTCCGAAACCTTTTTGATATGAAAATTTATGTGGATACCGACGCCGATATTCGCTTTATCCGCCGGCTTACAAGAGATGTTACGGAGCGCGGCCGGACGGTACAATCTGTTATTAACCAGTACTTAAGCACCGTTCGACCCATGCACCTTGAGTTTGTGGAAAATTCAAAACGTTACGCTGATATCATTGTGCCAGAGGGCGGAATGAATGCCGTTGCCCTGGAAATGGTCATCGCAAGGTTACAATCCCTTCTCACCAGGGAGTCAGAAATTGTACAAGGAGAATAATCGTCCCGAAGAGCAAGAAATTGAGGACGATTTACTGGGAAAAAAGAAAATTTCTAAGCGAACACTGAATATCATCCGGGTGTTAGTTTTAATTGGGGTGATAACCCTGACAATTATTCTGGTTATCAATCGTGAGAAAATCCAGTCTTTAAAAAACTATGGTTACCCTGGAATTTTCCTTTTCTCAATACTGGCGAATGCCACAATTTTTGTCCCAGTGCCCGGAGTGATATTCACATCAGCGATGGGGGCTGTATTCAATCCATTATTTGTGTCAATTGCCGCTGGCGCGGGCGCTGCTCTGGGTGAACTGTCCGGTTATTTGGCGGGATTTAGCGGCCAGGCAGTTGTTGAGGGTTCTGAACGATATCAACGCGTTGTTCGATGGATGGAAAAATATGGGGATATTACCGTACTCGTTCTTGCATTTATTCCAAATCCCTTGTTTGACCTGGCAGGTATCATTGCCGGCATACTAAAAATGCCAATCTGGAAATTTTTAATTTATTGCGTCATCGGGAAAATTTTAAAGATGATGATGTTCGCTTATTCTGGATATTGGTTGATCAATTTTATTGATGACATATTTTAATATNATCTACTCGATCGTAACTTAATTAAATAAATTCAGATCTAGAAAGGATGGTGGCAAGAAAATGAAAAACAGGGCTATTGATCGTTTCATTGAATCACATTTGGATGAAAGCCTGGGGGAATTATCCAAANTGTGTGCGCAACCCAGTATTGCAGCACAAAATTTTGGCATCGAAAAATGTGCTGAGATGGTGGCAGAATCATTAAAAGCACGTGGATTTGATGTACAGATCTTACCAACTGGCGGTTCACCATTGGTGTTTGGTGAACGTAAGGGAAAGAATGATGCTACCCTGATTGTCTACGATCATTACGATGTGCAGCCACCGGAACCCCTCGAGTTATGGGAAACACCACCTTTTGAACCGACAGTTCGAAATGGCAGGCTTTATGGTAGAGGTGTGGCAGATAATAAGGGAAATCTCACTGAACGCCTGCTCGCTATTGACGCCATCCTCGAAACTGAGGGAGAACTGCCCTGCAATGTAAAGTTTATTGTGGAGGGCGAGGAGGAAATCGGCAGTCCCCATTTGGAGCCTGTGATTGAGAGTAATAAGGAACAATTTGCTGGGGATGTATGTGTATGGGAAATCGGCGGGGTGGACCATACAGACACCCCCATTCAAATGCTTGGCTTACGGGGATTATGTTATGTTGAACTTCGATCAAAAACAGCAAACCAGGATGTTCATTCCGGTACCGGCGGTTCAATTTTTCCAAACGCTGCCTGGCGTCTGGTTTGGGCTTTGAGCATTCTGAAGGATGAAGACGAGAACATCCTCTTGCCGGGCTTTTATGAAGATGTTCTCAATCCCTCACCCCGGGAGAAAGAACTCGTAGCACAACAACCAGAAATGATCCCTTTCTACAAGGAGAAATATGGCATCGACCACTTCCTAAAAGGTATCAATAATGAGACGGAACTGGCTATCGAAGCAGTTTTTCGACCGACATGCACCATCTGCGGACTGACAGCGGGCTACCAGGGGGAAGGTGCCAAGACCGTACTCCCAGCCGAAGCAAGCGCAAAGATCGATTTCAGATTGGTGCCAAACCAGACAGCGAAAAATGTGGTAGGCCAGCTACGTAAACATCTGGACAACCATGGGTTTGAGGATATCGAGGTCATCCACCTGGGCTGTAATCCCCCCTCAAAAACCGACCCGGATCACCCGGCGGTCAAGCTTGCTGTCAAAGCGGCTGAGGATGTCTATCAAAAACCAACAAGATTAATACCGATGATCGGTGGATCTGGTCCGAACTATATCTTCCAGAAATATTTGGGCGTTCCGATTATTTCATCGGGCGCAGGTGATGCTGACAGCCAGGCACATGCCCCCAACGAATCGATCAGCCTGGATTTGTATCTGAAAGGTGCCAAGCATTTCGCCCGGATAGTCAAATTGATGGGTGAGTATTAATAAATCATTGTGAAAGAGATCTTATCTCCGGGTCAAAGACGTTCTATACGAATACCGGGCTTTGATTATGCTGATAAAGATTCGTATTTTGTAACAATAGTCAGTTACAAAAGATTGAACCTTTTTGGTGATATTAGAAATGGCATTGTCATTTTGAACCAAATGGGTAAAGTAGTTACTGATACCTGGCTTGATATTCCTATACATTTTCCAAAGGTTTCAAATGAGGTTTTTATTGTAATGCCAAATCATGTACATGGGATATTAACGATCTCAAACGACACAGTAGGGGCGACTCATGAGTCGCCCCTACTGCAGAGACAGGCTAAAGGTCCACCACCGGGTTCTTTAGGAGCTACTATTGAATCATTTAAATCGAGTGTGATGAGAAAAATTCATCAATCTTGGATAAGTTCTCCTGAAAAAATCTGGCAGCGAAATTACTACGAACATATCATACGAGATGAGGAAGATTATCAAAATAAAGTTGAATATATCCTAACCAACCCCATAAACTGGGAAATTGATAAAGAATATTCACCTTCGTAAGATAGATGAATCGGAAATAATTAGCAAGCAACGAAAAATTATTATGTTAAATTTTGAGATGTAATATAATAGGGCAGTTTCAAGCAAGAAAAACCTGAACAAAACTGAGATTTGGACAAAAATGGCCTCTATTACAAAAAAAATTAACACAAAATCAGTGATCGACTGGATTATACGCC
>P_1C_Sed_1_UnCtyDRAFT_1000154_pt1 | contig 11927 bp, 7 predicted proteins | sample Pon1CUnioCityCA_6_FD_11282 | JGI IMG/M metagenome (IMG submission 11282) | reverse complement strand
CACTAATGCCCGTTACCTTGACGAACTGCCAGAGCCGGTCAGCCTGGTAACCATTGATGCCTCCTTCATATCCTTAGCGCTGCTTCTGCCAGCGGTCAAAGGTTGGTTTGATGGTGAAATTGGACAGGTTATTGCCTTAATCAAACCGCAATTTGAAGCTGGCCGGAAGGAAGCAGCTAAACACGCCGGTGTTATCAAGGATGAAGAAGTCCATCAGAAGGTGATTGAGGAAACCCTTTCAAATGCCCTGGCCCTGGGTTTTATGCCTATCGGCTTAATACCATCCCCTATCAAGGGGCCAAAAGGCAACATTGAATTCTTGGTCGATTTATGTTTGGGTTCCGAAAATAAAGGTGGTGATATAAAGGAAATGGTTGTTGGAGCTCTTAAAAAGGCGCCTGAATAAACCATAAGTTTTTATATTTTTTTCAACATCTATTCTATCTTTGGTGTTTCAACGCCGAAATTTTTGATGATTGGGTTGAATTCTTCGGTCAGGGTATGGCTGTCCAACCCCATCTCCTTTAAAGAATATTTATGGTTGCTGGTGAATTGCTTTGCTTTTTCTGTTTCTTCGATGAGAATTTGCTGATATTCAGGTGTCATCTCAATCCCAAAACGCTCGTAAATACTTTCAATGACTGCTTTTGGATTTCTTACCAGATCTTTGAACCTGACCATGACATATTGATCAGGNGGNAGGGTNTTTANNTANTGNTGCGGATAAATGTACCAGTGTTTTGCCTGTTCTCGCATCACATCTTGGGCTGGTTGAGGGTATTCTCCTTCTGGTTCGCCATAGGTTTTCCAATGGTTGGAAAACATGGAAACGGAGGAGGGAACCACACGTAGAGGGGATCTGACCAGGTTTATAAATTTTGCATCAGGAAATTTTTTATGGAGTGTTTTCACTTTGGGTGAATAGGTTGGGTTTTTTGAAATATACCTTTTTCCATTATTCGCGTAGATATGACGTTGAAGCACTTCCTTATAGTAGGTCATATCCAAATCTTTTTGCTCCTCGGGAACTTCTTCATCGTAATAAATATACTGCCGGACCAGGTTTGGGAAGGGGAAAAAGGCGAAGAGGTTATATGTGGACCATGTGTGAAGAAATACCTGTCCGTCTTCCTCGATTTTATTCAACCCGGTGGGGTGCATATAAGAATATTCTCTTAAGGCTTTTTCAAATTTGTTGATGATTTTTTGTATTGGATTTCCAATCAGCCGGTTGATTTTCATGATCCAATGCACAAATTTTCGTTGCGTGATAGATGGCGCAATGTAAATTTCCCAGGATTTCATACCGGTAAATCGTTCATCTTTAGCAAGTAAGCGATGTAAAAGTGTTGTTCCTGATCGAAAATTCCCGACTATAAAAACCGGCTTCTCTACTTCCTGCTCTTGATGATTTGGATAAAAAAGCATGTCCAGGCCGTAAGCCAGGCGAATGCTGAAATGCCAGAGTGGGTAGAGTATAAAGATGAATAGCAGAACAAAAAAACGTTTAGGTGTTAATCGACCGGGTGTCCCCTCAGCTCTGAAAAAGCTATACCAGAATGTTTTCAAATAAAGTTTGATATTTAATTTCATAAAGTATTGTCATCTGTTGTCTGTAATTTAGCCATTTGTAATGGTACCAGATTATGTCTGATTCTGTAGGAGAGGGTATAACCTTTAGCTTTTAGGCATTTGATAAAAATTTTTACCAGGCTGGGACAGCCTCACTGGTATAATTTATGAAATTGCTGGACCATTAAAATATGAAAAACCAATCGTTTTTGATTTGGCAATTAATTAAACCTTTGATTAAGGTTATACTCATTTGTTATGAAAAGTTTGGTGAGAAATTTTTGCATTATTGCCCATGTGGACCACGGGAAATCTACCCTGGCAGATCGTATGCTTCAGATGACCGGCACGATCTCTGATCGTGATATGACAGAGCAGGTTCTTGACAGTATGGATCTGGAACGTGAAAAGGGCGTCACGATTAAGGCTTCCGCAGTCCGAATGAATTATAAGGCTGATGATGACAATAATTATGAATTTAATTTAATAGATACCCCCGGTCATGTGGATTTTAATTACGAGGTCAGCAGGGCTTTAGAGGCTTGTGAAGGTGCACTCCTGGTGGTGGATGCTGCGCAGGGAATCGAAGCTCAGACACTGGCGAATTTATACCTTGCATTGGAGGCAAATCTCACCATTATTCCTGTGATCAATAAAATTGATCTCCCTTCAGCTCAGGCAGAAGAAGTAATGGAAGATTTGCACAATCTTCTTGGCACACCAACAGAACAAATCCTTCAAATCTCTGCGAAACAAGGCACGAATGTCCACCAGGTGCTTCAGGCAATTGTGGATTTTATCCCACCGCCCAGAGGAGATGATGACAAACCCCTTGAGGCGTTGATTTTTGACTCACATTATGACTCCTATAAGGGAGTGGTCGCCTACGTGCGGGTGTTTAACGGCATGATCCAAAGGGATGATCAGCTTTTGATGATGTCCACCAGGGTTAAAACTTCCCCGGTGGAAATTGGGATTTTCGCCCCAAATTTGACCCCTGTTGATTATTTGAGTTCCGGCGAAGTTGGCTATATTGCCACGGGGTTGAAAACGGTCTCTGAATGCAGGGTTGGCGATACCATTACCTATGCAAAAGAGGGAGTCGGCAAACCCCTGCCCGGTTATCGACAGGCAAAGCCAATGGTTTTTGCCGGCGTTTACCCNACTGAGGGTGAAGATTATGCGGATTTGCGAGAAGCATTGGAAAAACTTCAATTAAATGATGCCGCGCTCAACTTTGAACCGGAAACGTCAGAAGCATTGAACTTCGGGTTCAGGGTTGGATTTTTGGGTTTGTTTCACATGGAGATCATCCAGGAGCGTTTGGAACGCGAATATGATATGGATGTGGTCTTCACCGCACCTTCTGTTGAATACCAGGTCAGGTTAAATGATGGGGAAATTGTTACGATTTCATCCCCTGCACAGCTGCCGGACGAAAATGAGATCGATAGAATTTTAGAACCCTGGATGGAATTGACGATATTTACGCCCACAGATTATTACGGTGTGGTCATGGAACTGGTTACCAAAAAACGTGGGATCTTCATTTCCCAGGAATATCCATCGCCAACCCGTGTTCAAATTGTTTTTGAGATACCCTTATCAGAATTGATCATCGATTTCTTTGATCAGCTCAAATCCGGGACACGAGGATATGCTTCCATGGATTATCAATTCCTGGAGTATCGGCCGGAAAACCTGGTCAAAGTGGAAATCCTGGTCAATGGCGAATCCGTTGATGCCCTGACGGCAATTGTTCACAAAGACGATGCCTATCACAAAGGACAGGCGCTGGTATCCCGACTGAAAGACTTAATCCCAAGGCAGCTATTCACCATTCCCGTGCAGGCATATTCCCAGGGACGGGTGATTTCTCGGGCAAATGTCAAAGCTTTACGGAAAGATGTTTTATCGAAATGTTACGGTGGCGACATCACCCGAAAGAAGAAGCTCCTCGAAAAACAGAAAAAGGGAAAACGTCGGATGAAAATGGTGGGGAATGTTGAGATCCCACAGGAGGCCTTTATGGCTATCCTGCGCCTGGACAAATAAAAAATGAGCCGTAATTATTTAAAATCCTTGAAGACTATTGCAAGCTGGGGGATTCCCATTATTATCAGCGGGTTGGCATTTTGGCTAATTTTGCGTGACATTGACATTTCCCAATTTGTGGAAAGTATTGTAAAAGTCGGGTTTAAACCTTTGATCCGGGCTTCATTGCTGTATTTTGCTAGCTTTTTATTCCGGGTAGGAAGCTGGTACATATTGCTGCGAAGAAAAGTTTCCTACAAAGATGCCTTTTACACCATGAACGCAGGTTACTTATTAAACAATGTATTTCCATTCAGGCTGGGTGAAGTTGGACGTGCCCTGCTTCTGGCAGATCCCAAAGGTCCTTCTGCCTTAGAGGCATTTTCCAGTGTGATTGTTGAACGCGTTTTTGATGTCTTCTTATCCGCTGTGTTTGTTTTCATGATGCTCCCGAGAATCATTGCCGGGGATTACAACCAAAATTTGGCATTAATTATTTTTATTCTGGCAGTCATTGGGATGGTGATTTTGTATTTGACAGCAAGATTTCGTCTGGTCATCCTTGGGTGGCTGACAAGATGGGGTGAACGGGCAGCTTTTGTGAAAAATTGGGTACGGCCAAAGGCTGCACAATTACTTGAGGGATTTTCTGTGTTGGAAAATCCAAAATCATTCATATTAGCATTTGGCAGCTTGTTAATCAGCTGGATTTTTGCTTTTGCCCAGAACTATATCATATTTCAGGCTCTTTATCCCAATCCGCCTTTTTGGTGGATGGTCTTTGTGTTAAGTGTTGGGGCATTTGGGATTGCGCTGCCTTCAGCACCGGCGGGATTGGGCGTCTTTGAGGGTGCAATGGTCGCCGCATTTGCTTTGTTAGGGGTTGGTGGCGAAGTTGCCTTTGCCCATGCCGTTATCATCCATGCGATGAGTTTTGTTTACAATAACATTCTTGGATTAATCGGTTTGCGTTTGCGCGGAGAAGCTCTGGCAAGTTTATATCAACGTGCAGTACGACGACCACCTGATGTGAAGAGTGAAGCATAATCAAAATGCGGATTTTAATTATTCTGACTTATTACAAACCTTACAAATCCGGTTTGACTATATATGCACAGAGACAAGCCGAGGCATTGGCTGAACTAGGTCATGAGGTTAGCGTGTTAACTTCACAATTTGATCGGAATTTGCCAGCATCAGAATTTGACAATGGGGTAAAGATCCACCGCCTTCCGGTGGCCTTTCGCTTATCAAAAGGTGTGGTCATGCCCCAAATGCCCTTCAAGGCCTGGAAATTGATCAGCCAATCCGATATTGTCAATTGTCATCTGCCGCAGGCTGATGCTGCTGCTGCAGGGTTATTGGCAAAACTCCAAAGAAAGCCCCTGGTTTCGACCTATCATTGTGATATTGAAATGCCAGAGGGAATAATAAATAAATTGGCTGGATGGGGTGCTAGACTTGCAAATTATATTTGTGCCAGGTTGTCAGATGCCGTTGTGCATAACACAAGGGATTTTGCAGAGCATTCTGAATTTTTATCAAATTTCCTGGATAAATTGACAGTCATCAACCCACCCATCGTGGTTGAAGAGATTTCATCAGAGGAAATTGATCAATTCCTTACGAAATATCAAATTGATCCTGGTAAAAAGATTATAGGGATGGTTGCTCGTTTAGCCAGTGAAAAGGGTGTGGAATACCTGGTGGAAGCAATGCCTAAAATTCTCAAGTCTTTTGAGGATGCCCAGGTTGTTTTTGTTGGAAACTATCAGGATGTGATTGGTGAAGGGGCTTATAAAGAAAAGATTATGCCGATGATCGAGCTTTTGGGGGATCATTGGAAATTCCTTGGAATCGTCTCGGAAACTGAAAAAACCGCCTTTTATAAAATTTGTGATGTGTTGGTGCTGCCATCTATCAACAGCACTGAGTCATTTGGGATGGTCCAGGTCGAAGGGATGATCTGCGGTGCGCCGGTCGTCACCACCGATCTGCCAGGGGTCCGTCAGCCGGTGAAGTCGACCGGAATCGGAAAAATTGTTCGGATTAAAAATTCTCAGGCTTTGGCTGAGGGGATAATCCAGGTCCTGGATTCTTCGTATGTTGTCCCTGAAGGAACAGCCATTTCCCTTAAGGAAGAATATTCACCAAAGCGTGTTGCCAGATCTTATGAATCGCTCTATGAAAACCTGCTGGGGAAAAATGGATAAAAATCAGTTAGACAAAATTCTCTGGCGCCACATTTCCAGTTTGCCCTATTTTCGGGCTATGCTGCGTGCCGTGGAGGACCGCTTTTACCAAGATATAGAACTGCCTGAACCCGTTTTTGATTTGGGTTCCGGCGATGGTCATTTTGCTTCTGTCGCATTTGGGAATAGGCTGGCAGTAGGGCTAGATCCCTGGGTGTCACCGACCCTTGAAGCAAAAGATCGTGATGCTTATCGTTTGTTAGTTCTGGGGGAAGGTGCCCATATTCCTTTTCCTCCTGGTTCTTTTGGCTCTGTTATCAGCACCTCTGTATTGGAGCACATCCCTGATCTTGACCCTGTCCTGACAGAGGCTGCCCGTATTATAGAACCCGGTGGGAAATTTGTGTTTTGTGTCCCCAACCAGCGCTTTCCTGAATTGTTATGGGGACGGCGGATCCTCAATAAAGTGGGTCTTCCTAAATTAGGTTCAAAATACAGCCGGCTTTTCAATAAAATCGCCCGTCACGCGCATACGGATTCCCCAAGCGTGTGGAAGGAAAGGTTGACCAGGGCAGGATTTGAGCTGGTTGAGACCTGGGATTATTTCCCTCCAGAAGCCCTGGCAGTATTGGAGTGGGGTCATCCCCTGGGGTTACCAGCGCTGCTCTCGAAGAAGTTATTTGGGCGCTGGATTTTGGTGCCAACGCGCTGGAATTTAGCGATCCCATGGCAGTTGACCAGGAAATACCTGGATGACCCAAAATCTGAGCAGGGTGTGTGTTCCTTTTTTATTGCCCGGAGAATGCCATGAGAATTCTCCGTGGATTGATTTATTATATTGGTTCTCTTTTCAGGATCATATTCTATTTTAAGCGCTGGCCTTCGGTTCTTTATTCATTGTTTTGCCCGGATAAAAAGAAGACAAAAATCGTTGGTTTACGTCGACCTCTTCTGGAATTTATCAGCCGGGGAGGGATGGATATTTGGTCGATTAAAGAGACACTTTTGGACAGCTTCTATACTCGTTACGGTGTCCAGATCAAGGACGGTTGGCATGTCCTTGATGTTGGGGCAGGAATTGGTGATTTTAGTCTGCAGGCAGCTTATGGAAATCCAAACACGAAGGTTTATGCCTATGAACCCTTTCCGGAATCCTATCAATTACTGTACAAAAACATAAAACTGAATGGATTTGACAACATTCAACCGGTCAATGCTGCTTTGTGGGGTACCGAGGGCACATTGAAATTGGATACATCCAACGGCGAGCCGCTGCAGATCATAAGCCTGGATTCCCGTGATGAAAAAGATATCCAAGGGGTCGTGGAAGTTAATGCGATCTCCATGGGAGGGGTTTTCTATCAGCTTGGAATTGAAAATTTTGACATTGTTAAACTCGATTGCGAAGGCGCGGAATATGAGATATTGATGAATACCTCTGCAGCGATTTTCAAAAAAATTGACCGAATTATCATGGAATACCACGACATTGATGAAAATTATCATCATCAGAAATTGGCATCATTCTTGAAAGAAATGGGTTACCAAGTCTTTTGTTATGATAATTTTGTTCATCAGGACATTGGTTATCTGTATGCTCAGCGGCAGTCAATCTGACGGTGGGTTGTCAGACCATCAAGCCTGAAGTATTATTTCCAAAGTGGAAATTAACGATTAAAGTATAAAAATTTAGTTATTACACCCGGGTTTTTATGGCAAACCAACACGAACCGGATAATCTAGATGAAATGAGCGTTTGGGATTTTTTAATTGATTGGATAAAATCCCGGGCGAATATTCAGTCTACAGCAGTGAATAATGAAACCGTTATGGAAGATATCATTGTATTGGGTTTTCCATGGTTCTCTTTTGCTGCGGTTATTTTGGCATTAATCGCCCAATTTACATTAGAACCATCCATCGGACGCAGCCCCTGGTTAGGTTTAATTATCTATGCAGCTGCAGGGGGATGTCTTATTGCTGCGGTTCTGCGCAATGAATGGCATCTGCCAGAGCTCAAGCCAGATCACGAAACGGCAATGTCCATCTCTCTTCGAATGGATTTCTTCTTAATCGGCATTTTTTTAGCTGCGTTTGCCTTTTTGATGTTTGGGAGCGGCAGTTTTGGATTGTTCAATACTGCCTTATGGGTGCTATCTCTCATTTTGGTTTTTCTTTCTATCCAGGGAAAAGCAGGGCACAAACGCCTTAATTTAAGGGCTTGCTGGGGAAAATTTTTAAGTGAGGGCTGGCAATTTCGCATTTCACGTTGGACGGTGATTGTATTGGCGGTGGTTGCCGTTATCCTGTTCTTTAATTTTTTTCGTCTGGATTCTGTCCCACCAGAGATGGTCTCAGATCAGGCAGAGAAATTACTGGATATTAATGATATTTTAAATGGACGAAGGTCTGTTTATTTTCCACGCAATACAGGCAGGGAACCCCTTCATTTTTACTTGACAGCAGCATATATGAGCATCTTCAACCTGGAGGTTTCCTTTTTAAATCTTAAGGTTGTTGCGGTCTTTGCAAATTTATTAACCCTGTTTTTCATTTACTTGCTTGGGAAAGAAGTGGGAAATAAATGGGTTGGCCTGGCTTCGGTATTATTCGCAGGGATTGCTTATTGGCCGTTGTTGTTCACAAGGCTTGCTTTGAGGATCCCTTACTATCCTTTATTTGTCGCTCCGGTGATGTATTTTATGATCAGGGGATTCCGCCGTCAAAATATCACTGATATCTTCCTGACGGGTTTATTCCTTGGGTTGGGTTTACATGGGTATACGCCATTCAGAATTGTGCCGATCTTTGTGGTTTTGGGGGCCATCATTTACATTTTTCACAAACCCGGAAAAGACAAAAGGTTGGAAACAGTTTTTGGATTGGCCTTAATTACCCTGGTTTCCGTCATCGTTTTTATTCCACTATTCCGATACTGGTTGGCAAACCCGGATATGTTTGGTTATCGGGCTTTTTCCAGGTTGACACCAATAGAGACGGGATTTCAGAAATCCCCTCTCTTGATCTTCTTCGAAAATTTTTGGAAGGCAAGCGTGATGTTTTTCTGGGACAATGGTGTGATTTGGGCCCATTCTATCCCTGGACGACCAGCTTTGGAAGTTGTCTCTGCCTCCTTTTATTTTATTGGGATTGTGAGTTTATTAATTCGATATTTGCGAAAGCGTCAATGGATCGATTTGGTGTTGTTGATTTCCATCCCAATGTTGATGATGCCTTCCATTTTATCCTTAGCTTATCCGGGTGAAAATCCAAGTCTTAACAGGACAGCAGGTGCAGTGGTGCCGGTGTTTGTCATCATTGGTTTGGCTTTCGTTTCATTTATTCGAACCCTTCGTGTGCGATTGGCAGGAAAAATTCGAAAACTAATTCCCATTTCAATTCTGGCAATCCTGCTGCTGTGGTCAGGCTTGAATAATTTTGACCTTGTATTCAACCAGTATTACAGTATCTACAGGGCTTCCAGCTGGAATACATCTGAAATTGGTGAGATAGCCAGATTTTTTATACAATCCGTCGGATCATCGGAAACCACTTATGTCGTGGGCTATCCTCATTGGATAGACTCAAGATTGGTGGCGATCAATGCTGGTCAGACCGGTCTTGATTTTGCGATTTTTCCAGAGGAGATCCCTGAAACTGCGGCTGACCCGAGATCAAAAATGTTTTTTGTTAATATCAACGACGCTGAGAGCATCAATTTGCTCCAATCGATATATTCTCAAGGTGTGCTTTGGGAGCATGACTCAAAGGTTGAAAATAAAGATTTTATGATTTTCTTTGTTCCACCTATAGCTGGTGCTGGTGCTGATGGAAGCTAAATCTATGAAAGACTCCCTGAATAAAAATCAGCAGTGGGTAAATTTTTTACTCGCTGTGCTTTTGATCCTGACGATTACCGCTGGGGCGTATTTACGACTGGTTGGGATCAACTGGGACGAGGATCAACACATGCACCCGGATGAGCGGTTCTTAAGCCTGGTGCAAACGGCTATTTCACCGGTCAGCAGCCCATCTGAATATTTCAACACAGAAACTTCCAGCCTGAACCCTGCTAATCGAGGCCACACCTTCTTTGTTTATGGCACCCTGCCTATATTCATTATCCGTTATATTGGGGAGGCCTTAGGGCAAACTGACTATCACAGTATTACTATTGTTGGTAGAGCTGTTTCTGCAAGTTTTGATCTTCTTACAATTCTTCTGGTTTATGCTATTGGGAAGAAATTGTATCAACGTTGGGTGGGTCTATTAGGCGCAGCTTTATATACTTTTTCAGTCCTGCCGATCCAGCTTTCCCATTATATGACCGTTGACACGATCACAAATACTTTTGCATTCCTGGCAATTCTTGGTGCAGTGTGGGCGCTAAAAAGGGAAAATACTGGTGCCGGCGATGAGAAAAAAGAATCAGAAAAAAGTGACAATAGCAAAGAAGTCAAAGAGGGAAACGCAAGTGGTTTTGTGCGTCTGATCCATGATCTTGCGCCGTATATTCTTTTTGGCGTTGCGCTGGGTGCGGCAACAGCTTCCAAGATCAATGCTGTAGTTATTGCGGTTGTTTTACCCTTGGTGGAGCTTATCCGCTACCTCCGAATGGATAATAAAGTTCGTGATGATGAAATCATTCTGATCATTCGAAATTTATCCGTCGCTGCTATTTTGAGTTTTCTTGTTTTTCGGGTTGGTCAGCCTTATGCATTCAACGGCCCTGGCTTTTTCAATATGGGGATTAATCAGAATTGGTGGCAAAGCATCCAAAATTTGAGGGCACAGGCTTCTGGTGAAGTGGACTTTCCACCTGCACTGCAGTGGGCTCGACGACCAATCACCTTCTCATGGAAAAATATGGTCGCCTGGGGGTTGGGATGGCCCTTGGGAATATTTGCCTCTCTGTCTTTCCTTGGGATGGGTTGGGCTGTCCTGCGGAAGAAGAATTGGGGCGATCACTTACCTTTATGGGCTTATACCGGGATGTATTTTGTTTGGCAGTCTTTCTCCTGGGTTCGTTCCATGCGCTACCAAATGTTGATCTACCCGGCAGTTTCGATCATTGCTGGTTGGGGATTGATAAAATTGTGGTCAGCCCGTAAAAGGATCAAGCTGGGTTTTGTAAAGATCAAACCGAAAACAATTCGGCTAATTGGCATCATCCTCATTATTTTCATAATTCTGAGCACAGCTGCCTGGGCTTTTGCCTTTTCACGGATTTATACCCGTTCTCACACACGGGTTGCAGCCAGCCGTTGGATTTACCAGAACATCCCTGGGGCGTTGACGCTCCAATTGGAAACGGAGAGTGGAAATTTCCAGCAGCCGCTGCCCTATCGAGCGGGAGACAGTTTTGAATCCGGTGATGTATACCGCATACCCTTTATTGCTGTTTCAGACGGCTTTTTACACAGGATTAGTTTTCCTCATATTCTGGATCAATCACAGACAGCGTCCAACAAAAATCTCTTGCTGACAGTTGTTTCAGACCATGCTCCCCAGGAAATCCTGGCGACTGCCGGGGTTCAAAGCGAGTTCTTAACAACTGATGGTGATTGGCGCGGTCCCTCTTTTGATTTCATGCTAGAACCACTCCTAGAATTAGAAGAATCTGAACGGTACTACCTGCAATTGGAAATTCTTGATGGTGAATCGAGTTTGATGTTAAATGGTTCTCCAATTTTGAACATTGTTACAGCAGATGGAATGGCCCTATCAAGTCCCCTTCCATTGATCAATCAAAGCGTAAAAATTGGGGTCCCATACGCCATGAATGTCCAGATTGTTCGTGATGGTCGGATAATTGAAGTGACCGTTCCGCATTTAGTGGATCAATCCGGGATTGATGGTTCAAAAAGCCTGACCCTAACATTGCAATTGCCTGACCAGGGCGGTGTTTCAACCTCTGCCAGTCTGGAGGGTTCATTTAAGCCTGAAGGGGACAATCGTGGTGAAGATTACACCTTCATTTTAGATGAGCCCCTGTCTGTTGAGGCTGGGGAGACGATATCGGTTACCCTTACAACGGAAGATGATGGTGCACGACTTGTTCCTCATGCACCGGTTCCTGTGCATGAAAGCAGCTGGGATGATGCTATCCCTTACCCGGTGGATGGTTTC
>P_1C_Sed_1_UnCtyDRAFT_1000151_pt1 | contig 12127 bp, 8 predicted proteins | sample Pon1CUnioCityCA_6_FD_11282 | JGI IMG/M metagenome (IMG submission 11282) | reverse complement strand
TAGCCTTGTTCGAGTATCAATGCCATCACCGCTTCTCGTAAAAGCTTCCTGGTCCGCTGAACTCGCCGGTCTAATCGTCTTGCCATCTTTGACTCCTATTCTAAAATTAGACAATAAAATTATTATATGTATAATAATAGACAGCTGTATATAATTATAGAGTCAATTATATGGCAAATTCCTGGTGTGTCAATAGGAATTTCATGTATACTGCAGAAGAAATAAACGATATATCTATTTAACTTTTTTAGAGAGGGGAAATTTGATACCTTTAGATTGGCGTATAATTGATAATCTGAGGTAAACACCTGGTATTGTCCAGAAAACAATTCAAATGTTTTATTCCTGAATTTAGTTCCGACTTAATATAAGGTTTGCAGGAAATGTTTAAAAGTCTACACGAAAGACAGCATGAAGATTTACCGATTTCCACCAAAATACTGGGATTGAACATCAGCGGCCCGAAGACGATTATTGTTTATGGGGATATGAATGGGTTGATCTATGAAAGAATGCAAATGGCGACCCCAACTCATATGCCATTTTTAGCGTGTTTTGATGCGATTTGTTCCCAGGCGGATAAGCTTTTAAAGGTTTGTCGTGCTGAGCGTCTAGCCAATCCCGGTGCAATCTCTGTGGCGGTCAGCGGTCCCCTGGATATTTTAAAGGGCACTGTGCTCTCACCGCCAGACTTACCGCGTTGGGAAAATGCTCAACTGAAGGGCCGTCTTTCTGTGCGCTATAATCTACCGACATTTATTGAACACCGGAGCAGCGCTGCCGGCTTAGCTGAGTATTATTTTGGGGCGGGCATGAACGCAGAAAATATGATTTTTCTGGACATGGAGCCGGTTGTATCTGTAGGCATAATCGTTGATGGAAGGGTCTATCACGGTGCCAACGATGCAGCCGGGGATATCGGTCATATACGCTTGACTGAGAAGGGCTCTGCTGGCTTGGGAGAGGCTGGAACACTGACTGGATTTGCCAGCAGTTTTGGGATGGCGGAATTGGCGAGCCTCCGTTTTCCCGGACATTGGCCTGAGCCCCCAAATCCCTATGAAATTGTCCGTTTGGTCAATGAGGGTGATTTGGATGCCTTGAATGTCGTTGAGGAGGCAGCCCATCATTTAGGACAGGCTTTAGTATGGTTGATCTTTTCCTTTGATCCTGAAAGAATTGTTTTTGGTCATCCAGGAGACCTTTTGGGGGAAAATCTTCTTGCACCACTACGAGATTCTGTCTTACTGCATGGTGGTGGTGATGCTCGTCAGCTTCCGCAACTGGCAATTTCAAAATTAGGATCAAAATTAGATGATACCGCTGCATTAATGGCGGTCATTAATCATCAAAAATCCCAGGCATCATAAGTAAGTAACTTGAAGAAATCTACATAAGACTTGAGAAAAAGCAAGTTCCTGAACCTTGACCTTAGAAGTAATTTTTTTAATGCCAGAAAATATTAAAATCTTTATTAACTTCAAAATTATTCGAAAATAGCATTATAATTTTTAAAAATTCTCAGCTGGGATTGAGAAATTAATTTTGGAGGCAGGATGGAACTTAGAAAACGCAGGATCATCGATGCACATGTCCATTATCCCCATTACTCATATGGGGTGTCCTTGATGCCGATGCTGGCTGAAGCAGGGGTCAATCAGCTGGCTGTGGTTTCAACACCTGATGAAAATCGGCTCAGCCTGCTGCCTGATGCTTTACATTTGAAAGGGCTTTACCCTAATAAGGTTTATGTTTTCGGAAATCTTGATATTTCACCTCTTTTCTTAGCCCCGGATATTGCCGGTGAAACCTTTGCCCATTATGTTGATGTTCTTACGGAGATGGGGGTGGATGGCGTGAAAATGATCGAAGGAAAACCAGCCATCCGTAACCAAATCCCAGTCCCAGATTTTGACAGCCCGGTATATGCCTTCTATTGGGAAAAAATGGCATATACCCAGACACCATTAATTTTCCACGTAAATGATCCCGAGGAATTTTGGGACCCTGATAGGGTTCCATCCTGGGCGAGGGATATGGGCTGGTTTTACGGCGATGGAACCTTTGTAAATAACGAGGATCAATACCACCAGGTCATTGCAGTTCTTGACCGCCATCCTATTTTAAATGTGAGTTTTGCCCACTTTTTCTTTCTATCTGCTCAGCTTGACCGGCTAAGCGAATATTTAGAGCGCTATCCCAACATGTATATCGACCTCGTACCTGGCATCGAGATGTATTTTAATTTTTCTAAAGACCCTGACCGGGTAAGGGATTTCTTCATAAAATACCAGGATCGGATCCTCTATGGGACGGATATTGGTGCCCAGGCGCTGCTGACGGATCCTGCTGGCGAGATAAATGAGGAAGATAGTCTGACACGAATTGAATTGGTGAGAGGTTTTCTGGAAAACAATGGCCCCTTTACATTGGAGCACGAAGGTTTTCTCTTTGGTGAGGAGAAACCCGTTTTTCAGGGGATCAATCTGCCAGACACCGTCCTTGATAAAATTTATTACCAAAATTTTAGGAATTTTGTCGGCAGTGAACCAAAACCTCTGAATTTCGATGCAATTATTGAAGAATGTCAGCGATTAGAGTTGATGATTAACGCAATGGGCCAAATCCAGCCAGGCATGAAAGGTGACACTTCCTCTGTCACGATGGCCAAGGCATTTTTTACCGGCTAGTTCATCTCTTTGAAATCAGCTTTTGGATGCTGGATGCTTTTGCTGGTCAGAAGTTGATCCAATTACCGGGTCGTTAACAACCGCATAAGGAATGATGCTCTGAAGGTTCAATTCTTCAAATTTTGTTAGATGGCGATTGTCTCATATAGACTAAAACATTAAGCTTGCAGGGTGGCTGGCTGCTCTCCGTGGCCGCTGAGAACGAGGCGGTTTCAAAACTGAAACTGCCTTGTGAATTTTAATAACAATTTAATTAGTTATGATAATATTATATACGTTACTTTCATTTATTCACTAACCAATTTTCTTTAAAAAGAATATTTTGAAGCGTGACTGTTCGGTTCTGAAAAATCCATATCTTTATAAAGAAAATTCGTTTGCAATCTTATTTTTTAGATTCTGAATTACCCGCAAGCCTGGTTACTCTCAATTAAGTTAACTGTTTTGATTACAGCCAGCTCGGGTTCACGCACTTTTGAAAGCGAGAAAACATGGATATCTATTTGATTCTGATCTGTTCAGTTTCTGGTTATTTACTGGGATCGTTTTCTATCGCAAGGCTTGTCACCCGTATTGCCGCACCGGGAACGGATCTTGAAACAGTTGAGCTTCCAGATAGAAACACTGGCGGAACATTCCAGCTTAAAACAACCGGGGCAACAACGGCCTCCATGATCCTGGGTCCGAAGGTTGGCGGTTTGATTGGCATTTTGGATATTCTTAAGGGTGCCGTTCCCTCCCTGATCGTAAGATTGATGTTTCCTGACCAACCTTATTTCCTCTTTACAGGGCTTGCTGTGGTGATTGGGCATGTTTGGCCCATTTATTATCGCTTTCGGGGGGGTGGCGGCCTTTCTCCTGCCCTGGGCACCTTACTGGTCCTGGATCCAGTGGGGACCCTTGTTTCTGTCATTTTAGCTTTCCTGATCGGTATGTTCCTGCTAAAAGAAATTTCTTTTATCGTGATGGGAGGACCCATTCTGTTTATCTTTTGGATTGCGATTCGTACAGGAAATTGGTTTTATATCATTACCAGCATTGTATTGAATATAATACTTTTTGTCGCTGTGATACCGGATGTTGCGGTTCATCTCCGGGCAAGAAAGGCTGGAAAAACCGATTTGCCCACTTCGATGGATTCAATCCCGATGGGGCAAATGATGAAAAAGATGATGCAAAAAATGGGAATGAAAACGGATAAAGAGGATTAATTGATTTCTAGTTATAAACGAGGCAAATGATGACAGGATCGAACATCATTTCATTGAATCAAAAGTATTCTCAGAATAGTATTGGAAATAAAGCTCAGAACCTGGCTGCTTTAATGCAAATCAGGAAAATCAACATACCAGAATCATGGGTTCTCCCCTGGGATTGGCACCAGCGGTATGTTGAAAAAGACGATACCGTTCAAGAGCACTTATCTGAGGTTCTGCAATCCAACCTTCATTTGTCAAAAACATATGCCGTTCGTTCCAGTTCAAGTTTTGAAGACTCCAGTTTTCATTCTTTCGCGGGGCTCTTTGCATCAATATTGCATGTGAAAGGATGTCAAGATCTGGTAGAAGCGGTTATTGAAGTCTGGGAGTCAATCTATACAGAAAATGTTGAACAATACCTGGAGGCACATTCGATATCACAAGAAAACCTCAAAATGGCTGTGATCATTCAAGAAATGGTACCGCCGGTTTTTTCCGGGGTCTTGTTCAGCAACAACCCAATGACGGGGCTGCATGAAATTGTGATTGAAGCTGTGCAGGGTGAGGGGACTGCTTTAGTCCAGGACGGCATTACCCCAGACAGGTGGATTTCACGAAGCGGCTTATGGGTGGCAAAGCCTGATGATCCTCAAATGTCTCATGAGATTGCTAAAAAGATTTTAAATAGTGCCAAAAGAATAATGGGGAAAACCAAAAACCCCGTTGATTTGGAGTGGGTATGGGACGGCCAGGATGTTTACTGGGTACAAATGAGAGAGATAACGACCCTGAAGGATTTGAAGGTCTATTCCAATAAAATATCTAAAGACATGATGCCGGGGATGATCCACCCGTTGATCTGGTCGATAAATGTACCTTTGATAAATAAGGTTTGGCTGAGAATTTTAGAAGAAATCGTGGGTGATTTGCCCATTGAACCTGAGGATTTGGCGAAATCATTCTTTTACCGCAGTTATTTTAATATGAGCGCAATCGGCCAGGTTTTTACCCGGGTCGGTTTTCCTTCTGAGGGGTTGGAGATGATGATGGGCGTCGTCCCGAGAGAGGAAGGAACACCAACCTTCAAACCATCGATAAAAATGCTTCCCATGCTTCCCAGATTATTTGGGTTTATAGTTGATAAATGGTGTTTTGAGCGAAAAATTAAAACCCAATTTCCAGAAATAACAGACGGATTAAAAAATTTTACACCTTACCCGGATTCGAGCACACCTTTAGCGCAGCAAGTTTTGGAAATCAAAGCGCTATATGAAACGGTACAAAGGATTGTCTATTTCAATGTCCTCACACCCATTTTGACAACCATGTATGTCCGGATGCTTGAGCGGCAGCTGAGAAAGCTAAATGTTGACCTGCTGGAATTTGATCTATTAGAAAACTTAACCGAAGCAGAACAATACCAACCTAATCTTGCATTAGAAAAATTACATAAGAAATTTACCTTGATGGTAAAAGAGAAAAACCTGGGGTCTCGGCTGAATAATTATGACATCAATCTCCTGGATATAAAAGACACTGAATTTGAGAAGGATTTCGATCAGTTTATCTATGATTTTGGCCATATCAGTGACAACAGCAACAATTTCATGGCTGTTCCATGGCGAGAAAATCCGGAAATCGTTTTAAAAATGATTTCTGACTACCTGGAAGTAGATCGAGAAGATGGTAGCATGGTTTGCTTTGATGATCTTCAAGTAAAGGGCATCAAAAAAATTATCACCCGGATGTTCTATCATCGGGCAAGAAAATTTACGTGCTACCGGGATGAGGTCAGTAAAGCCTATATCTATGGATATGGACTTTTCCGTCCCTATTTTTTCCGACTTGCTGACAGACTGGTTAGTAAAGGATGGCTTTCCTCAAGAGATGATATCTTCTTCCTCAATTGGTCTGAACTCCAGCAGTTGATTAAAGATGGGGAGAATTCCTCAGTCGAACAAACTATCAACACTCGTAAAGACGAAATGGTAAAATACCAGGATATTATGCTGCCAGAGGTAATATACGGGGATAATCCTCCCCCCGTATTCGCAAGTTTCAAGGAGAAATTAAGCGGCATTCCAACTTCCCAGGGCTATTTCTCAGGAAGGCTAAAAATCGTAGCCAATCAGGAGGATTTTGGGAAAGTTGAACCGAATGATATTATTGTCATTCCATATTCCGATATTGGATGGACGCATCTATTTGCCCGGGCTGGGGCTGTTATCGCTGAATCGGGCGGATTGCTGTCCCACAGCTCAATTATCGCCAGGGAATACCAGATACCAGCAGTGGTATCAGTGGCTGGCTGCATGAAACTTGTGGATGGACAGCGCGCCAATGTGAACGGATTCACAGGTGAAATCACCCTGCTGGAGGAAAATTGAAATTGGAACAGAACATGGTCGTTTTATCAGCTGAGAATTTGCATAAGGTGTATCAACTGGGGGGATACCAGGTGCACGCACTGAGCGGTGTGGATTTCAATGTCGAGAAGGGCGAATTTGTCGCCATTATGGGGCCTTCCGGAAGCGGTAAATCAACGTTATTACACCTATTAGGCGGCCTGGATTCCGTTACCCGGGGTGAGGTCCTGCTGGCGGGACAGCCCTTTTCAGAGCTCCCTGACCAGGAAATAACCCTGGCAAGGAGAAGAAATATCGGTTTCGTGTTCCAATTCTTTAATCTGCTCCCAACCTTATCGGCTGAAGAAAATGTTTTATTGCCAATCTTAATTGATGGAAAGAATCCACAGGAATATCAATCCAGGGTCGATACCCTGATGGAGATGATCGGTCTTGGAGATCGCCGAGCGCATAAACCGGATCAGCTCTCCGGTGGTGAACAGCAGCGGGTCGCCATTGCCCGGGCTTTGATAACCAATCCAACCATCCTATTGGCTGATGAGCCGACCGGGAACCTGGATACGAAAACGGGCAAAATTATCATGTCCCTTTTACGCCAGTCCTGTGATGATCTCGGGCAGACAATAGTGGTCGTCACCCACGATCCCAGGGCAGCTGCTTATGCAGATCGTGTGGTGTTCTTGCGGGATGGAAAACAAGAACAATCCTTCATTTTGGATACCTCTTCAGACCTGACCGACCGCATGCGGAGGATCATGGGGATTATGGAAAGTATGGAGATCTGAACATACATGCGATTAATGTTGAAGCTTTCCACCCGTGCCATCCAGCGGCGGCCGTTACGTACCATCCTATCGATGTTGGGCATTATGATTGGTGTGGCTGGCATCCTGGCGCTGGGTATCACCAATGAGGCTTCAATTCGGGCAATAGAAGATATTTTTAAGCAGTCAAGCGGCTCAACTGATTTGATGATTATCCCTGCTTCCGGCAATACAACCCTGGCTGAAAACGTATTGACAAAGGCTGATCGCCTTGCCAGCGTGGAAAAGGTTTTACCTGTTGTAATCGCTCAGACCTCCCTTGCCAGCAGGGCTGATGGTGGGACTCTTGATCTGAGCTTTTTTGGGATGGAGTCTGGCGGCTTGATGCTTCACGGCATCAACCCGGTTTTGGATCTGCAGGTAAGGGATTACAAAATCACACAGGGACGATTTCTTTCAAGTGAAGAACCTGGCTTTGAAGTAGTACTGGTGGATGATTACGCTGAAGAAGAGGAACTTGAGGTTGGCCAATACACAGAAATTCTCACCCCAAACGGCCCCGAAAAATTACAGGTTGTTGGTTTAATCGCCAAAGAGGGACCGGGGAATACCAATAACGGCATTTTCGGCGTGATCTCGATTGATACAGCACAGCAAATCTTTAATCGCAGAGGGGAAATCGATCAACTGGACATCCTGTTGACAGAAAACAATAAAGACCAGGTTGAGGTAACACGGCTTGAATTACAGTCCCGACTGGGAGATGAGGTTTCCGTCACCTATCCCGCCGGGCAAGGACAGCGGATGCAGCAAATGCTCTCAAATTATCAAATTGGGTTGAATTTTTTGTCGGGCATCGCACTATTTGTGGGCGCTTTCCTTATCTATAATGCCTTTGCAATGACGGTGGTAGAGCGTACCAGGGAATTTGGGATGCTGCGTACTGTTGGCATGACCCGCAAACAAATAATCAGCCAGGTCATTATGGAGGCTCTAACCCAGGGGGTGATCGGTTCTGTCCTGGGTGCTGCTGCAGGTATTTTAGGCGCAAGGGGGTTAACGGGCTTGATGGAGCCCTTGCTGGGGGCAGACCTTTCAACCAACATGACCGTACCCGTGAATGTATTGGTTTTAAGCATGGGTGTGGGCATTTTTGTGACCCTGGTATCTGCGCTTATCCCATCGATCCAGGCAGGGCGTGTTTCACCTGTAGCGGCTTTGAGAGTCAGAGGAAAAAGCCAGGAGGGCTGGATGACCCGCTCAGGCTGGAAATTCGGATTGGGGATGTTGGTTATCTCCACTGTGATTTTGATCTGGAATCCATTTTCTTTTGATCCACAATTTATTTTGGGCAGCCTCACCGTCTTTTTGATGTTTGGCGGCGTCACCCTTATCATTCCAGCCACAATCCACATTTGGGAAAAAATCACCCGGCCATTGACAGGTTTGGTATACGGCAAAAGCGGGTTGATAGGCAGCAGAAATACAGGACGGGCTAAAGTGCGCACAACCCTGACATTGGTGGCCCTTTTAATTGGCGTTGCAATGGTTTTAATTGTGAGAATAATGACCGGCGCATTTGCCAATGACCTGGTTGAGTGGATTGGGGCTTACCTGGGCGGGGATATCTACGTGCACTCCAATGTGTCTTTACGGGCAGATATTGCGGACCAGCTAAACGGGGTCAGCGGTGTCAGTGCCGCGACACCCATCCATTACCAGGAGGTTTTAATCAGAACACCAAATGGGGATGATGAGACAATCACCTTCATGGCTGTAGATCCCCCAACCTATTCACGAGTTACAAATTTTGTCTTTGCCAACAGCGACCTTGAAGAAAACAAATTCCTGACGGAACTAAATTCGGGCGGCTCAATATTCATTTCAAGTGTCATGGCTGAAAAATATAACCTGGGTCGGGGTGATGAGCTGTTGATAAAAACCCGTGGCGGCTTTAAACCATTCAATATCTCCGCGGTTGTGGTGGATTTTTACAACCAGGGATTGGTTATCACCGGGAATCGACAGGATTTACGGCGTTATCTTCGATCCAACCAGGTCAGTACCATCCTGATCAAAGCTGAAAATGATACTGAGATATCTGAATTAATGACCAATATAGACCGAATCTACGGCAAACGTTATTTGCTGTCACTGGAATCAAATGAGGTTGTTCGAGAAGATATTTTCACCCTTTTAGACCAGGCATTTATGATGTTTGATGTGATGGGGGTTTTGGCTGTGATCATTGCTTCTCTTGGTATCATCAACACCCTGACGATGAATATCATGGAGCGAACCCAGGAAATTGGGATGCTGCGGGCTATTGGGATGACCCGTGGCCAGGTTATCAAAATGGTATTATCCGAGGCTGGATTGATGGGCGTCATCGGCGGCTTGATTGGATTGGTTTTTGGTGTTTTGTTATCCAGAATATTCTTAGCTGGCATGACCGCAATGTCTGGATATAAACTGGACTTTCTTGTTCCTGCCGGCGGTGTGCTTATGGGCTTGATAATTGCCCTGGGTATATCCCAGCTGGCCGCATTCCAGCCAGCACGGAAAGCGGCTAAAACAAATGTGTTAGAAGCAATTCGCTATGAATGAGACAAATTATTCAAGGGGGAATGTAATGAAAGCTGTCATCCCCCAACGAAGGTTCTCGGGCATTTCATCCATGGAAAGAACGACTTCGAAATAAACGGAGGATACACCGCTTGATTTATCGGCAATTTTCTCAATCGCTCCTGAGAAAGTTTGGTCAGATAGGGCATCAAAAATGATATCCGCGCTTTGTCCCACTTCCAGTTTGGCAACATCGACTTCACTCAAATCTGTTGTGACAACTTTAAAATGATTAAGATCTGCCATTACCAACACAGGTTGAAAAGCACCGATATTTTCGCCAGAGTTCACATTGATTTCCACCACCGTGCCGTCAAAAGGCGCTTTTAATTCAATTGCAGCTTCTGCCTGTTCCAGAGACAATTCAGCCGCTTCCAGGTCCTTCTCAGCTGCCGCAATTTCTTCTTCAGAGGACCCCTTGAAAACAGCATCATAGTTCGCCCTGGCAGCATCAAACTCAGCCCGGGCAATTCTGATGATATCATCACTGGCGTTGTTATCTTCTTGCTGTTTCAAGTTGACTCTTGCAGCAATGAGGGCTGAATATGCGGATTTAAGAGCTGCCTCTGAGGGTGCATTGAGGATTTGTTCATAACCAAATCGGGCTCTTTCCAGCGCGCCTTGCGCCTGAAGACGGGCTGCTTCCAGCTGGGGATTATTATTGATAACCAGCCTGTCACCCTTTAAAACCTGATCTCCTTCATTAACCAACACCGCCAGGTTTTCACCAATGCTTGAAAAGGAGAGGGTCGCAGATTGAACAGGCACGACCTCCCCGGAAGCACTGATCTCCTGGACCAGTGAGGGTGAGTCATCCAACAACGGATCCTGGGTTAACGCAGGTTCAGCTGAACATGAAGTGATTAACATCGAGAATAAAGCAAGTAAGAGAAGAAACGGGTAATGTTTTTGATAACGATAAGGTTTAAGCATAGTAAAATCCTCTCTTATTTATTAGTATTTATTAAAAATAGGTGCATCATTCATGACAGGGTGAAACCATGAATAATTATATCAACATTTAATTTTTATTAATGAATTATTGGTTCGATTTCCAATTATTGCATCTATGCGCAGGAGAAACTCACCCAGAATTCGTGAACAATCCTATGACATATCTAGGATGATCCCAGCCGAACTATTGATCTGATGTAAATAAAATCAGGCGTAATCCATTAAAAGTATAATTTGTGTATGATTATAAATCATAAGCCAGCTTACTTACACCTTTTAGAGCAAGGTGAAATGGAGAGCCGTGTCCAGCTCGCCTACCACCACCTTGAAAATTGTGATGTCTGCCCCCTGGCATGCCATGTTAACCGTTTGCAGGGTGAGCTTGGGGTTTGTAAAACAGGTGAAATCGCCCAGGTAAGCAGTTATTTTGCCCATCATGGTGAAGAAGGCCCCATCAGCGGCAAGCAGGGCTCGGGGACAATCTTTTTCACCCGCTGTAATTTGCGCTGTGTTTACTGCCAGAATGCGGATATCAGCCAGATTTCATTTGGACGAGAGGTCACAGCCGAAACCCTGGCAGCAATGATGCTCAATTTACAGAAACGGGGATGTCATAACATCAATTTTGTCTCACCCAGCCATGTTGTGCCCCAAATTCTGGCCGGGGTCCAGGCGGCAGCACAGAAGGGATTGCACATCCCATTGGTATACAACACCGGTGGCTATGATTCAGTAGAGATGCTGTCATTGCTGGACGGCGTGATTGACATCTATATGCCGGATATGAAATACGGCGATGCGACGGTCGGTTGGAAGTTTTCCCGCATCAAGAATTATCCAGCGGTTAATCAAAGGGCTGTATTGGAGATGCAGCGCCAGGTGGGAGATTTAAAGCTCGATGAGGCAGGAATTGCATACCGGGGTTTACTGGTGCGGCACCTGGTTTTGCCCAATAATCTGGCAAGCAGTGAGAGAATTCTAAATTTCCTGGCGGAAAAGGTGTCAAAGAATGTTTACTTGAACATCATGGCACAGTACCATCCCGCTTTCAAAGTATCTAACTTCACGGAATTGAACCGCCGGATTCGTCCTGGTGAATTTCGGGAAATCATTCAGCTTGCGGAGGATTTGGGAATAAGCCGATTGGATGTATAAAAGCCCCCCTCGTGATAAAATCGGATTAATGGACAGAATTTTTTTACCTCAGCACCCCGTTGGGATGTTCGATTCCGGTGTTGGCGGACTTTCGGTTTTGCGCGCTTTACGCCAAGAACTGCCGTATGAAAATGTGATCTATCTTGCAGACCAGGCCCATATCCCCTATGGACCGAAATCCAAGGAGAAAATCCGCGGATTCGCATTTGAGATAACACGCTTTTTATTAGACCAGGACTCAAAATTGATCGTGGTGGCTTGCAATACTGCCTCCGCGGCTGCCTTACATGCCCTTCGTGAGGAATTTCCTTCGATCGCGTTTGTGGGGATGGAACCGGCAGTCAAACCTGCTGCGGAATCGACCCGGACAGGTA
>P_1C_Sed_1_UnCtyDRAFT_1000150_pt1 | contig 12139 bp, 8 predicted proteins | sample Pon1CUnioCityCA_6_FD_11282 | JGI IMG/M metagenome (IMG submission 11282) | reverse complement strand
AGCAGCTGGCTTCCCGCCAATCAATTCGGTCGGCATCTCCTCGGAGGTGTCTCCCGGCTCTTCGGCAACCAGCTCGGTCGGCGCCTCGTCCGCTGGAGTCGCGACCTCACCGGCCAGTGCAGACTCTAGCTCCAGCAGAAAAGCCCTTGCAGTCGCGTGGCGACTATCAGGCTCCTTGTCCAGGGCTCGCGCCAGCACGGCCTCGACACCCTCGGGCAGCTCGGGCCGCGACTGCCGGATCGGAGGTGGTGGCTCGTTGATCTGCTTGTAGAGCACGGCATGGGGCGTGGTCCCGCTGAAAGGCACCCGCCCGCTGAGCATCTCATAAGCTACCACTGCCAGGCTGTACAGGTCGGTCTGGAAGCCTACCTCTTCACCCCATGCCTGCTCGGGCGACATGTACTCCGGTGTGCCCATGATCGTCCCGGTTGTGGTCAATCTCGTTTCCTCTGCCGCTCTGGAAATCCCAAAGTCGGTGAGGGTCACGCGTTGCCCGCTGCCGATCATGACATTCCCTGGCTTGATGTCGCGGTGCACAAGCCCCTGCTGGTGGGCATAGTCCAGGGCGTCCGCCAGTGGATGCAGGATCGAAAGGACCTCTTCGGGTTGTAGAGCGCCGCGCTGGCGGATATACTCGGCAAGCGTCTCACCTTCCAGGTACTCCATCACAAAGAAGAACTGCTCTTGCTCCTGACCCACGTCATAGACGGTGACAATATTCGGATGCTTGATCCTCGCTGCAGCTCGTGCCTCGCGTAGGAAACGCTCCACGAAGCCTTCGTCCCAGACCAGGTGTGGCGCCAGGACCTTGATCGCTACCCTCCGATCCAGCATCGGATCGTATCCTAGGTAGACCATCCCCATACCACCCTTGCCCAGGATGGCTTTGATCTGGTATTTACCCAGTTGTTTGCCCACCAGATTCTCGGTCATTGGCTCACTCTCTGTTGAACCTCTCAAACCTTCGGATCGCGTCCACAACGCAAGTCTGTGTATGAGATGCAGGCCTCTAGTCGTCTGTGCTCTGGTTTGTCATGGCCCGGACCCTCTCCTCTGCCTCTACCATCGGCTGGGACAGAGGGCTATCTCCCGAGGCCATCAGCTGTGCCATGCTGAGGGACGGGTAGCCGGCCTCGCGCTCGGCCTGAAACTGCTCCGCGAACTGCCCGTTGCTGATCTCCTCCAGTGTCTTGCGAAAGGTGGCAGCCAGGTCCGACTGCATCAGCTCCATCGTGCGGACGAATCCACCATACATCGCTGTCGGGCCATGAGTGTCCGATGCCCGGTAGAAGCCCATCTCGCGAAAGGCCCTGAAGACCGTCTCCATCTCGCCCGACATGTACATCTCCAGGACCATTGCCTCTGGGGGAATGCCTGCTTCTACCCCCAGTGTAAAGGCGCTCATGACTGCCAAGCCTATGGCTGCACCAAGTGTCTGCTCGATAAAGAGATCAAGGTCGGCTTCCCGGCGGGCGTCAAGCTCCATGGCGCCGGCCTGTAACACCCCCACTGCGTCCGCGACACCCAGCAAGCGCTGCCACGCTTTGCCGCTGACGTCCTGTTCCACCGAAACGTAGGCAAAGAAACCACTCTGCTCCAGGTAGCGTTCTCTTGCCAATTCTCCGCCCATGCGCGGAGCCAGCAAGAGGATGTCAACATCATCGGGCGGCGCAATCAGGCCGTAAGCGAGCGTGTAGCCGGATGCAAAGATGAGCGCCGCACCGTGGTTCAGGTTGGGCGCAATCTCGGCCTCAAACACCTCGGGGATAACCTCGTCAGGCAGCAGCACAAAGGCAATGTCAGATGCGGCTACTGCCTCACCGATGGGCAGTACGGTGAAACCTTCAGCGTTGGCCTGGTCCGCGTACTCGTCAGCGATGTTGCCAACCAGCAGCGGGGCAACACCCGCGTCGCGTAGATTCAGGCATATGGCCCGGCCCAGGTTACCATAACCCAGCACGCACACGCGCTCGTCGTCAAGCGCCTGTGGATCTGCATCGCGCGTACCAAAGAATCGGAGGGAACTGTGCTTCGATGTCAATGTAATGAGCCTCCTGTTGTGTTATTCAGGTTTCAAACCTGGCTAGATCACGTCCTTTCGCTTCTGGAAGACCATCGTCAGCCCAAGGACCACAATGCTGATGATCGCCAATGCCAGCCAGCTCGTCTGTACGTTGGCCTCGAAGGCTGGCTCGTAATCGCCATAGATCTGATCGATCATGCCTTCAGCTCCCTGAACGGCCTTTTCCCGTTGGGACTCCCAATCACGCAGGTCCTCGCCCCAGTCCTCGCTCTCGTCCTGAAATTCCTCTCCTTGTTCTTCGCGAAGATCTTGGTAATCGTCGCCCTGGCTCTCGCGCAGGATCGTGTACTCGTCTCCCTGGGCCTGGCGAAGGTCCTGGTAATCCTCTCCCTGCTCTCTCAGCAGTTCCTGGTATGCTTGCTGATCTTGTGGAGAGCTTGGTTGCGGCGGCGGCGTGAGCGTCGGGTATGGCGTGAGCGTCGGGTAGGGCGTCAGGGTCGAGTAGGGGGTGGGCGTGATCGGTTTCTCCGGTTCTTCCTCTGCCAGTTGCTGTCTGGTCTCTTGGTCGTAAAAGTCGGGACTCTGGATGCCGGGGAAGTAGCACTCCTCGAACATTTGCGTGCCCATGCACCTGCAGCCCAGGTCATCCTTGTCATCCTGTGTAAGGTCGTTCCGCCTGCTATCGGGCAGTTGCCAGCACGGGTCGTTGACGACGTCCTCGCCTATGCCCGAGATCCGTACCAGTCCGTCAAAGGCCCATCGCGTGGACGTGATAGCGCTGATGAACTGGCCTCCGGGGATCAGATCCCGGGGCAGCAGCGCGCCTGCGAACAGGAACTGGGGCACCAGCACAATAACGACCAGGAACAGCGCGATATTCTGGTTTGGCGCCGCGGCAGAAATCAGCAGCCCGAGCATATAGCCGGATAGCGTGCACAGAAATACCGTAAGGTACATCGCCCCATAGCCGTACGATCCGTGGAATACAGGGTCCACCAGAAACCGCTTGGCAAGCACGAACACCAGCGCCTGATATGCCGCCAGGATTAGGCCTATCCAGACCTTTGACATGATATAGGGCATGAGTTTCAGCGTTACTGTGCGCTCCCGGCGGTAGATCTCTACCTCCTTGACAATCTCACGGACAGAGCTGAGGGCGCCGGTGAGTATGCCGATTAGCCCCATCATAAAGAGCATGGTGATGACCTGGGCTGCATTTCCATCCACAACATCGAACAGCTCTTTGCCCCAGATAAAGTCCATCAGGCCGATGAGCGGAGCCACCGCCAGCATGAGTGCCAGCCCGACCTTGTCTTGGGCCATGATCCGCAGATTGCGCACCGATAGGATCCAGAACTGCCGTAGGGCTGACACCTGCCGCTTGCGCGTCGTCTTGGCGATCGGCTGGGGCGTGGGCGTTCTCTGTTGTTCCTGCAGCTGGTGCATGCGTTTGACCACATACTCCTGGTACTGGGCGGTCCCGCGAAAGCGCTGGCCCCATTCCTCCGGAGTTCCCCGCGTCTGAATCAGTCCATAGATATCGTCAAATGCCACGTGCTCCTGGTATCGTCGCTCTTCTTCCGTCCGGTACTGCTCAAAGTACTCCAAGGCTTCGTTCGGCGGTCCAAAGTAGGCCAGATAGCCGCCCCTTGCCAGGAACACTACCTGATCGCACATCATGACGTTCTTGGTCGCGTGGGTGACCAGGATGACTGTCCGCCCACCATCGGCAAGATCGCGCAACAGCTCCATCATCTCGGTTTCTGTGCCGGGATCCAGTCCTGATGTTGCCTCATCGAGGAAAAACAGGCCGGGCTTTGTAAGCAGTTCCACGCCCATCGACACTCGCTTGCGCTGGCCACCGCTCAGGGCGGTGATGGGGTTGTCCTTCCTCTCGGTCAAGCCCAACTCATCGATGACCTCCATCACGCGCTGGTGCCGTTCCTCCTTGGTCGTATCAGCCGGCATGCGAAGCTGGGCCGCATAGTCGAGTGCGGTGTAGCAGGTCAGCTCCCGGTGGATGATATCTTCCTGCGGAACGTACCCCATCTCGCTCCGGTACTCGTCCATGTGCGTGTAGAGGTTGTTCCCATTGACCAGCACCCTGGACTTGGGGCCATTGGCGGGGTTAAAGCCGGTCATGGTATTCATCAAGGTCGATTTGCCCGCACCACTCGCTCCGACCAGGGCCACGAACTCTTTGGGATAGATCGAGACGGTGACGTCTTCCAGGATCTTGACCGTCTTGGAGTACCACTTTTCGATGTGCAGGGCGTCCAGCCGCATGTGGCCTGCTTCGTTAAAGTGGGTAATCCCATCTTCCTGGAAGACCAGCCGGAAGGAGGCGACGCGTATCTCATCTCCCTCTTTGATCCAGACTTCCTTTTCCACCCGCTTGCCGTTGACAAATGTGCCGTTGTCGCTGTTTAGATCGCGCAGCCGGAACCTGGCGCCATATTGCTCGATGACGGCGTGATAGCGCGACACCCGGGGATGATCCAGCACCAGAACGTTGCTGCTGTGGCGCCCGATGGTGATGCGCCGCCCTTCCTTTGGCAGTGCCTGCATGTCCAGGTATTCAGTCTTGGGAGATTCCGGTTTCTTCTGGATAACGCCGGGCACAAAGCCCACGAAAGCCCTGTATTGCAGCGCAATCTGCTGTCCGATATACAACGTGTCACCGTCTGCCAGCACATGATCTGAAGTCCGACGGCCCTCGTAGTTCAGGCCATTGGTGCTCCCCATGTCGACGATGCGGTACGTGTTTCCCTGGCGCTCCAGCCTGGCATGGCGTCCAGAGACCATCGGGTCCTGGATGCGTATATCGTTTCCTTCTCTGCGCCCAAGCGTGACCACATCCTGCTGGAGCGGGAATTTCATCACCTGACCTTGGACAAATGCCGCCAGTCCTGGCTGCGGCTTTGGTTGGATGCTCACCTGTTCGCCCAGGCTCGCCGGCGGCGTCTCGTTGGCTTGGAGCTGCCGCACGCTAAGCGCGAACTCGCCGATCGTAACCCTTTGCCCGGCTTGCAGGGGCACGTGTGTCCCTGGCGGCAGCCGTTGCCCTTCCAGGAACGTGCCGTTGCTGGAGTTGCGATCCACTATCATCCATCCATCAGGCCCGAGGCTCAGCTCAGCATGCTGGCTCGACACCTTGGGATCCTGCAGTATGACCTGGTTGGCCTTGCTTCTGCCCAGTGTTACCGAGGGCCAAGGAAGCGGCAGCTCGTCCCAGCCGCCCGCGCTGATCTGAACCTGTAGTATGCCGAGAAGCCGTTGACTTGCCATGTGCGAAAGTTCTCCTCTTACCTGTGATAGAAGCGGATCTAACCTGTCCTAATGCGGCACAGCCGGCTTTCTGCCTAGTTGTCTCGGGCCAGCAGCGCCACGATCAGGCGTGCGACTCCTCCAATGAAGATCAGTGCCAGGCCAGCTACCGTCAGATACAAACCTGGCAAAAGCGTGACCTCGACATCGATAAAGCTGCCAAATGCTTCCACGACATCCGCCAGCTCGATACCGAACAGCAGGCTCATCGACTGTACCTGCTCGTACAAGTCGTACAGGCTATATAAGTCCGAAGCGATCACCGCGCTGACCGCTGCGCTGGGCAGGATGTAGACTAGAGCAGCTACGATCCAGCGCCGCCGCAAAAAGATGTCGGCGATCAGCATGATAGTTCCAAGTACCGCCAGTCCCAGCGTTAGCTTGCCATATCCTGACAGCGCGCCGACGTCCTGTGTGACCGATAGCAGATCATCGCCGATAAACGACGACACGACATCAGAGATACCTCGTATGAGCGACTCCAGCTCGCCGGATAGCGATCCCGTGACGCGGAACCAAGGCAGCAAAGCGCCTGCGGCAAGGCAGACGACTGACGTGGCAACCAGTCCCTGTACAAACCAGAATGCCACCTGAACACCGGTCCCTGTCCGCGCTTTGACTGCAGGCTCACCCGCCGCTCCCCAGCCCTCACCGGGCCCAGCACCGATCGGAAACGGCTGTAGCGGCCCCCTCTGTGCGGACACAGCCGGCGGGGAGGCCCACCTGTTTTGCTGAGATGGCATCTGTTGGGCTGGTTGCACAGTACTTGCGCTCAGCACTGCCGTCGTCTCCCCGACGGTGATAGAGTCGCCTGAACCGAGCGCAACCGGCTGCCCAACTGCCACGCCATTCACCAGGGTCCCATTGGTGCTGCCCCGGTCGGCAACTTCCCACTGACGTCCATTCCAGCGTATGTCGCAGTGGTGCCGCGATGCCCGGCGGTCGCGGACCACGATGTCGCATCCCGCTGAACGCCCCATCGAGTACAGCGACCGCTTGCGCGCGTCAAGGGGATATGCACGTCCTGCCCCTGGCCCTTGCTGCAGCGTCAGAAGAAGCTTCATGGTCCCGCTCCTCTGTCGATGCCATGGACGCTGGGCAAGCCCGAAAGCGATGCTTCAGCAGGTTCAGGCGTCGCCGCTGGCCACTTGGGCAGCTCTGGCATCTCGATGGGCAGGGCCGTCACCAGCTCCTCAAACTGTGTAGGAACCGGCAATGACGTCTTCATCTCCTCCATCTCGGTGGGTCCCGGCAGGACCGTCTCCAGCCCCTCTAGCAGCGTCGGTACCGGCAGAGAAGTCGCTATCTCTTCGATCAGCGTTGGCATTGGGAGCGTGTCATCGACTTGATCGAGAACACCCGGGTCGTCTATCGTCGGTTCTCCCTTGTCCTGTAATGCCAGCACGAGCACAACCACGATGCCTACCAGCACGGTGCCGGCCAGTATCGCGCCCGCGACCAACAGAGCAGGGTGAGGCTTACCATTCTGCGCGCTACTCTGTGGCACGGCTCCGACTCGCCTCGCCCCTCGCAGCGCCAGGACGGCTGTGCCCAGGGCGATCCGGTCACCCGGCTGCAGGGCGTGCGGCTGGCCCGCTGGCAGCCGTTNACCATTCACCCTTGTGCCGTTGGTGCTGCCCAGGTCCGTCAGCATCCAGCCTTTGGGCGTGTTCTGGATACGCGCATGCTTTCGCGAAACCTGGTGCTCGTCCAGGATGATGTCACAGTCACGCCCGCGCCCGACGATGATCGCCGGGCGCTCCAAGGCGAATCCATGGCCTGCCAGTTTCCCCTGTTCGACCACGAGTCTCATCATGCTCTGCCGCCCTGACATCCCTCTCAAGGATTGAGTTGGTTGAGAGGGTGCCTAGAAGACCTTGGTGAAGACAAACTCGGCATCACCAAAGCGGACGATATCGCCGCTTTCCAGCAGCCGGGGCTCCTCAACGCGCTCGTCGTTCACAAAGGTGCCGTTGGCGCTGCCAATGTCAAAGACAGAAAAGTCCTTGCCCTCTGCCTTGATCCAGGCGTGATGGCGGGACACAGTAGGATCTTTGATCGTAACCTGGTTGTCGCCCGATCTGCCGATGTTCGTCGTTCCCGAGAGATCATATCGCTGATCGGGGTGCGCTTTGTTCACTAGCATTGCCAGGGATTTGGGTGCTCGCTCGATCACGCGTGTGCTGCCTGCTGCCGGAATCCCAGAAGGTGGCGGTGCAAAGTCCGGTGCACCTGCCCCGGCGGCTGGTTCCGGTGCGGCCCATCCGGCAGGTGCTACCTCGGTCTTGTCTTCTGGCGCAGCGCTAGCAGTGGGGATCTCCCCATCGGTGGGTTCGGGCGACCATGCCGGGGTGGGCGGTATGTACGGCTCGTCGAACTGCACCACGGCTGCCTCCTCTTCCTGGGACGTGCGACCGCGCAGCAGGACGACCACCAGCGATATCAGCAGTACGAGCAGCAATAGCACGCCCACGCCGACCACAATGGCCAGGCCCGGGCGCTCCTCTATCGTATCCTTGACTGAGTCAATGACCCCCTGGAATCCCTCAGATTCTGGTTCCTGCGTCGGCTCCGCAGCTACTATGACCGGCTCCTCAGTCGCTTCCTCGGGGATGATCGCAACCTCCTCATCCGGTTGGGGATCGATCGACTCCGTGGGCATGAGCTGGAACTTGGTCTCGTCAAAGTCCTGGCCTTGGGGCAGATTCACTCTGATCATCAGGCTATGATACTGATCGTCCATCTCCAATTGCGACTCGTAGTGCAGCAGGTACTGCGTCTTGAGTTGGTTGGCGACTTCCGCAAAGAGGGGGGTGAGCTCCTCTGGCTCGGGCGCCTCCTGGTAGATTCCGCCAGTACGTTCGGCCAACCGTGTCAGGTATTGCGTGTCGATCTTTCCACCCAGACCGGCAAGTCCAATCGAAAAGACCGGGATGTTGTGCCGGTTAGCCTCGTTTATGGGGTCGTCTGGCGTTGAGAGGCTGCCCGCATCCTTGATCGGCACACCGTTGGCGTTGTCCCTTTCGTCGCGCCCGTCGGTCATGACCACGACGGCCCGCTTGCCCACAGGTTCGGACTCGGCCATCTTGACTCCCTTGTAGATGGCATCGTAGAGGGGCGTGTCCCAGCCTATCTTGTCGGCGAGAAAGTTCACCACATTTCTAATGGCATTCTTGTCTGTGGTGAATCCCAGTTCCTTGCCCTCTTCTAGCTGGTCAGGATCCAGATCCTTGACCTCATCGGCAAAGGCGATGATGGCGGCGCGATCCTGCGGCGAGAGTTGGTCCAACAGCGCATTCGCGGCACGTATCGCCTCCTCTATCGGTCTTCCCTCCATGCTGCCGCTGATGTCAATGACCATGACGATCGAAATCACCGCGTCCGGGTTTACATGGGAGGTGATCTCCTGCGGTGGAAACGAAGCCCGTCCATCCTCGACAATCTCAAACTTGTCCGTGCCCAGATCGGGTATGGGAACACCGTTTGCGTCCCGTACTGTTACGCTGACCTGACTCGCCGGAAAGCCGGACATCTCCAGGTCGTCGATCGATAGATTCACAGCACCCTGGGCGCCAACAAGCGCCGTGCCACCCAAAAGCAGTGCCAGGATCAATACCGTTCTGGTGAAAAATGCTTTCATCAATCTCTCCTCCGTTGTGCCAAAGCTCCATTGCTCTCTGATGCGGGCCGCCATCCCAGGCACCTATTTGTGAAACCTGGAATCCCCTCGACCAGTAGGGTACCGCCAGCGCTATAGTCTTTTGAAGACCAGTGTTGTCTCACCCGCGAGCAGATAATCGCCATCCTGAAGTTCGTGACGGTAGACGCGCTGATCTTCGTCTCTGTAGGTGTCCTTATCACCCACAAAGATCCCGTTGCGACTTCCCATATCGAACAGGGCAAAGACAGCTTCCTGCCCTTCTTTCGCCTCGCGCCGGATCCTGGCGTGTTGTGCTGAAACAGTATCATCGTTAAGGACAATACCGTTGCCTGCAACCCGGCCAATAGATGTGTTATCTGGATGCAGCGAGTGTACTGTCCCGATGGACTTGCGGTCCGGGCCATCGACGACGACCAGCCAGGCAAACACCGGCGCAGCTCGCTCGCTGATGATCATTGTCTGGTCTTCTTGACCGGCAGGAGCCTGGGAACCTGGTGGGGTATAGGCCTGCTGAGGTGGCTGGTAAGGCGGCGGCGATGGCCTCGCACTCGGATCGGAGCGTTTGAATTGGGGCTCTTGCGGTGATTCCCACCCAGCCCGATCCTTGAGTGGCATGGTGGGCGGTGTCACGGCGTCTTGGTCGGCCAACATCGTCTCCTGGTCATCGGTGTCCGTCTCCCGTCGGGACCACTGTGGCTGCTCCATGGGAACTGTGCGATCTTCACTCATTTCTGTCCTCCTTCACTCTCGTCGTTCGACATGGTCAGGTGTTCTATATTCTCAGCGTGCAATTGGGCCAGAGTCTACACATGGCTCTGCTCCAGTCTCAGCACATTATCACCAATAGCGATCACGGACCCGTTCAGCAGGGGAGCCTCGCCATATACGCGGGTATTATCGACCCAGGTGCCGTTCTTGGACATGTCCTCGAGCCAATAACTGCCGCCCCGGAGGACAATCTGCGCGTGGCGTCGCGAGATGAGGGTATTCTCAGACCCCAGTTCCCTGCGCCCGAGCAGCAACGCCTCCCTCGATAGCGAGAGCCGTTGACCCTGGCGGGGCCCCTGCACGATCACCAGGCTTGCCTGGATCGGCTGGACCGAGGTCGTTATCCGGTCCGTTGGCTCCTGGTAGCCAAGTGCTTCTCCCAACTCTTTTGCCGATGGATAGCGTTCCTTGATATCCTTTTTCAGGGCACGCATCGTGGCCGTTTCCAGCCCGCGCGATATCTCTGCAGTTGGGTTCCTCCTGTGGAGTGGCTCGGGCTCCTCCTTGAGGTGCTGGCGGATCACGTCGATGGCTGCCTTGAACGGCTCCTCGGAGCGCGAACGCCGAAATGGGACGCTACCCGTTAGCATCTCGTATAGCAGGATGCCCAGAGAGTAGACATCGCTGCCGGGCTCGACCGGGTCGCCTCGCGCCTGCTCGGGCGAGATATACTCGGGGGTGCCCACGATCTTGTCTCGGGTCACCGTCGAAGCCGAGGTCAGCTTGGCGATGCCGAAATCCAGGACTTTGGCCACGCCATCCGTGCCAACCAGGATATTCTCCGGTTTGATATCTCTATGTACCACGCTGTTCTCGTGGGCAAAGGCCAGCGCGCTGCAAACCTGCCCAACGATCTTGACTGTGTCTATCTCGCCAAAGGGGCCCCGGATCGACTTGCGCAGGGAGGGTGCGTCCACATACTCCATGACGATATACAGCCGCCTGTCGTCGCTCTGCCCGAACTCGTAGACATAGACGATATTCTCATGCCCCCTGAGCAGCGGGCCAATCTGATTTCCTTCCTGGACGAATTTGGCTACCAGGTATGGGTCGGTCTCGTTGAGGATCTTGATGGCGACGATTCTGCCTTGGGAGTCCCGTGCTCTGTAGACCTCGGACATACCGCCGCGACCAATGAGGCTCTCGAGCTGATACCCGCAAAAGCTCTCGCCCACGACGTGGACTGTGGGGATGTGCTGCACTTCTGGAGAGGGGGTGGGTTTTGGGGGAACTCGCTCGGTGGAGCAGTACGCGAACTGCGAATTCCAGATCTGGATCCGGTCGCCGGGGCACAGAACGTGGCGAAATACCCGTTGATCGTTGACCCATGTCCCGTTGGCGCTATCCCGATCGTAGAGTACATGTTGTCCTTGCTCTTGGACGATAACCGCGTGGTGTCGCGACACCATCAGCTCATCGGAGAGAAGGATGTCATTTTCACTGTGCCGGCCGATTAAAAGCCCTCGGGGCGGAATGATGAATGCCCTCTCCGAGAGAGGGCCTGCCGTGCCAACGAGCCTTGGCATCGCAGCTGCTGGCTCTGGGTGCTGTGGCTTGCTCTCTGCCGGCGTAGCCGGTTGGTCTGCAGCTTCTGATCTTTGCTGCTCTGCGACTTCTCGGGGTGGTGTGCCTGCAGTCTGCACGGGCCTCTTTTTGCGGCGGCGTGCGGCAAAGTAGATCGCCACACCAAGAAATATGGCCAATCCAACTACAACGGCGGCAACGACTAATTCCAAAGCCATATCACATTCAATCTATCCAAGACGACATGGTGCCGGTCTACGCCAAAGTGATGTCGGCGCGCAATGGCAGCCGGGAGCCAGGACCGCGCCCTCCCAGTACCGCTGCACCGGCCCCCATGCGCTCACGAACGCGAGCTACCGGGGGTCCTCTGCTGTATCCAGGTGCTCCTCAGTACGGGCCTGGTTGAGCAATTCCCAGTACTCGTCGACTCCAACAATGGCCACCATGGGCTTGCCAAAAGTTTCTACGATAAAGTGCTCTCCTCTGAATTTGGCCTGTTCCAGGATGTCGCGGGTCTTGGTGCGAAGTAGCGTCGAACTGATGACCTGCGGATCAGTCGTCTCCAATACGCTGCTCACGATCACACCTCCAGATGTGTGAAGCGCTGCCGGGTACAGGGGGTGTTGGGTTGTACCAGTCCCAGCTGCTTGCGTGTCTCGCCTTCACCTGCCCTTACTAATCACGAAGCGGGGCTGAGTAGGAGAGCCTCAAGGTATAGGTGCCGAAAGTTATACGAATTATATCACTGGCTTGCCGAGTTGTCAAGGATTTTTCTTCGACTGTCTTGTCAAATCTTTGCCGCTTGCGCTTCTGCCCAGTTATGGTACAATAGGTAT
>P_1C_Sed_1_UnCtyDRAFT_1000145_pt1 | contig 12351 bp, 8 predicted proteins | sample Pon1CUnioCityCA_6_FD_11282 | JGI IMG/M metagenome (IMG submission 11282) | reverse complement strand
GGAGGGCTATCCCATCCATGTTGCAGTCACGCCGATGGATGGATTGGTAGCGAAGGAACGCTATGAACGGGAGGAGATGGATCCTCTGCCGACCGCCTGGATCCCAGACAGCCGCTACTTGGTGGAACTGGTCAACGCAGTGTACAAAGAACGACTTGGCCGAGACGTGTTTCTCACCGATGGCGAGTACCGTGCTCGACCGCTGGCTACCTCGCTGCTCACGTGGGGCATCTATGAAAGCCGCGCCAGTGTGCTGGAAGATACGTTCGGCGAGATCTCCTGGAGCACCATCCATGATGCTGCAATCGCACCGGGTGGCTGGGGCGAGCTGGGCGGCGAGAACGAGTGGGGCTACTTCAAGCTGGCGATCCCAAGCCCGCGCAAGAGCGTGAGCGGGTTACAGGCCATGGTAGCGGCGGCTGGCGAGTACTATGCCGATACGAGCATTGGTGTGGAAGAAGTGACCGATCCCGAGTTACAGGCGTGGCTGGGTGAGATCATGAGCTCCATGAGCGACCTTTCCGGCGGAACCTACACGGCAGCCGACCTGGCGCTTTTTGGGTATACTACCGGGGATGCAGGGTTGCTGCTGGAGAGCGACCTGCTGGTCAACATGCAGGGACTACAGACACGCTGGGCCGAGCCGATGCGCATCGTCTATCCCGAGTATGTTACCTGGTTCGACTTTCCCTTCACGGTGTGGATGGGACCGGAGACGTCGGCACTGGAAAAGAATGCGGCGCTAGAGTTCGAGCAGTTCATCCTCTCCGAGGAAGTGCAGCGAGACGCACTGGCCTACGGCTTGCGGCCCGCCAACCCCGCGGTGGCAGTGACAGAGGGCAACAGCCTCTTTGTCCAGTGGGCCGATCAGGGCGTGCTGGGAGTAGTGCCCCGAACAACTGCCATGCGCTACCCCGACCGGGATGTATTGCAGGCGCTGCTCCGGTGGTTTGATCTCAACGTGGCAGGGCGCTAACTGCTGGCTCGTCCCTGTCAGCTCGGCGCCATTTGGCGCAGGATAAAGGGAAAAGAAGCATGAGTGGACGTTCTCAACGTCGTTCATCCTCTAGAAATGTGAGACTGGCGCTGGTCGTGCTGCTCAGCGGCCTGTTCATAGTGATCTGTGCTTGCGTGGCCATCTTTGCTGCCATCGGCAACTTGATTGACAGTGCCGTTGGCGAGGAAACTGCCATGCCCGAGCCCGAATCTGCACTGGTCGTGGCCTACTCGCCGGAGAAGGAGCCGGTATTCACAGCGCTGGTGGATGCCTTTAACGCACAGGGTCTCGAGAATCCAGAAGGGGAAGCCCTGACAGTCAAAACGATTGGCCTCGATCCAGAAGCGATGCTGGGTGCCGTGCTGGACGGCAGCGCATCGTTCCAGGCCATGACCCCTGATTCGACGGTGTGGCTGGGACAGCTGGACCAGGAATGGAGCGAGCAGGCAGGCCCGGACGCCACCGCTGTGGGCGAGACTGTGCGCTATGCAATCAGTCCCGTCGTCATCGCAACGTGGGAGAGCCTGGCACAGGAGATGGGCTGGCCCGACAGCCCGATCGGTTGGCAGGACCTGCTCAGGCGCGCGCAGTCCGATCCCGATTTTCGCTGGAGCCACCCGTCCACCAGCTCCGCCAGCGGCCTGCTGGCCACGCTTGCCGAGTTCTACGCTGGGGCAGGCAAGACCCGGGGTTTGACCATTGAGGACGTAACCGACCAGGAAACCCTCGACTATGTGGCGGCCCTGGAAAAGACCGTGCGCTTTTACGGCGAGGGAGACGAACCAGCGCTGATCGAGCAGGCATTGCTCGAAGGCAGGGACTTTCTGGACGCGTTCGTGGTCCAGGAACAGATGGTAGTGAACTATAATCAGCGCAGGCAGGGACAGGAAGCGCTGGTGGCGATCTATCCCGTGGAAGGCACACTGTGGGAGGACCATCCCCTGGCCCTGCTGGAGACTGGCGACCTGACCTCTTTACACCGCCAGACCTTTGCCGAGTTCGGCGACTATCTGCTTTCGCCGCAAGCACAGCAAGTCGTGCTGCAGTTCGGCTACCGACCGGCTGATCTCGGCACACCACTGGACAGCGCCGAGTCTCCGCTGACAGCGGAAAACGGCGTGGACGCGAATGAACCAGAGACAACCTTACAGGTACCCAACGCCAGCGTGATCAAGGTAGTGCGCGACGTCTGGTGGTACACCAAGCGCCATACGAACGTCTACCTGGTAGTAGACACTTCAGGGAGCATGGAGGGTCAGAAACTCGAGCAGGCCCAGGCAGCTCTGCGTAGCTTCCTTGACCAGATCAAGGGGGACACAGAACGGGTAGGGCTGATCGAGTTTGCCACCTATGTCTATCCGACGGTGGATCTAGGCGAGATGGGAGCCAACCGCGTCGCTCTCGAAAATGCCGTGGATCGGATGGAAGCCAGGGGTGATACAGCGCTGCTGGATGGGGTCTATGAGGCGTATCTGCGCCTGCAAAAGCTGGGGGATACAGAGCGGATCAATGCCATCGTGGTCATGACCGACGGGCAGGAGAACTACTCTGATATAAGCTTGAGCAGACTGGTCTCAGACCTGGAGCGGAACTACCCTATCCAGGTTGTGGTGTTCTGCGTCGCGTATGGCGATGACGCGGATATGGACACATTGAGATGGATCGCGGAACCCACTGGCGGACAGGTGCGAGAGGGCGATCCGGAAACGATCCTGGACCTGTACAGGGTTCTTTCGACCTACTTCTAGACCGATGAAACATAGCAGCTTCCAGGATGAACTAGAGAAAAGGGCCGGTCAGGCCATACTCACACGCTCGATCTACCGTTGGGAAAGCGCGGTTATCATTGCCATCACGGCAAGCCTGGCCTTGTTGAGCTTGGCCGGCGTAATCCCTGCCCTATTTGGTGTCTTTCAGTGGTGGTTCTGGCTGATCTTGGGCGCACTGGGCGAAGCCGGGCTTGTGTGGAGCAGTGTCAAGGATCCCGAGTTTCGTGCCAAGGCTGTGGGCGAGATGTTCCGCGAAAAGTTCGATGCCAAGGAGATTGAGAACAAGGCTTTGCAGCAGCGCGTGGAGAAGGCACTCGAATACCGGGATCGTATCGACAAAGTCATCGCCAAGAGCAGGGCAGGCGTGATGCGCGATCACATGACGGATGTGAGCCAGAGTATCACCAACTGGATGGAGAGCGTCTTTCGACTCGCCCGGCGCCTGGATGCCTACATGGCTGACGACACGCTCCGCCAGGACCTGCAAGCGGTGGAGCCAGGCATCGAGGCGCTGAAAAAGCGCCTGGTCCTGGAAGACGACGACAGCGTAAAGCGGCAGATCAGCCAGACCATTGCCCAGAAGCAGATCCAGCGGGACAACCTACACAAGCTCCGCAACGTCATGGAACAAGGCCAATTCCAGTTGGAGAGCACGATCACCGCCATGGGCACCGTGTATTCGCAGATGATGCTCCTGGGCTCGCGCGACATCACATCGGGTCGAGCCGAGCGCCTGCAGCAGGACGTCGACGACCAGGTCCAGGCCTTGCAAGACGTAGTCCAGACCATGGACGAAGTGTACCAGTCAGGCTTGGATCCACTGGGATTGGGGCGGAGCCCAGCTGAGCTGGCTGCATCCGGTGCAGGTCAGCAGTCTGCCCGACAGCGCATATCTGGAAACTGATTCTGCCGGCCGACGGCTGGTCATGGATAGGATGGAGATAATGAGGAAAACGAACAAATTCTCGGTGATGATACTTGCCGTGCTGATCGTGATGTTGGCCGCTTGCGGCGGCCCTGGCGAGCCAAGCAAAGGGGAAGTGATTGTGTACGTGGCTGCTCCTTTGTCCGGTTTTCAGGCCAATGCAGGACAGACGATACTGGGCGGAGCGCGGCTTGCAGCTGATCAGATCAATCGTGCTGGCGGGCTGCTTGGCTACAAGGTGACCGTGATTGGCCTGGATGACGAATCAGACTCCGACGTCGCGGTAGGCATCGCCGAGCAGGTCGAGTCGGCCGTCTCTGGCGACGAGGAAGTGGTGGGCGTGATTGGGCACCTGAACAGTGGGCAGACACTGGCAGCGATGGAAATTTACAAAGATCTTTCGGTGGTCGTCATCACGCCAACGGCCAGCGAGGTAAGCCTGACGCAGAAAGGCTATCGCAACTTCTTCCGGGCCAATGCCAATGACTCTGCCCAGGCGCGAGTGGATGCAGAGTTCCTGGTCAACCAACTGGGCGCTGAGCGCGTTGCCGTTATCTACAACGATGACCCCTACGGGCAGGGATTGGGCCAGTTAATTAGCAGCGAACTGCAGGCTCTGGGGGCAGAGGTAGTAGTCAGTCTCCAGGTCGCGGTAGAGCAATCCACCTTCTCCGACGAGATACCGCAGATCCTTGCCGCGGAGCCCGACGCCATTTTCTACGCCGGATACGAGGTAGAAGCACCCTACCTGCGATTTGAGCTGGTAGAGGCGGATTCGGATGCCGCTTTCCTTGCGAGCGATGGCGCCTTTCTCACCACCACAATCGACGAAGCCGGCGTAGCCGCCGAAGGCATGTACGTATCCGCTTTCGGTCCCCGTCCGGCTGCTGCAGTCGACGAAACCTGGATAAAGGAGTACCAGGCCGTCGAGTATCGGAATCCTGATACCTATAGCATCAACGGCTACAGCGCCCTGCAGGTTCTGGCTGAGGGTATAAGAGAAGCTGGCACCTTTGACGCCACGCAGGTAGCCAATGCGATTCGCGGCCTGTCCGGCGTCGAGACACCAATGGGCAACTTGAGCTATAACACAGAAGGCGACCTGGAAAACCAGATGATCTACATCTTCCAGGTACGGGACGGAGACTGGACACAGGTCTATCCCTAGCGCTACAAGGAGCGCTTGGGCGGAATCAAGTGCTGGCAAGCAGAGGGGCCGCCATTCTTGGCGGCCTCTTTTGATCGGGAATACGGAATGCCCTCCGCTCTCAGCCCGCGAACAGACCAGGGCGGGTGTGCTCGGGTATTAGTACATTCAGCGCTCCGGGGACGACGGCACACTCGAGAGGCGTTGTGTCGAGAGGTTCCCCATCTACGTGTATGGCCATGGGCTTGTCCGCCTCCACACGGATCACAGAGCCACGATAAAAGCTGTGGCGCGGATCGCGGACGTGGAGACCGGTGACAACACCGAGCACAGTTCGGATGGCAGAGGCAAAACCTGTGCCGGCAAACACATTCACATCGAGACCTTGCCACCGTACAGCTGCGAGTTGCTTATGACGATGAGGATGGAACGGCGATAGATACGTTCTTCATCGATAAATATGCGGACCCGTGTCCCAACCAGGTTGGCAGCAGCTGAGATCCCTGCGATGATGTAGGTCAGGGTCCCGAGGCGCCTCTGCCGGCGCGTTCGTGGCTCCATGGCATAGGTAACATCGGCATCCAGCCCCAGGCCTGCCCACTGCAAGAAATACCGCCCGTTGGCTATGCCTAAATCGATTCGCCGCGTAGAACCGGGTACAAGCGCCCGCACGGCATCGACCAGAGGCAGCCAATGCCGGGGCGAACGCGTAGGCAACCCCAACTCCTTGGCCCACACATTCCCTGTTCCCCCCGGCAGCACGCCCAGGGCTACCGAGCTCTCGGCTATGCCGTTGACAACCTCGTTGATCGTGCCATCCCCACCGACCACGAACACGGCGTCGAGCCCCTCTTCCCGTGCCTGCTTGGCCAGCTTTGTTGCTTCCCCAGCCCGTTCGGTCTGGTGCAGGGTAGTCTGCCAGCCATGTTCTTCCAGGTGATTCAGGACCACCGGCAATTCACGCCGGATGTCCCAAGGACCTGATTTGGGATTGACGATCAGCTTGGATCGCATAGTCTGTTATACCCANTCGAGAGTCTGCAGCCGCTCGCAACGGCTGACCTTTCATAGCCCGCGGTAGCTTGTATGTCCAACAGCACAAGTACATGACCGCGCCATGGCACAGCATGACTAAACAGGAACATCGAGCCCGTGCCTATTATACCAAACGTCGCTGCCTTGCACCAGTCCCGTTTGTCACAAGTAAGATCATGGGGTACAATATCCCGTGGCAATCGAACGCCAGCGATAGTCAGTACACCGCGACCCGATCCCGCNGGAGCGTGCAACTTTCGCTTGCTGCTGGCAAAAGGCCGCTGGATCTGACCATGCAAGCCGTTGCGATCTATTGCTCGTTGGCGTCAAGGGCGGCATGATGGGCGAGCAGAAGGCACTGACAATTGAGACAGTCCTGGATGACCGCTTCCGCCTGATCTCGGAGGGAAGGCAGCAGGACCTCGGCACGGTATTCAGGGCCCATGACCTGCACGAGGACCGGCTGGTCGAACTGCTGGTGTTATCCCCTCAGCACGGCAAAGGGCAAGAGGCGCTCGATCGTCTGAAACAGGTCGAGGAAACAGTGCGTGGTCTTTCGACACCGGGCCTGAAAGCGAATCTGCATACTGGGATAGTGGATGAGCAGATCTATCTGATCCGCCCCCCTGTTTCAGGCCAGACGTTGGCCGCTTTGTTGGCACGCGAACGACCACTGCATAAAGAGACAGCGGTAGAACTTGCTATCCGGCTGTGCGAAACGCTGGCTCCGGCACATAGTGCCGGACTGACACATGGCAGTCTATCGACGCACGCTGTGTTGTTGACGGAAGCAACTGGCACCAGTTCCGGCCCAGAGATCGTGGTGCTCGATACGGGGCTCTTACCTGCACTGCGCCCAATCGGTAGCACCGACGAAAGAGCGTGGGGGCGTTTGCCATATATCTCACCTGAACAGGCTTCCGGGCAGGGCCTGAACCCTCCTTCTGATATCTATGTAATCGGTATGCTGCTCTACGAAATGCTGGTAGGCCGTCCCCCCTTCCGCGCTACAGATGAAACGGTCCTGGCGTTGCAGCATCTGCACCAGGAGCCTCCGTCACTCGAGGTCATGGACACCAGTATGCCAAGGCAGCTTTCGCAGATTGTGTACCGAACCCTGGACAAAGAGCCGTCTGCTCGATANCGGAATGCTGGCCAATTGGCGCACATTCTGCGAGCTCAGCTCGAGCCGCAACCTGAGCGAGAGGCCGAGCCAGAGCCCGCTATCGACGCACACCTGATTGTCCCCCCACCTCCCCTGCCTGCCGTACCCGTCGCCGGTGACACCTGGTTCCCTGGTGACGGCAACGAAGCGCAGAGAGATAGGGCTCGGGGCCAGCCCTCCCGGCGGATCGACTGGGTCATGGTCGCCCTGCTTATCGCCGCGCTGATCGCTGTGTTGGGACTCGTACCGCTGTGGAGCGCTGTATACAGCCGCTACGCCAGCGCGACCATAGGTTCATTGCACAACCCGCATCGACTCGGCGCTGAACCCATGCGCGGTCNGTTCGATAGCCATCATCCAGGCAAGCTGNCCAAGAGCGTCACAGAGTTGGAGNGGCAGGCAGTTGTCTGGTATAATACGGTGCTGTCCGGACTCTCTCCGGTTCCACAACGAAAAGACAGCTTGCGGGCAGGACATCCACCTGGGTACGCAGGAGAATATCCTGGTTTCGGAGTCCAGCTTACGGGTTGGAGAGAAAAAGCGTAGTAGAATTGCGTAAGCAATCTGCAGTGGAGGCAATTGGTGAACGTAAACTGGCGAGGCGCGCTGATCTACCTGCTCATTCTGGTCGCAGTGGGCGCTCTGGTTTTGGGGGTCTTTCCGATGGAGAGCGCCATGGAAGAGATCCCGATTTCTGAACTGGCGCAAGCCATAGACGACAGAAACGTGCGCTCGATCCTCGTTGAGGACAACAACCTAGAGGTCACATACAGGAACGGCGAAACGATCGCATCCCGCAAGGAGTCGGGCGTCGATCTCCCCGAGAACCTGCTAGCATTGGGCGTCAGACGCGAGAACCTGGACCAGGTAGATATCAAGGTCGAACCCCCGAATCCCTGGGGGGACTGGCTGGCCATCCTCGGTAGTTTCCTGCCCTTTGTCTTCCTGGCAGTGCTCTTTATCTTCTTGATGCGCCAGGCCCAGGGAACCAACAACCAGGCAATGTCCTTCGGCAAGAGCAAGGCACGCATGTTCACTGGTGAAAAGCCGACAGTTACCTTTGACGATGTGGCCGGTGTCGAAGAGGCCAAGCAAGAGTTGTCCGAGGTGGTCGAGTTCCTGAGAGAACCTCAGAAGTTCATCTCCTTGGGCGCGCGCATCCCCAAGGGTGTAGTGCTCATGGGGGCACCAGGCACAGGCAAGACTTTGCTCGCCAAAGCGGTCTCTGGCGAGGCAGGCGTGCCTTTCTTTTCCATCTCTGGGTCCGAATTCGTCGAGATGTTCGTCGGCGTGGGCGCGGCGCGGGTGCGGGACCTGTTTGAGCAAGCCAAGCGCAACTCGCCATGCATTATCTTTGTCGACGAGGTCGATGCGGTAGGTCGTCACCGGGGTGCCGGGCTGGGTGGCTCTCACGACGAACGGGAACAAACGCTGAACCAGATCCTGGTCGAGATGGACGGCTTTGGCACCGACACCAATATCATCGTGGTGGCTGCCACGAACCGGCCCGATATCCTGGACCCAGCACTGCTTCGACCCGGTCGCTTTGACCGTCGCGTTGTCCTGGACAGGCCCGATATCCGGGGGCGCAAAGGCATTCTCGAGGTGCACGTGCGCGGCAAACCTTTGGCCAAGGACGTGGAACTGGAGGTGCTGGCCCGTGGGACGCCCGGTTTTGTGGGAGCCGACATCGAGAACATGGTCAACGAAGCCGCCATCCTTGCCGCCCGGCGCAACAAGAAGGCCATTGGCATGGATGAGTTTGAAGAGGCAATAGAACGAGTCGTTGCTGGCCCAGAGCGCAAGAGCCGGCTGATCACCGACGATGAGAAACAGATATTGGCCTATCACGAGGCCGGTCATTCCCTGGTACAGCACAAACTACCTAACTGCGATCCAGTGCACAAGGTCTCGATTGTAGCCCGGGGCATGAACCTCGGATATACGCTGGCACTGCCTGAGAGGGATCGATACCTCTACACACAGGACAAGTTCGAGGACGAGATAGCCGGCATGCTCGCTGGGCGGGCAGCGGAGGAGTTGGTCTTTACGGACAAGTGGACAGGCGCCAACGACGACCTCGAGAAAGCGACCAATCTGGCGCGCAAGATGGTCACGACCTATGGCATGAGTGAGAAACTGGGCCCGCTGACCTTTGGTGACAGAGACGAATTAGTATTTCTGGGCCGTGAGATTGCCGAGCAGCGCAATTACAGTGATGAGATAGCTGAGGAAATTGACGTCGAGGTGCGCAGGATCATCGATGAAGGGTATCAACGCGCCCGGGCGATCTTGATCACGTACCGCCAGAAGCTGGATGCCCTGGCCCAGCGCCTCATCGAGATCGAGACCCTGGAACGTCAGGAGTTCGAGGCACTGATCGCCTAGCACCTCGGAGGCCAGGCAGCCTTGATCCCATCTCCAGCTTCAGGACAGGCGCAGACCGAGCGACATATCTGACAGGCACCTTCTCTCCATGAGGAGGCGCCTGTTTTGCATTCAGAGCCGGGACAGGAGGATACGAGTGAGCAAATTGACCGAGGTCACCAGAGATGGACTGGGAGAGCATGTCGCGGGTTTGATGGAGCAGACCGGGGTACCCGGCGTTGCCGTTGGCATCCACCACAGAGGCGAATCGATCGCCTATGGATATGGAGTGACGAGTATCGAGCATCCCCTGCCAGTCAGCGACGATACGCTGTTTCAGATCGGCTCGATCACCAAGACCTTTACCGGAACAGCCATGATGCGTCTGGTCGAACAGGGAAAGCTGGATCTGGACGCCAAAGTGCAGAGCTACCTACCGGAATTTCGGGTGGCAGACGAGATGGCTAGCAGCGAGGTCACAGTCCGGCAGCTTCTGACCCACGAGGGCGGTTGGGCAGGTGACTTTTTTCGCAGTACAGGCGCCGGAGACGGCGCCATTGCCCGGTACGTAACCGACATGGCTGACTTGCCACAACTTGCGCCCGTCGGCACGCAGTGGTCCTATAACAACGCCGGGTTCAGTGTGGCGGGCCGCATTATCGAGGTAGTAACCGGTAAGCAATTTGAGACAGCACTCGAGGAGCTGGTTTTTGGACCTCTTGGCCTTGAGCATTCCTTCTTTGATGCTGGAGACGTATTGACCCATAGCTTTGCTGTGGGACACAGTGTAACCGGAGGGAAGGCGCAGGTTGCCCGTCCATGGGCCCTAGAACGAGCCATCTACCCCGCCGGCGGCATCATATGCCCCGTGAAGGATCTTTTGCGCTATGCACGCTTCCACCTGGGAGATGGCCGGGCAAAAGACGGCGTGCGACTTCTTTCACCCGAATCCCTGTCCCTGATGCACTCGCCCCAAGTTGCCGTGTGGGAGGGAGAAGCATGGGGACTCGCATGGAGCATCCTCGATGAGCTCGAGGGAGCCCGACAGGTGCGCCACGGTGGTGGTACCAAAGGCCAAATCTCGTCTTTGGTACTGATACCGGAACATGACCTGGCAATCGCCGTCTTGACCAATGCCGACCGGGGTGGCGTAATCACTGACGAGGTACGCCGTTGGGTGCTGAGGGAACTCATGGGGCTGGAAGCTCCAAAACCCGAACCGATCGAAGCCGAGGAAGAGGAATTGGCCGGGTATGCAGGACGCTACCGTGGATACTTCACCGACCTGGAATTGGGCATCCTTGCCGGGAGACTGGTGGGGCAGGTGACCTACAAGCGAGGCTTTCCAAACGAGGATGTGCCTCCTTCGCCTGCACCGCCGCCGATGTCGGTTGCCCCTTGTGGCAAGGACCGGCTCCTGGTGTTGGATGGCCCTGCCAAGGATGCAACGGGCGACGTGATCTGCCGAGCTGACGGCTCGATTGGCTGGCTGCGATTCAGCGGACGGCTCCACGCTAGGGAAGAGCCAGCATCCTGAATCGCTGGGATCCGGTCAAGGGACAGCAGGGACAAGCTGGGGTAGTGGCAACCGCCGATGGTTGCCAGAGCTGAGAGAGCATATGAACCGAAATCATGGAGGGGTCATGTCCTTTGCCAAACGGATCGGGCACTTGAGAGCTGAAGGAGCCTATGCGGTACTCGCAAAGGCGCAAGCACTGGAAAACCAGGGCCGGGATATCATCCACCTCGAGATAGGCCAGCCGGATTTCGAGACCTATCCCCACATCGCCATGGCGGGAATTCGCGCCATCGCAACAGGCAAGACTCGCTACAACCCACCCTCTGGCATCCCGGCCCTGCGCAGCGCGTTGGCAGAGGACTACTCCCGGCGGCGGGGCATACCCGTTGGACCTGAGCAGGTCGTGATTGCTCCCGGCACCAAGCCGCTACTGCTGCTGCCCATGCTGGCCCTGCTGGAGGCGGGTGATGAGGTACTCTACCCGGATCCCGGCTTTCCCAGCTACGCGGCAGCGATTGGGCTGACTGGTGCAACACCAGTGCCAGTGCCCCTGATTGAGGAACAGGGCTTTGACCTGGATCTGGCGGCCTTTGACGCAGCACTGAGCCCGCGCACCCGCATGATCCTCCTCAATTCGCCCAGCAATCCTACTGGCGGGATCCATTCGCCAGAGACCCTGACCCACGTTGCTGCAGCGGCCCGACGCCAAGACCTGTGGGTACTAAGCGACGAAATCTACACCCGGCTGGTCTACGAGAGCGAGGCACCTAGTATCGCCTCCCTGCCGGGCATGCTTGAGCGGACCATCATCGCCGACGGCTTTTCCAAGACATACGCCATGACCGGGTGGCGGCTTGGCTTTGGAATCATGCCAAAGCCACTAGCTGAAAAGATCGATCTGTTGCTGACTCACTCAGTTGGGTGCAGCGCCACCTTTACCCAGTTTGCCGGGCTGGAGGCAATCCAGGGACCGCAGGAGCAGGTCGAAGCCGTCGTAGCCGAGTTCCGCCAGAGGCGCGACCTGATTGTCTCCGGACTGAATGCAATCCCCGGCGTCCAATGCTCGACGCCGCGGGGTGCGTTCTATGCCTTCCCAAATATCCAAGCCTTTGAACGTTCCTCAACAGATCTGGCGGATCTCCTTCTGGAGAAAGCCGGTGTGGCTGTGCTTCCGGGGACGGCCTTTGGACGGTGTGGCGCCGGCTACCTGCGGCTCTCGTACGCCAATTCCATGGAGAACATCGAGGAGGCTCTGAGTAGAATGGGCGACGCGCTGGCAGCCCTTCGCTGAGCGAACCGCTGCTCGCACTCTCCGCGTGAGCGGCAGACTGCCCATTTGACAATCTGTCGAAAAACAGGTACAATCGCCCTCGTTTCACAATGCGCAACGTAGTTGCATGATATGGGACAGCGGACCGGGATTCGGC
>P_1C_Sed_1_UnCtyDRAFT_1000144_pt1 | contig 12374 bp, 9 predicted proteins | sample Pon1CUnioCityCA_6_FD_11282 | JGI IMG/M metagenome (IMG submission 11282) | reverse complement strand
TTGGCACCCCCGAAGCCTATAATCATTATGCCGTTGGCTGGGCCCATGCCATGGATACACCCTACCAGTGGACCAAGCAAATCGCATCCCACTGGGGCGGGACTCGCAACGCTACCATCGTTCACTGGCCTAAAGGCATCCAGTCTCATGGGGAGCTGCGTACCCAGTTCCATCACGTCATTGACGTCGCACCAACAGTATTGGAAGCGGCTGGTCTTCCAGAGCCGATTTTCGTCAACGGTATCCAACAGAAGCCCTACGAAGGGGTCAGTATGGCCTATTCCTTCGACGATGGGAAAGCCGGGGAACAACACGAGACCCAGTATTTTGAGATGATCGGTAATCGTGGCATCTACCACAAAGGCTGGACCGCAGTCACCAAACACCGAACACCTTGGGAGGTGGGCGCGATTCAGACTGTCGCTTTTGATGACGACATCTGGGAACTGTATGATACCAATGTCGATTGGACTCAATCCCATGATCTTTCTAAGGAGATGCCAGAAAAATTGCACGAGCTCCAGCGGCTGTGGCTGATCGAGGCGACCAAGTACAACGTTCTGCCGCTGGATGATCGACTCGCCGAGCGCTTCAACCCTGATCTGGCTGGCCGTCCTCAGTTGGTGCATGGTCACCGTCAGCTGCTCTTCGGAGGGATGAAAGGNCTCTCCCCCTGGTCGCTCGTAAGCATTTACAACAAATCCCACGCCATTACCGCAGAAGTGGTGGTGCCAGAAGCAGGGGCTGAGGGTGTCATCTTTGCCTGGGGAGGCGTTACCGGCGGCATAAGCCTTTACACCAAGGATGGTAAACCACGGTACTGCTACAACTTCTGTGGACTCCATCATTACATCATCGAAGGTACCCAAATCATCCCTCCCGGTTCTCACCAAGTGCGGATGGAATTTGATTATGACGGCGGTGGTCTCGCAAAAGGCGGCACTGTATTGCTGTTCATCGACGGTCAGCAGGTCGGCCAGGGTCGTGTTGAGATAACCGAACCCTTTGCCTTTACTGCCGATGAAACAGCTGATGTAGGCCTGGAAGCAGGTTCGCCAGTGTCGCCAGATTATGGACCTAAAAACAACGCCTTCACCGGTCAGGTCAATTGGGTGGAGATCGATGTTGACAAAGAGGCGCTGGATCAGGATCACTTCCTGTCCCCGGAAGAGCGCCTGCGAGTGGCTATGGCCTTGCAATAGGAGGTTAAGTAGATATGGATGAAAAAAATAATTTTATGAATAATGCAAAGACGCCTCGCGCTGCAGCAGTGGCTGGAATTCTCTTTACACTCTTATTTGCCTGCTCATATGTGCTGATAAGGCTGGCAACACCATCCGATATCACAGATCTAAGTGCCTGGACTGACACGACCCGGCGTATGGTTTCAATCTCCCTGTCACTGATCGCTCTGGCAGGAATCGCTTTTCTGTGGTTCATCGGTGTGATTCGCGACCGGTTGGGTGCTTTTGAGGATCAATTCTTTTCCACAGTGGTTCTGGGCAGTGGGCTGTTGTTTTTAGCAATGATTTTTGCTGCCTTTGCCTTCGGGGCTGGGATGTTTTCTGCNCTTAGTATCCAGGGAGACCATATCACCTCACCGGATGCCTACGTGGTAGGACGGGCTGTCATGAGCCAGATGTTCAACATGTACGCCCTCAAAATGGCATCTGTTTTCATGATCTCGCTCAGCACGCTCTGGCTGCGCACGAGAGTGATGCCTCGCTGGATGAGTTTCATCGGTTATGGAGTGGCACTGCTACTGTTGTTCAGCCTCTCCCTCAGTGTGTGGATGGTGTTGTGGTTCCCTGGTTGGGTGCTGCTGGTGAGTACGTTTTTCTTAATAAAGAGCTATCACCAGATGCCATCAGACAGTGGAGATGACTCAATGTCACCCCAGGCAGCAAGCTAGACTACCGACAGCGCTATTCATTACAGGTAAGAACGATCATTTTCTGTCAAAGTGCTTTTATAGATCAAGAATGATCCCTAACATGATCTTTCTATAAAGGATTAGATATTTAAATACGGAGGTAATGATGTTAACAATAAAAAACGATATAACTACAGAACAGGTTGCAGAAGCTTATAAATGGGGGTTGGGTATTGTCGCGATGTATCGCTATTACAACCTCATGGGCGAGAAATTGGGAGCTATCAACAAACTCTTTCACAACCGGGTACATGTGGAACCCGGGCAATTTTCTGGTGGACCCAATCGGGACGGTTTGTATTCATATGGTTGGTTTCACCTGGATGACGAACCCATCGTGGTTTCTTTGCCAGACTTTGGAGACCGTTACTTTGTCTGGCAAATGACGGATATGTATACGCATAACTTCCACAACATTGGGAGTTACTTACTCGAAGGACCGGTTGAGGAGTACAAATCTGGATATGATTTTTTGATGGCCGGCCCTGATTGGGAGGGTGAGGTGCCAGAAGATTTGCATCTCGTTCGCTGCCCGGTTAACCTGGTGCACGCCTTATACCGAATTGCCGTGGTAGGCGAAGCGGATTACAACGCAGGACGTCTGCTTCAAGATAGGACTCTGACACTGCCGTTGTCCGAGTGGCTTAAGGGCGAACGAAGGGTTATCCAAAGGATGCCAGGTCATCACATCCCCAGTTATCGGGAGGTTCTGGTGTTTAAACCTGGGGTAACCGGGGCAGAACAGCGGCATCCATTGTTCTTCTCAGTGCTGGCAGATGCCCTGGCAGCCAGTGCGCCCTATGCAGCCTGGGACAAAGATTTCATCAAGAATAAGCTGTCCATGTTAGGTGTTGCACCAGGAGAAGCTTTTGATTTTGATGCCTTAAACGAAACCATGCAGCAAAAAATTCTCGATGGTCAGGAAAGCGCTTTTGATGAGGTTATTACAACAGGGGAAACGGCCTTTGGAACCAATATCAATGGCTGGTCTCTCATTCCGTCGAATCAAGGTGATTGGCAGGATGACTTCACTTTCAGATCCTACGCAACCTATATTGGAGGCATGGTTCCAACAAGCAACAACAGCACCTACGCCACAACAGTTTTCGACCGCGACGGTCTAAGGTTAACTGGTAAGCACACCTACCTGCTGAGGTTTGAAGGAGATAACCTGCCGCCTGTGACATCTTTCTGGTCGGTGACAGCTTACGATGCCGGTACCAGGGACCTGTATCCCAACCAGGCGAAGCTCTACAACTACGGCACGAATAACCCTGAAACTCGCTATGGCGAAGACGGATCTGTTGAGATCATCCTCTCGCACACCCCACCTGAGAATGCAGATGAAATAAACTGGCTGCCAATTCCTGCTGGTGAAACCTGGATGGCTTTGCGTTTCTATGCCCCGAAACCAGAGGTCACCAATCTGGAATATGAGATCCCTGGAATCCAGAGAATAGCTTAGCAGATTTTGGATGGAAGATCACCGCTCGTGTAGGATAACGCCAGGGNAAGAAGGCTCCACCGGCGATACGCACTTTTGGGAAGAAATNGTTTACAGAGACACAGTAAAAAATAAAAGGAGGAAGTATATAACAAACANATAAAAGTCGGAACTGTAAAGCCTATGAGGGCATCATAAAGTCTTTACGGGAACCAATAGTTGCGTATCTGTTGACTTTCCACCTCAGAAATGCGGCGGGGTTCTGCGATACCTCACATACATGGGGCGCTGATTATCAAGACTTTTGTACTCTGCCCAAATGAATTTTAAGAAGGATTAAAAATCCGCATCAGGATTTAACGAGATGGGAAATAGAAAATTTTGGATAAGGAGATAACTATGATTTCAATAAGCAACGAAATAACCAAGGAGCAAGTTGCAGAAGCTTATATTTGGGGGCTCGGTATTGTCGCAATGTATCGCTATTACGGATTAATGGGAGAGAAAATGGGAGGGATCAACCAGCTGGTTCACAATCGTGAACCTATAGAACCCGGGCATTTCACCGGTGGACCCAACAGGGACGGACTGTACTCATTAGGCTGGTTTCACCTGGATGACGAACCCATCGTGGTTTCCCTGCCTGATTTTGGAGACCGCTATTATGTCTGGCAAATGACCGATATGTATGCCCACAACTTCCACAACGTGGGGAGTTACTTACGCGAAGGACCGGTTGAGCAGTACAGAACTGGATATACCTTTGTGATGGCAGGCCCTGGTTGGGAGGGTGAAGTACCAGAAGGTCTGGATGTCGTTCACTGCCCGGTGAACCTGGTAAATGTGTTGTACCGCATCGCCGTGGTTGGCGAAGCGGATTACAGCGCAGGTCAGTTGCTTCAAGATAAGACCCTGACACTGCCGCTGTCTGAATGGCTCAAGGGTGAACGAAGAGTTATTCAAAAAATGCCGACTAACCCTATCCCAAGTTACCGGGAAGTTCTGCCACTAACCCTATCCCAAGTTACCGGGAAGTTCTGGCGTTCAAACCAGGGGTGACAGGAGCAGACCAGCGCCACCCATTATTCTTCTCGGTCCTGGCAGATGCACTGGCAGCCAGTGAGGCCTATGCAGCCTGGGATAAAGATTTCATTGAGAACAAGCTATCCATGTTAGGTGTTGCACCAGGAGTAGCTTTCGATTTTGATGCCTTAAGCGAAACCATGCAGCAAAGAATTCTGGATGGTCAGGAAAGCGCCTTTGACCAGATCATTGCCAAAGGGGAAGCCTCTTTTGGTACGAATATTAACGGCTGGTTCCAGAATCCTGCGAATCATGGTAATTGGCAGGACGATTACATATTTAGATCCTATGCAACCTACTCAGGCGGTATGTATCCGACCAGCAACAACAGCACCTATGCCACAACTGTCTTCGACAGCAAAGGTCTCCGGTTAGATGGCAAGCACACCTACCTGCTGAGGTTTGAAGGAAATAACCTGCCTCCCGTAACTTCCTTCTGGTCAGTGACCGTCTACGATGCAGGTACCAGAGACCTGTATCCCAACAAGGCGAAGCTCTACAACTACGGGACGAATATCCCTGAAACCCGCTATGGTGAAGACGGATCTGTTGAGATCATCCTCTCACACACCAAACCAGAGAATGCGGCTGAAGTGAACTGGCTGCCGATACCCAAAGATGGACCCTGGATGGTTCTGCGGTTTTATGCTCCGAAACAAGAGGTCATCGACCTGGAATATGATATTCCTGGAATCGTGAGAATCAGTTAATCTGCCTTGCCAGGAATCCCAACAGAAAAACAGCGTACTGCCTGGAATAGGTCCCAAAGAGCTTGCAGCTCTTTGGGACAAAAAATAATTTGCAAAGATTCTGCAATATCAATAAGGAGACTGCAGTGAAACAGTTGAATAACCCATCAACCACCCCAGACAAGGCCGAGTCTCGCATCGGTACCCTCGAATTCACTGACGGGATGCCAAGTCAGGAAACGCTCGACAAGGTCTATGACCACTTGGATTTCACCCATGCTTTTAATGCCTTCGTGAACACCATGCAGGGCGTCAACTTTCACGCATTACACCGGGGCTTCCTGGATGTCGGTGTGAAAAATAATGAGTTCTTAATCTTCTCCGATATGATGGACGCCAAAACGGTACTGCTCGTGGCTAACGTGGACACAGTTTATGTCTTCGGCTTTCTCGACCTGACCCAGGGCGCACTTGTACTGGAAGTACCTCCAAAGCTTCTCGGCTTGATCAATGACGCCTGGTTCCGTTGGGTAACTGATGTTGGTGCAGGTGGGCCCGATCGCGGCCTGGGAGGGAAATATCTGATTCTACCTCCAAACTATGATAGTCCGCTGCCGGAGGGTGGATTCTTCATCAGCCGTGCTGCCACTAACCACGTGCTGTTTCTCGGCCGGATGTTCCTTGAAAAAGACAGTCCACAGCCAGCGGTCAGACAAATCCGCAATTTCCTCAAGGTTTATTCGTATGAACTTGGCGGAGTAGGCACGTCTCTCGCTACCTTTCTGCGCGGGGAAGTTCCACTCGGGTCAATCACGACGCCGCCCGAAACCGTGTTTCACGAGGGCAGCGGCAAGGTGATGAATACCATTATCCCAAACGATTTCAGCTATTACGAGATGCTCAATGAGGTCGTGCAGCAGGAACCGACTGGTTCGCTGGATCCTGAACAAATGGGGCCATGCGCCGCAATCGGCATTGTTAAGGGCAAACCCTTTGCGCCTGATCCACGCATGAAAAAAATCCTCACCGAAACAGCTGAGGTGGCCAGTGCCACGGCACGCAGCCTGACCATGAAACCCCGCGACCCAAACTGGTACCTTTATCCTGGCTCAGCCTGGTGGAATCCGATGTTCATTTGCGGATATGAATTCGATACACCGATCCCAGAAATTGAAGGGCTAGTTCGGAATGACATAAAGATGCCAGAAACCGTCAAACCGTACCCGCCAACTGGTTACCGTACATTGGACATTCGAACCTTCTACTGGTATGGATCCTTTGCTGTTTCTCCTGCCATGGCAATGCGCCTGAGCGGGACCGGCTCCCAGTATCTCATCGCGACGGTGGATGCAAACAAAGCCTACTTTGATGGGACCAAGACCTACAGTTTGACGCTGCCAAAGGACATCCCAGCTTTAAGATTTTGGTCATTGACGGTCTATGACACCCAAACGCGATCCATGCTCGACACGCCGCAGCGCTATCCCCGCGCTGGCAGCCAAACTTATCCATCGCCTGCTGCTGAACCTGCTTCCGATGGGACCACAACGGTGTATTTTGCTCCCGAACAGCCCGACGGTATCCCAAGAGGAAACTGGATCCAGACCATCGATGGGAAGGGTTGGTACGTCTTCTTGCGGCTCTACGGCCCACTCGAGCCCTTCTTTGACAAGACCTGGCAGCCGGGTGAGATCGAGCTGGTTTCGACCAAGACATCTCAATAGGCAGACGCTCATAATCGAATTTTTTGTGATCGTATTACATCAATTGATTAGTTGCGTAAAACTCATAATTTAATATTAGTAAAGGAGAAGGCAACATGAAACAAAAGTTTATTATCCTATTGATCCTCACGGGGCTCTTTGTAACGGCTTGCAGCCCAGAACCAACACAACCCGCCAACCCGACTGCAGAGACATCCGACATGGTCAATCCAGCCTCCCAATTCTGCGTGGCACGGGGTTATCAGTCTGAAATTCGAGATGAAGATGATGGGCAGGTTGGTTACTGCCTGTTCCCCGATGGCTCTGAGTGCGAGGAATGGGCTTTCTTCCGGGGGGAATGCACCCCGGCAAGTGAAACTGAGGAATCAGATGTGCCTCCTGAGACAAGCGTGACCCCAACAGAAGCGGCGGACGAAGGGGATCAGAGTGCTGTTAAAGTCTCCTTCAAGGATGCCCTCGAAGATCTGGAGCCGCAGGATGTATTCCACAACTTCTACGACATCACCCAGGTGCCGCGCCCGTCGGGTCAAATGGAGCAAATACAGGCATTTCTTTTAAGTTTCGGTCAGGATCTGGGCTTAGAAACCATCATGGATGAGGCCGGTAATGTGATCATCCGCAAGCCAGCATCACCCGGAATGGAGAACCGCAAGGGCGTGATCTTGCAGGCGCATATGGACATGGTGCCCGCAAAAGACCGTGACCTGGACTTCGATTTTGCAACCGATCCAATTGAAGCATTTGTCAGTGGGGATTACCTCGTAACCGAGGGGACCACACTGGGAGCCGATGACGGGATAGGCATGGCAATGATCATGGCTGTGATGCAATCTAAGACTCTGGTGAGCGGTCCCATTGAAGGGCTGTTCACAGTCAATGAGGAAACCGACATGTCTGGCGCTTTTGGCTTGAAGCAGGATGCTTTGCAGGGCAGCATTCTGATCAACCTTGATTCGGAATGGGATGGTGTATTCTTGATTGGCGCGGCAGGCGGCGGGCACATCAGTGTCAGTGCCAATTACCAACAGGTACCCGCACCAACGGAATTGGCAGCTTACCAAATTGAGGTCCAGGGACTCAAAGGCGGCCATTCAGGCGTCGACATCCACCTGGGACGCGGGCATGCCATCAAGCTTTTAGTGCGTTTGCTCAAAGGCGCCATCGAGCCTTATGAATTGCTTTTGGCAAGCCTTAACGGCGGCAATGCATCCAATGCGATCCCGCGCGAAGCTGCAGCTGTGGTTTTGCTTCCCAAGGAACAGGTAGAGTCTTTTACCGAATACCTCCAAAGCTTTGAAAACACCGTTAAATCCGAGCTTTCAGTGGTGGAGCCCGACCTGAGCATCGAACTTGTCGAAATCGAACCGCCCACAGAAATGATCGACCAGGACTTACAATTGGTCTTACTCGATGCCCTATATGCAACTCCCCAGGGGGTAATGAGGATGAGTGATGCCCTTCCTGGGCTGGTTGAAACCTCCAACAACCTCGGTGTTGTAGCGATTCAGGATGGACAAATACAGGTAGATTGTACACCTCGCAGTTCAGTTGATTCTGCCTTGGAAGATGTCAGCCAGATGGTTGCCAGTGTTTGGGAGCTGGCAGGTTACGAGGTTGAGCTTGCCAATTACTACCCTGGATGGAATCCCAACCCCGAATCTCCTATCCTGGAACTGATGAATGCAACCTATCAGGAAATGTATGGCAAAGCACCAGAAGTCATGGCAGTTCATGCAGGTTTGGAGTGCGGCATGATCGGTGGAAAGTACCCGGGTATGGACATGATCTCAATCGGACCGACATTGAGTGATGTCCATTCGCCTTCAGAGCGGTTGCTCATCCCCACTGTGGGACATGTTATGGATCTGCTGCTGGCAGTACTGGAAAATATCCCTGAGGGATAAAGGAGAGAAAGCAACTCATTTGAAGAATACTTATTGATTTTGGATCAGGGCTTGACCAGCTGTCAATAACATCAAGAGATTTCTGACAGATTGGGTGTTGACCATGGTAAGAGGATAAATAACAGCCTCTGCTCTATATCAACAACAATGAATTCTGGATCCATTGAATAGTTGAATATCGCTGGAAGAACTGGCACTCTTGAGAGATGCCAGTTCTTGATTATCAATACAATCGCATCTTAGGAAATCAGGCTGTTTTAAGTTTTATTACCTTTGTCATGTCATTATTTCAAGATGTGGACAATCAACCCATAGGTTTTTCCAATTTTTTCTTTCAGTAGTTTCAATTAGCCGATAACAAGAAAAAAATCCTGAGAAAACCTAGGCTGCTGTGTGCTGATGATATCCCAATTTCCAATCCCCATTGACAAGGATATAGATGCTGGATATCCAGGCTTGATAAGGATCATCCCCTTCACGTTTTGCCTTAACATAATATGTAAGTACGGACACATTTTCAGCAAGCTTTGATACCTTTGGGTTCTCAATTTGATAGGATTTCCAGGGTTGTGACGCAAAGGATCCCAAAATTTCTACCTTACCTTCCATTCTCAATCCTCCAGGAAAAAGAAAAACAGCATCATCTAAAAGTAATGAATGGTAGAAATCAACAGCTGCATTACCTTCCTTTGAAAGAGCATCCCATCCCCGCTTTTCAATATCAATAATTTTTTCCATTCAACATCTCCTATTCAATCTATTTACATAGCAAATAAAACAGGCTTCATAGGGCAATTACCCCAATAATTTATACACAAGAATAACAACCCCGTTACCAACGATTTTCGAATCAATAAGTTTCGCAGCAATTTTGGAACGCATCTCACCAAATAACCTTTCCCCTCTACCCAGGATGATAGGAAATACCATCAGATGGAGTTCATCAACCAGGTTGTGTTCAAGCAGCGATTGCGCTAAGGTCCTGCTTCCATGCACAACAATCTCACCTTCAATTTTTTCACGGAGTGCCAAGACTTCTTCCACAACATTGCCGTCAAGAATTGTAGTATTGGTCCAGGTAGGTTCCTTAAGTGTTGATGAAACCACATACTTCGGCATGCTGTTAAACTTATCCGCAAATTCGCCAGTTCGTGGTGGCCATGCTTCAGCAAAGCCTTCATAGGTTACCCTTCCAAGTAAGAGTGCCTCCGAGGACATTGTTTCCTCATGTTTAAATTTATCGCCCTCTTCACCACGATCAACATCCAATGCCCATCCACCAAATTCTCGATTCTCTCCACCCGGTGCTTCCATCACACCGTCTAGGGTGACAAACTCCGTTACAATTATTTTTCCCATTTTATACTCCTTTGTATTTAAATTTTTATCATCATCAATCTATTAACACATTAATTTTCTTGCAATCATTATGGTCAATTACACAATTGACTCTCTCTCTATCACCATTAGTCATTAACAAAATCAATCCATTAAATATGTGATTCTTGGTGAATCAAGTTTAGTATTTAATTTTATGTTTGACCTAGGTATTCATCACTGCCAACTCCATTAAATCGCTAATCTTCATAATTTGATAAACAATATCATAATACCTTTATAGATGTGCAAAACCAGTCATATTGATGTGGATTTGAGCTTGAGTTTGGTATTATTTCGTTTGGGGTCCGTTGGAACTTTCGTAATTTTCAGTATTAAATGCAACAGGAATTCTAATTCCATTAAAATTTTTCAACTTAACTGAAACATATTACAAGATTTAATCCATTTGTAAGAGTATAAAAATTATCCAAATAACCATTTTTAATCTTGTATTGATTTTTTTAGGAAAACCTCGAACCAGTCAAAATCATAAGGGGCGGTTTTTCTGAGGGGGTACGATTAATAATATAGATGTTTCTAATGGAATAAACTACAACAGAAAAATTACAAAATATTAATGGCTTATAAAAGGAGATAAATATGGATGAAACAAAAATTCTGATATCAAATGAAGAAAAGGCCAGAATGGTTGAAGAGGTCCTGGCTGCTTTTAATCGACATGATCTGGATTATGTTGCCAACTGGCACGCAGAAAGCGCCTTGCATCACCAGCCAAATCGCCCAGAGCCGTTACGTGGACGAGAGGCAATACGTGAGGATTATCTTCAGAGTACGTGGAAGCCTTTCCCTGACTTCAAGTTTGAATTGGACCGGGCTTTTGGGCAGGATGAATGGTTTTGTATCCAGGGGACGCTCACAGGCACCCACCAGGCGCCTATAGAAGGATCCGGTGGAGAAAGAATCCCCCCAACCGGTAAACGGATCAATGTCCCTATCTGCTTCGTCGTGCGGGTTCAAGAGGGCAAGGCAGTAGAGGTCTGGGAGTACAATGATCAATTAGCCTTTTTGGCACAACTGGGATTGTACCCATAGCCCATAATATCAATCTGAGTTTGGGCTGATAGAAGACCTTTTACCGCAAAGCTGTTAAAATGCGTCAAACAGGCTTTATTCTTCCTCAAATTCGTGCTCAGCATTTTCATAGGCTTCAAATAAGGTGTCAAGTTCTTCCTTGTCTGCAAGAGATTCTAATCGTGGGAAATGTTCTTCCTCCTCTTCCTCCAAATGATGATTATTAACCTCTCTCAAAACCTTCGCCTTTGCAGTAAAAATCTCGTCTTCCAGGTCAAGGTCCATTAATTCACCCAGCAAAACCCGATCAAGATGATGCTCTTGCATTGCTTCCAATGCACCAGCCTTCGCTTCGCCGCCTTTTGCTACCAGGAATTTAAATATTGAAGCATCTTCTCCCTCCAGGTGGGGACGCAGTGCATCGAATAATTCCTTACGGTATTTTTCTTTATCTGCATTGGTTTTTGCATTAACCAATTTATCTTCCAAAGTTCTTTGTTTTTCATGATCCTCAAGCAAGTGCTCAATATATGGATGTGTCATAGGTTTATCCTCCTTAAATTAAGCATACTCTACAAGATACCCAAATTGAAATTAATTTTATAGATGAACAGTAACATATTGAATAAACCACAGGAATGCTGGAACAAAATAAAGAAAAAATACGTCCAATAAATACAAAATCCGAAAAATGAAAGTGAAGAAAATAATTTGAAAGCAGAGGATGAAATGTCTACGATAAAACAAGATATCCAAAATTTAGCAATATCCATCCTGTTTCTGCTGGTTGCACTGATCAGTGTCATCGCAAGATAGTCATATCCCATTACGAGAATTTGCAATTAATGATAAAGATTTTTCCTGTGACAGTGTAATCCCTTCCCTATTACCCAATAAATCCTGTAAACGTGAATCAGGACGGGTCACGGGTCATATTTTCCTGATGCCTAAAACCTAATATCTGATACCTTTCTCCCCACTCACTATTCACCGTCTTGTTCGGGTAAAATGACATCGTTAATTCACACGCAAAAGGCAAAGATGTTTTTACCCACGACACCAAAAGAACTGGACTCCCTAGGTTGGGACCAGTTAGACATTATATTAATTACCGGTGACAGCTATATCGACAGCCCTTTCATGGGGATCAGCATCATTGGCAAGGTCTTGCTGGATGCTGGCTAT
>P_1C_Sed_1_UnCtyDRAFT_1000143_pt1 | contig 12400 bp, 10 predicted proteins | sample Pon1CUnioCityCA_6_FD_11282 | JGI IMG/M metagenome (IMG submission 11282) | reverse complement strand
CCAGGCGTGCCTCAACATTATCCGGCTCGAGCTGAAGCACCCTCTCAAAGCATGCGATCTTGCCCGCGCGGTCAGATTCCACCGCAGCCAGCGATAGCCACGCCTCTACATTCTGTGGTTCCAATTCAACCGCGCGACCCAGGTACTCCCGGGCCTCTTCGAGCCGGCCCACACGAGCGGCTGCCTTGCCCCGCTGGACCAACTCGTTCATATCCACCGAATCTCTCATCTATACCACCACGCTCCAAAGGCTTGTTCCGGCTCGTTCCTCAAACCTGCCGTGTACGAACCTTAACGATTCTACATGCAAACAGACGTTCGGTCAAGTAATTCCGCTCACCAGAGACGACTTGGGCCTGCGCGTCGCTAGTTCTCCCCTCGCAGCGTGTGCCGGGCCAGCCAGGCCAGCATGCCCAGTGTGACCAGTCCCAACGCCACCAGTGTGATGAGCTTCAGCAGGCGAGAATTGATGAGCAATGCGGAGGTACCTAGAAAAGCGCAATAGGTATAGTACAGCAGCACCACCTGGCGCTGGCTCAGTCCCAGATCTAGCAGACGGAAGTGCAAGTGGCGCCGGTCAGCTTGGCCGATCGATTCGCCAGCGCGCAGCCGGCTGATGATCAGCCAGGCCACGTCCACAATAGGTATACTAAGCACCAACAACAAGAGCGCCAGCTTGGCTCCAGCGGCGATGCCCAGCGTGGCAATAGCGTAGCCGAGGATGAGCGATCCCGAACCCAAAAAGATCTTGGCCGGGTAAAAGTTGAAAGGCAGAAATCCCAGTGTCGCCCCCAGCAGGGCCAGCGGAAGCAGGGCCACGCTGTACTGGCCCTCGCGCAGCATGTGAAGGGCGAGCACCGCACTCACGATCGCCCCCACCCCCGCTACCAACCCGTCCAGCCCATCCAGGAAATTGACCGTGTTGATCATGCCCATGATCCACAGCAAGGTGAATACCACGGTCATCCACCAATACGGGAAGACAAAGAGCTGGTCGTTAAACGGGTTCATCACGCGCTCGATGAACACCAGGAAGAGCACGGCGATCAGTCCCGATACAGCCTGGATGACGTACTGCGAACCTGGCCCCAGCTCATATCGGTCGTCGATATAGCCCATAATCAGGAGGAAGCAGAGGCCCACCACAATCCCGACGAAACGGGTCAGTTCGTTGGGATCCTGGCGCGGAACCGGCAGCCATTGCGACAGCAGCGCCGCCGCCATAAAGGCCACGAACAGCGCGATTCCGCCCGTGCGAGGAATCTCACCCTTGTGACGCCGGCGTGTGCCGGGCTTGTCCACGAGCCCCCGGCGGCGACCCCAGGCAGCCGCCAGCGGCGTGCTGATCAACGCCATGACCAGGCCCACGCCAAAGACCAGAACAAAGGGCCACCAGGCCAACTCGGGGTCCATGGTCGCCATTGTACGTCACCTACAAGCGAATGTCAACTGTCCCGGGACAGAGCTTGTGTTTCGGTTACAGCAGCAATTGGCGGATCAATCTGCTGTCTCCACAAAGACTCTCATCAAGTAGCGGAGTTCTTGCCCGCTCAGGTTTGTTCCTTGGATCTCCAGGCCATGGCAGCCAACACTTCCACGAACACGCGCGCTGCCAGATGCGAGCCGGTCCCCACCCGGTCATCGTATTGCGGGCCCAGGCAGCACAGGTCAAAGCCCTTGATGTCGGCCGCCTTGCCGATACGCCTCAGCGCCGAGATGATCTGCTTTGACGTCAGCCCCGCAGGCTCCGGGTATTTCTGCGCCGGGCAGTACACCGGGTCCACCACGTCGATGTCCAGCGAGACATACACGCCATCGGTGCCATCACATGCGCGCTCGAGGGCTGCATCCACGACGTCCTCGATGCCCCGCTCGTCCACGTCGGTGATGGTATAGACGCTGTGGCCTAGCGTCCGGGCGACTTCGGCCTCGAACGGGACCTGCCGCAGCCCGCGGATCCCGATCTGGCAAAAGTTCTGCACATCGACATTCGGCAAACCCAGGATCTGAGCCCACTGGGAGCCCGCAAAGAGCGGCGGATCCCAGGCCAGGTCATAGTGCGTGTCAAAGTGGATGAGCCCCAGCCGTCCGCTCATGCCCCCTGCCACGGCGCGCGCCACCGGCAGAGTGACCGCATGATCGCCGCCGCACACCAGAGGGACCGCACCGGCCTCCACGATCTCGCGCACCCGCTCTTCGCACCGCACAAACGAAGCCTCTGGGTCGCCCGGGCTTGCGTCGACGTCACCAGCATCCACCGCGCGCAGGTGCTTGAAGATATAAAAGTCGGGCGCATACTCGACAAACAGGCCATAGGCGTGATGGATCGAGTAGTGGATGCTATACCGGCGCACAGCCTCTGGTGCCTTGTCGGCGCCTGTCCTGTAGTAGATGCTGTCAGGACCCGCCGGAGCGGCGAGTTCCGGCAGGAAGGTGTGGGGCGTGTCGATCTTGACGCCCTCGAACCCGAATCCCAGAAACGCCGCGCCCACCCCTTCGAGTTGCGTACCCTTCCGGGCATATGGCAGCTCCATAAATGTCGGCACGTCTCCGTACAGGATATCGCGCATCCGCCGGTCCACCCGCACCGGCGCGACCTCTGCAGCGCGACGGTACGCTTCCTGCCATATCTGTTCGTCCACCACTCACCCGCCTTTCATGTGCGCGCGCACCGGCCTGGCTCCAAGCCGCACAACGCACACTACTGGGACTCTTTTTCCCTCACGAACGCGACCTGCCCATCGACGAGTACCAATTCCACCACCGTGCGATAGTCGAGAGGATGCCCATCAAACACCACGATGTCGGCATCCTTACCCGCCTCGAGGCTACCCACGCGGTCCTCCACGCCGATGACCCTGGCTGCATTGATCGTAATGGCTTTCAGCGCATCTTCTTCCGGCATCCCCTCCCGGACAGCCAGCGCGGCGTTGATGGCCAGATACTTGACCGCCGACATCTCGTCGGTCTGGATAGCAACCTGGACTCCGGCCTTTGACATCAGGCCCGGGTTCTTGGGCATCATGTCCTTCAGCTCGGGCTTGCTGCGAGAGAAGAGAATCGGGCCAGCCGTCACCGGAATCGACTTGGCTGCCAGGATATCCGCGATCTTGTACCCCTCAGTAGCATGCTCCAGCGTGAGGTCCAGCCCAAATTCCTCGGCAATGCGTACGGCCGTCAGCATATCATCGGCACGATGGGCGTGCACCCGGGCCCTCATCTCGCGGCGGACCACCTTGCCCAGGGCTTCCAGCTTCAGGTCGCGCTCGGGGCGCTTGGGCTCCTCTACCTTGTCGTCGCCGGCCTCCCGCTTGGCCTTGTATGCGCTCATCTGCGCCTCGTAGCGGGCCCACGTATCGAGGTAGTTCTGCGCCTGCACCAGCGCATCCCGCAGCACAGCGGCATTTCCCATGCGCGTGGATGGTGTCTTTTTCTGATCCTTGTACACCCGCTTGGGATTCTCGCCCAGCGCCATCTTCATCCCTGCCGGCTCCAACAAAACCATCTGGTCGATGCTCGGCTTTGGCGCCGTCTTGATGCAGACCCCTTGCCCGCCAATCAGGTTCCCGCTCCCGGGCAGGGTGAGCACAGTTGTCACTCCCGCCGACAACAGCTCTGCAAAGGCCGGATCTTGGGGATGCACGGCATCCAGTGCCCTCAGGTGCGGCGTGATCGGATCGGTCATCTCATTGCCATCAGAATACTCCCAGCCCAAACCCTCGGGAAAGATGCCCACGTGACAGTGGGCGTCAATCAGGCCGGGCATCACCACCTTGCCAGCAGCATCGTAGACCTCCGCATCCTCGGGGACCGTGACTTCCTGACCGACAGCGACGATGCGCCCTCCTTCGACAAGCACCGTGCCCGGTTCCAGCGTTCCCCCAGTGATCGTCAGGACTTTGCCGTTCATAATAGCTATCATAGCGTCTGTACACTCCTTATGGTTCAGGGTCGAGTATCATCCGCCCCAAAGCCCATGCGGGGGTGCATCCACCCCCGCATATCGACCATCTACAACTGACTCCTTACCCTCCAGACCCAAGGACCTTCTCGATCTCAGCCAGCAACTCCTTGGGCTTGAATGGCTTCTCTACAAAGGCCTCCACCGGCATATAGGCATCGTCAGGAGCGAGCTTCACCGGCATATCCAGCGCCTTCTTGACCCCCGATAGGACAATCACCGGGATATCTGTCAGAGTTGGATCCTCATGAAGTCGCCTCGAGATCTCTGTGCCGTCTGGCCCTGGCGGGCCGGCGAACATGATGTCCAGCAGGATCAGGTCGGGCTTGGTCTCCTTGGCCAGCGCCACGCCTTTCTCCGCCTGATAGGCAAAGCTGACCTCGTATCCAACGCTCTCCAGAAGCGTCTTTACCGAGTCCACCAACTGGACATCATCATCTATTACCAGAACGTGCGTTCCCTTAGACATCGTCTCAAACCTCCCCTTTATCTTCTGGCCTACTCTGGTATCGTGAGTGCAAACTCTGCCCACTCGCCTACTTGAGATTCAGCCCACATCTCCCCACCATGCTTCTCCACAATTTCCCGGCAGATATACAGCCCCAGGCCTGTACCCCGTTTGCCTGCATGCTCGGGACCATTGAGGCGGCTGAACTTCTTGAACAGCATCGCCATCTTTTCCGGCGGGATGCCTTCGCCATCGTTGCGGACCGTCAGAACAACCTTGTCTGCGCGCTCCCGCGCTCCAAGGACAATATCACCTCCCTCTCGGCCATACCTGACTGCATTGGAGAGAAGATTATCGTAAACGACCCTCAGGAGATTGGGATCCCCATTCAGAACCAGGTCTTCAGGGATCCGATTCCTCACCGACATCTCCCGCTCCTGCAGCTCCCGCTCCAATCCTGCACAAGTCGGCTGGACGACGCGCTCCTGAAGGGCAAACTGCACCTTGTGGACATCAAGTTCACCCTTCTCCAGGCGTGAAAGATCCAGGTAACTCCTGATCATATCCTGGAAGTAGTCCAGGCTTTGGGCCACAGACTCGAGGCTCCTCGCCTGGGCCGCGTTCAGGTCTCCCAGGTATCGGTCTTTTACCGTGTACAGGCTCATCATCGCCGAGGCCAGCGGGTTCTTCAGCTCGTGAGTGACGAATCCCAGCATCTCCATGTAGTTGCGATTGACCGCGCGCAGTTGGTCATTCAGCAGTTCCAGCTCGGCCCGTCTCTGCTCGATTTCTCGGTGTTGCGCCTCCAGCTGCTCGGCCATGCCATTGAAAGAGGCCGACAGACGACCTACTTCGTCCTTGCCCCTGACCGGCACGCGGTGATTCAACTCTCCGTTGGAAATGCGCTTCGTGGCCTCAGAAAGCTCGTGAATGGCTCCCAGCATGCCTCGGCTCACAAAAAGGAATATCACAAGGGCCAGGACCATGCCCGCCATGATGATCGAGAGATAAAGCGCCACTGTCCGGGTACGCAGGTCCAGGTACTTTTCCTCCAACTCGCCAACGTACAGCATCCCGATGATATTGCCGTCAGGATCCTGGATCGGGTCGTATTGCGATAGGTACCAGGTGTCGACCACAAAGGCCCGCCCCGTCCAGGCCAGCCCCTTCTCCAATACGTGTTCTGCCACTTCTCGCGAAACACGGGTCCCCAGTGCTCGCTGCCCCTGATCGTATCGTACATTGGTCGAGATCCGGAGATCGTCCAGAAAAATGGTGGCAGTCCCCACCGGCTTGCCATCGTAGAACTCATTCTCAAAGACCGCATCCCGGATTCGGTCCACGATCTCGATATCCCCGTTCAGCAGGGACCCCATCTGTACAATGCCGATTAGCCTCCCATCGTCCATGACCGGCACGGCGGCGCCCGCCAGCATGCCCGTGGGCTCCTGCGCAATGTCCAAGCACTGCTCCAGCAGGTCCGGCCCCTCCAGGTACAGGCGTTCCCGATCGAGAAGGACATCTCCTGCGCTGCCCTCCATCGTCATAATGACTTGCTTGACCATGGGATCGCCGGTCAGACTGTCCCCCCTGTTATAGGGCGATCGGGTTCGCAGCACCACTGTACCATCTGGAGCCAACAAGTTGAGAATGTCCACGTTCAGCCCCGCGCGGATCGACTCCAGCTCGGCGCTGTCAGCAGTGAACAGTTGCTCGTTATTTGGATCTTCTAGCAGCTCTCTCACCGTCTGCATGTGCGTCAGGAGCTCTGCTGCCGAGGTTATGCCCACAACCTTGCTATTGTGAATCTCCCATGCGGCCCGGGTATAGGTCCTGACCCTCTCTTCAGCCTCGCGAATCGTGTTGGACTCGATATAGCTGATCGTCGCAGCGGTGATCACCGCCGCAAGCATGACAAAGACGATAGTTAGTGCCAGGTTGAACTTGGTTCTCAGCTTCATCGAGCGTTCACAACCTATTCCTGCCCTCTGAGCAAACGAGACCTTCCCTGCTCACGGCAAAGTCCTTGGACCAGGCCTCGTTTCCATGGTTCACCACCGCTAACAGGGCAACACGGAGCAAAGGTCTGCCCAGTGCCGCCGCTGGATGCCCATGTCGGCAATTTGAACCTCTGCGCCAGTCTACCAGAGTCGGAAGCGAAAGTCAATTCGATTGTGACACAATGCACATAGTATGGCCCCAGCCGTGCTTTTCTCCAGCGCCAACCTGTGCGCGACGCATGCCGCATTTGGACCGGCTGGAAAAACATGCTACAATCATCGTACACATCTACAACACCACAATCCCGCCAGTAAGCGTCAGGATTAGAACAAAGTTTCGATTATTCATGACGTAATCTGACATCTATATGCCCTATGATGGACTTGGTGTGTAACCATTCCTCGAATCACAAAGAACGTACTCGCCTTGTCAAGGTTATGAAGGGAAAGCATGGTTCACGACAAACTCGTTATCCGTGGTGCGCAACAGCACAATCTCAAAAACATTGATCTCACCCTGCCTCGAAACCGGCTGATTGTAATCACAGGGGTCTCGGGCAGCGGCAAGAGCAGCCTTGCGTTCGACACACTATACGCAGAGGGTCAGAGGCGTTATGTCGAATCCCTCTCATCCTATGCGCGCCAGTTCCTGGGGCAGATGGAAAAGCCCAAAGTCGACTATATCGGTGGACTTAGTCCCGCCATCGCCATCGAGCAAAAGGCCGTTAGCAAGAACCCCCGCTCTACCGTGGGCACCGTCACCGAGATCTATGACTACCTGCGCGTGCTGTTTGCCCGGATTGGCACGCCGCACTGCCCTCAATGTGGGCGCCAGGTGTATGCCCAGTCCGCCCAGCAGATCGTAGATCAGATCGCACAGCTGTCGCCGGGCACCCGCTTCCAGGTGCTCGCCCCCGTAGTGCGAGGCCGAAAGGGCACCCATGAAGATATTCTAAAGCAGGCCCAGGCAGATGGCTACGTCCGCGCCCGCATCGACGGCGTCCCGGTGGACCTGTCTGAGCGTGTCGCCCTGTCCAAGACAAAGAAGCATGACGTCGAAGTCGTTGTGGACCGCTTGGAGGTCCCCGAGCCCGCCCCTGCCGGCACTGAACCAGACCTTGAGGAGTCAAGCCAGCCTGATACTGTCCACAGATCTTCTGTCACCAGCTATATGACCAGACTGACTGACTCTGTGGAGACGGCCCTCAGGCTTGCCGATGGCCTGCTCTACATCGAGCTCGCCAGCGGTGAAGTCATGACCTTCTCAGAACAGAATGCCTGCCCAACCTGCGGTATCAGTTTTCCCGAGCTTTCACCGCAGATGTTCAGCTTCAACTCGCCCCATGGCATGTGTCCCGAGTGCAATGGCCTGGGTACCAAGGTCGAGTTCGATCCCGCTCTCTTCATTGACCCAGACAAGACCTTCGGCGAGGGAGCAGTGCGCACCTGGGGCGAGCTCAACAAGAAGAAAAAGTCAGGCATCCACCGCGCTGCCACACAGATCCTGAGCAAGTTTGGCCACGATCTGGATGCCCGCTGGCACGATCTGGCTGAGGAGGGCCAGCAGGCCATACTCTACGGCGGAGTGCGTGTCACATGGCAGTCGGAGAGTGACCGTGGCTCCTGGCAGGGCGAATGGGAGACCGAGGGCGTCGTCCACTCTACGCGGCGGCGATACCTGCAGACAAAGTCAGAGTACATGCGCCGCTACTACACCCAGTTCATGAGCCAGCAGACCTGTCCCACTTGTGGGGGCCACCGTCTTCGGCCGGAGGCCACGGCAACCACTATCGCCGGCAAGAACATACAGCAGGTAACCTGCCTGTCAATCTGCAATGCCCTTGCCTGGATTGAGGGTTTGGCGCCGGGCACTTCTGAGGAGACTGACGATTCGCTCGCCCGCATCGGGTGCAGCGAAGATCATGTGCCCGCCTATGAGAATACGCTGACGGGCGAGCAGTTCGCCATCGCCGAGGAGGTGCTCAAGGAGATCCGTGATAGGCTCCAGTTCATGCTTAACGTGGGGCTTCACTACCTGACCCTCGATCGTTCTGCCCCCTCTCTCTCTGGCGGGGAGGGACAGCGCATCCGGCTTGCCAGCCAGATCGGGTGCGGGCTCGTGGGAGTCCTGTACATTCTCGACGAGCCGAGCATCGGACTGCACCAGCGTGACAACCGTCGCCTGCTCGATACCCTGGAGCAGCTGCGCGACATGGGCAACACCGTCCTCGTCGTCGAGCATGATGAGGAGACCATGCGAACCGCCGACTGGCTTGTCGACCTGGGTCCCGGAGCCGGCGTACGGGGCGGCTGGATCGTTGCCCACGGCCCGCCGGAACAGATCATGCAGGATCCGCACTCCCTCACCGGTCTCTACCTATCTGGTCAGCGCGCCGTCGTCTCTCCCAATGGACGCCGTCGCCTCATCAATGGGAAGTGGCTGACCCTTGCAGGGGCCCGGCAGAACAACCTCAAGGACCTCCGGGTTCGCTTCCCGCTCGGTCTATTCACTTGCGTGACCGGTGTCTCTGGAAGCGGCAAGTCATCCCTTGTGTCCCAGACCCTGCATCCGGCGCTGGCCCAGCGATTGCACAATGCCAGCCGCCCGGCTGGGGTGCACGACAGCGTCAAAGGACTCGAGCATGTCGACAAGGTTATCAACATCACCCAAGATCCCATCGGCCGTACACCCCGATCCAATCCTGCTACCTACGTCGGTCTTTACACCGGCATCCGCGAGATCTTTGCCCAGACTCCCGAAGCGAGGGCCCGCGGATACAAGCCAGGACGATTCAGCTTCAATGTCAAGGGCGGTCGCTGTGAAGCCTGCAAGGGCCACGGTCAGAAAAAGATCGAGATGCACTTCCTGCCCGACGTGTGGGTGCGCTGCAACGTCTGCAAAGGCACCCGCTTCAATCGTGAGACCCTCCAGATCCGGTACAAGGGTGTGAGCATCGCCGACATCCTTGACATGGATGTGAACGAGGCCCTTGAGCACTTTGGCAACATCCCCAAGATCGAGCGCAGGCTCCAGACCCTCGTCGACGTGGGCCTTGGGTATATCAAGCTGGGCCAGAGTGCCACGACCCTGTCTGGAGGTGAGGCACAGCGTGTCAAGCTGGCCAAAGAGCTCTCACGCCGGTCCACCGGAGACACGATCTACATCTTGGATGAACCCACCACCGGCCTGCACTTTGCCGACATTCAGAAACTTTTGGACGTCCTCCACCGCCTGACCGACGCGGGGAACACCGTCATTGTCATCGAGCACAACATGGACGTCATCAAGACTGCGGACTGGATCATCGATCTCGGGCCGGAGGGCGGCGATGGCGGCGGGCAGATCGTAGCCCAGGGTACGCCCGAGTCTTTGGCCCACATCGACGGAAGCTACACCGGCCAGTTCCTGAAACGAGTGCTCGAGCAGGAGCCGGTTCTGCTGCAGGAGATGGTTGCTCAATGAGGATAGATGAGCTGTGAGGGAGCTCGCCCNCNNNCCAAGGCATTCCTCCTCATGGGCGATGTAGCCATCAAGNCCATCAACTACATCGCCAGNAGGGCCGGAGAGGACAGGGTGATCCCGGCTGGCTCAACCCACAAGATTCGCGGACAGGAATACTACTTCCGAGGGAGGAGGGCCTTTCCTTCCTACCTGCAGGCTGGGCCCAGCTTCTTCATCGAGAAGAGCAAGCGTAGAATGATAGCAGAGGACATATCCCAGGCCATGCGCCTGCTAACCTGAACTCCAGGCAGGAGGCCTGAAGGCAGGCTGCAGTTCGCTTTGAAGAGAAGGGAGCACATACCATGAATACCGTCGAATTGCTGCAATACACCGTAAGAAACGCTTTCAGCATCCTGGAGCAGGTGACTGCCGACCTGACCCAGGAGCAGGCTGACTGGATGCCGCCGGGCCTTGCCAACCCCATTGGCGCCACATACTGGCACGCCATCTCGGGCGCCGACTTCTTGGTGCATGCCTGGGGCATGGGCCAACCACCACTCAGCCAAACTGCCGGGTGGGAGGAAAAGGTAGTTTTGTTCCAGGAACCCAACCCGGAAGGCCGACATGGCCCCAGTCTACAGACGCTCCGCATCGATCTGGCGGCGATGCGCGAATACGCAGGAGCCGTCACCATAGCAGCCGAAAGCTGGCTGGCATCGCTGACCGCCGAGGACCTGGAGCGGCAGATCGATACGCCCATCGGAGAGCTGAACCTGGCGCAGGTTCTGGAGACATTCGGGGCATGGCACATCAACGCCCACTGCGGCGAGATCTCGGCGCTGAAAGGTTGCCAGGGCTTCAGGGGCTATCCCTTCTAGCGATGATCAGCATCCGGCAGGGACATGGGCGGCAGGATCATGAATGAGACAGGCTTTCACAACTTCTTGAGGCGTGGTGGGCGCTCGCCGCAGGCAGCAGCGCGCTGTATCCGTCATGTTCAAGACTGTGAGCAGTACCTCGACGCTCACCGCGACGGCACAAAACTGGAAGAGGCAGATGCCGCTGACCTCGAGCAGTTCGTCGCCTGGATCGAGCGCAAGCGCAAAGCCTCCGCCAAGACCCAGTTGTGGCGCTCGGTTACTTCTTTGAATTCACAGCCAACGAGCAACTGCGCTCCCTTACTGGCTCCCTGCGCGCGCAGCGCATCAAGAGAAGGCCGTTTTCGCTGAACAAGTTCAGGGGCGTGGATCCAGCCGCTGCAGACGCGCTCGCTGCCGCAGGGATAAGGAACGTGGCCCAGATGCGCGAGGCTGGGCGCACGCCCGGCGACCGGCAGACGCTTGCAGAGCGCACCGGGATATCCATCGAAGCGATCCTGGAGCTCGTCCAGCTCTCCGATCTCGCCCGCATCCAGGGCCTGAAGGCCATACGCGCGCGGCTTTACTACGATGCCGGCGTGGACACCCTGGAAAAGCTCGCGCGCTGGGACCCGGAGGAGTTGCGCAACATGTTGGCTGACTTTGTCGAGCGGACAGGGTTTGATGGCATCGCGCCCCTGCCCAAGGAGGCAGCATCGGCCGTAGCCACCGCAAAACGTCTTCCGAAAGTCATCGAGTACTGAGTTGCTGTGTATCAAGCCAGTTTGCGCACAGGAGGTGAAAGACGATGAATGTACAGATCGTGCAGAGAGAAGCCGTGACCTTTGCCGGAATGTCGTACTATGGCCCCCTCACAGGTGAGGGCTGGTCCAGTGAGAACCCCATCGGCCAGTTGTGGCAGCGCTTCAACAGTTTCTTCGACGACACCCCTGCCTTCTCCCAGGAGCAAGCCGTAAACCCTGGCATAGGCTACGAGGTCAGCATCTGGAGTGAGGATGAGCTACAGGAGTCGAAGAGCTTCTATGTCTTTGTTGGGGTGGAGGTTCGTCAGTTGGATGGCTTACATCCCAAACTCGTTGGAAAAGTGCTTCCCGCTACCACCTACGCCCACCTAACGCCCAAGGGCAAGGAGATCACGACTTGGGAGCGTACATTCTACGAAGAGTGGCTCCCTGCTTCCGAGTTTCGCCTGCAGGGTTATGGCGACTACAGCTTCCAGATCCAGGCCTACGAGGATGGCCGGTTCAAGGGCCTCGGCGATCTGCTCCAGGAATCCGAGATCGATGTCTATATACCGGTTGAGCGAGCTGAGTAGCACACAGACACAACGAAGGAGGAAAAAGATGGAACCCAGGATTGTGAGTTTGCCTGCATTCACCATCGTCGGCGCCAAGTATCGCGGCAAGAACGAGAACAACGAGATCAGCCATCTATGGGAGCAATTCCACCCAAGAATGGGCGAGATCCAGCGGATCGTGAACCCGGACGTTTGCTATGGCGCCTGCGCCAACACCGACGAACAGACCCACAAGTTCGACTATGTCGCCGGCTTTGAGGTCCATTCCACCGCCGACATCCCCCAGGGGATGGTCAGCTTTGAGGTACCAGCCTCCACCTATGCCGCCTTTCGCACCACCTTGCCCGCCATTGGCGGGACCTTTGATCACGCCT
>P_1C_Sed_1_UnCtyDRAFT_1000141_pt1 | contig 12408 bp, 6 predicted proteins | sample Pon1CUnioCityCA_6_FD_11282 | JGI IMG/M metagenome (IMG submission 11282) | reverse complement strand
TGGTGAGGTGCCGCCGGTCTATGGCTGGCTGACGGGCCAGGGAGAGGAGCCGCTGCTGGAACTGCCGATGGCTTTCACGCCCGGCGGGCCGCAGCTCGACTACCAGTATCTGTCAACGTACCATTGGCGCACGACGCCGGATGGCTATAGCGGCTTTGTCCCGCCCAAGCATGGGCAGGTTGTGTACGAGATGGAACGCTTTCCATCGGAGCGGGCAGTCAGCTTGCTACAGGCCCTGGGTGTGCGCCACGTGGTAGTTCACACACAGCGGTATCCTGTGGCTCGTTGGCAAGAGATGGAGGATGCACTATCGGAGACGGCAGAGCTGGCGCTGGTCAAGACCTTTGGGGCGGATCGGGTGTACGAGGTTGTACCGTGGACCTTTGACCGGGACTCGCTGGAGGTGAGTGTTTACTTTCCGCCGCGGGCGGCAGTGGGCCAACCATATTCCGCCTATATCATTGCGGTCAACCACGGGGAAAGGAGCTATGCGGTCCAGCCCACGGATTTGAGCGAGCCTACTGTTTCATGGCANGGTGAGGAGCTTTCTGTGCCCGCCGACGTGCCCCTGGTCACGTCTCCCGAAGGTGGCGCGGCGGTGGTGCAGCTGCCGACAACGGCCCCCGAAGCAGCGGGAACCTACGAGGTGACGGCTCGCGAGAAGGACGGACCGCTGGGTACCTGGTCGGCGGGGGGGCAGGTGTCGGTGGGTGCGGAGGCTGATAGCGCCTTCCCGGTGCCCATACGGCTTGAGGCATGGGACATTGGGACAGCCCGGCCTGGCGATTCCTTGCCGGTTGCCCTAAGATGGCGCGCGTTGGGCAAGATCGATGCCTACTATAGTGTGTATGTNAAGCTGCTGGATGCCGATGGGAACGCGATTGCCGGTTGGGATGGGCAGCCACAAAACGGCGAGGCCCCGACGCTGTTGTGGGTACCGGGCGAGGTTGTGGAGGACCTGGTCACGCTGGCGGTGCCAGTCGATGCTCCGCCCGGCGAGTACACAGTCGAAGTCGGCATGTACCGTGCGGCGGACCTTGCCCGCTGCTTGACGCTGGATCGGGATGGCATACCGGTGCGACAGGTGGTGCTGGGCACGGTGCGCCTTGCGGACTAGGGCACCCAACGCGCCAGCCTGCGAGCCACCGCGCGTGATTTTTGCTCTTCTCTGGACGGCGGTATAATACCCCTTCAATGAGAGACCACGAGAAAAGACCGCAATCACATAGCGTAGAATGGGTTAGCCGGGTGCTGTGGGTGCTGGCGCTGGCTGGTTTGATCTACCTGGTGGGACTGACTATCTGGCTAGGCGTCACGGGCCTCTTCTTCCCCTATCAGCTGGACTATGGAGAGGGATTTCTGCTCCATTTTGTGAAGCAGTGGTCGCAGGGTGAGCCCATATACAAGGGGATAGAGGGATATCCCTACGTGATGGCCAACTACGCGCCGCTCACGATCATACTGGCCCTGGCCCTGACGCCTGTTGCCGGCATTACCTATGCGGCTGGCCGTGTGTGGACGCTGTTGGCGATCGCTGTCCTGGTGGGCATCATTTTCGCCTGGGTGGGTTGGTATGGGTTCGGACGCACGAGGCGAGGATCTGCCCGCTGGCTGCCGGCTGTAGCAGCCTCGCTGATCTTTGTGGGCTCGCCCTATATCTACCATTGGGCTCCCCTCTTTCGCGTCGATCTACCTGGCCTGGCACTGACAGTAGGCGGGCTGTTTGCGGTGCTTTTGGCTGCGCCGCCACGCTCAAGGGGCGGTGGGGGCATCCAGCGCCAGTGGTTGTTGTGGCTGGCAGTTGCGCTGTTTGTAGCAGGACTGTACGCCAAACAGTCGTTCTTCTTTGCGCCAGCCGCGGCACTGGCCTACCTGTTCTTCTTTGTTGATCGCTGGCAGGCGGTCAGGCTCGCCGTGGCAATGGCTCTGGTTGGAGGCGGGCTGTTCGTCCTGATCAACGTGCTCTCCGCGGGGGGCTTTTGGTACGGGCTGGTTGCCAGCAATGTGAACCCGTTTCTCTGGGACGAGTTCTGGAAGCAGCAGGCGGATTTTGTCGGAACATTTGCCATCCTCATGCTGTTGGCGGTGTGGTATGTGGTGGACAAGTTCGCCCTGGACCGCGAGCGCTCCCTGCGGGACAAGGTGAGTCCTCTTGACCTTTACCTGGTGGCAGCGGTGGCCAGTTTGTGGTTTGCAGGCAAAGCCGGGGCGTGGGAGAATTACTTCTTTGAGGCACTGGTGGCGCTGGTTCTGTGTGGCGGGTTGGGGCTGGCCCGGCTCGCGCGCCATGGAAAGCGTATATTCCAGATGGCGGCGCCGCTGCTGGTACTGGCCCAGGTGGGGCTGATGTGGCACGCGCCCACCCTGGCGAGTGACTACCTGAAGCTGACCCGCCAGTCCAATGAGGCGATGGTGCCTATCCTGGCGGACACGCCAGATCCGGTGGCGTCGGAGGACATGGGATTGCTGGTGACAAACGGCAAGGTGCTGGACTATTGCTCGTTCCAGTACAGCCAATTGGCGCGAGCGGGCCGGTGGGATCAGAGCTGGGAGCTGGGCCGGTTGCGCGACCAGACCTGGTCGATGGTGATCTTGGAGGCGGGCACGCGCCTGGACGTGGATCGCTACCAGCGTTTCACGCGCGAGTTCCTGTCGGAGCTGGACCGGAACTACCGCCATACGCGCACGCTGGGCAAGTACGAGGTGTACGAGCCGGACCGCTTGCAGCACGAGCGCAAGGCCGAGTTCGGGGAGGAACTGGCCTTGGTGGGCTGGAGCGTGGACGCCCCGGTAGATTTGCCAGGCCAGGGGCTGCAGCCAGGGGATAGCATTGGGGTGACAGCCGTCTGGCAGGCGCAGGAGGCACTGGAGACCGACTATGCTGCCTTTGCCCACCTGGTGGACGAGGATGGTCAGGGCTGGGATGGCGATGATCACCAACCGTACGACGGGCTATATCCCACCAGTGATTGGGGCGCTGGGGAGATGGTGCGCGACACTTTTAGCCTTACTATACCGGCTGATGCGCCACCAGGGCTGTACGATGTGCAGTTGGGTTGGTACGATCCAGTTACCGACAAACGATTGGCGGTGGGCCAGGGGACCGCATTCCGCGTAGCGGTATTGCCGGTGGACTGGGCCGTGACAGAGCGGGAAGATCTGATCCAGGTGGGCGAACGCTTTGGCGAGGCGATTACGTTGGAAGGCTACGCGTCGACGACGGATGCAGTGGCATTGGGAGTGGCGACTGAGCCCGAAGTGTTGTGGGTGACCCTGCGCTGGTCGACGGATGACTGGCTTCAGGCTGACTATACGGTGTTTGTGCATCTGGTCGACGTAGAAGGTGATGGTGCGGCGATTGCCCAGGGGGATGGCCCGCCACTGGATGGGCGCTGGCCCACGTCGCTCTGGATTCCTGGTGCCGCGCTGGATGACGTTCACACTGTCCCGCTTCCGGACGGACTGGCGGCGGGTACGTATGGTCTGCTGGTGGGTTTGTATGACCCGGCAAGCGGGGAGCGCCTGCGCTTGCCTGACGGGCGTGATGCGCTGCGGCTGGTGGGCGTGGATATCGGGAACTAGACCTTTCTGTCAACAATGGTCACGCGGTAGCTGGGGAAGGCAGATCGGCCGCGTGGGATTCTACTGTTAAGAGGAGCAATGTCTGATATTGCATGCAACCTGTGCGGGTCGCGCGACGCACGGGTTATGTTTCGCAAGGATTCCGTAGACTTTTTGCAGTGCCGTGAGTGCGGGCTGGAATGGGTCCACCCGCTGCCTGACATGGAAAAGATGCGCGAGTTGTATTCCAGTCCCAAGTACTATAACACCGATAACATCTCTCAATTTGGGTACAGCGAGTATGTGCGCAACAAACACCTCTATGTGAATTTGTTCAACCGGCGCCTTGATGGGCTTTTGCTATACACTGACGGCAAACGAGGTCTATTGCTGGACGTGGGTTGCGCCACTGGCACGCTGCTCGAGCTAGCCCGTCTGCGTGGCTGGGATGTCAGGGGCGTAGATGTATCGGAGTATGCAACGGGCATAGCCCGTGATTACTACAATCTGGATGTATTCACCGGCGAGCTTGCTGAGGCGGGATACCTTGATGGGCAGTTTGACGTTGTTGTCATGGATGATCTGATCGAGCATGTTGCCGATCCTGCAGCGGTAGTGCGCGAAGGCAGGCGGATTCTGAAGCCGGGTGGCCTGCTGACGTTGAACACGCCCAACAGGGCGGGGTTGTGGCATCTGTTGATGGGGCAGCGGTGGTTTCACTACCGGCAGATGGAGCATACTTTCTTCTTCTCCCCAGCGGTTATGACCGATCTCCTTGACCGGCATGGTTTTGATGTACTAGAGATTCACTCTAGCAGCAAGATCATCGATCTGAACTATGCCTTTGGCCGGCTGCGATATTACAACATGGGTCTGTCGAACCTTCTGACGCAGACGGTGGGACGTTTGCTCATTTCGAGTGTGACATTCCCCATTCGGGTGGGCGAGATGGTGGTCTTTGCACGGAAGCGTTAGAGACTGGTCAGACCAGGCGATCTAGGGCATACAAGATAGGACAGTTCCAGCGCAGGGTCGGGTTTGCCAAATAAGCCGATATAGGATATAATCGTTTCTATGTTCAGCGGGGCGTAGCGCAGTCCGGTAGCGCACTTGAATGGGGTTCAAGTGGTCGCCCGTTCAAATCGGGCCGCCCCGACCTTGTAGAGGATGGTCGACGGTATGCTGCTGTCGGCCATTCATTTATATCGGGCATCGCTCCGCGATGTCCACGTTTGCAGGCGGCGCCGTCGGAGAAAGATGCAGAGATCTTCGTCTTGGTCGAGACCTGGTTGGCGCTTTCTCGGGGTTGAGAAACAGATGAACAGTGTTGTTCAGACTTGTAAGGGCTTGGCAGAAAGGGACATCATCTTTCTGCAATCGCTGGCAGCTGATCTAGGTATCCTGGCAGATCTGAGTCGTGCGGATGTGCTGATGTACTGCCCCTGCGCGGGAGATCGAGCGATGCTAGCTGCCCAGGCAAGCCCCCACTCCATCCTGCCTATCTATGGCGAGTCGCAGGTAGAGAAGCAGGTTAGCTCCCTCGACGAGCCGACCGTGATCCGTGCGCTGACTGAGGGCAGACAAGGACAGCAAGAGGTTCGCCGGGTGATCGGTGGGCAGGATTCTCCTGGCAAGGCTGCCCCTATATACCAGGAGACCTATCCGATCCGTTCGGATGACGGTCGGGTGATCGCGGCAATTTGCATCGAGACCAACTTGATCGAGCGTGTCCGACACCGACGCCGCAGCAAAGCCTTCCGGCGCGCACTAGAGCTCTTTCAGCAGACGGTGCTGGCGGGGGCGTTGGTGGGTGCCGAGAATCTATCCCCGTTTGCTGAGCATGATGGTGTCATTGTACTTGATACCCAACACAGGATCCAGTACGTCAGCGGCATTGCCACCAACCTCTACCGGAAGTTAGGGTATGGTGGTGATCTGCGAAAACGTCATATTGAGGAACTTGATCTGGATGAGTGGGGCGTGGCGCTAGAGGCCATGGAGAAGGGGGCCTGCATCGAGGCCGAGATGCAAGTTAGGGATCTGGTGTGGATCAAGAAGGCGATCCCCTTTTACTCTGCCAGGAGTGGACTGCGCAAGCTGCTCCCCGGGGCCAGCTCTTCCCGACGGTTGGAGGGGGTGCTGGTCACTATCCACGACGCGACTGATGCGCGACGCCAGGAGGACGAACTCCGGGTCAAAGTAGCAATGATGCAGGAGATCCATCATCGCGTCAAGAACAATATGCAGACGATCGCCTCGCTGTTGCGGCTACAGGCGCGGCGGGCAGACTCGGAAGAGGTTCGCAGAGCCTTGCAGGAAGGAACCAGCCGCATCTTGAGCGTGGCAGTGATCCACGAGTTCCTAGCCCATCAGGAAGCGAGGGTGATCAACATCCGGGATGTCAGCCAGCGAATCATCACCCAGGTTCGGGAAGGAGTATTGGACTGGGAGAGGGGCATCCGCCTTGACCTGCGCGGCCCGAACATCTATCTACCAACGCAGCCGGCTACGGTCTGCGCGTTGGTGATCAACGAGCTGTTGCAGAACGCACTGGAGCATGGGTACGAACGCGAGGGGGGTGGCACCGTTACCGTCCATCTCAGCGACGATGGGGAGGAGGTTGTCATCTCGGTGGATGATGATGGCGTTGGGCTGCCTGACGAGTTTGATCTGGGCCAGACGGATAGCCTGGGATTGCAGATTGTCAGAGCCCTCGCGGAGGGAGACCTGAAGGGGAGTTTCGAGCTTTGTGGGCGGGACAAGGGCGTCTCTGCGATTGTCAGATTCCCCAAACATACACAAGGAGGTAGGTAATGGCAGAGCGAACACGTGTGATCATTGCAGATGATGAGTCGATCATCCGCATGGATTTGCGAGAGATGTTGACCAACCTGGGATACCTAGTGGTAGGCGAGGTTGGCGATGGACGGAGTGCGGTCAATCTGGCCCGAGAGCTGAAGCCTGACTTTGTGGTGATGGATATCAAGTTCGAGGGAGAAGAGTTCGATGGCATCGACGCGGCACGTGTGCTCACGGAAGAGCGAATTGCGCCGGTGTTGCTGTTGACAGCGTATAGCCAGCGCGAGTTGGTTGTGCGAGCCAGGGAAGCAGGGGTCGTAGGCTATTTGGTGAAACCTTTCCGGGAAGCCGATCTGATCCCAGCCATTGAGGTGGCCCTGGCGCGATTTGCCGAGTTCCAGGCGGTAGAGAAGCACGTGGGTGACCTGGAGGAGGCGTTGGAGACACGCAAGTTCGTCGATCGGGCCAAGGGGATACTCATGGATTCGCACGATCTGACGGAGGCTGAAGCGTTTCGCCGGATTCAGAAGATGAGTATGAATACCCGGAAGCCGATGAAGGATGTGGCAGAAGCGATTATCCTTGCGCACCAGACGCAACAGCAGACAACTTTCTGACGACTGCTAGTTGGCTCAACTACAAGCCCTCGCCACAAGGCGAGGGCTTTTTGCATCGATTTGAACCTTTTGGCCCTCTGGAGCGTTATATAAGGTGAGAGGCCGGCCCCTGGTGCGGGTAGGCCCCAACCGGCTTCTCGATGCCCGTTCAGATAGTGAACGAAGCTCTGAACGGGCGCTTTTTTGTGCGGTAGAGCACCAGAGACGTTCTGAAACCCCTTGTGGCTGGCACTGGACTGAGCCAAAGCGGAGGTGTGTTGGCTGCTGACCCGGTACCGCAGACAACCCAGGGAGACAGGTCCCCTTTAGCGCTGGCAGGGATCATAGTCCCATCCCAGGATCACCTGAAAATCTACGGGATTGGCCGGATCGGGCTGTCCGTCTGTGCCGGTCAGATCCTGGATGCGGGACGCGGGCACCGCGAGTTCTTGAGCGATTGTATCGGCTGCGGCGGTGTTACCAGTGTAGATAAAGATCTGTGTCTTGCTATAGTCCTGGCGGTCGGCGAGGCCAGCGGGGTTGGCCTTGAATCCTGCCCAGCGCAGGTTGGTGGCAGCCAATTGGTCGGCATCTCTGCGCGTGGATCCGTTGAGTACCTGTACTTGGAGTTTATTTCCACCCAAGTTGCTTGGATCCACCGGCGTGTAGTAGTTGTCCAAAAAGGTTCGGATCTTGTCCTGGCGGGGGAGTAGCACAGAAGCACCCTGGGGTGTCATCCAACCCTGGACGTGGCTGGCGTTGATGGCCCGGCTGAGAATGCGCTGGGGCTCCAGTTGGACGCCGACATAGGCTAGATTAATCACCTGGTCCAAGGTGAGATCCGTCTGGAAGCTGTTGGCCATTGTCCACCACAGTTGGGGAAGCTTGGGAATGATGTTCAGCGTCAGGGCCTGATCCCATAGGGCCATCAGGACCTTGCGCTGCCGGCGTCCCCGGTCAAAGTCATTGGTGCTGTAGCGCGATCGCGCATAGCGCAGTGCCAACTTGCCATCCATGTGATGCATTCCGGCTGACAGCTTCATGTCGGGCAGGGCGCAATCGACGTCAACATCGATCCCCCCCACAGTGTCTATGATCTTGACGAATCCTGCGAAATCGACACGGACGTAGTAATGGATGGGGATTCCCAGGTTGTGATGGATGGTCTGCTTGACGCGCTCCGGGCCAGAGCCTTTTCGGGCAAGTTCGCCCCATAGGTCGGCCGTATTGATGCGGTTGTAGCCATGACCTGGAATATACACCCACAGATCGCGCGGGATGGACAAGAGCCGGACCACGTTGTTTGTGGAGTCGATGGAGACGATGATGATGCTGTCGGTGCGCCAGGCTGCACTTCCGGGACGCCTATCCGAACCGAGCAGGACGATGTTGGTGTAGCGATCGGGGATACTTACGGGTATGGCGGGCATGGGGGTGAGTGTGGGGTATGTGGCAACTGCGGTTCCGAGGGCGGGTGTGGCCGTTGCGCCGGGCTGAGGTGTGGCGGTTGGGAGTGTAGAACTATCTGAAGGCGCGGTAGCCGCCAAGCCGGGCACGTAGAGCCGCTGACCGACAAAGATGGTGTTGGTATTCAGACAGTTCACGCGCATCAGGGTTTCTACGTCGGTGCCATATCGCTGTGCCAGTGAAAAGAGCGTATTGCCCTGCTGCACTATGTAGACGCCCCAGTCTTCAGGGGGTACACAGGGAGGTGGGGTTACAGGTACGGCCGAGTCTTCAGGGCTGGCAGAGGGAACGGAGTCGCCGGCATCCTGCGGGATGGTTGGCGGTGCGGGCGTGGCTTGTGCGGGTCCGACGGCCTGGGCTACACCTCCGCTGGAGATGGGCTTGAACCATAGGTCGGAGGCTAGGAGGATCATGATGATGACCAACAAGACTGCGACTGCGATAAGCAGAGGTGTCAGCCGATCAGGGCGCTGTGTTCCAGGGCCTCTGACGTTCTTGATTGGACGTATTTCTGTTGGTTTCATCCCGACCCCGCGAGTAAGCCGTTCAGCAAGGTGATTGTAGCACGAATCGCCTGTAAATGCAACCGGACACGCGCATCTTAACTGGTTCGTATCACTCTTGGCTGTTGCCCTGCAGTTGGCTCAGATAGGCGAGATCGTCGTCGGTCAGGTGAGCGTTCGCAAGGAGATCGGGGCGCCGCTCCCAGGTGCGGCGTAAAGCCTGTTGCCGGCGCCAGTGGGTGATCTGTGCATGGTGACCGGACAGCAGGACATCGGGCACGGGATAGTCCCTGAATTTTGGGGGACGTGTGTACTGGGGATACTCGAGCAGGCCTTCAGCGTGAGAGTCTTCAAAGGTGGCTGAGGGGTCTCCCAAGACGCCGGGAAGGAGGCGGGTGACTGCATCCACGATGATCATGGCCGCTATCTCTCCGCCCGAGAGTACGTAATCACCGATAGAGATCTCGTCCGTCGCCAGGTACCTGTGTACTCGCTCATCCACGCCTTCGTAGCGACCGCAGATCAGGAGGAGGCGGTCGTGGTGCGAAAGCTCGCGGGCAACAGCCTGATTGAGCATGCGTCCCTTTGGGGTAAGGAGGATGATCGGTGCGGCGCTATGCTGCTCACTGAGAACGGCCTCAACAGCTCCAAAGATAGGTTCTGGCTTCATGATCATGCCGCCCCCGCCACCATATGGGGTGTCGTCGGTGACCTGATGGCGACCGGTGGCATAGTCGCGGATGTTGTGCAGGGCAATGGTGACGGTGCCGGATTCGCGGGCGCGTTTGATGATGCTCTCTTCAAATGCGCCGGTGAACATTGCGGGAAACAGGGTTAGGATATCAAAATGCATCGCTTCCTACCTCCTCGGTGATGGCATTGTAGCACATTGCACAAGAGGTAGCAAGCAAAATCGCTCGGCAGCTATCTCGCGGTCAGGATGCTTGTTGACATGATGTTACATTTGGTGTATAATTGCCTTGCTCTTGTACTCCAGGAGAACGAGATAACATGGTCGTGGGCTGTCTAACCGTCCCAGCCCTCTGGACGGCGCTGCTGTTTGGGTTGCGCTTGTAAGCAGAGGAGGCGGTTCTAGAAGCACATCGGGGATTCGTGGTGTCCGGTTGAAGGCCTGGATGTCGCACTTTGCACATCTGACCGGCAAACTAGTCCGACTAGCGTGCCAAGCACAGCCTGGATAGCAGAGAGGCTTTCCCAACAGCCGGTCTATGTGAAGCGGTTGCGGCTTGGCTGATTGGTACGCGGGGAAAGACTCGGCTTCCATCCTGAAAGAGCGTGATGGGCAGCCGAGTTTCTTGTTCTCCAGATGTGAGAGCGCAACACCGTGAGGAGATAGTGGTTTTTATGGAGGAAGTCCAGGTAGGTAATAGCGAAGAGAGCCCGGCGGAAGAAACGGCCGGGGTTGTGGAGACCGAAGCGATCCAGGTCACGCTTGCAGAGCAGGCCAAGATCGAGGAGGTTGAGCGCGCGCCTGAAGAGGATTCTGGCGGCGAAGAGGCCGAGGCTGAGTCCAGCGAGCAGACTGGCAGCGAGGAGCCGGAAGCTGAGCCGGAGACACAGGGCAGCGGTGAAGGGGTTGAGGCTGAGGCTGAGGCTGAGCCCGAGGAGCAATCCGCCAGCGAGGAGCCCAAAGCCGCGCTGCAGGAGGAGGCTGAGACTGAGGAAGTCGAAGTCTCTGTCGAGTTGCAGGCTGATAACGGGGACACTGAGCCTGGCATCAAGCTGCAGGTTGGCGATGTGAATGGAGAGGTCCTTTCCGATGAAGAGGAGGATCAGTCCGACATGGGCGGGATCCCCGTCGAGGATTGGGACTATCAGCGGCCCAAACGGGGCGAAGTTCGCATGGGCATCATCCTTTCCATCGATGAGCAGGAGATCATTGCCGATGTTGGGGCCAAGCGAGATGGTATCGTTCCCTATGCGGACATGCAGCGTATGGGAGAAGAGGCCCTAGCTGAACTGCAGGTGGGTAGCGAAGTCCCGGTGTACGTCTTGCGTCCCGAGGACAAGGAAGGTAACCTGCTGATCTCTCTGTACATGGCCCGCCAGCAGCAGGCATGGATCGACGCGCAGGAATTGGCTAATTCTGGAGAGATTTGGGAAGAAGAAGTTATCGGCTATAACAAGGGGGGACTGGTAGTCCCCGTGGAAGAGATCAGGGGTTTTATCCCTGCATCGCAGGTGCCGGGCTTCCCACATGGTCTCAGCCAGGAGGAGCGACTAGACCGCCTGTCCACTATGGTTGGCGAGAAACTGCCGGTCAAAGTGATCGAGATCAACCAGCGCAAGCGTCGCCTGATCTTGTCTTCGACAGCGGCCCAGCGGGCTTGGCGAAAGAAGGCACGCAAGAAGTTGCTTGAGGATTTGCGCGAAGGAGAGGTGCGCACGGGCAAGGTCAGCAGCCTTTGCAGTTTTGGCGCCTTTGTGGACTTGGGAGGGGCCGACGGTCTGGTTCATATTTCGGAACTGAGCTGGCGGCGAATCCGGCATCCTCGGGAGGTGGTGAGCGTAGGTGAAGAGGTTGAGGTCTATGTGCTGCGCCTGGACCACGAACGGCAGCGCATCGGTCTGAGCCTGAAGCGGCTGCAGCCCGAACCCTGGTCGCTGGTTGAGGACAAGTACGAGCTTGGGCAGTTGATCGAGGGTGTGGTGACCAACGTGGTGGATTTCGGCGCGTTTGCCGAGGTCGAGGAAGGCGTCGAGGGCTTGATACATGTATCGGAGCTGGCAGAGGCCCCGATTTCGCATCCGCGTGATGTGGTGAAAAAGGGCGACTTGCTGCTGTTGCGGGTCATCCGCATCGATGTGCGTCGCAAGCGATTGGGTCTGAGTCTGAAGCGGGTTCTGGAGTCGGAGTGGTCCGAATGGGCTGCCCGTCTGGCTGCGGCTGAGATGGAAAAGCAGGCAGCACTTGAAGAAGCCGAGGCTGATGCGGCCGAGGAAGCTGCCGAGGCCGAAGAGGAGACCGCGGAAGAGGCCGGTGCAGAAGTGGAGGAAGTTGTCGAGGCTGAGGCAGAGGCGGGTGAAGGGCCTGCGGACGAGCCCACGGCTGAAGTGGCGGAGGAAGCTGCAGCGGCTGAGGAGCCTGTGGGGGAACCTTTAGAAGCAGAGTCAGAGGCTGTCGATGAGCCCGAGGCCGAGGCAGTGGAAGACGCTGTGGAGGCTGAAGAGGAGCCAGCGGATGAGCCCGAGGCCGAGGCAGTGGAAGACGCTGTGGAGGCTGAAGAGGAGCCGGCGGATGGGCCCGAGGCTGAGGTAGCGGAAGACGCTGTGGAGGCTGAAGAGGAGCCGGCGGATGAGCCTGAGGCTGAGGTAGCGGAAGAATCTGTGGAGGAGGAAGAGGAGCCGGCGGATGAGCCTGAGGCTGAGGCAGTCGAAGACGCTGTGGAGGCTGAAGAGGAGCCGGCGGATGAGCCCGAGGCTGAGGCAGTGGAAGACGCTGTGGAGGCTGAAGAGGAGCC
>P_1C_Sed_1_UnCtyDRAFT_1000137_pt1 | contig 12582 bp, 5 predicted proteins | sample Pon1CUnioCityCA_6_FD_11282 | JGI IMG/M metagenome (IMG submission 11282) | reverse complement strand
AGCAAAATTCTGGTCAATGACTGATATATTATCAAGATGTTGATGAAGCTCGAATGCACGTCCAGACCGAATAAGACCAAGCCCGCCAGTCCTCAAGCTGGGCAGAGGTGTTTCATTTTCCATGCCCAATGGATAGGCTTTGTTTTGTAAACCCTGCATCGCATAACTGAAATCCATCAATTTTAGCAGCGCACCGTCGGGGTCCACCTGTACAATACTAAACTCCCGGTTTGATTCGTTGAACACTTCTTTGACATCTGCAAGGTCTAAGAAACCATCCCGCAAATCACTGGCATATTGCCACCTGGCAAGGAATTCAGAGCCGACTTGCCAGTAATGCGTAATCGGTTTCAGGTCCGTACAGACAGTCTCCGGTTTCCATTTTGGAATAAATTGGATCATGCCGTTTGGACCGGGAGGTATTTCCATATTGAAGTCAAGCACCAGCCCCAACGCACGCATTAAAGTAGGGTGATCTGCCAGCATCGCCACACCCTCATGAAAATCAAAATCATGGGGTGTGGGACGGGGTTTTGAGTCCGTTGGCTGTCCCCGGTTATAGAACTTATACACTTGTTCAAAATTTTCTTTTTTACCGAGAGTGGTTGGCAGAACCTTGTTTCCCTCGAGCATGCCCTCAAGTTCACTCTGAAAGCCTTTGCGGCTGGGAAGTGGTATCGTGTCAATCAGATCTGTGAAGGCTTGGTTATTGGTTAAGTCCTCAAAATTTGGGGGAACCCCCGGTCCTAAGTCAGCCCAAGCCAGGTATGCTTCTTTTAAGAATTGCAGGGTTGGCTTAACGGGAAACGTCCTTAGTTTATAATCTTTCAGATCTGTGAACGCATAATTGTACACATAGACGCCAGGCGTAAAAATTTTTTCCCATAATTCAGGATACAGGTTGAAGTCTGGTACCAACTTGATTTCATCAGGGACACCTTGAATCTGAGCATAAAAATCGATATTAGCAAGGGTGGCGGGCCAATTCTTAAAATCAGGAAATTCACTTAATAACGTCTTCTCCTGGTCACCCTCAAGACGGGGAGATATAAGAACAGATAGCCTGGCTTTTCCGTCCTTGATGCCGTTGGGTAACGCTGTCCAAATAATCGTTTGTTTTTGTGTCATCGTCTACACTCCTTATGCAAAAGCCATGCAGTACTTCTCCCATGGATCAACCATTACATCGTCCACAGGATCATGATATGGTGCCATCAATTCTGCAAAGGTGGGGTCGCCATTTGAACCTGCGAATTTTCTCTCTGCTGTAATCGTGACAGAAACGCTGAAGAATAACACGCTCACTTCAATGGTCAACTCAGCCCTTCCGGTGCATTTACCTTCATCTGGTCCAGAGGCGATATAGGTCAACTCGAGATACAGCTCTATTGATACGCTTATTATGCCGAGGGCTCTCACATGGCCGCCCATCCTGAAGTAGCCTGTGAGCTGTGCAGTTAAACTGCCATCATCATTTACTTCCATCTTGAAATAAATACCCGCCATGGCATGCACGCCGCCGCTGGCAACACCAAAATCAACAGAAATGCTTGCGCCAAATTCAAAGGCTGCTTCCAAAGTCTTAAGTCCGTGCGGCTGGAGGGTTATTGCGAAGAAACCGCCGCCGCCAAACATTGATACAGTCAGTGTGAAAGGATTCTCCCTTGAACAGAAACCAAACCAGACACTGAGAGGATCCCCAATGAATGGCACTGAAAAACCAGCGGAGAGACTCATGTTGGCTAAACTGAACATGCCTACTGCAATGTTTGGCAGGGGCAGGGAATAACTGGCAATGATCCCTTTTTCGCTGATATCTAAGCCTGGCGGGTCAGAAAAACCATCCAGCGGGATCAGTGTTTTAAGTGTCTCAACAAAGGACAGCACACCGATAAACTCAACGCCCCCAAATTCTACATTGACATCGGCTTTTGACCCACTGGCGTAAGCAAATTCAATCTTTGTAAATTTCAGAATAATAAAACCGGCGATTGAATCTTTCCCAATCAAGTTAAGGTTAAACGCATGCAAACCGCAAGATGCAAAAAATGCTGGTGTACCTTTAGAAGCGGCTTTGCCATCTACTTCGGCGTGCAGTTTGAGACTGGCTTTACCGTTAGCCCCGGTCCCTTCAAAGATTGGATCCCCTCCAGAAGGCCAATTCATAAGATCCTTTTGCCAATCCAAACTAATTTTTTGTTCAGTGATCAATTGATTTAATTGTTGGAAATAACCAATAAAATCATCCGCCGTACTTAAGATATCCTGCATATCTGATATAACTGCCCCCATGCTGTTAAGTGCATCCTCGAGGGGGATTCTAACCGAGGCGGGAATCCCCGGTGCATTGAGTGCTGCTAGGACTTCTTGAATCTTATCCTGAATTTCCTGCAAATTCGTTTGTAGATTTGCTACCAGGGCATCAATAGGTTCCGGGACGGTGATTTTAAGGATGATCTCAGAGAGATTATCGATAGCTGTTGTTATCAACACCTTGAGTGCATTAGCGGCTGTCTGGAGATTGGCAGCCACACCACTCAACGTTTCTAACTGGTTTTTCAGGTTTTCCAAATTTTTCAATAAAGCCTGAATGGGGGTCATGGCTTGAGTTAGGAATGTTGGCGGGCCGCCCACTGCATCAACCAGCTCAAAGAGAGGAATTGCGCCAAATAACATCGGAGACATGCCTTCAAAGAATTTCGCTGCATCAAAGGTATCATTGGTCATTTCAGTCAGGCTCCCCTGACCGCCCCCAATAGGGCCGTACTTACGTGATAAACCATTAATATTCATGTCAGGGGTTAGCAAAGCTCCTGAATTTTGACCCCGATCCGAGAAGCTCAGAGGTATTGTTTCGATTAATTCTGTAAAAACTTCTCCTTGATTGTTTGTACCAAAGCCATGCTTAAGGAAGTCCGCATGGTATTTAAATTTAGCAGTACCATCATTCCCCGCGATATGTTGGATTGCAGGGATGTGTGCAGAAGCCTTCTCAACCCGGGGAAAGAATAACGGCGTATCAGTTGAATAAATATTTTGCAGCTTGTTTTTATCCAGATTTGATGTGGGTATTTGAGCGCCAAACCAGATCTTCCCAATGTTGAGGGTGGTGTCTCCCTGTACCTCGCTGGGTGCAAAACAGACAGTCTGGTCGTTTAATTCAGCAGGTGCGGCCCCTGTTGTTGTACCAGTATAATTTTCCTGTGCGTCCGTCAATAAATTTGTGTTAGCTTTGACTGCATTACCTACAAAGATCATCGGAATGCTGAATTCAACCTCCCGACCCTCCAAATCTTCGGCAACCACATGGAACCGGATCTCCTTTCCTGTGGAACCCTCAACCGGGCGAAATAATCGCCTGCCTTCAGTACCAATTTGACTGTTCTCAGGTTTATCAAGCAAGGGTGTCACCAGGGTGGTGATTCGCACACGGGTAAATGGGAAAGCGAGGTCGTATTGATGTCCATCCCCATTTTTTAACTCAGTAAGAGGATAGATTCGTTCTGGTTCCCGCACAACAATAAAAATTCGCTGACGCAGGTATGCCGGATTGCCATTAAGACGATTGTGAAATTTGCGCTCTGTAACTTTAACCAAAGAGGCGCGATGTCCAAAAGGAAAGAGATATCCCTTGTAAACCACGCGCACATAATGATCGCGAGCCATGGTCGCTCGATGACGCCATTCTTCTACTTCCAGTTCATTTACAGGCGGCTCCCAAGCGCCGCGCAGGTTCAGCCAGGCACCCAAACTGGTGAGCATCATTCGCTTGACAGGGATAGCACGGGGGATGTAATGCTTTCCAGTCCCTAGATGCTTCAATTTATAGTTTGCAGAAAGGTGAACAATGTTAAACCTGTCACAAGAATCCAGTGATGCACGGAAGGGATCATCGGAAGAGCCTGGCGGATATGGTTGGGGTACCTGCCCAACATCTTTGCTAAAACAAGCATCTTTTGCCCAGATCGCACGGACCGTTCGCAGGGGATTTTCACCTTCATCGACCTCCTCACCATTTCGGGAACTGGCAAGCCGTGTATGCCAGAGCTCTACCCAATCGATATTTTCATAAAAGAATTGAAGGTTGGGATAAATCCCCTTGATATTTGATGCGGTATCGTTTGCCTGTAAAAGTTTTTCAATGCTGGCTTCCTCTTTTATCTTGTGCTCAAGGAGAAGCGATTTTGCTGGCATATTGGAGGATTTTAAGGTGGTTGAACTTTTCTTCTCCACTCTTTTAGGAAAGTCCTGAATTGCTTTTGTCTCTTTAACAAGGGTTGGATAGATGCCGTAGAAGATTTTACGGGTTGCCACCACTTCTGAGAGTTCATGAACCCAGGCTGCATAACGATTTGGTGAAAGTATCAGGCGGAAGGGCATCTCAATGCTTGTTTCGAGATCAGTAGGGGGTTCCAATTCAGGTTTGAGGACTTCCAAAACGCCTGGCACCATTTCCAGTTCATGTTCGAGGGCATGACCCACCTGGTCAATCTTTTGAACAAGACGGCTGCGCTCAGTCCTTAATTGCTCATATGATTGGATCATTGCCCGTTTACTCAGGGAATACTGTTTTTGAACATCATAAGTCTTATCAAAGGTTTTACCTGCGTACCTTGCTCGGGCATGGGTTAAGAATTCCGGGGCAAGTGTGAATTCAGGTGTGGTTGGTTCATCTTCAGGCGGTCTTGATGTGGCAGAGACACGAAGGGGGTATTCACGCATGATCCTTAGGAGTCCCTCAATGGTGTAGGGGATGGGTTCAGCATCATCAGGTTGTGTAAATACAAGCCTGCTGGTTCCGGAAATGCGAGATCTTATGGGTGGATCATTATTATCAGGAGACTCATCCCCAGTACTTACATCAGAATCTGGTGGTTCGACAGGCACAGGTTCTGGATCTTCTTTTTCGAAAAAGGCTTCCTCAAAGATACTCTGCTGACGAAATGTCACAATGACGTAGGCATCATTATCCCTGACAGCCCGGTATAATTTTTGCTGGTTGTCCTCAGGGTCTTTACCGAACCTGAAATTCTTAAAGAGAAAATCCAATAACAAAAGATCCCTGGGTCGGATGATGGACACATGAATTGGTTTTATTTCAAAGATCCGATCTGGACGCCAATCTTCAAAATTACCTTCACGCTCGATTTTTCTTTCAATGTCCTTGCCTGAGAGGTCAATTGGGTGAGTAATATCATCAAGATCCTCACGAGGTTCTAACGCCCGTTGAGGTTTTCTGTTGATAACATCATTTTTCTCGATATTTTCCCTGCCGGGGATTTTAGGGATTCGCCGTTTTTTCTCAGATAAATCAGACATGATCATCTCCATTTCACAAAAACAAAAGGCTTACCATTAATTGATTCTGCAACATGTAAATGTCTGGATTATTTTCCCCCTAATACCAATTTGCCCTGAAGTGATTACTTTAAATTGGCATATCTTAGCGTCAGTTAATATTAATTCACCAAATTTCATTAAATCATATTTTGATATTAAAAGTCAAGAAAAACGGATAGTAAATTATTCGAAGATTATAAATCATAGTTGTAAGGAGAATGACAGATTCAGGCAAATGATTCTTACTCAAGCTGTGTTCCTGTTGGAATAAATATGCCATGCTTTGGCAGAAACCCTCTATAGCTTCAATTCTTGACAATATTCAAAAATTTTTATAAACTAAAATAAGAAAAGATCCTCAATTCAGCTTCAAAAAACACCGGATAGAATTACTTCCCCAATTATCTTATGGAGGTCACGATGGATAACATCTACCGGCCTGATATTTGTTTTTTTGCAAAATTACCTCAAAGAATTAAGTCTTTTCTGTTTGGTGGTTTGGTCATTGCTTTTTTACTTTATTATCCTCATACTGCCGCTGCCCAAACCATAATCCCACTTTATGAGGAGAATTTCATCAATGATCAAGCAGAAGGATGGGATCTCCGTGAAGGTTGGGTTCTTGATGGTGAAGAGCTGATTGGGGATGGACCTGCTTGGGCTTATTACGGAGGGGGGCCATGGGGTGATGGTTTTCATTTTTTTGAATTTGATTTAACAGCACTGAGTCGCGAAGGTATCTTGCATGCAGGTGTGCAGCACAGTGAAGTTGGGCGTTACATTATTGGAATTGAGCAAGTTGATGAAAATGGGTTAATTGTTTATCTTGAGAAGCAGTATTGGGACGGTGGAACGCAAAGAATAGCTGCCTGGGACAGCCGAGAGGAGTCTCAAGCAGCTTATGATCTAAAATGTCCCTATCACGTGTCGGTAGAATTTGGTGATGGAAATTTCGCAGTTTTTTTGAGAAGTGAGTGTGAGCAATTAATTCTGCCGGAACCTATCCTTACTGCTTTTGATAATCAGCCCTTACCGCCAGGCGCTATTTCTTTTGAGTCTCTGGAAGAGACAGACTATGTGATGATTGATAATGTGGTCCTGTTTGGACCCCAAAACAAGCCTGAAACGGATGGATTTAAATTTGGTGAATGTCCCGAGGGCGAGCTCCTTTATGCTGAAAATTTTGACAAATCAGAAATTTCTGGTTGGGAGTGGGAAAATGGCTGGCGACTTGAAGATGGCTTCTTGCGGGGTGAAGGTCATTTCTTTGCAAACTATACCTTAAAGACATGGGATGACCTTTCCTTATTCTTTCGCTTTTTCCCGGCAGAAGGGTTTGAGGCCATCCACATAAATACACGTATGAGTGAGGTTGGACGTTATTTTGTCGCTATTAATAAAAGAGGGATTAATTTAAGCAAGCAATTGGGATGGGGTAAAGGTGAAGAATTTATTGATTTAACAAATAAAACCTTCTCGATTGAATGGGAAACATGGCATACACTCGAATTTAGGTTGCGGGGTGAAGGGATCAATGTGGTGTTGGATGGCGAGGAACAATTGGCCTTCCGAGATCCAGACCCTTTGCCTGCAGGGTGGATTTCGCTGGAAACCCTTGATGAGAGTGTCGTGTTGATTGATGACCTCTGGGTTTGCGGACCAGCCGATGAAACCCCGGTCATACCACCTGCTGAAACAGATTTGCCTGACCTGAGTATTGATGACGTGAGAATTGAACCCTATAATCCTGTAAACAGGGTCCAGGAATTATCGATCATCTTAGTTAACTATGGGAACAGCCCATCAGGCATCACAAACCTGGTCGTTAAAAACCAGGAAGGAGGTGGCGTTTTAATTTATCAAACCCTTGAGGCAGTGGACCCCCAGAGTGATTACCTGGTAAATGTTGAATTAGAGATACCAGAAGCCTGGGAAGACCGTGAGACCCAATTTGAAGTGGTTGTGGATCCAGAAAACTTGATACGTGAAGAAAATGAGGATAACAATGCTTTTCTGACCCAAAAGATCCATTTCCAGGGGGAAGAAATTGAGGATACAGGACCTGAGGAGCCGGAATCTGAGGGCGAGGATCAGGGATTCCAATTCCGAGACCTACTGATAATCGGGGGAGCGATTATCGGTTCTGCAGCCCTCTTTTTAGCAGGGCGCGCCCTCATATTAAAAATCAAAGGGGGTTTGGAAAGCGGTAAGGGCGAGGAGATGTCTGAAATGGTGGGTGAGGAACCAGGTTTGGGTGGGGGAGAATCGGAAATTCCCGGTGAGGAAATGGAAGCCTCCGCTGAGCCTGGCATGGGCGGAGAAGAAGCGGAAATGGGTCTGGATGAGTTGCCGGCAGCAGGGGTGGATAAGGAGCAAGCGCCGCGCTTCTTACAGGCTGAGGTATTTGAGAACAGCAATCCCCAAACCCCGCAAAAATTGACCAAAGCCTTCTTAGCTGGTTGTGAGCATTTGCTCAATGTTTGGATCGGCGAGCTAAGAGAAGGTGTTATTGTTGCTCCTGGCTCCTTCGATTTTAGCTTGCTTCCAGATTTGCCCAGTTGGGACCTCCAGGTTTATTTTTGGGAGCCTCACCATGCACCTGAAGTTCAAGTGGGCAAACTGACATTGTTTAAGGACCCTCAACCAGGGAAACCTGATCCTATCTGTCAATTTACTTTCCGACCTCAAGATGATCCCGAGGATTTTAAAGGCCGTTTAGCTGTTGTTTACAAGAACAATGTGCTCCAAATGCTGTTTTTGGAGGGCAAGGTCCTTTCCGATATTGATCAAGCATTGGATGATGACGAAATTCGGCTGCAGTGGGCTGAGGTTAAAGGTTTGAAAGACCCCGATTTACTTCAAAAGTTTGATCTGGTTTTATTTAACGAATCTGATTCCAGCCTTGGAGCAGGTGTAACCTTTTTTGGCGGAAAGACGGGCTTAAAACGAGCCTCTGGTTTAGATGAAGGTATTGAAGATATGACCCTGACCCTCAAGGAGCTTGGTTCCCCTGGTTTTTCTTCACTGGAAGAGCAGCGGATAAATTTGGTGGTTTTGGCAATCCATCCAGGGCAGAAATCTCTATCAAACGATCCAGGAGCAGCTTGGTGGGAATGGTCAATCACCCATTGATTTGCGCAGCATCACCCATCTGCAGNTNGTTTCAGCTGTCCGGGACGTCTTTCCTCTCGAATTGGTTTATGTTTTTCCAGCACCTAAACTTAGNGCTGTNTTATGTCCGAATNCCCNAGACGCAATTCTTAATGGTAAGTGCGATGATTGTGAAAATTTGGATGAGNATGTTCCCTCAGATGTGGTCTGTCCCATGGGGTTNCTAGGTATGCGCTCCGTTATCGAGCGTCATGTTGTCAAACCTTTGAGATTGACTGAGAAACTTCTGGAGGGGAAAGATTATCAAATTCTGGTTGGTTTACCAGCAGGTGGAAAAAATCTTTCACCTTTCAAATCCAGCTTAGCAGCTGCCAGTAACAAGGTACAGCAAAGCAGCAAGCAAAAATTGAGTGAAGCGCTTCAAGCCCTATTTCCAGAGGGGATTGAGTTTGCTGAGAATTGGGATGACTGGATAGAAAAAGTAAAAAAACAACCCAGCACATTGTTGTTGGTCCCGCATACCAAGAAAGAAAGAAATTTACCATGCCTGGAAATTGGGGATAGTTTCTTGCCGAATGCATTGATCACTAAATCCTTATTAGGTCAGTCAGAAGAAGCCCGACCGCTTGTTTTCCTGTTAGGCTGTGATACAGCATTGTCGGATATGCCATACCAGGGATTTGCAATGTATTTTTCCAGGGCAGGAGCTGCTATCACGGTTATCACACTCTCCCCAATCCACGAGTCAAGGGCAGTACAGCTTGCAGAGATATTAATGAAGCAATGTTATCAATCGGCACAATCACATCAGACCTTCAGTGAAGCGCTGCTTCTTGCCCGTCGGACTGCGATGGCGAAGGGCTACCCAGAAGTGTTGACTCTTGTGGCGGATGGCGATGCAGATTGGGTGCTAGTAGAAAGGTAATGCAATGTTCAAAATTGAATTACTTCCAGCAGGGCATGGGGACAGCATATTAATAACTTATGGTGAGGGTGATTCAAACCATCATATTTTGATTGACGGCGGACCCTACTACTTCTTTGTCGACAAAAGCAAAAAGAAGCTTGGAAAGCGCCAAAGCCTTTCACGTCGATTAAATGAATTGATTGACAAAGAGGCGAAACTGGATTTGATGGTTCTTACCCACATAGATGCCGACCATATTGAAGGTTTGGTTAAGTGGATTGGTAACCATCCCAGGGATTTAGAAATTGATGATATCTGGTTTAATGGCCGCCATCACCTGGAACCTGGCTGGTTGGGTGTGCCTGCCGGTGAGTTCTTTTCAAAGCTGGTCACCGAATATGATTTGCAATGGAATAATCGCTTTGGAGGAGAGGCAGTGGTTTGCCAACCCAATAAGATGGAAATAGAACCTCTTGATGATGGTATGAAGTTTACCTTGCTTTCGCCCTCCTTAGAGGACCTTGAAAAATTGCGTGAGGAATGGGATGAGGTACTTGAAAAGGAGAAGTTGGATACCAATGATACCCAGGCGATATTTGATCGGTTGAAACAAAACAAAAGGCTCCGTCCTGAGAAACTCCCCGATGGGTGGTTAGGAGAAGAAATGGATGTGGATCAGCTTGCGGATGCACCCTTTGAGGAGGATAACACCGCGCCTAATGGCTCCAGTATTGCCTTCTTAGCAGAGTATGATGGTAAAGCTGCCCTTTTCACCGGGGATGCACATCCGAATACGTTAATCAAAGGATTGAAGGAAATATTGAGAAAACGTGGTATTTCCCGGTTACCATTGGACGTGCTGAAAGTTCCCCACCACGGCAGTAAGCATAATATCAACCAGGAATTACTTTCGTTGTTGGAATGCCGGCGCTATTTAATTTCCACCAATGGCAGCTACTTCAAGCATCCTGACCAGGAGGCTGTAGCAAGGATTTTAAAATATGGCGCTTTGGAATTCAGTAAAAATAGCTTTGATAAAGCCCTTTTGGGTTTCAATTATCAAAAACAGCGCATGAAAATTTGGGATGACCCACAACTCAAGCTTGAATATGGTTATGAGGTTGCTTATCCAGAGAAATCGGGCGAGCCATTAATTATTGATTTATAAATTAAATCTTCTTATGTAAGTGTGGTATCAGGTGATTGATGGATTAGAAAACTCTCATCAGCCTAACAGCCTGGGGGCAAGCAGGCCTGGTAGTTCATTCTGAAAAAGCCCCGAACAGTTTTATCTGTTCTGCTGGGGATGACTTCATATGTTTTCAATCCAAAGATGGGACCCTCAATGCTTTCTCCCACAGGAACCTGTTCAATCGCCAGGACAATATCATCGCGATTTTTGTAATTACAATCATAGATGGGGATCTCAAGTGTGTTGAGGCCGGTTTGATTGTATCCATACGCCAAAACCTGGTGATTACGCCAGATTTTCCTGAGCATGTCACCGAAATCATCTGCACGCTCATAAATCAAGGCCAATACAAGGCATTGCCCTAACTGCAAATTATGGACAATTTCAGGTAATTCAATATAACTAAGGTTCTGAACACCACCCAGTCCCTCATCAGGCAAGAGGGTCCAATCACCCACCCTGTTTACAAATGCTCCTCCCATGCCGAAGGTGTCCAGGGAACGCCTGACCAGGTAACGGTGTAAGGAAGTGGCTGTTTTTGGAACATCATGATACTGTCGAATATCGGGCGCCTGGGGATGGGTTATCCTTACTAGTCGAAAATCATAAGCAGCTGCCGACATCCCACCGCACAAGCCATAAGAACCTGGAATAGGTTTGATGCCCAACCAGCTGGGCAGTGAAATCATAGGGTCAAAGGGTTTAAAGGAATTCACAAAATCAAACCCATCCTTTGAGGGTAAAAAATCAACAGGGGCATGATAGGGTAACTGGTAACCTCTGTGGATTTTCCGGAAAGGCAATTGGGTATGAATAGATTGCCCGTTGAGAGAATAGGTGAAAAGGACCGCTGGCCGAGGATTGATCCCGAGATCAAAACCCAGGGGGTTGATATCAGAAAATTCAAAACTCAATAAATCAAAATCAGCAAGGAATAAGCCCTCTAATAGTTTTGAATCTCGCATTTCTAACGTGAAATTTCCATCAGAATCTGATTTGCCGGCTTCCAGGGTTAACTCCATTCCCAGGCTGCCGTCTTTCAACTCACGGAAAACTCGAATCTCAACATTGGCGGCTGGGGCTTTATTGGCCCAAGTTACTTGTCCTGTGTATGTTACGGTCATGTTGCACCTCGGTAGGGGAATAATTGAATTTGCTTGTTTAACTCATGGCTTTTGTGTTCAATAATTCACTGATAGAAAATCATGTTCGTTGTGAGGATTTTCCTTGATTTACTCTAACTGCCCGGTGAAGCGTTTTGCTGTATCTAAGATAAAGTTCCACAGCGGCCAGGGGCTTGTGCCGATGATGAATGCAAAAGCGACCATGATGGCGGGAACGGAAAGATCAATGGTAACTTCGTTGTTCTGCGCCAGGGTGAAACTGAAACTCACTTCAGACAGCAGTAAGACAACCACTAACACGAGGATAGGTGTTGCGATGATGTGGGCGATATGCATCAAGATTCCATCGCGATAAAAGCGACGTCGGCGCAGGTACCATCCAGCAGTAATGATTTTACTGACGAGGATCCCCGTAAGTCCCCATAAGAAGATTTCGATCAGGCGCAGTGGATCTTCGGTCCAGATAGAAAACTCACCAACAGGCTTGACAAGATAGAGGTGAACGACCAGGTAGATGCCGATGATAAGGAATAGGACGCCAATTAAAATCCAGAAAAAGAGCCTGCCAGCCTTTTCATCTTCCATACCTGCGATTGGGTCCAGATAGACTTTAACAGGATCCTGGTCTTTGTCCATATCTAAAACGAGAGGTTTGCTGGAGAAACTATCTGGGTCTAGGACCACAATCGACCAGGAGCCTTTTTCAGGTAGATTGATATCAAACTGACCGCTCTGATCCGCAGTGGTATATAGCGTATGACCTTTTTTATAAACCTTGATGGTGGCATAGCTAACCGGTTCTTTCCCTCCTGAACGGAAAATTGTTCCTGTGATGCTTGTCATTCTGACCTCCTCTTGCTGGTAATCTTTTGGATTTGCTGCCTTTGATCCTCTATCTCAGAGGATGA
>P_1C_Sed_1_UnCtyDRAFT_1000136_pt1 | contig 12598 bp, 12 predicted proteins | sample Pon1CUnioCityCA_6_FD_11282 | JGI IMG/M metagenome (IMG submission 11282) | reverse complement strand
CGCATTGGACAGTATCCTTTAGTGGTGGTTGAAAAATCTGAAGTTGAAAATTAAAAAATTGGTGGTTAAAGTATAATTTTTCGAAACATTGGGAGATTTTATGAATTGGAAAAATAAAAGCATATTAATTACCGGCGGAACGGGTTCTTTTGGACGCAAATTTGTTGAAGTGATGCTGGAAACTTATCAACCAACTCGATTGATTGTGTACAGCCGGGATGAACTAAAGCAGCATGAAATGCGCATGTCGGGTTTGACTCATCCGAACCTGCGTTATTTTATTGGGGATGTCCGTGATTTACCCAGGTTGAAGCGTGCTTTCAATGGTGTAGACATTGTTGTCCATGCTGCCGCCCTCAAACAGGTGCCAGCTTGTGAATACAACCCCATGGAGGCTATCAAGACAAATATATTGGGCAGCAGTAATGTTGTGGATGCAGCTCTGGATGCAGGGGTTAAAAAGGTCCTTGCTCTGAGTACGGATAAGGCAGTAAATCCTGTTAACCTTTACGGCGCTACGAAACTTGCGGCTGAAAAATTAATGATTCAGAGCAATGCATATGCCGGCGGAATGAAAACCCGATTCAGCTGTGTTCGATATGGCAATGTGGTTGGCTCCCGGGGGAGTGTTGTACCATTATTTATTCAACAGCGGGAAAGGGGCGAAATTACTCTTACAGATGAGCGTATGACCCGTTTTTGGATTTCTCTTGATCAGGGTGTTCAATTTGTGATTCGCTGTATTGAAGAAATGGAGGGGGGCGAGGTGTTTGTTCCAAAGATCCCCAGCATGAAGATGGTCGATTTGGCGCATGCTGTCGCTCCAAATGCGGATATCAAAATCATTGGTATCCGACCGGGAGAAAAACTTCATGAGGTATTGATTTCTGAAGACGAAGCCCGTTCCACAGTTGAGCTTGAGGATATGTTTGTAGTTCAACCTGCGGCAGCATTGTGGTTTGGTCATTCATGGACAGATTCCGGAACAACACTGCCTGACGGTTATCATTATGCCAGTGATAATAATGATGCCTGGTTAACCCTTGAAGAAATTCAAAAGATGATTGCGCCTATTGAAGAAAGAATGAAGAAAGGAAAATAGGCGGTATGCGTTTGCTGATCACCGGAGCTAGCGGCCTTCTGGGTTTGAACCTTTCCCTCCTTGCGCAGAATCTGGGCTATGATGTGGTGGGTTTTGTGAACACCCATCCATTACGGGATGTCCCCTTTGAAGTTCGGTTGGTGGATCTTCTGGATATTTCCGCAGCAGAAAAGGTTTTTGAGGAATCACAACCTGATGCGATTATCCACTGTGCCGCACTTGCTGATGTGGGTAAGGCTGAAAGGAACCCGTCGCTGGCACAACGTTTAAATGTGGACGTGCCAGGGATGATTGCCCAGAGGGCTTTCGAATGGGGAATCCAATTGATCCATATCTCCACTGATGCAATTTTTGACGGCAAAGGGGGAGGGTATAGGGAAACGGATGAGCCCAACCCTCTGAGTGTGTATGCCCGCAGCAAGCTGGCAGGAGAGTGGATAATCCAGGAATCAAACCCCGACGCCCTGATCGCCAGGGTTGTTTTTTATGGATGGAGTCTTTCTGGAAGCCGGAGCCTTTCAGAGTTTTTTTATAACCATCTGAAGGATGGTCATCCTGTCAAAGGTTTTGTTGACACATTCTTTTCTCCCCTTTATGTTGAAGATCTGGGGGAGATTTTGCTTGAAATGCTGGAAAAAGAGTTGAAGGGGATTTATCATGTTGTTAGTCCGGAAAGCCTGAGCAAATATGATTTCGGAGTGAAGATTGCCCAAAAATTTGGTTATGACCCGGCATTGATCGAACCTGTGAAAATGCGAGAAATCAAACGAGAAGCACCGCGCTCATTGAATCTGACATTAAATCCTGACAAATTACAGGAAAATCTTGACCGTAGTCTGCCCTCAATTGACCAGGGTATCAGTCGTTTATATGAACGGTGGGAACAAGGTTATCACGATAGGTTGCGAGGATATTTTAATTAAGACATTGTCTTGAGAATTGATGAGAGGAGTAATGATGGACCTAAAAATTGGAAAGAGCCCCGTTGGGAAAAACCATCCAACATATTTTATTGCCGACATCGCCGCCAATCATGACGGCAGTCTGGAACGGGCAAAGCTGTTAATCCGTTTAGCAAAAGAAGCAGGTGCCGATGCGGCTAAATTTCAAAATTTCCAGGCTCCGAAAATCGTTTCGGATTATGGCTTTTCTCACATGAATGCCCAGGTATCTCACCAGGCAAAATGGGAGAAATCTGTCTCAGAGGTCTATGCTTCAGCTTCCGTACCTTTTGAGTGGACCCCGATCCTTAAAGAGACCTGTGATGCGGTTGGAATCGATTATTTCTCATCCCCTTATGATTTTGAAGCGATTGACATGCTGGANCCCTATGTNCCNGCTTANAAGATNGGTTCCGGTGATATCACCTGGATAGAAGCTTGTGAACGGATTGCAAGTAAAGGGAAACCTGTTCTCCTGGCGACAGGAGCCTCAGATATTGGCGATGTTCAAAGAGCTGTCCACGCCATAACGGAAATCAACCGGCAGTTGATTTTAATGCAGTGCAATACCAACTATACGGCGGCTGATGGAAATTTTGACAATATTCATCTGAAAGTTCTCAAAACCTACGCTTCCATGTTCCCAGACCTGGTTTTGGGTTTATCAGACCACACCCATGGACATGCCACTGTATTGGGTGCAGTGGCTCTTGGCGCTAGGGTGGTTGAAAAACATTTTACTGACGACAATAATCGGGTGGGGCCAGATCATCCCTTTGCGATGAATCCTGAGACGTGGGCAGATATGGTAACTGCTGCACGCCAGTTGGAACGGGCTCTTGGTTCAGGTGATAAGTTTGTTGCAGATAATGAAAGGGAAACGGTTATCATTCAAAGGCGATGTTTGCGAGCGGCTCGAGATATCCAGCGCGGTGAGATCATCACCCGTGACATGATTGATGTTCTCAGGCCGGCCACCCAAGGCGCAATCATGCCCTATGAATTAGAAGATGTGATTGGATTAGAATCGATTGAACAAATCCATGCTGGCCAGGAACTGCGCTGGACACAATTTGGAAATCCTTAAAATTTTATCTTCCTTCAAGGATAAATGATGCGTTTGCTTTATTTTACAGAAGCTGACAGCCCTCATGATCGACGATTCTTAACGTCCCTCGCTGGAACAAGCCACCAGGTGTACGCACTGAGGAAAAAAGAATGTCAACCTCTGACACCACCAGGAATTATTGAACTGAATTGGCCCATGGGTCGACCAGATTGGCGTCATTGGGATGGGTGGAAGCAAGGAAAAGATCAATTACGAGAGGTGATTGATAAGCAGGAATTCGACCTCATTCATGCTGGTCCCATTCAAGGACCAGCATTATTGGCTGCCCTTTCTGGTTTTCAGCCTCTGGTAACAATGTCCTGGGGATCGGATATTTTGGTGCGGGCAAAGCGCAGTCCATGGATGCGTTTTGCAACAAAATATGTACTTGATCGAACGAAGGTTTTTTTAGGTGACTGCCAGACCGTTGTTGAAGAAGCAAAAAACTACAATTTTTCGGAAAAGAAAATTGTGCAGTTCCCCTGGGGGGTGGACTTGAAGCATTTTTCACCCTGCAGTGGAAGGGCATCGGGACAAGCTTTGAGGTGTTCATTGGGTTGGGATAATAATTTCATCATCCTTTGTAATCGGAGCTGGTTCCCGATATACGGGGTTGATATTCTCGCAAAAGCTTTTGTTCACAGTAGTGATAAAAATAGGACTTTGAGGCTGATTTTGGTCGGAGATGGACCGCTTTCTGAACAAATTCACACCATTTTGACCCCTGTTGATAAAAAGGTATATTATATGGGACGGGTTAGTAAGCAAGATTTGCCCGGTATTTACTGCGCAGCGGATCTGTTTGTCAGTCCTTCCCACAGCGACGGCTCATCTGTTTCAATGTTGGAAGCGATGGCTTGCGGCTGTCCTGTTTTGGTTTCTGACATCCCTTCAAACAAAGAATGGGTCAAACCGGATGAGGTCGGCAAGCTGTTTAAGGACGGAGATCCGATATCTCTAGACGAAAAAATGTTAGAGATGTCCAATGATCCCAAACTTTCTGAGTATGGATTGGGTGCCAGAGCATTAGCTGAGAAGCGCGCCAATTGGGAAGAGAATTTCCAAATATTATTAAACGCATATCAACTGGCGGTATAATGATCAGTTCTATTTCCATTGGAGTTATTAGTATATAAAGGATTAGACCTAACAATATAGAAATATTTAAGGCAAGGNAAAAAAATGTATGTTAAGAACAGAAAACTGATAATCTTTATNACGNTATTGGTGAGTATTTCAATTATGGCTTGCCATATACCTCTTGTTGGCAAGACAATTGGTTCAGATTCAGTGGCGACTNAAATTCCCAAANTTGTAACACCTACTCATGGTGAACCTTCTCAGCCAGATGTTGAGCAATTGACGCCTGAACAGGCCACACCAACAGAGGCTGAAAAGGATAATGTTTATACCGCAAATGGCATTGAAATCACCCTGCCTGATACTTTTGTTGTTGGTGAGGTTGAGGAAATTGAGTCTCTCCTTGAGGAAGAGGGATTTCTAGACTCTGATCAGGCTCAGAGTGTTGAATCGATGTTTGAAATGTTTAGAGATGATATTCTCTTATGGGGTTATGACAATAATCCTAAAAGAGAGGGAGAAACCGGCTTATTTGTAATGGAGAATGAGCAGTTTGGCGGGATGTCGCTGATGATGATTTCTGTATTTCTCCCCAGTATGATGGGATCCCAGGTTGAAATTGTGGCACAGGAACGATTAACCCTGGGTGGTCATGATATGCTTAGGTTCCTGGCAAAGAGCAGCGAGGTGGATATACAGGGATCCCAGGTTTTTTATATTTTCAACGAGGATGGAAAACTCTGGATTATTGGATTTTTTACAAATTTGGAGACGACCCAGGATCGGTTACAGTTTTTTGATGACACTGTGGCATCCTTCAATATTATTGCTGGTGAGTGAGATATTGTAATGCCAAAACTGCGAGATCCTGGGGTTGTCGCCATCATCCAGGCAAGGATGGGCTCCAGCCGCTTGCCAGGAAAGGTATTGAAGGATATTGGCGGGCAACCGATGCTCCATCGGGTTTTCCTCCGGGCACGGAGGTCTCAGCTTGTTGGGCAGGTTATTGTAGCGACCACAACCGATCAAAGTGATGATCCGATTCAATCCTTTTGTAGATGCCAAGGGTTTCCTTGTTACCGCGGTGACCCCTATGATGTTTTAGATCGATATTATAAAGCAGCTAAATTGTTTAGTGCTGAAACAATCGTGCGTCTGACAGCAGACTGCCCATTGATTGATCCTGTTGAAATTGATCGAACTACTCACCGATTTTTTGAGACGGGTGTTGATTTTGCCGCGAACCGCCTGCCGCCCCCATGGAAGCGAACGACTCCAATCGGGATGGACACAGAAGTTGTCACATTTTCAGCATTAGAACAAGCCTGGCAGGAAGCTGAGACGAAGTATGCCCGCGAGCATGTTATGCCTTATCTTTATGAGGAAGAAGGGCGTTTCCGGATATTGCTGGTTGACCATGATCCGGACCTGAGTCATCTGCGCCTGACAGTTGATACTGAAGCAGATTTGGCTTTGGTTCGTGAGATCTACAAGCATTTTGGGGATAAGGATGATTTTTCTCTCCAGGAAATTGTGGACCTGATCGAAGAGAAGCCGGAAATGTTAAAAATCAATGCGGATGTACAACATAAAGACTACAGGGATGTCGACCGCCGTGGGTAGACTGCCGATGGTATAATTTTGAACCAGGTTTGATAAGAACAAGACTATGAAATGTTCACTATGTGGATCTGAAAATAGAAGCACATTTGCCCGGGTGGAATCCTTTGGTTATCCTTTGGTCTATTACCAGTGTGATAACTGCGGTTTGATCTATCAATCTCTGGAAGAAAGCCAGGCAGCAGATCCCCAATTCTATCGGGAAACTTACCGAAAAATTTACCAGGCTGATGAAGAACCGTCAGAAAAAGACCTTTGGGTTCAGGAAAAACGTGCTGAACATTTGATTTCTATTGTACAAGATCAAATGAATGATTTGCCTGAACGAGTCCTGGATATCGGCGCTTCAACCGGAGTTCTTCTCAATATGATGCGTGAAAAATTCGGGTGTAAGGTATTTGGGGTTGAACCTGGGGATGCCTACCGTGCCTATGCCAGTCAAATAGGTATTGAATTGTTTTCATCTATAGAAACGTTAATTGACTCAGATGCAGAGAAGTTTAATCTTATTAGCATCAGCCATGTCCTTGAACATTTTGCAGATCCTGTTAGTGAACTCATCAAGATTAAGGGGGAATTATTGGATGATGAGGGTTGTTTATTGATTGAGGTGCCCAATTTTTATGCCCATGACAGCTACGAACTTGCCCATTTGACCTGTTTCACCCCTCATACACTGCGTGAACTGCTCAACCAGGCTGGGTTCAGGGTTGTGTTTATGAAAAAACACGGCATACCCCGTTCAGAATTGTTAAATCTTTATTTAACCGTTCTTGCAAAAGCTTCTTTGGAAACCGAAGCTTCAGAACAGGTTAAAAAAGAAAACTTGGTTGGTGCGAAACGAAAATTAGGATTCCTTTATCGACGTTTGATACAGAAATTATTCCCCCATAAGGCATGGCTGCCCATAGCAGTTATCGATGAAGGGTGATGTTATGCCGCTCATCACATTATTTACAGCCCCAAAGCCCTTTGTAGATCCTCATATCAGCATTATTCAGCGCAATACCCTGCGTAATTGGCTTGCCTTGGGCAGTTCGGTTGAGGTTGTGGTGATTGGAGAGGAGCCGGGTGTATCAGATGTGTGTGATGAATTGGGAATCCTTCATCTGCCGGATGTACGCTGTAATGATATGGGAACGCCATTAATCAGTTCAATTTTTCAACTCGCTAGGGAAGTTAATAATTCACCTTATCTTATCTACAGCAATGCAGATATTCTTTTTTTCCCTGAATTGATACCAGCAGTCAGTACCATGGGAAAGAAAAAGGCAAAATTTTTGGGTGTGGGAGAACGTTGGGATTTGGATGTCGTTGACTCGCTGGATTTTTCAGAGGGTTGGGAGGATCAACTGCGCACAGACGTCCTCGGAAATGGGAACTTACATAAGCGGACAGGCAGTGATTATTTTATTTATCCTCGTGGATGTTTTATGAAAATCCCAGACTTCGCTGTTGGAAGGGCAGGTTGGGATAACTGGATGATTTACCATGCTCGATGGCAGCACTGGCCTCTGGTTGATTTTTCGAAAGCTTTAACTGTTGTGCATCAAAACCATGATTATGGGCATCTACCCAATGGTGCTCGTCATTATGAGCTTCCAGAAACAGCTGTCAATGTGAAACTTGCTGGTGGCCGACGGGCAATATTTACTTTGCAGGATCACACCCACGTTTTTAATGGTGAAGATGTTATGAGGAAGAAATTTGATTGGAGATCTTTCTGGCGTGAGGTGGAAATTTTCTCGTTGGTGGGACTTCGATCGAAATTTTTAGGCTTTTTATCTTTCGCTTTCTTTCATCCAGTAAAGGCCATTAAAGAGGTCAAAGGCTGGTTGAATTATAAAATTAGAAAAATTCCGAAGGAATAATTTTAGGAAAATCTTATGCCGCGTATTGGAATGAACCCTTCCAGGGGAGTGACGATTGATTTTGAGCCAGCCCGTACGACAGTTGCGGTGCTCGTCTATGTGCCGCATAAAGCGGGTTATTTTCAAAATCGAATGGATGTAACGAAGATGACCCTTGAAAGCATCCTTGTCAACACCAAAGAGCCCTTTGATTTGCTTGTTTTTGACAACGGCAGCAGCACGGAAATGGTTGATTATCTCCAGGATCTCCACAAAAAAGGTTCAATTGATTATCTCTTGCTGTCGGCGCATAATATTGGAAAACTTAACGCCCTCAATATGATTTTTAATATTGCACCAGGAGAGATTGTTGCCTATACAGATGATGATGTTTTCCATATGCCCGGTTGGCTTGGGAAACATCTGGAAATTATCGATACCTTTCCTGATGTTGGCGCAGTGACGGGTTTTTACATTCGCCAACGGGTAGCCATGAGTTCAGAGAGCACCCTCCAATTTGCTAACAAACAAGAAGTTGAAACGGAACGGGGTCTGTTAATGCCCCGAAAATGGGAGGAAGAATACATAATCAACTCTGGCCGAACCTGGGATCGCTATGAGGACGAAGTTCGGGGGATCAAAGACATTATCGTGAAGTATCATGGATTGGAAGCCTGGGTTTCAGCCCATCATTTTCAAATGGTCTGTCCAAAAGCAATCGTAAGAGAAGTATTATCAGATATGCTGCCAGGTGGATGGAGCAATCAGATGATGGGACGGATGGTAGAACTGGATGACCGGATGGATGAGAAAGGGTATCTCCGTTTTTGCACCCGGGAACAAACAATGCGTTTAATGGGGAATGTAGTTTCAAAAGAAATTCTTGATTTAGCTAAAGAATTCAATATTACGATTGACGATATTCACGTTCCGGAAAATAATAAAGGGGTGATGGGCCGACTCGCTCAGATTAAGTGGATTCGTTATGTCCTGCAAGGCATCGTTAATCGTTTATATAATTGGCTGCATCAATAAATTTTTAGTCATTTTCTTGTTCAATTTGTAGATAGGAATATTCATGAAGGTGTTAATCGCAGGTTTAGGTTCAATAGGTCGGCGTCACCTTCGTAATCTTCTTGCCTTAGGGGTTGACGATATTTTGTTCTACCGGACGCATAAAAGCACCTTGCCTGACGAAGAGCTGGAATCTTTCCCTGTTGAGGAAAATTTAGAAACCGCCTTAAACAAACAACCAGATGCTGTTATTGTTTCAAATCCCACTGCTTTACATCTGGATATTGCAATTCCTGCTGTGCAAAAAGGTTGTCATTTGTTTTTAGAGAAACCCATCGCAGCAGAATATGATCAGAGGGTTGAAGAATTGGTTTCATTGGCTGGGTTGATGGATGTAAAAACCCTTGTTGGTTTCCAATTCCGTTTTCATCCTGTTTTGTTTCAAATTAAAGAGATTCTAGATTCAGGAGAGCTCGGCCGTCCCCTATCCTTTAATGTTCATTGGGGGGAATATTTACCGGATTGGCATCCCTGGGAAGACTATCGCTTAAGTTACGCAGCCCGAAAAGACCTTGGCGGAGGTGTGGTTAATACCCTTTGTCACCCCCTGGATTACAGCCGATGGTTGTTTGGAGAACCCCGATCTGTTACAGCTTTGACAGGGAAGGTTTCTGATCTTGATTTGGATGTAGAAGATTTCGCTGAAATTATTCTGAGATTTGAAAACGACTGCGTCGGTGCTATCCACCTGGATTATTTTCAACGTCCAGCGTCGCATTGGTTGGAAATCAACTGTGAGAACGGACAAATCCACTGGGATAACGCTGATGGCAGCGCAAGTATATTCAGGGCGGCTGACGGGTCATGGAAATTTATAGAGCCGCCTCATGGATTTCAACGTAATGATTTATTCCTGGCAGAAACAGAACATTTTTTGGAAGTCATAAGGGGAACTGCGAAATCCCGATGTACCCTTGAAGATGGTGTCGCGGCATTGAAATTAACAGAACTTGTTCATGAATCAAGTTTGCTGGGAAAGAAAATAGTAATTGTCTGATGAATGGGTAATTTCTTACGAAACACTTGTTCATTATTTTTCATTGTCAAATCTCAAAAATGGTCATTTTTTCATGAAGGCTATTTTGGTAGGGGTTTGACCATCACACTGGTATAATATCATTCTGAAAATCTTAAACAATTAGAGGTATTTTCATGCCGTATGTTTTAGAAAAATTTTCTCTGGATGGACGTACAGCTCTTGTCACGGGAGGTGCAGGTTTACTAGGGAAACAATTCACTGGAGCTTTAGGGCAAGCAGGCGCAAAAGTTGTTGTCTCGGACCTGGATTCGAGTGCCGCTGAAAAGCATGTGGAAGAATTACGCCATAAGGGTATTCAAGCCATGGCTGTGACCGTTGATGTAACCAACCCGGAGTCGGTCTCAAATATGGTTGAACAGGCGGTGTCAGCATTTGGCAGTCTTGATGTGCTGGTCAACAGTGCCGCACTTGACCCTAAGTTTGACAAAAAAAATGACAATGATCAATACGATTATTCTTTTGAAAATTATCCACTTGAATCCTGGAAAAATGCTTTAGATGTCAATCTGACAGGGATGTTTTTGGCTTGCCAGGCTTCTGCGCGCCAAATGTTGACACAAAAAGCTGGCGTGATTATCAATATTTGCTCAATTTATGGCGTTGTCGGGCCGGATCAGCGGATCTATCAGAGAAAAGACGAAGAAAATCAGTATAAACCAATTTATTATTCCGTTACAAAAGCAGGTGTTTTAGGCCTCACCCGTTATCTTGCCGCTTATTATGCTGGAAGTTCAATCAGGGTGAATGCCCTCACCCCCGGGGGAATTTATAATGATCATGATGAACAATTTCTTAAAGCTTACTCATCAAAGACGGTATTGGGACGAATGGCTAATTCAGACGAAATGAATGGGGCAATTGTCTTTCTGGCTTCGGATGCTTCATCCTATATGACGGGAGCGAATCTAATTGTCGATGGAGGATGGACAGCATGGTAGAAAAACCAGAAGTTCTTGCAATTGTCCCTGCCCGCGGCGGCTCAAAAGGTATTCCGAAAAAGAATATTCGTGATTTTGCAGGTTTTCCATTAATCTCTTATGCTATTACTGCAGGGCTTCGATCAGAATATGTTACCAGGGTAGTGGTATCAACAGATGATGAGGAAATTGCCGGGGTCGCAAAAAAGTGGGGCGCAGATGTGCCTTTCATGAGACCAAAAGAGCTTGCCGAGGACCATACGACAGATTTACCTGTTTTAATTCATTGTTTGGATTGGTTAGAAAAGAACGAAAATTATATTCCTGATATTGTGGTCTGGCTTCGGCCAACATCGCCTATCAGACCAAAATGGTGTGTTGATAGGGCAGTCAGCTTATTACTTCAGCACCCGGATGGGGACAGCGTGCGCGGTGTTGTAAAAGCAGGACAGAACCCATTTAAAATGTGGAAACTCAATGAAAATTCCGGTCAAATGGAACCTATCCTTGACCTACCAGGTGTGGACGAGCCTTATAATGCGCCCCGCCAGCTGCTGCCGCCCATTTATTGGCAGACAGGGCATATTGATGCTATCTGGGTAAAAACAATAAAGGAAAAACAATCCGTCACCGGAGATATTCTTTTCCCTTTGATAATTCCTGAAAAATATATTGTTGATATTGATTTTCCTGAGGATTGGCCCGACGCTGAAAAAGCCTTTTTATTAAATCAATTGGACGTTATTGACCCTGCAAATATGCGGCGGGCATTTCCACAAGAGATTGATATGATAATCCTTGATTTTGACGGCGTACTAACAGATGATCGTGTGTGGATCAGTGAAACCGGTGTTGAAATGGTAGCAGCGAATCGTGCAGATGGGTTAGGCTTAGAAAAACTAAGAAAAATTACTGGTATCCCAGTCATGGTAATTTCCCGAGAATCAAACCCGGTCGTTAAACAGCGATGCCAAAAACTTAAGCTGCCAGTTCTTCAATCCATACTCAACAAGGAGAAGGCTGTACAGAAGGTTATTAAAGAAAAGAAATTGGACCCAGCTAAAATCATTTTTGTTGGAAATGACATCAATGACCTTACGGTTTTTCCGGAAGTTGGTTTTGCTGTTGCCCCATCGAATGCACATCAAGAAGTACTGCGGCGAGCAGACCTGATCCTGTCAAATGCAGGGGGAAGCGGGGCAGTTCGAGAGCTTTGCGACATAATATTATCCCGATCAGGTGATGATTTTTCGTCCTAATTGATTTTGAAAGAATATGGAGAAAACATGTTTGATATTGAATTTTATATGAAAGTCCATGACCTCAAATACAAGATAATGAATGGTGAGAAATTTCCACGCCAATATCTCGAAGAAACATTTGAATCATACAGAAGTAAAGAGCCTGTTGTTTATAACATAGAAACAACTAATGCTTGCAATATGAGGTGTGAGATGTGTCCTCGCACCACAATGATGACTCGTCCAATTGAGACAATGTCACCCGAGACATTTAAGCGGATAATTGATCAATTAAAACCCTTCACAAAAGAACAGCTTGATCGTTGGGAAAATTTTGTTGTAAAAAATTATGGAATTCACAAAGATGATATGAGTGAAAATCACTATTTTCTNTATGTTATTCCTAGAGTAATCGTTTTGCANGGTTATGGTGATCCACTTTTNGANAAAAATATGCCTCAGTATGTTGAATGGATGACTGAGAGAGGTCTGGAAAGTTATTTTTCATGTAATCCTGCAAATATAAATATGGAAAGGACCATTGAAACCTTTGCAAATGGGTTGGGATATGTGAAATATTCCATTGAGAGTGTTGATGATCTGCGTCACAAACAAGTTCGCGGGCA
>P_1C_Sed_1_UnCtyDRAFT_1000135_pt1 | contig 12687 bp, 11 predicted proteins | sample Pon1CUnioCityCA_6_FD_11282 | JGI IMG/M metagenome (IMG submission 11282) | reverse complement strand
CATCTCTGCATCGATGGGCACGCCCCGCACCACATTGGCAAAGGCCACACCCCACAGCAGCGCGGGCACCAGGCTGCCAACAAAGATCATCCAATCCCACAGCGTGCGCCAGGCAGGCCGCTCGTCCTTGCTTCGAAACTCGAATGCAACCCCTCGCACGATCAGCGCCAGCAGCATCAGCACCAACGCCAGGTAGAAACCGCTGAACATGGTCGCATACCAGCTCGAAAACGCCGCGAACATGGCCCCGCCCGCCACGATCAGCCACACTTCATTTCCATCCCAGTGAGGGCCGATGGTATTGATGACCAGCCGCCGGTCGGTGTCATCCTTGCCCAGGAACGGCATCAGGATGCCCACACCGTAGTCAAAACCCTCCAACAGGAAGAATCCAGTGAACAGGATTCCGATCAGGATGAACCAAACAGTCTGAAGATCCATGATGTGCCTCCTTTCCGCTCCCTAGTTCGCCGCTGTCAGCGCCGATGGCTGCTCATCCAAGGAAGATGCTGACTCGGCCTCCGCCGGTACGCCCTTCCGGGCATACTTGGCCAGGAGGTAGACGTCGGCGGCCATCAGCACGCCATAGAGCAATACGAAGGCCAGCAACGAAAAGATGACCATGCCGCCGGTCACGCTCACCGAAACACCCTGCTCGGTCCGCATGAGCCCAAAGACGATCCAGGGCTGCCGGCCAACCTCCGCCAGCAGCCAGCCACCGGTATTGGCTATATACGGCAGCGGAATCGCCCATATCAGCAACCTCAGCAACCACGGATAGCGGTCTAGCCACTTCTTGAGCGTGAGGAATAGCGCCGCTGCAGCCAAGGCGATCATGGCCAGGCCAGCGCCTACCATAGCCCGGAAAGACCAGAACACCAGCGTGACCGGCGGGATATAGTTACCCGGCCCGTAGGTCTGCTCGTATTCGGCCTGGATCTCGTTGATGCCCGGAATCTCGCAGGTAAAGTTGTTGCAGTTCAGGAGGCTCATCATAGCTGGCAGCTTGATGGCGAACACCTCCTTGCGCGCCTTCTCATCGCTGATCGTAAACAATGACAGATCGGCCGGTTGCTCCGTCTCCCAGAGTGCCTCCGCTGCAGCCATCTTCATCGGCTGGGTCTTGAACATGTGCTGGCCTTGCGAATGTCCCACCACACCGACCAGAACCGATCCGACGAGTCCGGCAATCGCAGCCATGAGGAACGAACGGCGCCAGACCTCATGTGAGCTGCTCTTCTTGACCAGGTGATAGGCCGCCACTCCCAGCATAAAGAAGGATCCAGTAGTTATGCCCGCCAGAACCACGTGCGGGAATTGCTGCCAGACGTGCGGATTGCCCAACAGCGCCCAGAAATCAACCATCTCGGCCCGCCCGTTATTCAGTGCATAGCCCACCGGCTCCTGCATGAACGAGTTGGCAACCAGGATCCACAGCGCTGAGAGATTCGAACCTATCGCCACCGCCCACATGACCGCAGCGTGCACTCCCTTCGGCAGTCTATCCCACCCAAAGATCCAGATGCCCAGGAAGGTAGACTCCAGGAAGAATGCCGACAGGCCCTCAATCGCCAGAGGGGCACCGAAAACATCGCCCACAAAGCGCGAGTACTCGGACCAGTTCATGCCAAACTGGAACTCCATGACGATGCCCGTCACCACGCCCATGGCAAAGTTGATGAGAAAGAGCTTTCCCCAGAACTTTGTCATCTTCTTGTAGACCTGGTCCCCTGTGCGCACGTACATGGTTTCCATGATGGCCACCAACACAGCGAGGCCCAGCGTGAGCGGCACGAAGAAAAAGTGATAGATCGTCGTCGTGGCGAACTGCAGCCGTGACACTGCCAGGGCATCCATATTCTGTACCTCCTCGTATGAGCAGTCCAATTTGTGAGAGGTCCCACAATCCGCGCACAGAATACCACATGCCTTGTGGTATGTCAATCACGTTGTTTGTGATCATCCTAAACGACAGCATCTCCAGACCGGACTCGGTCTGGAGATGCTGTGCGACGACCTTACGCTCTGGTGAATCAGCCCACGTGACTCAGTACTCCAGCTCGTCCTCGCGGCCGATCCGCTTGCGGAAGACCCAATAACTCCAGCCTTGATAGAGCAGCACAATAGGCAGGAAAATCAGCACGATGATGCCCATAACCCTAAGCGTGTACTCGCTGGACGACGCGTTATAAATGGTGAGGTTCCACTCCGGGTTGAGGCTGGATACCATCAAGCGCGGATAAAGCCCCAGCGCCACTGTAATACACGTCAGCGCGATCGTCAGGCTGGACATGATGAACGCCCACCCGTGCCGGCGCGCGCGGATGAACCACCCTGCTGCCAGAAGGGCCACAAAGGCCGCTGCCGCAACTACCCAAAGCAGGGCACCCCGCTGGCTGAATATGTCAGTGGCAAAGATTCCCGCAATCATGGCAGCCAATACCAGGACAACCGTAGGCAGCCACAGCCAGGCCGCCGCCTTTTCTGCCCGTTCCAACAGCTCATCCTTGGTCTTGAGCCCCAGGAAGGTGGCGCCGTGCAGCGCAAAGGCCGACACCGCCGCCAGCCCCGCCAGCAGCGCATAGGGGTTCAGCAGGTTCCAAAAGCCGCCCACATACTGCATCTCTGCATCGATGGGCACGCCCCGCACCACATTGGCAAAGGCCACACCCCACAGCAGCGCGGGCACCAGGCTGCCAACAAAGATCATCCAGTCCCACAGCGTGCGCCAAGCGGGGCGCTCGTCCTTGCTCCGAAACTCAAATGCGATCCCTCGCACGATGAGCGCCAGCAGCATCAGCACCAACGCCAGGTAGAAACCGCTGAACATGGTCGCGTACCAGTTGGCAAAGGCAGCAAACATGGCCGCACCCGCTGTGATCAACCATACTTCATTGCCATCCCAGACGGGGCCGATGCTGTTGATGATCAGCCTGCGGTCGATATCATCCTTGCCCAGGAACAACAGCAGGATACCCACACCGTAGTCAAAACCCTCCAACAGGAAGAATCCAGTGAACAGGATTCCGATCAAGATGAACCAAACAGTCTGAAGATCCATGGTGTGCCTCCTTTCGGCTCGCTAGTTCGCCGCCGCCAACGCCGATTCGCTCTCATCTGAGGGCGATTCCGTTTCAGACTCCCCCGGCACGCCCTTACGCCCGTACTTGGACAGGAGATAGACCGCTGCGGCCATTGCCGCGCCATAGAGCAGTACAAAGGCCACCAAAGAAAATATAGCCATACCGCCGCTCACGCTCACCGAAACCCCCGCCTCAGTCCGCATCAGCCCGAACACGATCCAGGGTTGCCGTCCTACTTCCGTCAGCAACCACCCCCCAGTGTTGGCCAGATAAGGCAGGGGAATCATCCACACTAGCAACAGCAACAACCTTGGGTATCGATCCAGCCACTTCTTCAGTGCCAGGAATACTGCAACCGAGGCCACGGCGATCATCGCCAGTCCGGCGAACACCATCACCCGGAAAGACCAGAACACCAGCGTGACCGGCGGGATATAGTTGCCCGGACCGTACGTCTGCTCGTATTCGGCCTGGATCTCGTTAATACCCGGGATCTCACACGTGAGGTTGTTGCAGGTTAGGAGGCTCATCATAGCCGGCAGTTTGATGGCAAAAACCTCCCTGCGTGCCTCCTCGTCGCTGATCGTGAACAGGGACAGGTCAGCCGGCTGCTCGGTCTCCCAGTGCGCTTCTGCTGCAGCCATCTTCATCGGCTGCGTCTTGAACATGTGCTGGCCCTGCGAGTGTCCTACAACGCCGACCAGAACCGAACCGGTGAGCGCCGTAACTGCAGCTATCATGAACGAACGGCGCCAGACCTCACGCCCACTGCTCTTCTTGGCCAGGTGATAAGCACTGATACCCAGCACAAACATGCCCGCGGTGGTAGCGCCGGCAAGCACGATGTGGGGGTATTGCTGCCAGACGTGCGGATTGGCCGCAAGTGCCCAAAAGTCAACCATCTCGGCTCGCCCCTCCCGCAACACATAGCCCACCGGCTCATGCATGAACGAGTTGGCGACGACGATCCACAGCGCCGAGACGTGGGCGCCAAAAGCAACGGCCCACATTGCCCCAGCGTGAACCGCCTTTGGCACTCTATCCCACCCAAAGATCCAGATACCCAGGAAGGTGGATTCCAGGAAGAATGCCACCAGGGCATCCAGGGCCAGGGGTGCGCCGAAAACATCGCCCACGAACCGCGAGTACTCGGACCAGTTCATCCCAAACTGAAACTCCTGGACAAGACCGGTCACCACGCCCATGGCAAAGTTGATGAGGAAGAGCTTTCCCCAGAACTTTGTCATCTTCTTGTAAACCTCGTCCCCTGTGCGCACGTACCATGTTTCCATGATGGCGACCAGGATGGAGAGGCCCAGGGTAAGCGGTACGAAGAAAAAGTGATAGACCGTCGTGGTGGCAAACTGCAGCCGCGACACTATCAGAGCATCCATCTCTACTTACCTCCTCGTGTCAGTGGGCCAATCCGGGAGCTGTGCAATCCGCACACAGCATACCATAATCAGCACGGGGTGTCAATCAGGACAGAGCTATGCCAAAAGCTGGTGACCGGGCCCGCGGTCGATACTCTTTGGCTGCATAACTGGCGTGTGGTATAATGCCCCCAGTGAAGCAAACTGAACTCAACACCCATCTCGCACAGGGGTTGGCATGATGCAACGACGTCTCGAATTCACCAAACGCCTCGCGCTGGAGGCCGGAAAGCTTACGCTGGAAGGCCACGGCAAGTGTGGCCAGATGCCCAAAGATGGCCAGGATGGCTACGATATCGCCACTGTATTCGATTTTCGGACCGAAGAACTGGTAAGGAAGCGCATCCTGGACCAGTATGGTGAACCAGTCCTCGGCGAGGAGGACGGCCTGATCGGCGATCCGCGCGCCGCTGAGGATACGCTGTGGATCGTCGACCCCATCGACGGCACCTTCAACTACCAACGAGGATTGCCGCTGTACGCTGTCAGTATCGCCTTTTGCCAGGATAGAGTGCCGGTGTGTGGTGCCATCTTCCTGCCTGTCCTCAATCAGCTTTTCTTCGCCGCCCGGGGCTCGGGTGCCTTTCTGATCGACGGTTATGCGTCATCCTCCGTCCCAATCAGTGTTAGCCAGGAAAGGGACCTGCCCAAGCTGATAATCAGTCTAGCCGGTCACCAAATGTACGGGCTCATGGCAGCCTGTGCCGGTCAGCAGATTCCCTGGCGCTCGTTGCGCCTCTCCCTGTGCGCCGTCGCATCCCTGGCCTTTGTCGCCTCTGGGCGCGCGGACATCTTTAGCGACACAGCTCTGAGCCTCTGGGACCTCGCTGCCGGATATATCATCTTGCAAGAGGCTGGAGGCCCTGCCATCGTCGACTACCAGGGGACGCCCATATTCCCCGAGTACGTCGACCGGCGCCTGCGCCTCGGAGAAACCGCCAAGTTCCCCTGCATCGCCGCCTCCAGCATTGAACTGATAGAACAGCCGATGGGCAAGCTGGTAACCGCGGCAGGCTTGCGCGATCAACGCTAGCCAAATGCCGCCATCCTGTACCAACCCTGTACCATCAGATAGGAGCGAGGACACGATGAGCAATCAGACCGTAGGCATACTGCACCCAGGCAACATGGGCATATCCATAGCTGCATCGACCCAAAACAGCGGCTGTCACGTCTATTGGGTATCAGAAGGACGCAGTGCCCAGACCCACGAGCGGGCCGCAAAGCACAACCTTCGAGACGCGCGGACGCTCCAGAATCTCTGCCACACTTGCCCCATCCTGATTAGCGTCTGCCCGCCCCACGCTGCCGAGGAAGTGGCAGACCAGGTTCTCGCTTGCGGCTTCGACGGGCTCTATCTCGACGCCAACGCCATCTCGCCGCAGCGTGCAAAGCGTATCGGTGAGAGGATGGTGGCTGCTGGTGTCGCCTTCGTCGATGGCGGTATCATCGGCGGTCCTGCATGGGAACCGGGCAACACCTGGCTATATCTCGCTGGCGAGCAGGCTAGCGATGTTGCTGACTGCTTCTCAGCCGGCCCTCTCGAGACCAGTGTCATCGGTGAGACCATTGGCAAGGCATCAGCGCTCAAGATGTGTTACGCCGCCTGGACCAAGGGAAGCACCGCCCTGTTGAGCGCTATCCTGGCAGCCGCAGACGCACTCGACGTCTGGGACGAGTTGCGCGTGCAATGGGACCGCGACTGGCCTGACTTTGCCGATCGCGCAGTCTATCGCGCCCGGCGGGTAACGGCAAAAGCCTGGCGCTTCGCTGGCGAGATGGACGAGATATCCTCGACCTTTGAGGCTGCAGGCGTTCCGGGTGACTTTCACGCCGGTGCTGCCACTCTCTATCGGCGCATTGCTCACTTCAAGGACGCACCCGAGATGCCATCGCTGGAAGATGTGCTGCACTCACTCACCACCCCAGACACCGGCGCCTGAGCCTGTAGGGGAATCAGGTACTGGAGGAGGAATACCGTCATCGAGACCATTCAACTGGAAACCAAGGGCTCGATCGCCTGGGTATGGTTGAACCGTCGCCGCCAACTGAACGCCATGGACGCTACCATGCTGTCCGAGCTCCGTAGCACATTTGACACGTTGAGGCAGGATGGCAACGTGAGCGTCATTGTCCTCGCTGCCCGCGGCCTGGTCTTTTGCGCAGGCTTTGACGTGGCCTGGATGGCCAGCCAGGATGCAGGGGCAATCGGCCCGGGGCTCCCCGGCATCGAGGCCACGTTCGACACCATAGAAGCCTGTGCCAAACCAGTCATCGCCGCCGTGCAGGGAGCGGCCATGGGCGGTGGTCTACTCCTGACCCTTGTGGCTGACGCATGCCTGGCCTCCGAGCACGCACGCTTTGGCGCCCCTGAGGTCAAGCTCGGACTCTTTCCGAACTTGCGCCTGATCCCTCGTCTGGAGAGGCTCATAGGCATGCGGGCTGCCAAGCACCTGGTGCTCACCGGCGAACCAGTCAGCGCCGCCACCGCCCTGGATTGGGGTTTGGTGAATCGTGTGCTGCCCTCACGGGAGCTGCACGCCGAAGCGCAAGCCCTCGCCGAACAGCTGGCCGGGCTACCATCCTTTGCCGTTCAATCGGCCAAGGCTGCATTCGGCGTCACCGACAGCCCAGACTTTGTAGCTTGGGAGCGGCAGCGCTTTGCCGAGTGCTGGAAACAGCCCGAACGGCAGGTAGCAATGCAGGCCTTCCTCGATGCCCGCAAACGATGACCCAACCAAGGTCCAGGTGTATGCAAGATCAGCCATTCACTCTGGGTGTTAACTACTGGCCTCGCCGCAAGGCCATGTACTCGTGGTCCCAATTCGAGGCAGACGAGGTCCGCGCGGAGTACAGTGCAACTTTTCCAGGATTTTCGCATCTAATTGCCCATACGGGCACACAAAACCCAAGGAGTATGTTATGAAATTGAAAGCCGTCATTCCCATTGCCATCATCCTCGCACTGCTGGCACTCGCGCTGGCTGCCTGCGGACCCGACATCGAGGAGAGACCCACCGCAACCGCTGAGGCTCCCGAGGTTGAGGAAGCCACTACCACGACCGCTGGCAGTTCGGAGCCCGAAGGCGATACGATCACGACCGAGAGCGGGCTGCAGTATACACAGATCGAACCGGGTGATGGCCCCGCGCCCGAGCCTGGCGATCTTGTAACCATCCACTATCGCGCGAACTTTGAGGATGGCACAGAGCTCAGCAATTCCTACGACAGTGGCCAACCGTTATCTTTTGCCCTGGGCCAGTCAATGGTTATCCAGGGCTGGGATGAAGGCGTTGCCCTGATGACTGAGGGCGAAAAGGCCCAGCTCGTTGTCCCCCCAGCACTGGCCTTTGGGGAGAGCGGCACTGATGACGGGGTGATACCGCCCAACTCGACGATGATCTTTGAGATAGAGCTGGTATCAGTCCAGGCCGGGGCGCCAGAGGCACCAACGGCCGTGGATGATGCAGACTATACAACGACCGAGAGTGGGCTCAAGTATTATGACTTTGTCGTTGGCGAGGGTGCGACGCCCGAGACTGGCCAGATCGTCACCGTCCATTACACCGGCTGGCTTGAGGATGGCACCAAGTTCGACAGCTCCCTCGATCGTGCCGAACCATTCACCTTCAAGATCGGCATGAACCAGGTGATCGCAGGCTGGGATGAGGGCGTCTCCACTATGCAAGTCGGCGGCAAGCGCCAGTTGGTGATCCCCCCCGATCTTGGCTACGGTGAGCAGGGCGCCGGAACCTCTATCCCGGCCAATGCAACCCTGATCTTCGAGGTGGAGCTGATTTCAATCCAGCAAGGGTCGCCAGACAATCCGGCGACTGTGGAAGAGGAGGATTACGTGACAACAGAAAGCGGGCTCAAGTACAACGACCTTGTAGTTGGCGACGGCGCCTCGCCCGAGACAGGCCAGATCGTCACCGTTCACTACACCGGCTGGCTCGAGGATGGCACCAAGTTCGACAGCTCTCTCGATCGAGGAGAGCCACTCACCTTCCAGATCGGCATGGGCCAGGTGATCGCAGGTTGGGATGAGGGCGTCTCCACCATGAAAGTGGGGGGCAAGCGCCAGTTGGTAATCCCCCCTGACCTGGGCTACGGAGAGCAGGGCGCCGGGAATATCATTCCAGCCAATGCCACGCTGGTATTTGACGTGGAGCTGCTCGACGTACAATAGGGCCTACACGCACAAGCAACCCTGTTGATCTGCACAACGAATGCCGCCGGGGGCTACGTCTCACTCGAGCCTCCGGCGGTCTCGTTTGTGCAGATCGCCAACCCCAACCGCGCACTAGCAGCCTACTCGACTGGACTTCGATCCGAATACAAGCGCACGATCTGCTCGGCGTGGTCCAGCACGCTGCACCGCAACGCGACCGGTGCGAGCACCTCGATGGCACGACCCCAGCCCAAGATCCGATCCCGTGCGTCCTCCAGTGATTCAAACGGGAGGGTCAGGGTGACCCAGCCCTCACCATCCGGTTGCGACACGCGCGCCCGATCGGCAGAGCGTGTGAGCGCCTCGCTGATCGTCTGTCCCCAATAATACGGGATCCACTGGACGAGTTCTGGTGACACGCGAACAGTCACAGGATAGGTGGGCCGGTTCTCTTCAATCACAGCGCACCAATCGTGCCAGAACGCTGACAGGTCAAAATCCGCAGGCCGCTCGCAGATCTCGTCCACTATGCGTGCATCCAGCACCCGGGATACCCGGTAGACGCGGATCGATCCCTTCCGTTCGCACACCAGGTACCAGATATTGGCCTTGGCCACAAGCCCATAGGGCGCCACCACCCACTCTGCTTGAGCCTCGAACCGCAGTTGGTAGACAATGCGTAGCCGCCGGTCCTGCCACAGCGCTTGCTGGATTGTATGCAAGTGGGGCACTGCTTCCCTCGATTCGAACCATCCCTCCGAATCCAGGTGAATGCGCTGGCGAACCCGTTCCTCTACGTGACGGCGTGTGGTGGGGAGCGCAGCCGACAGTTTCAGCAGGGCCGCCTTCAACTCGTGGTCCACGCCCAGTTCCGCCAGTGCCGCGGGAATGCTCAACATGAACAATGCTCGCATCTCGTCCTCGGTCAGCCCGGTGAGCGTCGTCCGGTAGCTGTCCAACAGAGCGCACCCGCCCCCTGGACCCCGCTCGGCATAGACAGGGACTCCTGCCATACTCAGGGCATCCAGGTCCCGGTAGATGGTCCGGACCGAGACCTCTAGCTCTTCTGCCAGCACTTGAGCTGTCATGCGCCCCCGGGCCTGGAGCAGCATCATGATCGATAGCAGCCGGTCAGCGCGCATAGCAAACCTCCTCGAATTCAGGCACTCTTTTCCATTATACCACAAAATCCTGACACTGGATGTCAACTATTGTGTGGTAGAATAGTCCCATCAGCATCATGAGGAGGAGCGCAAGATGAGCGAGCTAGAAGTACGAATTGTGCAGATGGAGCCGATGCGTGTGGCCTCCGCCCACGGATTCGGCACGAATCCCGAAGAACAGGCTTGGGACAAGATCCTGGCCTTTGCCAAGGCACAGGGGATCGACACCGAACAAGCTCGGTTCTTCGGATTCAACAATCCTAATCCATCGCCCGGCAGCCCGAACTATGGCTACGAGCAGTGGATCACCGTCGGCGACGATGTCGGGGCCAGCGGCGAGATCACGATCAAAGAGATCCCTTCCCGGAAATATGCCGTCACCCACTGCGAGGGTCTGAGCACCATAACTGAGACATGGCGCAGACTCGTCCTCTGGTTTGAGGACAGCGAGTACAAGCAGCCTGCCCATTGGTGCGAGTGCTTGGAGGAACTCCTCACACAGCCTGGCATTCCCGAAGAAGATTTCGTCTTTGACCTCTACCTACCGGTCGCCGAGTAGTACGTGACCAACCTGCAGGGGTGCCCAGCCTGCAAGATTCAGGCCGGGCACCCTTGTCCTCCCCGCCAAACTCGCAAGGGCCTTGTCAAAGCCAGCCGCCTTAACCCGCGATGGAAGTGAATCCCCGCATCTCAGAGCCCTGACTCCCCTCCTGCTCAGCGTGCCTCGGCTACCAGACTCTGACGGCACCCGAAACACCCGCGCAGATCACTTGACGTCGCTGCCATTTTCTCGTATACTTGCTTCCAGAAGGAGCAGGCAGCCGAGAACTATGCCACTGAATCTACCGCCCGAAGCCCTTGAGGCACAGCATCGATTTCGCGAGGCTGAATCCATCGAGGAAAAGGTCGCAACCCTCGAGGAGTATATCAGCCTGATTCCCAAACACAAGGGCACCGATCACCTCCGGGCCGATCTGCGGAGAAAGCTGTCCAAGCTCAAGAGCGCTTCCCAGACACGAACGACGAGCACCAAGCAGCTATCCCCCTACCATATCGACAAGGAGGGCATCGGGCAGGTAGTGCTCGTCGGTCAGCCCAACGTGGGAAAATCAGCCCTCGTCGCAGCGCTGACCAACGCCACACCTGAGGTTGCCGAATACCCTTTCACTACCTGGACGCCAACTCCCGGCATGATGGAGTTCAAGCACGTCCAGATCCAACTGATCGACACACCACCGCTCAACGAGGAGTTTGTCGACCCCGAGATGCTAAACCTGCTCCGCCGCGCAGACCTGATCCTGATCGTCGTCGACCTCCAGGGATTTCCTATCCAGCAGCTCGAGGATTCATTGGCCCTCCTGGAGAACAATCGTATACTGCCTGATCACCTCGCCAGCCAGCCCTTTGAGGGCCGGCGGCCCACCTTTGTCCCCATGATGGTATTGGCCAACAAGTGCGATGACGAGCGCTGCGACGAGGATTTCGAGGTCCTGTGCGAGCTGCTGGAGGCGCAGCTACCCATCCTTCCCGTCTCTGCCGCCACAGGTCACAGTGTGGAAGAGATGAAACAAGCCGTGTTCGAACAACTTGACGTCATCCGCGTCTTTGCCAAACCCCCGGGCAAGGAGCCCGATTTCACCGCACCCTTTGTCCTGAAAAGAGGAGGCACCGTCGGCGAATTCGCCGCCAAGGTCCACCAGGACTTTGTCAAGAACCTGAAATCTGCCCGCGTCTGGGGCAGCGCCACCCACGATGGGCAGATGGTGGGGCGCGACCACGTTCTGCACGACAGGGACGTCGTAGAGCTCAAAGCCTGACCACTGGCACAGGGCGGCTACTCTTCACTTTGAGACACACATCCCCATGGCTAACTCACCCCCGCTACTAGGCATCGTCTTTGGCCTCGCTGCAGCATCCAGTTGGGGATCCGGCGACTTTTGCGGGGGACTGGTCGCCAGGCGCACCCACGTGTACAGCGTGGTCATTCTCTCCCAGATAGTGGGCCTTGTCCTCTTGATCCTCCTGGCCCTCCTATTGGCCGAACCGGTCCCCGTCCTCAGCGATGTCGTGTGGGCAGCAGTCGCCGGACTTGCCGGGACAGTCGGCCTGGTGGCNCTGTACCGNGGCCTGGCAACCGGTCCCATGGGTGTNGTAGCNCCTATCGCCGCAGTCGTCAGCGTCATCCTGCCANTGCTCTNGGGNTTCTTTCTCGAAGGGTTCGCCGCACCGCTCCAGCTCCTCGGGTTCGCCGTGGCGCTCTGTGCTGTCTGGCTCATCACCCGNCCTCGAGCTGGCGCGCGCATCGAGACGCGNCATCTGGTCCTGCCCCTGGTAGCCGGGATTGGATTNGGTGTATTCCTCATNCTCATCGACCACGTTAGCGCAGCCGCCGTGCTCTGGCCCCTGGCTNCTGCCAGGGCCGCCTCCATACTCCCGCTATTCATCGCCTTGAGGATGGCAAGGCAGCCCGCCAAGCCGGCAGCGAGCCAGATTTCGCTGATACTTTTGGTGGGCTTGTTGGATACCGGGGGGAATGCCTTCTACGCCTTGGCTGCCCGCGCCGGGCGACTGGACATGGCTGCCGTGCTGGGCGCCCTCTATCCGGCAATGACCGTAATCCTGGCACGGCTTGTCCTGAAGGAACGGCTCTCGCGCCGCCAGGGACTCGGGCTGGCGCTGGCGTTGCTCGCCGTCGTCCTCATCGCCTGGTAGGTAGCCTAAACCTCAAAGATTTCCAGGTCCGCCCGCTGCGTCTCCCACATCTCCTCGAACATCTGCCGGATCTCGTCTGGCGAGCACACCGCTGCCGTCAGCGGATCGAGCATCATGGCCCTCAGC
>P_1C_Sed_1_UnCtyDRAFT_1000134_pt1 | contig 12765 bp, 13 predicted proteins | sample Pon1CUnioCityCA_6_FD_11282 | JGI IMG/M metagenome (IMG submission 11282) | reverse complement strand
ATGGAGGAGGTGATGGGCGGGCAGCAAAACTTTGCCGCAGCCTCACCGGTGAGCTATGTCCGTGCCGACTTGCCGCCGCTGCTGATCATCCATGGCGCTGATGATGAGACTGTTCCTGTAGAGATCTCGACCCAATTTCACGCCGCGCTCTTGGACGCCGGCGCGCCCAGCGAGCTGAAGATTTATACAGATGCAGGCCATAGCGACTACCTCTTTGCCGCCCTCACTGACGACGGCGCGCCCCTCGTGCGCGATATCGCTGCGTTTGTGCGTGACTGCGGCGACTGAACGGTGACCGCCATCAGCGCTAAGCCTTCGGGACGCACAGCGGAATCCCAGGTCGTTGTCGGCAAAGAAGGGATCGTTCATGCCTCGTGAGGAGGTGCGCGCGCGGAGCACCGGGCTGTGCCACGAACCGCCGCGGGTCACCCGTTCCGCCTCACCGGCAGGATCGTCTCTCCCGTCGCCTGGCTCGTAGGGATAGGGCGTGGACTTTGTCAGCGTCCACTCCGATACGTTGCCCACCATCTCGGCGCATCCGTAGGGGCTGTCGCCTGCCGGGCTCAACCGGCCCACCGGCAACGTCCGGCCCAGGCCGCTGGTCCGCACGTTGCACCGGGCTGCGTCAAAGCCGTCGCCCCAGGGGAATGTCCGCCCGTCTTTGCCGCGTGCTGCCTTCTCCCATTCAGCCTCGCTGGGCAAGCGGAAGTCGCGGCCTGTGACTTTGCTCAGCCACTGGCAATAGGCTATGGCCTCGTACCAGCTCACGCCCACCACAGGCAGTCTCGCGTCGCCGGTCCAGGTATCTTCGTCCCAGTAAGCAGGCTCGTTCCGGTTCTCGGCCTCGCGCCAGGCCCAGCCTGCTGCCGTCCAGAAGCAGGATTGTTGATAGCCGCCTGCTTCAACAAACCCGCCGAACTGAGCGACCGTCACCGGATGCCGCCCGATCCAATAGGCGGGCAGCGCCACCGTGTGCTGTGGTTGCTCCCGCCTGAAATAGCCCTTTTGTGCCCACGTCTTTGCCAGCTCGAACTCGCTCGCCAGCCTGTCGATCTCGCCGGCCCCGGTGCCCATGGAGAACGGCCCTGCCGGCACGTGGACCATCTCGCCCACCCCTGCCTCCATCGTCTACGGCTCGAGGATCAGGTCGTNGCGGTTGCAGCGATGAACCCGCTCAAAACGCTCGAGCAGGTCCTCATCTTCGCCCAGGTAGTGGGCAAAGGCCGATACCGGTCGCAGGCCGGGGACCTGCGCCTTGAGCGCTGCCAGCTCCTCCCGCGAACCCATAAAGACGTGCCAGTAGTGCTGGACGTGACCAAAGCCCTGGGCGCGGTACCAGTCGTTCACAGAGGCGTCGTCCCGCGTCCACGCCTCAAATCGGCGGATTTGCCATGCCCGCGCCCGCCTGGCAGCCTCCGCCAGCAGCTCGCGGCCGATTCCCCGGCGCCGGTAGCCGGGATGGACCGCCAGGTGCCAGATCATGCCCGCCGGGCCGGCGTGCGCCGCATCGGCAGGTGCTGAGCAGATGGTGCCCGGCTCCGTCTCGCACTCGACGTCGATAAGCCCCACTAGCTGCCCGCCCGCCTCGGCGACCAGCTCGATGGCGCGCCCCTCGTACCGCTCCTTGTGGGGGTGCACATCGTCAAAGTAAGCCGTGTCGAGAAAGGCCAGCACCCGGCATCGCACCCAGCCGGCCTCATCGCCCGGCTCAAAGGGACGGATCGCGAATCCCCGCTGCTCGAGACTCATATCAGGCATGCTGAGCCTTCGCGCCCCTGCCTCCAAGCTCGGGTATGAGGCGGGTTGCGCATGACTGCATACCTGGCATGGCGGACAACCGCACATTTGCCAAGCTGACCAATATGCTCTTGTAGGGCCATAGAGGGGCACGTAAACCTCTGAGTGGGAACATGATCAATGAAGTCACCTGATTGCGAAGGGTCCGGGAACGTTAGGTTCCCGGCGCGGTGCATGGGGGTACGCGTGTACCCCCATACGAGGATTTCCCTGCCATCACTCCCGCACTTTGCCAACCGTCGCCACATAGATCACAAACTCGTCGTCGCCATCCAGGTCCAGCACGGCATCCAGCATCTGCTGGTCGTAGGCGGCGATGGCGCAGGCGCCAGCACCGACTGCCGTGCAGGCCAGGTACAGATTCTGGCAGACGTGCCCGGCATCCAGCGCGATCAGCTTTGGCGAGACGATGGTGTAGCGCCACTCGGTGCGGTAGGGCACGGCGGTCCACAGGAAGGTCACCGCGCTATTCTTCGCATACTGGCCAAAGCAGCCCTCGTGCGTACGCTCCACCAGGCGGTCGTCGGTGTCAAGGAGGCAGAGCTGGTGCTTCAGCGACTGGTAATGGTACATGCCCGGCTCCAGGCCCTCGACCCGGTTTACCAGCAGGTACGTCTCAAAGGGATGTCGCGCGCCCGCCGAGGGCACCGTCCGTAGCAGGTAGGGTGTCTTGCCATGCCGCCCCGTCTCGCGGACCCCCTGGGCCGCCCACAGGAGGAAGGCCAGCTCCTCCAGCGTCAGGGGGTCCTTGGTGTACCTGCGCTGGCTCTTGCGGCGCGCGATCGCCTCAGCTAGCGGCATCTGGCCCACCGTAAGCGTATCCGGGCGGGGCAGGTCTATTAGGGCCCCAGGCTGCGGGCAGGACTTTTCCAGCGGCGGGGGCGGCACCCCCTTCCGCTGATCGGACACGTGCTGCTGCAAGTCGGGCCAACGGTCTGCCTTTAGAAACGCGCGAAATGGTTGCATAGTCTTCCTTACTCCTCTTCTGATGGAGGCGCTGTCCCTGCAAGGCCCTGGCGGACCTGCCCGGCGTGCACCTCGTAATGATCGGCCAGGTAGCGGAACAGCCGTTCAATGGTCACCATCCCGCTCAGCATCGGGTCCCAATCCGGGTACTCTCTGCCCAATCCCCACTCATCGTCCTGGATCGTGTCCAGCAATGCCAGCACTCGATCGTTGGCTGCATCGTACAGNGCGCCTACAGACTTGGCCGACTGGTTGCGCGCTGCCCAGCGGGTCATCAGCACGTTCGCCCAATTGAACAGAAATGCCGGCAGCTTGGGCATCCAGCCGCCACTTCGGATCATGCCCACGTCCGCAGGCAGCATCCGCGGCGCAAAGGTCATGTGCACCATCAATTGACCTACGGTCCACGCCGGGTTGCCGCTGGGCTTCTTCCAGTCTTCCTCCGCCAGCGAGTCCAGCAGCGCGTGGTAGGCCATGCGTGTGGCTTCCAGCTCCTCCCGTATCTCCTCGCGCAGGGACCCCGCCTCTACCGGATCTGCCTGCCTGGCTTCCCCCATAATCCCCGCTACCCCCTCTGCGATTCGAGCGCCGCCAGCAGTCCCAACTCGTCAGCTGGCGTCAGGCCATACAGCCCATCGGCCGTCTCGAGCAGCAGGATGTCCCTGGCGGCAGCCATGGCGCACATCTTGACCTGGCCCAGCCCGCGATAGGGCACCGAAAATAGCGCCACGCCCGGCAGGCGCACGCTGGACCACAAGGACAGCCGCAGATTCTGTCGCTTCACGCTCTGGATCTCGTTCAGCGGAATGCGGTAGGCCAGCACCGGTCCGTAGCGCAGCGTCAGCGCCTTGGCGTCCAGCTCATAGCGCATCGTCGGGAACCAGTACGCCAGCGCCAGGAATGGCACGCCCAGGCCCAGGCCGATGGCACCGGTCAGCAGTCCTACCGGCCACGGCACCTCACCGGCGAGCGCCCCGATCGTGACGGGCAGCGAGCAGAGTAGCAGCGCCAGTGCTAACAGCAGCAGCGAAAGCCAGCCCCGCGATGGCCGTGGCTTGAAGACCAGAGTGTCACCCATCCTATTTACAGCCTACAGCTCGATCCCCATCAACAGGTACCTCACGCGCCGTTGGAGGCCGTGCGCCTCCGCTTGAGTCACCGCAGCCTCCATCCACTCTGGCACCGTAAAGTCAATCCTGTGCCCGGGGCTCGATGCCGTAACCTCGTGTAGCAGTGTGCCAATGAGATAGGGCGCCAGCTCGCCGTGGTCTGGGTCCAGGCGCATCCGCAAGTTGTTCACTCCCTGGCCTCGCGTGGGCACCGTGTATCCGCCACGTGCCACGATCTGGCCCTCGCCCTCGGTGCGGATCGTAAAGTCGGCGTCCCGCACGGCCTGGGCCCGCATCAAGATGGGATAGATGAGGCGCAGGCCCAGCGGCCGCCGGTAGCGACCTTCAGTCACCGGATCGTAGCGCTGTACCGGTTGGGGAGTGATGCGTTCGTCCAGCTCGTACCGTGGTCGCCAATCGTTGGGCGCAAGAGGCACGCGCTGGCAGCCCTGAGGCAATTCGGGCGCCGGACCTGGATCGTCGATCTGTGCATCGAATTCCACCATCGCGCTGTAGTGCTCGAACCCCAGATCCTCGTACAGCTTGTAGGCCGGCAGGTTGCCGTCGATGACGCCCAGGATTGCCTGCGTCGCGCCACGCTCGCGCATAAACTCCATAGAGGCGGTCAGTAGCTTTCGGGCGATGCCGCGGCGGCGATAGGCCGGCAAGACGCCCACGGTGCCCACCATCCAGACGTCCGTCGATCCTCGCCGCTGCAAGACGGTCGCGCCAACGATCTGCCCGTCCTCTTGCCAGATATGTCCCCGGAATATATCGCGCATGGACGGCGACAGCGAACCCATCAGCCGCATAAGCGGCCATATGCGCGCCACGTTGCGGATGCCGTTTACAAGCTGCTCCTGTTCGTCTGTCTGCACGCTCCATGCCGGGTTCTCCGGGTACTGGAAGCTTTCCACAATCATGTCTGCGATCGGTACCAGGTCAGCCGGTAGCCGCAGCGCCCGTAACGCCATGCTTCTCTCCTCCTTGCATCTGTATTCCACTGGCACACAGTGGCCCCGTCCACCCGATCTGGTACTCCGTCTCCACCTTGTACGCCTGTGCTACTCCCGATCTGGGCTGTCGCCGAGACGCCAGTGGGTGCTTTCGGCCTCGATGACGCGCGCCAGGACCGTCTCGCGGCTCTCCTTCACCTCNTCCAGCATTGCCTGCCGGGCCGCATCCCGATTGCCGGAGCGCAGAGCCTCCACGATGTGCCCGTGGCTCTCCTCCATCGTCTTGCCTGCGTGGCGGAGAACCATGAATCGCGCCAGCCTGTCGTGCAACCGGCCCACAGCGCCGGCCAGCTCCTCGTTGCCCGAAGCCTCGGCGATGAGCCGGTGGAAGCGGCGGTTTTCCTCTGTGTAGCGATCATAGGCTGCATCGTCGTCACCGGTGTATCCGGCGTGCACCTGCGCCAGCTGAGCGAGTTGCTCCTCCGTGATCCGGGTCGCTGCCCGCTCTACGGCAGCCAGCTCCAGGATCTGGCGCAGGTCCAGAAGGTCGCCCAGTTGCTTCAGCGTGATCTGGGTCACAAAGTAGCCCGAATGTGGCTTGACGGTAACCAGGCCCTCCTGGGCTAGCATCTGCAGGGCCTCGCGCACTGGCGTCACGCTGGTGCCGTACTCCCTGCCCAGGCCGTGCAGGTCCAGCCGTTCGCCGGGCCGGCAGCGCCCCATGATGATGGAGCGGCGGACCTCGCGGTAGATCAACCGCTTGGAGGTCTCATCCGTCCCGCTCTTGGCATTTGGCATTTCGCTCCCTCAGAGGCTGCCGTTGGCGTTGGTGGACAGCCCAACCCCTCTCTCGCTCTCGTTGGATAACAGTCCAAGGTGTCCTGTCCTGCCTGTCTGCTTGGTGCTCGCGTCGGACAACAGTCCAACGCAGACAACTGTCTTGTCAGTAGCTCACGTGCACAAAGGTGCCTGTCTCGCTAAAGAACACGTACGCCTTGCCGTTCACTGTGCCCAGGCTGTCGCGAAAGATCACGCCGAAATCAAAGTCCTGCACCAGCGGATCGCCCTGCCCCTCAAAGAAGCCCAGCTCCTCCTCCAGCGCCCAGCCGATCTCAGCATCCGCCCCGCCCAGCTTGCACCACACCAGCCCAAAGCCCCGCTTGGGTTGCTCCCGCTCCGGAGGTGGGGGCGGCGCGGCACACGAGTAGTCTGGGTCTCCCTCCTCCCACTCGTCGAGGTACACCTGGCGCGTGCCCTCCAGGGGGCCCTGCTCGTACACCACATAGATGTGTCGCAGGTCCTCGCGCCAGAACATGCGGCCGTTTTCGAACGGCTGCTCGGCGTCCTGGATCGCCTTTGGCGTCGGATAAAGCGGACAGCCTAGCTCGACGTTATAGTCCTCCCACAGCGCGGCGAATTCCCCCTCTGGTTCAACGGCGCAATCTGGTGTGGGCTTTGGGGTCAATGTGATGGTGGGTGTCGGTGTGTCCGAAGGCGTAGGCGTCTCTGTCTGTGTGGGCGTTGCTGTCGCCGTCGGCGTGGGCGTCTCCGTTTCTGCTGTCACCGACGGCACGAGTGTGGCCGATGGTGTCTCAGCAGGTTCGGCGCTTTCGGCAGGCGCTTGCGTTGGTGTCAATGTTGCCAGGCTGGCCGATGTCGGGGTGGCATCATCCGAGTCCCGGGAGCCCAGATACCTCACCCCCAGCACGATCACCACCACCAGCACTACCACGCACAGCACAGCGAGGGCAATGACCAACAGGGTCAGGTTGTCTGGTCGCTTTCCTCTATCGTTTGCTTTCATTCCACGTCCTCCCTTCGGGTACCGGCCTATGCCCGTCCCTCGTCAAGATCACGCAGGACTGGATTGGCGTCGCTTGTACGACTGGTGGTTGTCTGAAGGTACACGGGCGCTCATGGAACCATTATACACTACCGGTGCCCTTTCCGCAACAGACTTGCGGCAGCAATAGAACGTCGATTCTGGTGGGATATGGTAGGGGCGACGCATTCTGGCATAGCCTCTGAAAGATGGCACGCTATGGACGCACTCTGATTGTACTGGTGATGCGTCGCCCCTGCAGCAAGTCTCGGCGCTGATCCCGATCGTGGGAGAAAAAGAGGGCGCACCCTCGTGCGCCCCAACGCTTGCCTGTAGTGCCGGCGGCTGCAGCAGCTACTCCGGCCCTCCCATCGCCAATTGGTCATCCGTCGCATCTTCAATCTCGAGGCCCAACAGCGCCAGGTCGCCCAACGCGCCCTCCCTCTCCAAGAACACGTCGAGGACGTCCAGCCCCTGCTGCATGAAAGAGTCCATCTCGGCTGGGTTGACTCTGTGCTTATCGCGATAGTGGATCAAGCGCCGCCGATAGCCCTCCGCGTGCAGGCCCGGGTGCCGCGTGAAATAGTGCAGCGCTTCTTCGTCAAAGATGTCGCGGATACCGGCTTCATCGTCCCCCTTGAGCCGGTAGCTCTCGGAGAACTCTGGGAACTCCTCAAAGTCGATGTCCCCCAGGCCCAGTGCATTGGCGATCTGGTGGTAGAAGTACTGCGGGTGTAGCGTAAAGCGCGGCAGCCTTAGCCGGTCCGTTTCAAAGAGCCCCACGGTGAAAAAGTGGGTATGGTGGTTCTTGCCACTCCTGGTCGTATACTGGTAGTCGAACAGCGTCACTTCGATGTCGTGGATCTGCCGCTGTAGCACGTTGTAGGCCTTGCGCCTGCTTCCCTTGGAAAAGAGGCCGAATCCTGCCACGCTGTCCCACAAGTCCTGGTCCGCCTCGGCAGAGTAATCCATACCTATCCGCAGGGCTATCCGCTCCAGTTGCTCCCGGCGCTGCTGCTCCTGGACCGAGCGCATGATCACAAAGAACACCGCTGCCAGCCCAACGAACACGATCAGTGCGATAAATGCCACGTTCATGCCAATGTACTCCTTCTCTGGCAGATGCCACAGCCGAACCGAACCTTCCTTATGCCCATCCTACCGCAGACCCGCCGGCAGTGCAAGACAGCAGCCTGACATCTACCCTCCGGCCGAGCATACGGGTCAACCTGCTCTATGCTATGGCCCTGTCAGCGCCGCTGTGGCCCCGCGTCAACAAGCGGCGGCTCCTTCGACGGGCTCAGGATGCCGCCACTCGCTGGTTTGGGATAAATGACGTGACCCGAGGCCCTCAATTTCCCCTCCTTGCCAGAAACGCCAGAAGATGTTATCATGCTCATCCGGTCGCCCATCGAACGGAACAGGAGCTCTGCATGCCGCCCAAGAAAGATCTGATTCTGACACTGGCCAAAGTACTCATCGCCGCAGCCTGGGCTGACGGTGAGCTGACCCACGAGGAGGTCAACAGCATGAAGGACCTCCTCTTCCACTTGCCGCAGCTCTCCGCCCGGCAGTGGGCTTCCCTGCAGATGTATATCGAGTCCCCGGTGGGCGATGCGGAGCGGGAGCGCCTTCTGGAGGAGCTAAAGTTCGCCATCCGCACGCCAAGGGACCGGGAGCTGGCCCAGCAGGCCCTCGAGGAGATGTTGCACGCCGATGGCAATGTGTCGGAGGAGGAGGAGCAGGTCGCCGCAGAGATCCGCGCCACCATCGACTCGGTCAGCGTGGACGCCCTGTCGCGCCTGGTCAAGGGCATGACCGGGCGGCGGGCCCAGGCGCTGGCCAATGCCCCGAACCGGGAGGCCTATCTGGAAGATTTCGTCAAGAACAAGGTCTACTATGGCGTCCGCCGGCGCCTCGATCTGGGCGAGGCCGAGCTGGAGGTGGGTGACGATGTGCTGCGCACACTGAGCCTGGCTGGCGGCATCATGGCCCAGGTTGCCCGTGTCAACCCCCAGATCTCCGATGCCGAGGTGGGGACTATTGTGGACGCCTTGCAGACGTACTGGCACCTGGATGCTGACCAGGCGGCTTTTGTCGCTGGTGTAGCCATTTCCGAGACCGCAAGCCTTATGGACCGGAACCGCCTGGCGCGCGAATTCGCCAGTGTGGTCGGCCCTCGCCATCGCTCAGAGTTCCTCGACGTGCTCTTTGCCGTCGCTGCTGCCGATGGCGTGGCTACCTACGAAGAAATCGAGGAGATCCGGGTCATTGCCAGGTCCTTGAAGCTATCGCACCAGCAGTTCATCCGGGCCAAGGTCAAGCTACCGCAGGAGCGCCGCGAGCAGTAACTCTCGCCACTCCTCATTCGCTCCGCCCGAGCAGATCCTGAATTGCCAGCCCGATCACGTACAGTACGAGCCCCACCAGCGCAAAGGGGAGCACCACCAGCACAACGACCGCTGCCACCACCAGGGCCAGATAGGGGCCAATGAACGCGCCAAACGGGATGCCGAGGATGACTCCGGCGACGGCGCCCATGATGCTACCCTGCTCCGTTCCGACCACGTAGCCGAACAGCGCGCCAAGGATACCTCCGATGATCGTCCCGGCCCACCATAGCCGTCCGTGGTATTTCATAGTGGCGCCCCCAGCCGGATGATCCCTGCTATGACCTGCTGGGAAAGATGCCCTCAATAGCGATGATATAGTTCACACCCAGGTACGGCGGCATATTGTCGTGCTGCAGGTCGATCTGCTTCGGACGGAAGATCCAGTTCGGCGATGCCACGTCCGTCTTGGCAGAACCCGGCAGGTTGGACGCGTTCAGATCCACCGTCTCATGCCCACCCTTTTCGCCGACGGTGCGCGTGGATAGCCCGGCACCCGAACCCGGGTGCATGGGGAACCGCCCGCGCAGGTCAGGCAGCGCAAAGGTGGTTCTCCCATCACCGCCAAAGCGGGTGCCCAGGATGGAATAGAGGGCTTGGTGCTGGTTTATCGGCAGCAGCTGTCCATCACAGAATGCCCATCCTCGGGGGGCAAAGTTGCCGGCAAAGATCATGATCTGGCCCAGGAGCGGGTCGCACATGGTCACATCTCCTCACTATCCCTGTTGGCTCAGGATTCGCGACTCGCGGCCGATATCGGGCAGCACCGGCGATTCTAGCACTTCTTCGCCTGCCGGCTTTTCGAACTGATCCCCCTCGACGACGGCCTCGGGGAACCGGATATTGCCGATAAGCCCTTCCAGCTCGGAGATGGCGATCATCGAATCGAGCCATGGCGCCTCGACGGCGAACTCGAGCGGCACCTGGCTCAGGTCCTGCTCCAGGACAAAGCCAAACGATTGGATCTCGTCATCCTTGCGGGCCACCACCACTTTCCAGTAGATGCTGGGGATCTGGATCCGTACCTCGCCCTGGTCGTCCCTGCCCACAAAGACCCGATCGCCCTCCTGGAGAAGCGGCCCGGAAAAGATGCACAGCTTTTCGGTGTCGGCCTGACCGAGGATGACATCCTCCAGCTTGCCCCACAGGCCGCCCAGGTTGCCGCGGTTGAACTCTTTGACCTGCGGCGTGCAGTTGGTTGTGTGAAAGCTGTCGCCGTTGGCCCGTCGCACCTCGTCGTAGGTGTCGCCCCAGGCCACGGCATCGCGGCGGGCCAGGTGACCCTTGTCGAACGCAGCCCCGTCCTTGGTGAAGAACCGGTCCGGCAGCTGGTGCAGCTCGGGGATGCGCGGATCGGTCGACCACGACTCGCTCTGGTCCTCTTTTAGCCCGCCCAGACCCCTGCGCGTATAGTCCTTGCACGGTTCCGGCTCTTGCTTCTCCAGGCGGGCGTCAATATTCGACGCAGTATAGAGCGCGAAACGCCGCGCCTTGTTCATCACCACCGAAAAGTTTTGGTAGGGTAGCGCATGCTGCCCGTCGTCCATCTTGGCGACCAGACTCTCATCGACGACCTCGGGCAGGGGGACCTCGATGCCCAAAAAGCCCGGATCGTAGCCCTTCCGGTTGTCATAATCTGTGTCAATCCACACCTTCTTGTACCCCTCGACGGCGGTGGATGGCGTCACCGTCGATACCGCAGGCGCAGGGGCAGCCGGCGTCGCTGGTGCCAGGTCGCCCATCGTCACCGTAAAGGTCAGCGGAACGGTCACCCGGGCCCCGCCAGGCACCGCTTCGTAGCGCAGCGCCACGTCACCTATCTCCGGCGGTCGCGCGCCCTCGGGCAGGTGGCTGGGCAGGGTTGAGGATCGCAACTCCCCGCTAGAGGCCCGCCGGAACTCGTCCATGTGCTGGCCCCTCTCACCCGAGTTCTCGACAAAGCTCACGATGCGGGAGGCGCGGATGCCCTCATTGGCCAGCCAGTCGATGTCGCCGTCCTCAGCGTCGGGACCGGCGGGTTCCCCGTTCTTGAGGAGCCAGTTGCCCCCCGGATCCTTCCTGGGCACGCCCGAGTGATGCAGGGCCACGATCTGCCACGAATCGTTGAATACTGGCGAGCCTGAGGAGCCCTGCGCCGTATCCGATTGGTACCACAGCACCAGGTCCTCGATGGAGAGCAACCGGTTCTCTCGCAGGGCGATCTGTTTCGGCAAGCCTGAGGGGTGCTGGATGATGGTCACAAACTCACCAGGGTTGATCTTGCCCTCATCGCGGATCATGCGCAGAAAGCCGTAGCTCGGCAACTGGCCCTGCCCAAAAATCGGCGCGGAACCGATGGCCACCAGGGCAAAGTCCAGCGCCTGGTTGCTGACGTAGAATCTGCCCGGATCGAGGGCGAACCTCGTCGTGGCGCGGGGAGAGCCCGTCTCGTCCAGCTCGTAGTCAAACTCGACCAGCGACGTCGCCGCGATAGTGTCGGTCTCCAGCACGTGATGGTTGGTCAGCAGCACGCTGGGCGCAACCTTGAATCCGGTGCCATAGCCGATCTCGCGCCCCGCCTCATTCCGCAACACCACCCTGCCGACGGACCTCGCCGCATTCAGGGCCTGCAGCAGGTAGATCACGTCCACCAGGTCGTTGGTGCCCATGATCCGCTCGTGGGCGATTGGCGATGCCCGGACGTCCGAGTCCTCCAGGCGGGCGCGCCGCAGTGTCATGCGCCTTGGGTCAACCAGCTCGGGTGGCGTCTTGGTGCGGGCCTGCGTGACCAGCTCCTCGATCTTTTCTGGGGGCAACCGGTCGGTTGTCTCCCGGATGATGCCCCTCATCGCTTGGACTTTCATTGTCTTCCTCTCTTTCTTGTACGCGTGTCTCTGCGGCGGCAAATCGCGCGCCAGGCAAGGGTGGCGCAATTCTGACGTGCAAGTGAACCAGGTTCATGAGGGCGGCTGTACCGGTCTTGGAGCCTCCAGGTAGCCGGACGCCCGGAGTGCTGAGGAGATGAGTTTGCCTTGCTGCCAATTATTGTATCACACGCATGTTCGAAAGTCAAGAGTCTTTCGAAGCAGCCTGCAAGAGACGTTGCGCCAGGCCGCTCTGCCAGACGGTGGCGGACTGCGCCAAAGGATGGTATAATACAACAGGTAGAGAGTGTGAAGAATGGCTCCTGCTGGACAACAGTCCAGCAGATATCGTCGATGTGGAGGGAAACCAGCACTGTGTCGCAGATCCGAGTCCTAAGATCGGGAGACGAATCCGCCCTGGAGGCATTCCTGCTGCCCAGGATCGAGACCTCCATGTTCCTGTTGGGCAACATGCGCGCTGCGGGCCTGGAGGATGGTGGGGAGCACCTGCAAGGCACCTACGCGGCGGCCTTTGACGGCGATCAGATCGTCGGTGTGGTCGCCCACTACTGGAACGACAACCTGATACTTCAAGCACCAGTGAAGATCGACGCCCTTTGCCACGCGGCCATAGAGGCATCAGGGCGCAAGCTGATGGGCTTGCTCGGCCCGGCGGCGCAGGTGCAAACTGTCAAAGAGGCCTTTGACCTACCGGAGGACGGGATGCTGATGGACGAGACTGAGAACCTCTACAGCTTGCGCCTGGATGACCTGATCGTGCCCGACGATTTGCGCTCGGGCCGGCTCACCGGACGTCGCATCGAGCTGGGCGATGTGGAGCAGGTGACCGAGTGGCTCGTTGCCTTTTCGCTGGAAGCGCTG
>P_1C_Sed_1_UnCtyDRAFT_1000133_pt1 | contig 12800 bp, 8 predicted proteins | sample Pon1CUnioCityCA_6_FD_11282 | JGI IMG/M metagenome (IMG submission 11282) | reverse complement strand
GGTTGCAAGCCAGCAGATGAACGGTTTTGGCGGGGTGGTCAGCTTTGAGATCGAGGGCGACATGGAAACTACCGGACGGTTCATCGATCGCCTGCGCCTGCCCTATATCGGACCCACCCTTGGTGGTGTGGAAAGCATTGCCCAGCAGCAGGCGATCTTTGTCTCCCTCGATCCAGAGGAGCGCAGGAGGGTCGGCATTGCCGACAACTTGGTGCGTTACGCTGCTGGCGTGGAGGATGCTGCCGACCTTGTTGCCGACCTGCAGCAGGCGCTTGTCAATCTATAGCAGGCAGATCGATATGCTCGAGTGCAAGCACCTGAGCTGGTGCGGAGGTGAGCATGATTGTCCACAAATTCGGTGGCACCTCTATTGGGGATGCCCAACGCTTTGCCAGCGTGGCGGAGATCATCCTGAGCCATCACGACGCAGCGGACTGTTCTGACCAGGCGCAGACTGTGGTTGTTGTCTCGGCCATGAGCGGCGTAACCAATCAGCTGGTCGCAGCTGCCCGTGCGGCCGCGGACGGCCGGGATAGCGTCTACCGCGAGATCAAAGCATCCCTGTTGACCAGGCACCTGGATGTTGTCGAAAAGCTGCTGACCAGCAGCCGCGAGCGCCTGGACGTTGGCGGCTTGGTGGAGGACAAGCTATACGAGCTGGAGCGCTTTTGCCGCAGCATTGCCATGCTGGGCGAGCTGACGCCTCGTGGAAGCGACGCCGTCACCTCTTTTGGGGAGCAGCTCTCCTCAAGCATTCTCGCCGCAGTGCTCCGCCGGCATGGCGTGCGGGCCCAAGCCGNAAGCGCCACCGGCCTGATCGTGACCGATGACGGCTTTGGTACTGCGACGCCTCTGCTCGAGGCCACGCGACAGAAACTGCGTGAGAAAATTCTGCCGCTGCTCGAGCGAGGCGTGATCCCGGTCATCACCGGATTCGTCGCCGCCACGGAGACCGGTGTGACCACCACCTTGGGGCGGGGCGGCAGCGACTTCTCCGCGGCGATCATTGGGGCCGGCCTCGACGCCGATGAGGTCTGGATCTGGAGTGACGTGGATGGAATCTTGACTGCCGATCCTAACCTCGTGCCCGAGGCACGTACCCTCACAGAGCTGTCATACGCCGAGGCTTCCGATCTGGCCTACTACGGTGCCGATGTGCTCCATCCCAAGACAATACGTCCAGTGGTCGAGCGAGGGATCCCGCTCCGCATCGTCAATAGCTTTAACCCCGGGCACCCCGGCACCCTTGTCGTCGAGTCACCTAGTGCGGAACGCCAACTGCTGCCATCCATCATCTCCACCACCGGCCTGAGCCTCATTGCCATCGGCAGCGCGGACGATTCGTGGGCCTTGCCGATGGCAGCCAGGGTGCTCCAGAAACTCAGTGAGGCCGGCGTTGATGTGCTCATGTTCTCCCAATCCTTCTCGGAGCACAGCCTGAACCTGATCGTGCGCGTAGAGGATCAGGCACACTGCCTCAGGACGCTCAGCCGCGAGTTCCAGGATGACCGGCCAGGCAGTCGTTCCCATCTTGGCCTCAAGGAGCAAGTTGCCACCGTCTCTTTGGTGGGCGTGCCCGACTGGAATGGTGTGAGCGTCCTCTCCCACGCCTTCTCCGCGCTGGGCAAACTGGGCACGCGGGTCATTGCCGCTGCCCAGGCAGCGACCGAGTACAATGTCTCCTTCTGCATCCCAGAGGATCAGGTGGCCGGCACTGTGCGTTCTCTCCATCGCGAGCTGGGACTGGAGGCTACCTCCTGATAATGTGCTGCGGCAAACCTCACCTCGAAGGAGCCGGTTGATGTCTACCCATTCCTGCCATTGTATGCTATAATACTCCCGTGCAATCGGGCTAGGCGTGCTCAAGTGCCGCCGGCTTCTTCCGAGTGGCCGGTTTTCTGTGCGCAATTTGACCGCACTGTGCCCGGAAATGCATCTCTCGTTCCGTTTGCCCGTTTGGGCCGCCTTGGGGGAGGGTGTGCATGGCGGATGAGCGAATCCTTGTAGCAGATGACGAAACCAGGATCGTTGAGCTCTGCGTCCAGTTGTTGACAAAGGATGGCTATCATGTCCGTGGGGTCACCAGTGGGCACGATGCCATTGCTTGCCTCGAAGCCGACTCCTACGACTTGCTCATCGTAGATATCCGCATGCCCGATGTGGATGGGCTGACCGTGCTCCGCGTCGGGCTGGCGATGGATCCCAACCTCACCAGCGTGGTCATAACAGGCTATGCGACCATGGGTCGCGTCATCGAAGCGCTGAATTCGGGCGCGCGTGGCTTTCTCCTCAAGCCGTTCAATGTCGATGAACTGAACGCGGCTGTCGAATCTGCCCTGGCACAGAGGCAGAAGGAGCAGGAATGGTTGCGCCTGCGGGCCCAACTGCCGATCCTGGTGATAAGCCAGACGCTCATGACTGCAGGTGATGTGAGCGAACTCTCCAGGCGGCTGTTGGAGGTAGTGACTCGTCAAATGGGCCTCAGCCGGGCCGTGCTGGCGTTGCGGGATGATGCGACCAGCAATCTGCAGATTGCGGCTGCCGTTGGCCTTCCCGAAGAATCAACCCATGGAGTTCGGGTCCCCTGGAGCTCTGCCCTGGAGGAAGCACTTCACACGCGCGAAGTGTTGATGCTCGAGCCCCAAGCCCTAGACGACCTCGATCACTCGCTGCGCGAGCTGGCCTGCGAGCCCCGTTCGGGCAACCTGGTGCTTGTTCCCCTGCGCACAGGCAAGAAGGATGTCGGCCTGCTCTGTCTCAATGCGGTAACCAGTGGGGGGCGGCCCGTCGCGCTCTCGCCGAGCGATCTGAACCTGCTTTCGATCATGGGCGGACAGATCGCCATTGCTCTCGAGAACGGCCGGATGTATGCCATGGAGCAACAGCGGACAGCCGAGCTCGGCCGGGCGCTGGAGCAGCAGCAGGAGCTGGACCGCCTGAAGAACGAGTTTATTCAGAATGTCTCCCACGAGCTGCGCACGCCCCTGTCGATGATCCTCGGATATGCCGAACTGCTTGCGGCCGGTGATCTTGGTCCCATCGATGAGAAGCAGCAGGGCCCGCTGGATATTATTGTGCAGAGGTCCTACACCCTGCGTGACTTGATTGGGAATATCACCGCAATCCTGGAGAATGAAAGCCGGCAGCATACCCTGCAGCTGGTCCAACTTAACAGCCTGATCGACGAGGCGTTGGTGGACTTTCAGGTGCTGGCCGATCAGGCAGGCCTGAAGCTAAGCGGCAATTGCGTCAGCCCACTCCCCCCAGTGTTGGGCGACGCCGAGCACCTGCGGCGGGTGGTGGATAATCTGATTGGAAATGCCCTCAAGTTCACGCCAGCCGGCGGTAGAATTGAGGTGCGCCTGCGCGGCGACAATGGCACCGTGTTGCTCCAGATTGCCGATTCAGGGATCGGGATCGACTCGGACCACATAGGGCGCATCTTTGAGCGATTCTACCAGGTGGACGGTACCTCGCGCCGCATGCACGGTGGCTGCGGGCTCGGCTTGGCCCTGGTCAAAGAGATCGTGGAGAGGCATGGTGGTACTGTCGCTGTAGACAGCGAGCCAGGGAAAGGGAGCACATTCACTGTATCACTGCCCGCCAGCAGTGATGCGTCGGCGGACGCGGGGTGAGAGCGAGCAGCGCGGGGTCCAATTCAAGAGGGGGCTCGATCTTGGCGAGCCCCCCCCTGTTTCTAAGATTCTCCCAGGTACGCCTTGCGCACCATCTCGTTCGCTTGCAGCGCCTCCGCACTATCTTGCAGAACGATCCTGCCTGTCTCCAGCACATAGCCCCTTTGCGCCAGCGATAGGGCTATCGATGCGTTCTGCTCGACGAGCAGGATGGTCGTGCCCTGGTCATTGATCTCGCGGATTGTATCAAAGATCGTTTCTACCAGGAGCGGGGCCAAGCCCATGGACGGCTCGTCCAACAGAAGAAGGCGCGGGCTGGCCATCATCGCCCGGCCGATCGCCAGCATCTGTTGCTCTCCGCCCGACAGCGTACCGGCAACCTGTTTCGAGCGCTCCTTCAGCCGGGGAAACAGCTCAAAGACACGCTTCATGTCGGCCGCTATGCCTTCCTTATCGGTCCGGGTGTAGGCGCCCATCTTCAGATTCTCGGTCACCGTCAAGCGGCCAAAGACCTGGCGCCCCTCAGGCGCCTGTGAAAGCCCGAGCTGGACGACCTCGTGGGGCGGAAGCTGATGGATCGGCTGCCCATCAAAGTGAATGGAGCCTGATCGAGGATGGTATAGGCCGCAGATGCTATTCAGCGTCGTGCTTTTGCCTGCGCCATTGGCGCCGATGAGCGTTACGATCTCGCCTTCATCCACGCTGATCGTGATACCCTTCAGGGCGTGGATTGCGTCATAGTACGTGTGGATATCGTTGACCTCTAGGAGACCCATCTTACGCTGCTGCCCCCCTTCCCAGGTACGCTTCGATGACGCCGGGATCGCACTGGACCACGCTGGGTGGTCCCTCGCAGATCTTGCTGCCATAGTCCAGGACGGTCACCCGGTCCGAGATACTCATGACCACCTTCATATCGTGCTCGATCAAAAAGATGGTAAGATCCAGCTCGTCTCGAAGCTGGCGGATGAAATCCATCAGATGCTGCGTTTCGGAAGGATTCATGCCGGCAGCAGGCTCGTCCAGCAGCAGCAGCTTGGGATGGCTGGATAGCGCCCTCGCGATCTCCAGACGGCGTTGGTCGCCATAGGGCAGATTCTTGGCAAATTGGTCCCCCAGGCCCTGAAGGCCGACGAAATCCAGCATCTCGCGCGCCTTGTCCACTGACTCCTTCTCTTCCCGCCGGTTGCCAGGGAGTCGGAAGACAGCCCCGAGTACACCCGTCTGCAGGCGCGTGTGCTGGCCCACGAGGATATTTTCCAGGACGGTCATCTCTTTGAATAGCCGGATGTTCTGGTAGGTACGGCCGATACCCAGAGTGACGATTTGGTCAGGCCGCAGCTGCGTCAGCGGCGCACCTTCGAAGTAGAGCGTGCCTTCCTCCGGACGGTAGAATCCGGTGATACAGTTAAAGAACGTGGTCTTCCCAGCGCCGTTCGGACCGATGAGGCTGACAATGCCGCCTTCAGGGACCGTGAAATCGAAGGAATTGACAGCCACCAGCCCGCCAAACTTCTTGGTAACGCCTGTTGCAGTCAGTATGTCCATGCGTATGCCTCAACCGGTTGCCGTCTGCGCTTCAGTGGAGATTTCTTCCCCTTCGCGCAGCTCCATCTGACGCCGCTTCGAGGGCCATAGGCCCTCTGGGCGTACGATCATCATAAAGATTAAAAGTGCTCCAAAGAACAACATACGGTATTCGTCCAGCTCGCGCAAGATCTCAGGCATGCCTTTGAGCACCAGCGCGCCCACGATGACGCCCGGGATGCTGCCCATGCCGCCGATGATGACCAGGCAGAGCACGTTAATGGACACCAGTAGCGTAAAGTCCTCCGGACCCACGAACTGGTTCCGGGAGGCGTAGATGGCACCTCCCAGCCCCGCAAATGCGGCCCCAATGGCAAAGGCCAGCAGTTTGTACTTGAGGGTAAAGACGCCCATTGCCTCCGCCACGTCCTCATCCTCCCGCATGGCCATCCAGGCGCGACCCGTACGCGAGTTCTGCAGGCGATTGGTGACAAACGCCACCAGCGCGATGCCCAGCAGGATGAGGTACATGAAGTACATAAAGTAGTCAGCCTTGGACACCCCTGCCCCGAACAGGCCGGGCGCGATATTGCGCACGCCGCGAGGACCGCCCGAAAAGTCTGTAAGGACGTCGCTCTTGGATAGGATGCGGATGATCTCGCCAAAACCCAGTGTCACGATGGCCAAATAGTCACCGCGCATGCGCAGCACCGGGATGCCCAGCAGGATGCCCGATAGCGCGGCTATCAGCACCCCAATAGGCAGTGCGACCCAAAAGCTCAGCATCAGGCCATGTGGCTCGGGCGCCGTCAGCAGGCCAACCGTGTATGCGCCGATGGCAAAGAAGGCCACATAGCCCAGGTCCAGCAGGCCGGCGAAACCTACCACGATATTCAGCCCCAGTCCGAGCAGCACGTAGATGCCCACCGTGCCCATAGTGTAGTTCCAATACTGGCCGATCAGTTGCGGCGCAACCAGCAGGACCACAGCCATCAACACCAGCACAACTACCTGTCGGTACTTGAACTGCGCAAAGTCCTGTACCGCCGGTGTGTTCCTGACTCCCTCGGACACTGCGGCCCTGCCCTTGCCCAGGGCGTCGCGCACGCCCAGGCGCGCCCACACTACCACCAACAGGGTAATCACCAACCCTGCGCCCACGACCAGGCCCAGGGCCATCAGCGCCCCGTTTGTTGGGCTTTGGCCAAAGGTGAGCATTCCGACCGCGTCCTCGTTGAGCTGGTATAACCACTGCCGCAGCTGCGCGCCGCCAGCGATGAGCGTGCTCATGATGAAAAGCGAGCCNCCGATCAAGANNCCGTGGACAAGTCCAGTCACCAGCCCGGCTAGCAGCGCACCCCCCGGCGATCCGGTGAGGTTGTGGCGGACAGCCCTGCTCACACCCCAGACGGCTACCAGTAGCAGAAGAACCCACGCTCCTGCTGTTGGCGACTCGAGTTCGAACCAGTTCTGCACAATCTCCCCGAACAGGGTGGTCAGCCCGAGCAGGATGACAAACAGGTTGATGATGCCTGAAATCAGCCCTTCGCGGAGGCTAGCACGCAGATCCATGTCCCTCTCCTGTATCCACGAGGATAGCCCGGTGGCTTGCTCGTCTGATGAACATGAGTTCTCTCATCTACGCCTTCTCCCCTGCCAGTACCTCGCCCAACAGACCTCTGGGCCGGAAGATCAGTACCAGGACCAAAATGCTGAACGCTACCACATCCTTGAGCTGGAAGGGGATGCCCAGCAGGGGCGGGCCCACCGCCTCAAGGATGCCCAGGGACAGCCCACCGAGCATGGCCCCAGGGATGTTGCCGATGCCCCCCATCACCGCAGCCGTGAACGCCTTCAGCCCTGGGATAAAGCCGACAAAGTGGTAGACGATGCCCATGTGCAAGCCCCACATCACGCCGGCTGCGCCAGCCAGTGCCCCGCTTATGACGAATGTACTGCCAATGACGCGGTCCACGTTTATTCCCATCAGGGCCGCGGTCTTTTTGTCCTCAGCGACGGCGCGCATGGCCATGCCCATCTTGGTGCGCCGCACCAGCAGCGCCAACCCAACCATCAGGAGGAACGAAAGGACGATAGTGAGCACGCCGGTATAGGTGATCAGTACCTCCTCGCCACCGACCATCAAGGTCCAGCCGGTGTTTCGCTCGATAATGTCAGGGTTGGTATATGTGTGGCGGGCAGCGCCGAACATCAGTTGTGCAGCATTTTCCAGGAACAGCGAGGCCCCGATAGCGCTGATAAGGGGTACCAGGCGGGGTGCCATGCGCAGAGGTCGGTACGCGATCCGCTCCAGCGCAATGGAGACCAGGATCCCCACCGTCATGCCAATGACAAAGGTGATCACCAGCGAGATGATCGTGTTGGGAAAGTTACTGTTGAGAAAGCCACTGGCATCGAGCGCCTCGAGGGTGAAATACCCTGCAAAGCAGCCCAGCATCATCACATCCCCGTGGGCAAAGTTGATCATAAAGAGGATGCCGTAGACCAGCGTGTAGCCCAGCGCGATGACAGCATACACACTGCCCAGGATGGTGCCCGAGATGGCAAAGCGCAGCCAGGTATCCGGGCCATAGGGTTGCTCGACAAAGAGGATGATCCAGAGGCGCCATAGGAGGTACGCGCCTACCACGGCGCCGACGGCGATTCGGACCAGCAGCCAGGTGTCAATGTAGCGTTTGGGGCGAGCTTGAACAGCTTCAGTCATGGTTTTCATGCCTCGTTGCCAACTAGGGGCCTCCCCCTAGGCTTGCTGGCTCATCATTGACCAAGCTGGGTTCGAGGGTGAGGCAGACCTTCCAGCCTGCCTCACCACTCGTGTTGACCTAAACTACATTCCGATTATTGTCCGGGTGCCTCTGTCCACTCACCGTTCTCTACGACCATGAACAGGGGCGATGCCGCAGCCAGGTTGCCGGTCCCATCATTGGTCAGCGGGCCGGTCAGCCCTTCGAATCCATCCAGGCTGCGGATGGACTGTGCCAGGGCCTGGCGCGGGATGTAGAGCTTGCCGCCGCTCTCCACTGCAACGTCCCAGATGGCGTTGATGATGACCGATACCGAGTCGTAGCCATGGGGGCTAAAGGGGCTCAGCTTGCCCTGCGGGTCGCCGTAGGCCGCTTCGTAGTCGGCCTTGAACTGCTCAAAGGCGTCCGAAGGCGGGATGGGTACGTAGGTCGAGTAGCTGCCCTCCGAGGCGCTGCCCGAGAGATCCAGGTAGTTGGTCCCGTAGGTGCCGTCACAGCCAAAGAAGAGGGCATCGCCGAGGCCGGCGCCAGCCATCTGCGTGACCAGCACGGCGGCGTCTGCGTCGTACCCACCGTAGTACAGCAGTTCCGGATCTAGGGTGGCGATGTCCGCCAGCTGGGCGCTATAGTCAGCCTCACCCGGGGTGATGGCTTCCATTCCCACTACCTCGCCGCCGAGCCCTTCAAAGTTCTCGGACATGACCTCGACCAGGCCCTGCCCGTACGCGCCACCGTCGTGGACCACGACGACCTTCCTGATGCCGAGCTCGTTGTAGATATACTCGGCAGCCAGCCGGCCCTGGTCGCCGTCAGAGAAGGCGACACGGTTGTAGACGTTGGGGCCCTGTGCCGGCAGGCCGACCAGGGNGGTCGAAGGCGAGACCATGGCGATGCCAGCATCCTCGTAGACGGGGATGGCCGCCTCGGTCGAGCCGGAGAAGGTGTGTCCGGCAACCGCCACCAGTTGCGGGTCAGCAGCCAGCTTGTTGGCCACTGCCGCGCCCTGCTCGGGGCTGCCCTGGGTGTCCTCGACGACCAGCTCGATCGGGAAACCCATGATGTCGGGGTCGGCCTCAACAGCCAGTTCTGCGCCGCGGGAGATGTCGATACCAAAGGCGGAGTAGTCGCCCGTCATGGGCCCGACATAGGCGATCTTGACTGTGTCGCCTTCCTCCAGCTCGACACAACCCCACGCATCGTCGCACACAAACTCGGTAGGTTCTTCAACAGCTTCGCCAGATGCTTGCACCCACTCGCCGTTCTCCACGATCATAAAGATGGGCGATGCCGCAGCCAGGTTGCCGGATCCGTCGTTGGTCAGTGGGCCGGTCAGCCCTTCGAACCCATCCACGCTGCGGATGGACTGTGCCAGGGCCTGGCGCGGGATATAGAGCATGCCGTCGGATTCATACGAGACATCGTCGATCGCATACAGGATGACCGATACCGAGTCGTAGCCGTGGGGGCTAAAGGGGCTCAGTTTGCCCTGCGGGTCGCCGTAGGCCGCTTCGTAGTCGGCCTTGAACTGCTCAAAGGCGTCCGAAGGCGGGATGGGTACGTAGGTCGAGTAGCTGCCCTCCGAGGCGTTGCCCGAGAGGTCCAGGTAGTTGGTCCCGTAGGTTCCGTCGCAGCCAAAGAAGAGGGCATCGCCGAGTCCGGCGCCAGCCATCTGTGTGACCAGCACGGCGGCGTCTGCGTCATAGCCACCGTAGTAGATCAGTTCTGGCCCAAGGGTGGCGATGTCCGCCAGCTGGGCGCTATAGTCAGCCTCACCTGGGGTGATGGCTTCCATTCCCACTACCTCGCCGCCGAGCCCTTCAAAGTTCTCGGACATGACCTCGACCAGGCCCTGCCCGTACGCGCCGCCGTCGTGGACCACGACGACTTTGCGGATGCCAAGCTCATTGTAGATAAAGTCGGCAGCCAGCCGGCCTTGGTCGCCGTCAGAGAAGGCGACACGGTTGTAGACGTTGGGGCCCTGTGCCGGCAGGCCGACCAGGGTGGTCGACGGGGAGACCATGGCAATGCCGGCATCCTCGTAGACGGGGATGGCCGCCTCAGTCGAGCCGGAGAAGGTGTGCCCGGCAACCGCCACCAGTTTCGGGTCGGCAGCCAGCTTGTTGGCCACTGCCGCGCCCTGCTCGGGGCTGCCTTGGGTGTCCTCGACGACCAGCTCGATCGGGAAACCCTTGATCTCAGGATTATCGACGATAGCCAGCTCTGCGCCGCGGGAGATGTCGATACCAAAGGCGGAGTAGTCGCCCGTCATGGGCCCGACATAGGCGATCTTGATCGAGTCGCCCGCCTCAAGCTCGACACAACCCCATGCATCGTCACATCCGGCTTCAGGAGCACTTGTAGGCTCTTCTTCAGGCGCTTCAGTTGGCGCCGCCTCTTCGACCGTTGGGGTCGGTTCTGGTTCTTCGGTGCCGCCACAGGCAGCCAGCACCAAGCTCAGGATCAACAAGATCGATAGTAAAGTAAATGCCTTTTTCATTTCGTTCTTCTCCTCATTTTCTGTGTTTGCTGCGTGTCACGCGTGGATCTGCCCAGTTCTTCCCCAGCACCACCCCCCTTCATCCATGCATACCACTCGTTGGCCAGGCCGGGGAGCTGCGCTGGTCTCCGGCACACGTCCAGAGATTATACTCCAGACGGGCAGATTTGTCAAACACCCCAAAAAACGCCATTAGGCCTCAATCTGTGCTTTGAACAGAACTGGTGCGCTGCCGCACCGTTGCCCCGTCGCTTCTCATAGAACCGTCAAAGAGAAGCGGGCTGCCGTGCGAGAGCGCACCATGCTAGAGATTACCTGGCAGTCACTGCCAGACGTGCCTTCCGCTTACCGCATTATTTCCAATGCGTTGTCAGTTTCTACTCCTGCTGTCGCTTGATCTCCTCCTCTACCAGGACCCGTCTGAGAATCTTGCCCACCATCGTCTTGGGCAACTCGTCGCGGAACTCGACGAATTTGGGCACCTTGTAGTAGGCCAGGTTGTCGCGGCAGTACTCGATCATCTCCTCTTCAGTTGCCGTCTGCCCCGGTTTGAGGACGATGTAGGCCTTTACCCGTTCGCCGCGCTCCTTACCGACAGGCACCCCGGCAACCGTCGCTTCGAGGACCTTGGGATGCTCGTAGAGCACGTCCTCAACTTCGCGTGGGTAGATATTATACCCGCCTGTTCCCAGGATCATGTCCTTTTTCCGGTCCACGATCTGGAAGAATCCATCGGTATCCATACGTGCGATGTCGCCGGTGTGTAGCCAGCCGTCTCGCAGGGAGTTGGCGGTCTCGGTAGGCATATTCCAGTAGCCCTTCATGACCTGGGGCCCCCGCAGGCATAGCTCCCCGATCTCCCCGGTGTCCATGATCGTCTCGCCCGTCTCCAGGTCCTTGATGACGGCCTCGGTGTCAGACATCGGCAAACCGATCCAGCTTCCCTCCTTGCGCTTGCCATAGATCGGATTGCAGTGCGTGACCGGAGTTGCCTCGCTCAGGCCATAGCCCTCCACCAGCTTGCCACCGGTAAGCCTTTCAAAGTCCTCCTGTACCTCTGGCGGCAGGCCCGCGGCTCCGCTGATGCAGGCGCGGATCGATGACACATCGTACTTGCCCACGTCGGGGTGATTGATGACGGACACGTACATGGCCGGCACGCCTGGGAAAAGGCTTGGCTTGTGCTTGTTGATCGACTTGAGCACGTGATCCAGGATCCGGGGATTGGCAATGAGAACCATGCTGCCGCCCATATAGATGGTGTGATTCATACACACAGTCATACTATAGCTGTGGAAGAGGGGGAGAGCCGTGAGCATGATCTCTTCCCCTTCTTTGGAATCCCACATCCACCAGCGAACTTGGAGGGCGTTGGCCACCAGGTTGGCATGGGTCAATTGGGCGCCCTTGGAGATGCCGGTGGTACCGCCGGTGTACATGAGCACGCCGGTATCGTCCGGTTTGACCTCGACCGGTTCCGGCTTGGCCGGTGCCTGCGCCAGGAGATCCTGGAACCAGTAGGTGTCAGCGTCTCCAGAGATGTCCTGGAAGTGGCCCTCTTTCTTCTCCACCGCCAAGGTGAACAGGAGTTTGAGCAACCCGGGAAAGTACTCCTTGACGCTGGTGACAATGACATGTTCCAGCTTGGTCTGACTGCGAATCTTCTTGACGATGGGATAGGTGAGGCTGAGGGTCACCGCCACCTTGGCACCCGAGTCGTTGAACTGGTGTTCCAGTTCCCTCGGCACGTATTGTGGATTGCACGGGACGACGATGCCGCCCACCATGAGCGTGGCATAGTAGGCGATGACGAACTGGGGGCAATTTGCCAGGTGGACCGCAACGCGGTCGCCCTTTTTGACCCCCAACTGTTGCAGGGCAGCGGCGAATTTCAGCGTCAGCTCCAGAAGTTGTCCGTAGCTCATGGACGTGTCCATGAGTGCATTGCCCAGAGGCTCGACCACGTTCCCGTAGATCAGTCCTGTCTTGTCGGGGAACTTGGTGGCGGCATCTATCAGGAATTGCTGCAGTGGAACTCGGGGGTAGTCGATCGTTGCTGGTACGCCAGAATCATACTCGTTGAGCCAGGGCTTTTCCATCTTCTCCGTCTCCTTTCCTTGCAAGCGTATGCGAACTAGGCCGGACAGAGCCTGTTACCGCCCAACCCGGACAGTGTGAGGCCGTCTGTGACAGAGTATACAAAAGAGCAGCCTGTTTGTCAAGAATCTCGTCAGGCCCACGTTGACGTAATCCGCAGGCGTCACTTGCCAGCTTCCTCTCCCGCTGCCTGATCTCCCGCTTCGTCTCGTTCTGTGCCAGTCTCTCCTTCCTGGGCGGGTTCCTGTGGCTCGAATCCAGCCAGATAGGACTGGACCA